>Ga0208623_100049_pt1 | contig 175510 bp, 174 predicted proteins | sample HotLakConsUCCL28_FD_184737 | JGI IMG/M metagenome (GOLD analysis project Ga0208623, IMG submission 184737) | Hypersaline microbial mat communities from Hot Lake, Washington, USA - Hot Lake Consortium UCC-L28 (SPAdes) (version 2) ...
AGCAGCTGGTTGAGCGTCTGCTCGCGCTCGTCGTTGCCGCCGCCGAGACCCGCGCCGCGATGACGCCCGACCGCGTCGATCTCGTCGATGAAGATGATGCAGGGCGAGTTCTTCTTGGCCTGCTCGAACATGTCGCGCACGCGGCTCGCGCCGACGCCGACGAACATCTCGACGAAGTCCGAGCCCGAGATGGTGAAGAACGGCACGCCCGCCTCGCCGGCGACGGCGCGCGCGGTCAGCGTCTTGCCGGTGCCCGGAGAGCCGACGAGCAGCACGCCGCGCGGGATGCGCCCGCCGAGGCGCTGGAACTTCTGCGGATCGCGCAGGAACTCGACGATCTCCTGGAGATCCTCCTTGGCCTCGTCGATGCCGGCGACGTCGTCGAACGTCACCTTGCCGTGCGCCTCGGTCAGGAGCTTCGCCTTGGACTTGCCGACCGAGGTCAGCCCGCCGGCCCCGCCGCCACCGCCGCGCATGCGCCGCAGCAGGAAGAAGAACAGGAATACGAGCAGCAGGATCGGCAGCAGCGCGCCGATCAGCGAGCCTGCGCCGTCGCTCGGCGGCGGCTCGGCGACGATCTCGACGCCGTTGGCGCGCAGCGAGGAGACGATGTTGGCGCCCTCCGGCACGAAGGTATCGAGCTGCCGTCCCGACAGCGTCACCGCCTCGACCTCCTGGCCCCGCAGGCGCACCGAGGTGACCTCGCCGTTCTCCACGGCTTGCACGAACTCGGAATACGACACGGGCGCCGCCACGGACGGGCGGGGTGCGAAGACGAACGTCGCAGCGAGGACCGCGGCGGCGAGGAGGGTGAAGACGCGGCGTCGGCCGAAATCGATCAGGTCTGGCATGCTGCTTTCGTCCGGGGCCGCCGCGGGGTGCGGCGGGATCAGTCGGGGCTCGTTACCCACGTGGTGCGGCGTCGCGCGCGGGTCAAGTTGCGAACGCCCGCGACATAGCCGCGTTCCCAAGCCCCGTTGCGCCGCCGAGCGTCGGCTCGACGTCGCGGATCAGGGGCTCGGCGGGCGGCCGCGCCGGCGCATGGCGAACCATATCACGATCGCGGCGAGAACCGCGATCACGATCACCCACCACCACGCTTCGAGCCCCGACGTCGTCGGCCCGGGCTCGGCGATGCCCGGGTCGTCGGGCGTGACGACCTGAGCCAGCGCGACGGAGGCGCCGGCCATGATCGTGGTGAAGGCGACGAGCGCCTGCAACATCCGGGTCTGCACGGAGACCATCATGAAACGTCCCTCCCCTATCGGGCGCGCCACGGCGCGCAGAGTGTATGGGCCAACGCGCGTGGGGCGATTCGGATGCATCGGGCGGGGATCGGGTCGTCCGCGTACTGCAGACGGCAAGGGCTCGGCGTGCGCCGGGCGATTCATGCGGGAGCCGCTCTCGCTCGTGTCGGGGACCATCTTGCAGGGGGAACGCTCGCGGGCGAAAGAAGGGGCCGAACCCGCGGGGGACGAGACCGTAGTGGCCGAGCACGACACCATCTTCGCCGCCGCGTCCGGCTTCGGCCGGGCCGCGATCTGCGTGATCCGGCTCTCCGGCCCCGGCGTGCGCGCCGCGCTCGCGGCGCTCGCCGGCGGCGTCCCGGACGCGCGGCGGCTCGCCCTGCGCACCCTGCGCGACCCGGCGAGCGGGGAGGCGCTCGACCAGGCGCTGGTCGCGTATTTTCCCGCCCCGCGCTCCTTCACCGGCGAGGACCAGGCGGAGCTGCACGTCCACGGCGGGCTCGCCACCCGCGCGGGCGTGCTCGGCGCGCTCGCGCGCCTGCCGGGCCTGCGCGCCGCCGAGCCCGGCGAGTTCACCCGCCGCGCCTTCCTGGAGGGCCGCATGGACCTCTCGGCGGTGGAGGGCCTCGCCGACCTGATCGAGGCGCAGACCCAGGCGCAGAGACGCCAGGCCCTGCGCCAGCTCGAGGGCGGGCTCGGCCGCCTCGCGGAGGACTGGCGTGCGCGCCTCATCGAGGCGCAGGCGCTCATCGAGGCGGCGCTGGACTTCTCCGACGAAGGCGACGTCGCGGAGGCCGTGGAGGGGCAGGCCGCCGCGCGCCTCGCCGCGCTCGAGGCGGAGATCGCGACGGCGGTGGCGGACGCGCGCCGGGGCGAGCGCCTGCGCGAGGGCTTCGTCGTCGTGCTCGCGGGGCCGCCCAACGCCGGCAAGTCCACCCTGATGAACGCGCTGGCGCGGCGCGACGTCGCCATCGTCTCCGCGGTGCCCGGCACCACGCGCGACGCGATCGAGGTGTCCTGCGACCTCGGCGGCCTGCCGGTGACGCTGATCGACACCGCCGGCCTGCGCGAGACGGCGGACCTGTTGGAGGCGCAAGGCGTGGCGCGCACCCGCGCGAAGATCGCAGGCGCGGACCTCGTCGTGTGGCTCGACCCCGTCGACTCGCCCGCCGCGCCGGAGCCGGGCTTCGCCGCGCCGGTGCTGCGGGTGGCCGCGAAGGCCGATCTCGACGGGGAGGCCGCGGCGTCCGGCGGTGACCTCGCCCTCTCCGCCGCCACCGGCGCGGGCGTCGAGGCGCTGCTCGCCGCGATCGAGGGTCGCGCCCGCGGTTCGCTCGGCGACGGCGGCGACGCCGTCGTCACCCGCGAGCGGCATCGTCTGGCGCTGGAGCGCGCGGTCGAGGCGCTCGCCCGCGGCCGCGCCGCCCTCGCCGCCGGCGACACCGAGCTCGCCGCCGAGGACGCCCGCCTCGCCGCCCGCGCGGTGGGCGCGATCTCGGGCCGCGTCGACGTCGAGGACGTGCTCGACGCGCTGTTCGGGGCGTTCTGCATCGGGAAGTGACGCAGGGATCGCGCCCCGCGGGCGGCCCTCAGGGTCGCGCCGTCAGGAGGTCGAGCACGTCCTGCGCGTTCCGGTCGGGCGGGAAGACGGGGTAGAACACGGTCTCGATCACGCCGTCGCGAACGATCAGCGTGACGCGCTTGTGCAGGACGCGCCCGCCCGCCTCGAAGGTGGGCAGGCCCAGCGCCCGGGCGAGCGCGAGATCGGCGTCGGACAGGAGCGGGAAGGGCAGCGAGAGCCGCGCCGCGGCCTCGCTCTGCGCGGCGGGCGTCTGCGTCGACACCCCGAACACGGCGTCCGCCCCCGCCGCGCGCAGCTCCGCCCAGTGGTCGCGGAAGGCGCAGGATTGCGGCGTGCAGCCCTTCGCCCCGGGGATCTCCCCCCAATCCGGCGGCAGATCCACGCCCGGCTCCGCGGTCATCGGGTAGACGTAGAGCACCACGCGCCCCTCCAGATCCGACAGCCGGACGCTCTCCCCGCTCGTCGCCGGAAGCGCGACGTCGGGCAGCCGCATCCCCGGCAGATGCGCGGCAGCGCCGTCGTCGCGCGGCGCAGGGAGAGTGGACCAGTCGATGGGGGGCGGGGTGGGCACGGTCATGGGTACGCTCGCGGCCGGCGGTGCGGGGCGCGTATCCGACGCGCCCCTCTGCTCGACGTCAGTGCCTCACCCCATCAATCCGTTCTCCTGCGCCATCTCCCGCAGACTGCGCTGCGGGCGCGCGCCGATGTGGGCGATCACTTCCGCCGCGGCCATGGCGCCGAGGCGGGCGCAGGAGACGAGGTCGTCGCCGCGCACGAGGCCGGCCATGAAGCCGCCGGCGAAGAGGTCGCCCGCGCCGGTGAGGTCGACGATGCTCTCGACCGGGTAGGCGTCCACCGCGTGGGTGCCCTCGCGGGTCACGATCAGCGAGCCGCGCTCGGACCGGGTGACGACGGCGAGGAAATCGCGCTGCGGGTGGCCCTCCTCCCGCAGCGCCGCGACCGCCGTGTCCTCGTCGGCGGTCTCGTAGAGCGCCTTCAGCTCGTGGATGTTGGCGAACAGGATGTCGATCGCGCCGGTGCGGGCGAGATCGAGGAATTCCGCGCGGTAGCGGTCGACGCAGAAGGAATCCGACAGGGTCAGCGCCACCTTGTTGCCCGCGCCGTGGGCGATCTCGACCGCCTTGCGGAAGGCCTCCTTGGCCGCGGGCGGGTCCCACAGGTAGCCCTCGAGATAGGTGATCTTGGCCGACTTCACCGTCGCCTCGTCGATGTCGGCGGGGGAGAGGTTCTGGCAGGCGCCGAGATAGGTGTTCATGGTGCGCTCGCCGTCGGGCGTCACGAGGATGAAGGAGCGCGCGGTGGCGGGGCCGTCCGCCGCGCCGTAGCCGGTCTCGAAGCGCACGCCGGTGGCGTTCATGTCGTGGCGGTAGATGCGGCCGAGCTCGTCGTCGCGCACCTTGCCGATGAATCCCGCGCGCGCGCCGAGCGAGGCGGCGCCCACCGCGGTGTTGGCGCCCGAGCCGCCGGAGATGATCGCCGCCTGGCCCATATGGCCGTAGAGATACTCGGCCCGGGTCTCGTCGATCAGGTTCATCGAGCCCTTGTGCAGGTTCTCGGAGACGAGGAAGGCGTCGTCGGTGTGGGCGATCACGTCGACGATGGCGTTTCCGAGGGTCAGGACGTCGAGCTCGGGCATGGGGAACCTCAGGGTCGGCCGTCGCCGGGCGACGGGTCTGCGGGTGGAGAATGGTCGGGGTTAGACCCGCTGCGGCCCGATCCGTCAACCGCGGGCGTTTCGTCCGCGCTGCCGGGCCCGCGGTCCAGGATCGCGAGCAGGGCGGCGACCGCGGCCTCGTCGAGGCCCGTGATCTCCCGCGCCAGCCGGTTGGCCAGGAGCACCGCGTCCGGCCCGCAGCCCGCGGCGGGGATGCGCGGCGTGGGGTCGGACAGCTCGGCGAGGCGCTGGAGGTCGTCCGCCTCGTCCCAGATCACGCCGAAATAGTGGATCGTGCCCTGCACCAGGGTGAAGGTCGGCCGCCCGCGCTCGCCGCGCTCGAGCGCCGAGAGATAGGCGCTCGACACGCCCAGATGCGCCGCCATGTGCTTGAGCTGCAGCCCCCGCGCGGCGCGAAGCTCGCGCACGCGCCGCCCGAAAGGAGTCAGCGCGCGGGCGTCGCCGTCGGGGTCGCGGGAGCGGCGCGGGCGGCGCACGGCGGCCTCCTCAGCGCGCGCCGCGGCGGCGCAGGCGCACGTAGAGCGCGCCCTCCCCGCCGTGGTGGTGCGCGGCCGCCTCGAAGCCCACGACGATGCCCCGCAGGGTCGGCTCGCGCAACCAGTGCGGCACCACCCGGCGCAGCACGCCCCGCTCGTCGAACAGCGCGCCCGCCCCCGGCGGGCCGCCCTTGCCGGTGATCACCAGCACGATGGCATGGCCCTGCCCCACGGCGCGGTGGAGGAACCCGACGAGCGCCGCATGCGCCTCGGCCTGGCGCATGCCGTGCAGGTCGATCGTGGCGTCGGGCGCGCGCGCGCGGCGCTTGAGGGCCGTGCGCTCCTTGCGGGCGAGCGCGGTGAGCGGAGGAATCGCAGGCGGCGGAGGCGGCGCCGGGCGATAGGGCGCGGCGGTGGGAGCGCGCGGCTTCGGTGGCGCGGAGGCAGCGCGCGGGGGCGGCGGCGCCGCGGGCGGGACGGGGGGCGGCGCGGCGGTGGAGGTCTCGGGCGCGCGGCGCTCGGCGGCGTTCCAGCCCGGCTTCGCGGCACCTTTGCGCGCCGCCTTGGCCTTCAGCGGCTCGACATGGCGCACGACGTGGCGCCAGAGCTCCCGCTCCTCCTCGGAGAGCTCGCGCTTGCGCCGGCGCGTCATCGCGCGGCCTCCTCGGCCCGCCGCGGCAGCAGCACCACGAACTCCGCCGCATGCCGGATCAGCCCCGCCTGGGTCCCCGCCCGCGGCCCCGAGCCGACGAAGTAATCCCCCCGCGCCGGGCCGAGGATGGCCGAGCCCGTGTCCTGCGCGATCATCAGCCGCGCCAGGGGGGCCTCGCGGCCGTCGGCATCGGGAATCGCGCCCGCGAGGAAGACCGGCAGGCCGTAGGGCCACAGCCCGCGGTCGACGGCGAGGGAGCGGTGCGGCGTGAGCGGCACGCCCGCGCCGCCGATCGGGCCGAGCGCCGGGTCGTGATCGGCGAGCCGCGTGAAGAAGATGTAGGAGGCGTTCTCGCGCATCAGCGCACGGGCCTCGCCCGGGTTCTCGCGCAGCCAGCCGAGCAGCCGCTCGAGGCTCATGTCGTCGCGCGCGATGGCGCCGCGCTCGACCAGCAGCCGCCCGATCGAGGTGTAGGGATGCCCGTTGCGGCCGGCGTAGCCGACGCGCAGCACCCGGCCGTCCGCGAGCCGGATGCGGGCCGAGCCCTGGACGTGGACGATGAAGGCCTCGCCGGGCTCCTCCAGCCAGACGATCGGGGGCGCGACGGCGTCGAGCGCGCCCTCCTCGATCGCCGCGCGGTCGGGCACCGGGCGAAAGCCGCCCGCGCCGTCGGGGAGCGCCGCGCGGAAGGTGGGGTCGACGCCCGGCCGCGTCTCGCCCTCGGCGAGCGTGACGAGACCCGCCGGGCGCGCCCGCAGCGGCGTCGCGAAGCGCGCGTCGGGCGCCAGCGCGCCGGGAAGCTCGGGCTCGTAGTAGCCGGTGAGGAAGCCGCGGCCGCCGAACGGAGCTTCGGGTTGCGGGATCACGCGATGGGGGACGAAGTGCGTCTCGAAGAAGGCCCGCGCCACGTCCCCGGAGTCGCCCGCGGAGGCGTCGGCGCGGGGCGCGTCCATCGCCGCGCGGCAGGCGGCTTCGAGGTCGGCGCTCGCCTGCGCGGCGGGACGAAGCGCCGCACGGCCGTCGAGGATCGGCGGGCAGGAGACGCGGAAGGCGGCCAGAGCGGCTGCGTGATCGTCCGCCTCCCAGCCGGCGAGGTCGGCGTAGGCGACCGGCTCGAGCCGCGCGCCGCCGATCTCGGTCGCGCCGAGAGCGACCGGGGACGCAGCGGAGATGGCGAGCGTCATCGCGGCGCCGCGCGCGAGCAGGCCGAGCGACGCCGCACGGGTCATTGACCCGCTTCGGTCGCCACCAGCTGCCAGTTTGGATCGCGGGCGCCGAGCTGGCGGGCGAAGGTCCAGACGTCGGTCACGTCGACGACCTGGTCCGCGGAGCCCTCGACCACCTCGCCTCCGGAGCCGCGGGTGACGGAGATCAGCTCGGACACGATCCGCACCGTGATCTGGGCGCTCTTGCCCTTCACCTCGGCGCCGGTGATCTCGGCCTTGTCGATCGCCACGAAGGTGGTCTCGGCCTTCTCGCCCCGGGCCTCCCGGTCCGAGATCGCCGCCTCGAAGCCCTCGTACACCTCCTTGGACAGGAGATCCTTGAGCGCCGCGCGATCGCCGGCGGCGAAGGCCGTGACGATCATCTCGTAGGCCATCTTGGCGCCTTCGAGGAACTCGCGGCCGTTGAACTGCGGCTCCTGCCGGGCGATCTCGTCGAGACCCTCGGCCGCGTTCGCGCCGGGCGCAGAGACGCTCTTCCAGCGATCGGGCGAGGATGGCGCGCCGGCGGCGCCGTTGGGCAGCCGCACGACGTTGTCGGCGCCGCCGGGGCGGCCGCCGCGCGAGCCCGGGGTTTCCCGCCGGAACGGGTCCTGCGGCGGTTTCTCGTTCCCGGTCTTGGTGCCGAGAACGGACCGCAGCCGCCAGATCACGAAGACGGCGAGCGCGAGGAAGATCAGCGTCGTGAGGTCGAAAGACTCTTGCATCGTCGATCCGGCCTGGATTCCCGGGAAGCGGGCTGGTGGGGTGGACGCCGCGGCGACGGAGCGCCCGCCGCGCGCCGCGCCCTCAGTCGCATATGGGCAGCACGCGTCGTAACATCCACCCATCGCGGCGACAAGCAGGGCGTATTCGCGTCTTTTTCGCACGCGTCCCGTCCTCGTGATCGGGAACCGCAGCCGGCCAGTGGAGTCGCGGCGCCGGAAAACCGTGCTGCGCCTGCGCTTGTGACCATGCCCGAAGCGTGTTAGCGCGCTCTCCCTGAGAGGCCGGCGCGGGAGACCGCCCGGCGAGATCGCGCCCGGCCGGGCGCTCTTGCAGGAATTCCGGAGACGAGAGATGGCCGATACCCCGGCGACCAACGGCGCGCAGGACAATGCGGCGGCCGCGAACACCGCCCCCTCGCTCAACGCGCTGGCGCAGTACACGAAGGACTTCTCCTTCGAGAACCCGACCGCGCCACGCTCGCTCGCGCCCCAGCAGACCCAGCCGAAGATCGGCATCCAGGTCAACGTCAACGCCAAGCAGATGAGCGATACCGACTACGAGGTCGAGCTCAAGCTCGAGGGCGACGCCAAGACCGACGACGTGGTGATGTTCAAGTTCGAGCTGAACTACGCCGGCGTCTTCCGGGTGCAGAACGTGCCCAAGGAGCAGCTCCACCCGGTCGTGATGATCGAGTGCCCGCGCCTGCTCTTCCCCTTCGCCCGCCAGATCGTCGCGGAATCGGTGCGCAACGGCGGCTTCCCGCCGCTCTACATCGACCCGATCGACTTCGTCGCGCTCTACCGCCAGCGCGTCGCCGCCGCCCAGCAGGCGGCGGGCGCCGCGGCGGGCGGCGCGGCCGGGCCGGCGGGCGGCAACGGCGGCCCGCAGACGGCCTGATCCGACCCGGGCGTCGCGATCACGCTCGAGAACGCCTCCGGACGGCTCCCGTCCGGAGGCGTTCTCGTATGCAGCCCCCTTTGCGAAGCATGGCGCAGGGCGTAATCCTCATGACCGGCCGGCCCGCGCGGGCGCGGCACGCTCGCGGGAGAGGACACCATGGCCGGCATCATCGACGAATTCCGCACCTTCGCGCTCAAGGGCAACGTGGTCGATCTCGCGGTCGGCGTCATCATCGGGGCCGCCTTTTCCCGCATCGTCTCGTCGCTGGTCGAGGACGTGTTCATGCCGGTCATCGGCGTCGTCACCGGCGGGCTCGACTTCTCCAACTACTTCATCGCGCTCTCGTCGGAGGTCACGGCGACGTCGCTGGCCGCGGCGCGGGAGCAGGGCGCGGTCCTCGCCTACGGCGCCTTCATCACCGCGGCGATCAACTTCCTCATCGTCGCCTGGGTCTTGTTCCTGGTCATCCGCGGCATCAACCGCCTGCGCGCGCGCCAGGAGGCGGAGGTCGCCGCTCCGGCGACGCCGCCCGCCGAGCCCGCGCTTCCCGCCGACGTGAAGCTTCTCGCCGAGATCCGGGACATCCTCGCCGACGGCCGCGAGAAAATTTCGCGAACCACGACAGAAACCCATTGATCCCGAGGGGAATCGGCATTACGTACCGTCCTGCCCAATTTCGCACGTGCCTGTGGTCGCGTGCCGGTCGGTGGGCATCCGGGCAAGAGACCGGACAGCCGCCCGAGGGAGACTTCCCTCGACACCCCTGACCGGCAGCCGGAGGCGAAACCGGCGCACCTCGCTCTCAGCGGGGAACGCGACTTAAAGCAACGACGACACGGGCTTTTTTGGTCTCGATCGGCCCTCCAAAGGTCGGTCACCGAAGAGGCTTGTCTCATCATTGCCGGGCGTGCGGACGGGTCATCCCGCTCCAATCCATGGCAGCACGTCGGGTCGCTCCGTCGACCGCGCGTTCGCGTCTCCAAAGCGCGTCGCTCGGCCGAAGAGGCGTCCCATCGAGCTCCGCGACCTTTGGCGAGGTCGCGATCGTGATCAATCGGCGGCCGTCTCGCAACGGCTGCCCGCGAGCCTATGGGGGACAGCGCCGATGACCGAGCGCATCCGTGATTTCCTGCGCCGCCGCCGCGAGGACGGGCCGTGCCTCGTCGTCGACCTCGAGGTCGTGCGTGAGAACTACTTCAAGTTCGCCCGCGCCCTGCCCGACACCCGCGTCTTCTACGCGGTGAAGGCGAACCCCGAGCCCGAGCTGCTGCGGCTGCTCGCCGAGCTGGGCTCGTGCTTCGACACGGCCTCCGTCGTCGAGATCGAGCTCGCGCTCGCCGCCGGCGCCACGCCGGACCGGCTCTCCTTCGGCAACACCATCAAGAAGGAGCGCGACATCGCCCGCGCCCTCGAGCTCGGCGTGCGCCTGTTCGCGGTCGACTGCGAGGCCGAGGTCGAGAAGATCGCCCGCGCCAAGGCGCAGACCGGCGTCGAGGGCGTGCAGGTGTTCTGCCGCATCCTCTGCGACGGCGCCGGGGCCGAGTGGCCGCTCTCGCGCAAGTTCGGCTGCGAGCCGGGCATGGCGGTGGAGGTGCTCGAGCACGCCCACCGCGTCGGGCTCGAGGCCTACGGCGTGTCCTTCCACGTCGGCTCCCAGCAGGGCAACACCGAGGCGTGGGACCAGGCGCTCGGCTCGGCGGCGGCGATCTTCCACGCCTGCGCGGAGAAGGGCATCCACCTCTCCATGGTGAACCTCGGCGGCGGCTTCCCGACGAAGTACCTCAAGGACATCCCGGCGGTGGAGGCCTACGGCCAGTCCATCTTCGAGGCCCTGTCGCGGCACTTCGGCAACCGCATCCCGGCGACCATCATCGAGCCGGGCCGCGGCATGGTCGGCAACGCCGGCGTGATCGAGGCCGAGGTCGTGCTGGTCTCGAAGAAGAGCCGCGACGCGGACGAGCTGCGCTGGGTCTATCTCGACATCGGCAAGTTCGGCGGCCTCGCCGAGACCATGGACGAATCGATCCGCTACGCCGTGCGCACCGAGCGCGACGACGACGCGCTCGCCCCCTGCGTGCTGGCCGGCCCGACCTGCGATTCGGCCGACGTGATGTACGAGAAGACGCCCTACCCTCTGCCCGTGTCGCTCTCCATCGGCGACAAGGTGCTGATCGAGGGCACGGGCGCCTACACCACGACCTACGCCGCCGTGGCCTTCAACGGCTTCCCGCCGCTGAAGAGCTACGTGATCTGAGGCGACCCGCCCGACGCGTCTGCGCGACGCGGCACGATGCGGCGACCAGACGAGAAAGCCCCTTCCGGCGACGGAGGGGCTTTTTTCGTCGGCGTACGACCTCGGAGCCTGCACGTCCGCGGGGTCGACGCGCGTGCGCGCCGCGGCGCGGGCAGGCCTCGTCGCCCCGCCCTCAGCAGGCCACCAGCCCCTCCGCCTCGAGCAGCTCGGGGATGCGCTTGCGGAAGCCGAAGAAGCCCTTCGTGGCGTGTGGCCAGGCGCGATCGTCGAGGCCGCGGCGCAGCTGCACGAGGGCGATACCCGAATCGGCCAGCGCCGCCTTGGCGCGCGACAGCGCCTCCGCCGCCGGCCCGATCGGCGCGTAGCCGGTGACGAGCGCGCCGACCCGCAGCGCCCGCGCCGCGTCGAGCAGCGCCTGCGGCTCGAGCGCCACCGGGTGGATCGGAACGCCGAAGCACCGGGTCGCACGCGCGGCGGCGTCGGCGACCGCGCCCTCGGTGAAGCCGAGGACCACGGGCGACACCGGGAGCGGCGAGCGCCGCGCCGCGGCGTGGCCGACGAGGATCGCCTTGGGCCGCATCGGGCCGAGCGCCCAATCCTCCGGCGTCAAATCCTCCTCGGTCAGGAGAAGCGCCACCTCGCCGGCGCGGGGCGGATCGGGGGGCGCGAGCGGCGCGGCCGGCGGCGGGGGGCTCTCGCTCAGAGGCTCGGCGATGCGCGAGAGGTCGCGCGGCGAGAAGCGCCCGCCGGTGAAGCGGGCGATGTTGTCGGCGCGGGCGAGATAGGTCTTGCCCGGCGTCTGCAGGCCTGCGGTCCAGCGCCAGGAGAGCGTGTTCGAGGCCGGGTCGCCGTCGATCAGGCGGCGCATGAACACGTCCGCACCGAGCGTCCAGGGCAGGTGCAGGGTGAAGATCCAGATCGAGGAGAACCACATCCGCGCGTGGTTGTGCAGGTAGCCGGTCTCGCCCAGCTCGTGCGCCCAATCGTCGAAGCCCGCGATGCCGGTGCGGCCCTCGATGGCCTCCTCGTAGCGGCGGCGCAGCGAGATGTCCGCCTCGAGCGTCTTCAGGTCGAGGCCGAGCCGCGCGAGGTAGCGGGCCCAGATCGCCGGGCGCTGCTCGAGCCAGCCTTTCCAGTAGGTGCGCCAGAGCACCTCCTCGACGAATTTCTCCGCCGCGTCCTTGGCGTGCCGCGCCAGCACGGCGGCGAGCACCTCGCGCTCGGTGACCAGCCGATGGCGGATGTAGGGGGAGAGCGTCGAGACGTTCGAGCGGTCCGCGGGGCCGCGATCCTCGTTGCGGGTCTCGGCATAGGCGGCCCCGGCGCGCGGTACGAACTGCGCGAGCCGCGCGAGGCCTTCGGCGCGGGTCGGGATGAACTGCAAGGTCGCCTCCTCGTACGGAGACGACGATGCTACCCGCACTGCGGCCCGCGCGCCTGCGCGCGGATGCGCACGCGACGTAACGTCGCGACCCGACGCTGGGCCGCCCCTCAGCCCCGCCCGACGAAGGGCATCGCGGTGGCCATCACGGTCATCGACAGGACGTTGGCGTCGAGCGGCAGGCTCGCCATGTGCGCCACCGCGCGCGCGGCGTGGACGACGTCCATCATCGGCTCGGGACGCACCGACCCGTCTGGCTGGCGCGCGCCCTCGCCGAGGCGCGCGGCGAGCGGGGTGTGGGCGTTGCCGATGTCGATCTGGCCCACCGCGATGTCGTAGGGCCGCCCGTCGAGCGCGAGCGTCTTGGTCAGGCCCGAGACCGCGTGCTTCGTCGCCGTGTAGGGCGCGGAGTTCGGCCGCGGCACGTGGGCCGAGATCGAGCCGTTGTTGATGATGCGTCCGCCCTTCGGGTCTTGCCGCTTCATCAGCCGGAAGGCCTCGCGCGCGCACAGGAACACGCCGGTGAGGTTGACGTCCACGGCGCGGCGCCAATCCGCCACCGGCAGCTCGTCGATATCGACCGCCTGTGGCGAGACGCCGGCGTTGTTGAACAGGACGTCGAGCCGCCCGAAGCGCTCGGCGGTCTTCGCGAACAGCGCCGCCACGGCCTCCTCGTCGGCGACGTCGGTGGGGACGACGAGCGCCTCGCGCCCCGCCGCGCGTACCGCGACCGCCGTCTCCTCCAGCGGCTCCGGCCGGCGTCCGGCGAGGACGAGGTCGAACCCGCCCGCCGCGAGCTCCCGCGCCGACGCCGCCCCGATACCCGACCCGGCCCCCGTCACCAGCGCGATCTTGGGCGCGATCTTGGGCATGTGTGTTCCTCCGCCTGTTGTTGGTCTGGACGAAACGTTAGCCTTCGAAGCCGCCCGGGGCCAGCGGCGTTCGGTTCGCAGGGCGCGGCTGCGGAAGGACTCGTTCAGGCGCTGCTACACGACTCGATTGCGCGCTCAGATTGAAGTATATTGCGCTTCGTGCGTCGCACCCCGGCAGTCGTCGCGACGAACCTCGTGCTGCGGCTGCAGGGCTCCGAACTCGGGTTAACGCCCTTTCGGGCTTGCGCGTGAGCTGATTCGATGGGGGCTCGTGATTCGGAGCCCCCCATGCACATCACCATCCTGGAGAGCCTGCCCAAGCCGCGCGTGAAGGCGCTGCTCGATCATCTCGGGGTGATCAGGGATCCGCGCGACCCCTGGCGGGTGGCTCATCCGCTGGACGAGGTCCTGTTCCTGGTCGTCTCCGGGACGATCTGCGGCTGCGACGACTACGAGACCATCGCCTCCTGGGGCGAGGCGAACCTCGCCTTCCTGCGACGCTATCGGCCGTATCATTACGGCGTGCCGGGCGCGCGCTGGCTGACCATCCTGATGAACCGCCTCGACCCGGCTCTCTTCGCGGCGGCCTTCACCGACTGGGTGCGGGCGACCTGGCCCGAGCGGCCCGACCTCGTGGCCATCGACGGCAAGACCTCGCGGCGCAGCCACGATCGCACGGCCGGGCGGGCGCCGCTGCATCTCGTCTCCGCCTTCGCCACCACGAGCCGGCTGGTGCTCGGCCAGGAGGCCGTCGCCGACAAGGAGAACGAGACCCGCGCCATTCCCGTCTTGATCGAGCGGCTCGCCGAGAAGGACGGCCTCGCCGGGGCGATCGTCACGATCGACGCCATCGCGACGAACCCCACGATCGCGGCCGCGATCCGCGACGCGGACGCCGACTACCTCCTGGCCGTCAAGGCCAACCAGCCGACGCTCATGGCCGAGGTCGAGGCCCTCTTCGCCGGGGCCGGCGCGGCGGCTCTCGACACCGTCACCGACGTCGACAAGGGCCACGGCCGCATCGAGGAGCGCACCGTCAGCGTCGCGCGCGAGGTCGACTGGCTCTGCGGCGAGCGCCGTTTCCCCGGCGAGCTGCGCCTACCCGCAGTGGCCTCGCTCGTGCGCGTGAGCGCCCGCACCGAGCTGCGCGACAAGAGCCGGTTCGAGACGCGCTACTACATCTCCTCGGCTCCGCTCACGGCCGCCCGCGCAGCCGAGGCCGTGCGCGGCCATTGGGGCATCGAGAACCGCCTGCACTGGGTCCTCGACGTCGTCTTCGCCGACGACCAGTCCCGTCTGAGAAAAGGCAACGGCGCCCACACGATGGCCATCGTCCGCCACTTCGCCATCAACCTGATCCGGTCCGCGCCCGACATCCCCCGCGCCCCGCGGTCGCCCCTCAAGCGAGGCCCCAAGCCGGGCTCGACGCCAAGGCCCGCAAGCCTCAAGCTCCGCCGGAAAATGGCGTCCTGGAGTAGCGACTACAGGCAGCAGGTCCTCGCCGCATCACTGCGTTAATCTGGATTCGGAGCCCTGTGCGCCCAGCCCGGCTTGCGTGCGCTCACCCCGCCGGCGCCGCCGCGGCCTCCCCCGTCGGATTCGCCCCGTTCACCGCCCGCGCGGGCTTGGCCAGCCGCCGCACCTCGCCCGAGAGCGCCACCTCGCCGCGCTCGGCGTAGGCCTCGTGGTTCCGCTCGATCGTGTCGAGGTCGTAGAGGTAGTTGACCATCGCGCCCGCCGCCTGCGCGAGGCCGCGGGAGGAGACGTCGGCCAGCGCGTGCACGCGCTCGAGCCGCGCGCCGTTGCCGAGGTGGAAGCGCGCCACCGGATCGATCGGCTTGCCCGAGGGGCCGCGAGCGCGGGCGAGGTAGGTGGCGCACAGCGCGCGCAACGGCTCGCGCAGGGCCTCCCGCGCCGCCTCGTCCCGGTCCCAGCCCGGGCGCCAGTGCCGGACGAGCACGGCGCGCTCGTCCTTCGACAGGAAGGGCGAGGCGGGTTCGTCGCGCTCCCGCTCCAGCCAGGCGACGAAGCCCGGCACGGGGGAGAGCGTCACGAAGGTGCGCAGCTGCGGCAGGTCGCGGCGCAGCTCCTCCACCACCTGCTTGATCAGGAACGAGCCGAAGCTCACGCCGGCGAGCCCCGTCTGGCAATTCGAGATCGAGTAGAACACCGCGGTCGTGGCTTCGCCCCCCGCAAGCGGCTCGCGGCCGGGCGCGAGGATGGCGGCGATGGCGCCGGGGATCTCGCGGGTGAGCGCCACCTCGACGAAGATCAGCGGCTCGTCGACCAGCGCCGGATGGAAGAAGGCGTAGAGCCGCCGGTCCGGCGGGGCGAGGCGGCCCTTGAGGTCCTCGAAGCTGTCGATGCGGTGCACCGCCTCGTAGGCCACGATCTTCTCCAGCACGTTCGCCGGCGAGGTCCAGTCGATCCGCCGCAGGGCGAGGAAGCCGCGGTTGAACCAGGATGAGAACAGGTGGCGGAAGTCGGCGTCGACGTCGGCGAGCGCCGGCTCCTCGGGCATGCCCGCGAGCACGTCCTCGCGCATGCGCACGAGGGCGTGCGTGCCGCCCGGCGCGCGGTTGAGCTTGCGGAACAGGTCCTGCCGGCGCGGCTCGGCGGCGAGATGCAGCGCCATCGCCGTGCGCGGCCCGGGCGCCTGCGCATAGGCCGCCATCGCGTGCGCGATGCGCTCCTCGACCGGACCGAAGCGGCTCGCGAGCAGCTTTAGGAAGGCGCGGCGCATCTCCGGCGGCGCGGCGGCGTAGGCGTCGAGCAGGTCGCCGGCGCGCGCGACGCTCGAGGCCTCGCCGGCCCCCGAGAGCAGTTCCTCGGCGAGGTCCGCGAGCTCGGCGGCCGTGCGCGGCCGCGCCCGCGCGCCCGCCACCAGGGAGCGCCCGCGCTCGGCGATCTGCTGGACCATGTCGGTGAAGAACGAGATCGTGCCGCCGGCCATGCGCGTGTGGTCTCCTTCGCTCTCGATCGCCCCCGCGGATCGTAGCCAGGATAGGGGAGGCGGGACGGCCTCGCCATGCGCGCGGCCTCGGCCTTTCGGGTGAGCCGTTGCGCACCGCGACCGTTGCAAGGCGACCCATGCCGGCCTATGTCTCCCGCGAGGTCCTTCGCGGCCTTCCGGCGTCGCTGTCGACGGGGAGCGTCGGATCGTAACGGACGAGCCCCAGACGCCGATGACGCACACCGACGATCCCGACGGCATGGCCGACGCCGCCGCCGCGCCTGTTCACGCGTCGCCGCCGGCGCCGTCGAGCGTGCGCGCGGTCAACCGGATGCCGCAGGGGTCGAAGCGCTTCGCCTGGATCGGGACCGCGCTGGGGCTCGGGCTCTTCGTCGCCGCGCTCGTCTTCCTCTGGCACGTCCTCTCGGACATCGAATGGGCCGAGCTCAGGAGCGCGTTCGTCGCGGCGAGCGCCGAGCAGCTCTGGGCCGCGATCGGCTTCGTCGTGCTCAGCTATGCGCTGCTGACCTGCTACGATGCGCTCGCGCTCAAGCAATTGCAGCTGCGGGTGCCCTACCGCACCACCGCGCTCGCCTCCTTCACCAGCTACGCCGTGAGCTTCAACCTGGGCTTCCCGCTGCTCACCGGGGGCACGGTGCGCTACTGGATCTACGCGCCCAAGGGGCTGCGGGCGAGCCGGGTGGCGAGCCTCACGGTCATCGCGGGCATCACGTTCTGGCTCGGCATGGGGCTCGTGCTGACCTGGTCGCTCCTGTCGGCGAGCGTGGCCGTCGCCGCCTCGACCGGGATCAGGCTCGGCCTGGTGAACCTCATCGGCGTCGGCGTCGCGGCCGCGCTCGTCGCCTACATGGTCTTCGTCTCGCTCAAGCGCCGGGCGGTGACGATCCAGGGCTGGCTGCTGGAGCTGCCGGGCTTCCGGCTCTCGCTCGGCCAGTCGCTGATCGGCGCGGCCGAGGTGTGCGCGGCGAGCGCGGTGCTCTACGTGCTCCTGCCCGCCGGGCACGGGATCGACTTCGAGATCTTCCTCGCCGTCTACGTGGTCGCGGTGATGCTCGGCATCGCCTCGCACGCACCCGGCGGTCTCGGCGTGTTCGAGGCCACGATCCTGATCGCGCTCTCGAGCCTGCCCCGCGAGCAGGTGCTGGGCGCCCTGCTGCTGTTCCGAATCTGCTACTACTTCCTCCCGTTCATCCTGGCGCTGGCCCTGCTCGGCGCCTACGAGATCACCCGACGGCTGAAGGCGCTGCGCAGCGTGCTCGAGCCCGAGGAGCCGCTCGCGTGACCCCGCCGCCGGCCGGGGAGCGCGTCTCGACGAGCGCGGAGCCGCGCGAGGAGCCCGTCATGGAGGACGCACCGCGGGACGACGAGGCGACCGACGGCACCGACCGCGATCGCGCCTCGCGGCGCGCGGTCGCGTCGGGGGCGCTGATCGCGGCGGGGCTGCTCTTCCTCGTCGCGGCCGTGACCGAGGGCGTGAACGTCTGGCTCGTCGTGGCGATGCCGTTCGCCGTGGCGGCGGGGGCGATCGCGGTGGGCGAGCGCGTGCAGGCGCGGCGCGTGAAGAAGCTCGTCGCCGCCGGCCGCCGCCTCGCCGTCGTCGAGGCGCTTCTCGCGAACATCCCCGATCCCGTCGTCATGGTCGACCGGCGCGTCGTCGTGCGCGAAGCCAACGGCGCGGCGAGCGGGCTCTTCCCGCGCTTGCGCATCGGCCACCCGCTCTCGTTCGCGCTGCGCGCGCCGCAGGTGCTCGACGGCGTCGAGGAGGCGTTGCGCACCGGCGCGCGGGTGCGGGTCGAATACGCCGAGCGGGTGCCGACGGAGCGCGTGTTCGAGGTGCTGATCGGCCCGCTCGACCTCGAGGCGGAGCGGCGCGGGCCGGAGGCGAGCGCGTCCGAGCGGCCCCCGGGGGAACAGAGCCTCCTCCTGTTCTTCCGCGACCTGACCTCGGCGCGTCGTCTCGAGACGATGCGCGTCGACTTCGTCGCCAACGTCAGCCACGAGTTGCGCACGCCGCTGTCCTCGCTGCTCGGCTTCGTCGAGACGTTGCAGGGGCCGGCGAAGAACGACGCGGCCGCCCGCGAGCGCTTCCTCGAGATCATGCGCGTCCAGGCGCAGCGGATGAGCCGGCTGATCGACGACCTGCTCTCGCTCTCGCGCATCGAGCTGCGCGCCCACGTGGCCCCTCAGACCCCCATCGATCTCGTGCCGGTGACGAAGCAGATGGTCGATACGCTGACGCCGCTCGCCCGGGAGCGGGGCGTGGAGATCCGCCTGGAGACCCCGGAGGGACCCGCGCTGATCGCGGGGGAGCGCGACGAGCTCGTACGCGTCGTGGAGAACCTCGTCGAGAACGCGGTGAAGTACGGCGATACCGGCGGCTCGGTCGAGGTCGCGGTGACGCGCGTGCCGCGGGACGGCGCCCGGGCCGGCGAGGAGGGCGCGGAGACGATCCGCCTGTCGGTGCGCGATCACGGCCCGGGCATCGCGCCCGAGCACCTGCCGCGCCTCACCGAGCGCTTCTACCGCGTCGACGTCGCGGCCAGTCGCGAGAAGGGCGGCACGGGCCTGGGGCTCGCCATCGTCAAGCACATCGTCGCGCGCCATCGCGGGCGGCTGACGATCGAGAGCGAGCCGGGGGAGGGGGCCCTGTTCGCCGCGGATTTCCCGGCCCTGCCGCCGGAGGGGTGAGCCACGGGAGCGGGACGCTCCCGTGGCCGGAGGTCGGCGCGGACCCGGATCAGCCCGCGATCTTGCGGTCGCGTCGGCGCTCGGCCGAGGGCTGGTAGGCGATCTGGGCGTGGTGCTCGCAATAGGGCATGCCCGTGAGCGACCGCCCGCCGCAGAACCGAAAGTCCGCCGAGCTCGGGTCCCCGAGGGGCCAGCGGCACATGCTCTCGCGCAGATCCATGATGGTGACGCGGTCGGACGGCGGCACGACGATCTCGGCGGCCGGCTGGGGCACGGCGCGGGGCGTCGGCCGCGGCGCCATCGGATCAGGAGCCGGGGCGAGCCGTTCCGCCGCCGCGGGCGCCAGCGCGGTGGCGCCGATGCTCATGGGCTGCGGGGCCGGCGTCGGGGCCGCCGCCGGCGCGTCCGCGGGCTTCTGGCGCGGCTTGGCCGCGACCGCCTTCTCCGGCGTCTTGCCGCGTCCGGACAGGCCCATGCGATGGACCTTGCCGATCACCGCGTTGCGCGACACGCCGCCGAGCTCGGAGGCGATGTAGCTCGCGCTCTTGCCCTCCTGCCACAGCGTCTTGAGCCGCTCGACGCGCTCATCGGTCCAGGTCAGGGTTGCATCCATCATCGCCGCCTCCTCGCGGGCGTTGATCGCATCCGGAATCCCTCTCCGCTCGCGGACGATCGAAAGCTCGACCGCGTGCCCGTCGCGCGCAGATGGATGGTGAAAGTGCCGCACCAGATGTCGTGTTCGACGGTTGCGAACGTACTAGATGCGTTGACTCCGGCGCAAGAGTCGGCGCAGCGGCCCCCTGTGGACGGCGAGTCGTTTTCCCCAGGGAATACGCTCGGGCGGGAGGTGGGATGCGGCGATCCGACTCAGGCGGCGGCGGGGTCGAGGGGCGATGCAGAATTCTAATCTTTTGAGCTCATTTATCAGGATATTGCTTCATCTGCTCTGGACGGCACGCCATGCCCCGGTGCAGAGTACCGGCGCGCGGCGGCGTTCCAGGAGGCCGCGACGAACCGGATGCCGCTCATGCCGTATCGCAGCGAGGATCTGCTCGCCTCCCTTCGAGAAGCGAGGACCGTATCGGGCCTGAGCCAGCGCCAGCTTGCGGCGCGAGCGGGCGTCACGCAGAGCCACGTGTCGCAGATCGAGCGCGGACTGCTGGAGCCCGGGCTCGGCACTGCGGTGGAGATCGCACGCGCTCTCGATCACGAGCTCGTCCTCGTGCCGCGCAAGCTCGTGCCTGCGATAAACGCCCTAGCGCGCGGCGGGAGCGCCGCAGCCGGGCGGGAACGGTCGATGTATGCTCTGGAGGATCGGGAGGACGATGACGCCTGACGGCTCGGTCCTGCGCGTTCTCCTGCACGGACGCAGGATCGCGACGCTGACGAACGTCGGCGGCGACCGCACGCTCCTCGCCTTCGAGGACGACTACGTCGCCGATCCGATGCGCGCGACCCTGGGCCTCGCCTTCAAGGGCGTGGAAGGCGGAGTCGCCTGGCGTGCCGGACCCACGCAACGCGTGCTGCCGCCCTTCTTCTCCAACCTGCTCCCCGAGGGGCCGATGCGGCGCTACCTCGCCGCACGAGCGGGCGTCGGCGAAGCCCGCGAGTTCTTTCTCCTGTGGATGCTCGGACGCGATCTGCCGGGTGCGCTCGTCGTCGAGCCCGCCGACGGCGACGCCTTGCCGCCCGCAAGCGTCGCGGACGCGGACGCGCGCCGCCCTGAGACGGCGCTGCGCTTCTCGCTGGCGGGCGTGCAGCTGAAGTTCTCCGCGCTGGCCAACGACCGCCGCGGTGGCGGGCTCGTCATCCCGGCGGAAGGGGTCGGCGGCTCCTGGATCGTCAAGCTGCCCTCGCAGGTCTTCCCCGGCGTGCCGGAGAACGAGTTCGCCGTGATGGCGCTCGCCCGCGCCGTCGGAATAGATGTTCCCGAGACCCGCCTCGTTCCGCTCCACGCGATCGAGGGCCTGCCCGGCGGGCTCGGCGCGCTGCGCGGTCCGGCGCTCGCCGTGGAGCGGTTCGACCGCAGCGACGCGGGCCCCGTCCACATCGAGGACTTCGCCCAGGTCTTCGGCGTCTTCCCGGAGAGAAAGTACGAGCGCGCGAGCTACCGCCGGATCGCGGCCGTTCTCGCCGCAGAAGCGGGCGCGGACGCGATCGCGGAGTTCGTCAGGCGCCTCGTCTTCGGGACGCTCGTCGGCAATGCCGACATGCATCTCAAGAATTGGTCGCTCGTCTACCCGGATCGGCGCACGCCGCGGTTGGCTCCCGCCTACGACCTCGTGTCGACCATCGCCTATCTGCCGGACGGGCAGGCGGCGCTGAAATACTCGCGCACGCGCGACATGAGCGGGTTCGACAGGTCGGAATTGTCCCATCTGGCGGCGAAAGCGCTCGCGCCGGAAGCCATTGTGCTCGAGGCCGCGCGCGAGACGGTGGCGCGCTTTCGCGAGGCGTGGGCGTCCGAGAAGGGCCACCTGCCCCTCGCACCGGACGTCGTCGCCGCGATCGAGACGCACATGCGAACGATACCCCTGTTTCACGGCCGCTGACCGGTCGGCGCGCCGTCCCCGCGTGTTTTCGTTGACACGCCCCGGGCTTTACATAGAATCCACGATCGCGGCCGCCCTTCGGGGCGGCGCTTTCTTTTTCGGGCGCGCATCCCGCGCGCTTCGTTCGAGAAGAGGATGGACCCGTGACCTCGCCGATCCTGCCGACCTACGCTCGCGCCGACGTGGCCTTCGAGACGGGTGAAGGGGCCTGGCTCGTGTCGCGACGCGGCGAGCGCTATCTCGACTTCGGCTCGGGCATCGCGGTCAACGCGGTGGGGCACTCCCATCCGCACGTCGTCGCCGCCCTGGTCGAGCAGGCGGGCAAGCTCTGGCACACCTCGAACCTGTTCCAGATCCCCGAGGGCGAGCGCCTGGCCCAGCGGCTGGTGGACGCCACCTTCGCCGACCGGGTGTTCTTCACGAACTCGGGAGCGGAGGCCAACGAGGGCGCCATCAAGATGGCGCGGCGCTGGCATTGGGTGAACGGCCGGCCCGAGCGCTTCCGCATCCTCACCTTCGAGGGCGCCTTCCACGGCCGCACCATCGCCACCATCGCGGCGGGCGGGCAGAAGAAGTACCTCGAGGGCTTCGGCCCGAAGGCCGAGGGCTTCGACCAGGTGCCCTTCGGCGACCACGAGGCCATGCGCGCGGCGATTACGCCCGAGACGGCGGCGATCCTGATCGAGCCGATCCAGGGCGAGGGTGGCATCCGCTGCGTGCCGCACCAGTGCCTGCGCGGCCTGCGCGAGCTGTGCGACGAGCACGGCCTCCTCCTGATCTTCGACGAGATCCAGACCGGCGTCGGGCGCACCGGCAAGTTCTTCGCCCACGAATGGGCGGGCGTGACCCCCGACATCATGTCTGTGGCCAAGGGCATCGGCGGCGGCTTCCCGATGGGCGCGGTCCTGTGCACGGAGGACGCCGGCCGCGGCCTCGCGCCGGGAACGCACGGTACGACCTTCGGCGGCAACACGCTCGCCATGGCGGTGGGCAACGCCGTGCTCGACGTCGTCCTCGCCGACGGCTTCCTCGACAACGTGCGCCGCGTCGGGCTGCTGCTCAAGCAGCGGCTCGCCGAGCTGCGCGACCGCCACCCCACGGTGATCGAGGAGATCCGCGGCGAGGGGCTGATGCTCGGGCTGCGCTGCCGCGTGCCGAACGGCGACCTCGTCACGGCCATGCGCGACGAGAAGCTCATCGGCATCGCCGCGGGCGACAACGTCGTGCGTCTCTTGCCGCCGCTCGTGATCACCGAGGCGGAGGCGGGCGAGGCCGTGCGCCGGCTCGACGCCGCCTGCGCCGCTCTGGAGCGCCGCGCGGCGGGCGAGACGCCGGCGGTCGCCGCGGCGGGAGCGCGCTGATGAACGCCCCCGTCAAGACCGCGACGCCCGCCACGCGCCACTTCACCGACCTGACGGCGCATTCCGGAGAGGAGCTGCGCCGCATCCTCGATCTCGCCGCGCGGATCAAGTCCGCGCGGCGCCGCGGCGAGCGCCAGGCCGATCGCCCGCTCGAGGGCAAGACGCTGGCGATGATCTTCGACAAGCCCTCGACCCGCACCCGCGTCTCCTTCGACGTCGGCATGCGTGAGCTCGGCGGCGAGACGCTGATGCTGACGGGCTCGGAGATGCAGCTCGGCCGCGGCGAGACCATCGCCGACACGGCCCGGGTGCTGTCGCGCTACGTCGACGCGATCATGATCCGCATCCTCGAGCACGACATGATGCTCGAGCTCGCGCAGGCCGCGACCGTGCCGGTGATCAACGCGCTCACCAAGCTCTCGCATCCCTGCCAGATCATGGCCGACGTGATGACCTTCGAGGAGCATCGCGGGCCTATTGCCGGCAAGACCGTGGCCTGGACGGGGGATTCCAACAACGTGCTCGCCTCCTGGGTGCATGCGGCGGCGCGCTTCCGCTTCACGCTGCGCATCGCCACCCCCGCCGAGCTCGCCCCGCCGGCGGAGCTGATCGCCTGGGCGAAGGCCGAGGGCGCGGACGTCGTCACGACCACCGATCCGGCGGCGGCGGTGGACGGCGCGCACGCCGTCGTGACCGATTGCTGGGTCTCGATGGGCGACGAGGACGAGGGGCGCCGGCACAACCTGCTCAAGCCCTACCAGGTGAACGAAGCCCTCATGGCGAAAGCCGAAACGAACGCCATATTCATGCATTGCCTGCCCGCCCATCGCGGTGAGGAGGTGACGGACGCGGTCATGGACGGGCCGCGTTCCGTGGTGTTCGACGAGGCGGAGAACCGTCTGCACGCGCAGAAGGGGGTTCTCGCCTGGTGCTTCGGGATACAGGAATGACGCAAACCCAATTCGAGGGCGCCGACGACATCGTGCTGCCCTTCGCCGTCGAGGCGCTCGACGTGCGCGGGCGGGTGGTGCGGCTCGGCGACGCCGTCGACACGCTGGTGGCGCGCCACGGCTATCCGGACGCGGTGGCGCGCGTCGTCGGCGAGGCGGCGGCGCTGACCGCGCTGCTCGGCTCGTCGCTCAAGTTCGACGGGCGCTTCCAGCTGCAGACCCGCACCGACGGGCCGATCGAGATGATCGTCGTCGACTACGACGCGCCCGACCGGCTGCGCGCCTACGCGCGCTTCGACGCCGATCGCGTCGCCGAGGCGAGCGCGGGCGACGCCCTGCGCGCGGCCGACGCCGGCGCGCTCATCGGCCACGGCACGCTCGCCATGACGATCGACCAGGGGCCGGAGCTGCGGCGCTACCAGGGCGTGGTCCCGCTCGAGGGCCAGGGGCTGGAGGAGGCCGCGCACCAGTATTTCCTTCAGTCCGAGCAGATCCCCACCCGCATCCGCCTCGCGGTCGCGGAGGAGCTGACCGGCGGCGAGGGGCGCTCCTACCGCGCCGGCGGGCTCATGGTGCAGTTCCTGCCCTCCTCGCCCGAGCGCCAGCGCCAGGCCGAGCTGTCGCCCGGCGACATCCCGGAGGGCCATCCGGCGCACGACGCGGCTCAGCCCGCGGAGGACGACGCCTGGACCGAGGCGAAGTCGCTCGTCGCCACGGTCGCCGACCACGAGCTGATCGACCCTGCGGTGTCGAGCGAGCGCCTGCTGTTTCGGCTGTTCCACGAGCGAGGTGTGCGCGTCTACGAGGCGCAGGGCATCCGCGAGGCCTGCCGCTGCTCGCGCGAGCGGGTGGTGGACGTTCTGACCCGTTTCCCGCCCGAGGAGCGGAGCGAGATGGTAGCCGACGACGGCTCCATCCAGGTGACCTGCGAGTTCTGCTCGCGCACGTACGGCTTCGACCCGCGGGAGATCGAGGAGAAGGCGGCGCAGGAGGGGTGATCCGAGCCGGGGGGCCGGCCGGATGCGGCCTCCGTCACGACATGCGCCGCTGCTGCGCCCGAACGTAGTCCGCGAGCACAGATGCCATACCCTGAGCTGCGCCTTGCGGCGCATGGCGTCGGAACCACTCGACGACATCCTCGCCGACAGGAACGCGCACGGAGATGATCCGGTGGCGCTCGTCCAGCTCGACCTCTGACAAGCCGGCCTGCGTTAGGTCGGGGCTGTCGCTGTAGTCGATGTCCTCGTCGCGCAGTGCATCATATCTCCGCATCTCTTCGTCCGTCGGACTGGATGGATGCTTCGGGTCCATACGTTTCCTAACCAGCGCCATAGGTCGCCACCTCTCGACGGTTCGCCTTCCTGACGGAAATGATGCGAACGGCGTCGCCGCGCATCGTGTAAGTGACAACATAAACGTGTTCGCCTACCCGTCCAAGCGTCGTGAAAAGAAGCTCGCCGTATTCGTGCCGGAGGTCAGCCTCTGTCCTACGGCGCTCATCTGTGAAAACAGCGGTCGCGGTCTGGAACCCGACCCCGTGCTTGATCAGGTTGCTGTCCGCTTTCCGGTCGTCCCACTCGAACTCCATCGAGCTTACGCCCCCGAACGGTGCTCGTTCGGAGGCGTAGCCGATTACGCCGATGACGGCAATCTGGTATTCTCTTTCATTTGATTTCGATCTATAGCTGTGTATCTAAGCCACCGCCCCGATCCCCAGCAGCGCCAGCAGGAGCAGGATCACGAAGATCGCGATGAAGATGAAGAACAGGATCTTGGCGATCTGCGCGGCGCCCTTGGCGACGCCGGTGAAGCCGAGCGCGCCGGCGACCAGCGCGATGACGAGGAATATGAGGGCCCACTCGAGCATGAACGTTCTCCTGTCGGGATGAGGGAAGGGGAGGGGGAGGAAACCGGCGGCGTCCGCCTCAGAGGCGCGCCGCCTGGAGGGCGTGGGCGATCCGGCCGTCGCGCTCGTCCGGACCCGGGCCGATCGGGCCGTAGTCGCCGCGCAGCGCCTTCAGCGCGTGCCGCTCGGTGTCGATCTCGCGGGCGGTGCGCACGTCGAGGGACCGCAGCACGGGCACCGGCACGCACCAGCCCTGGATCGCGTGCTGCAGCAGGAAGGCGCCGACGACGGCCGGAAGCGCCATGAAGCGCCGGTCGACAAAGGCGCCCAGCAGCGCTCCGCCGAGCGCGGCTGCGCCGGCGTAGGTCTCGATGGAACGCTCCACGTCCCACTCGGCGTCGAGCTCGGCGAGGCGCGCTCCGATCCTCTCGGGATGGCGGGCGTGGTAGCGGACGCTGGCGTTGATCCCGTGATCGATGCGGGCATTGTCCTGCTCGCTCGAATGGGCGCGCACGCGCGTCGTCGTCTCGGGCATCGTCATCGTCATGCGGACGGCTCCCAGTTCTTCGCGCCTTGAACGCGCGAAGCCTGGGAATCGATCCAGCCTGCGTGTTCAGGCGTCTCCGGCGTCCTCGGAACGGGGGCGCAGTGCCGTCTCGCGCCGGCCCAGGAGGCGCTTGACCCGCGCCTTCGCCGCGCGCGTCCACGCCTCGGCGCGCGCGATCCGCGCGGCCGTCCTTGCCGCGTGCGCGCCGTCGCGGCCTGCGGCGAGGTCGACGAGGAGGTCGTCGATGCCGATGCGGTCCGTCCACAGCGCCTCGACCGGGTGGCCCGGCACCGCGCAGGAATCGACCACGCGCCAGGTCTCCCCGGCGAGCGCGCGCCGGGCGGTCCAGGCGTGCAGCAGCATGCCGGGCGAGGTCTTGGCCCGGCTCTCGTCGTAGGCGGTCTTGAAGGTCGCGGCGCGATCGCCGACGACGAGGTGCAGGTTCGCCGCCACCGGCGCGCCCCCCACCCGCAGCAGGTCGACGACGATCCGCGGGGCCTGCGCCTCACCCCCGAGCGCCGCGCGGGCGAAGGCCGCGGTCGCGGGCCGGCTCGCGAGCGCGCTGCCCTCAACGCCCTTCCAGCCCGCCGCCTCCAGCGCGAGGAAGGCGGCGACGCCTTCGTCCGCGGCCGCGCCCTCCAGGGTCTGGTAGACGAGCGCGCCCTCCTCGGCGAGGCGGCGCTCGAGCCGGCGCAGCTTGTTCAGGTACTTGCCCGAAGCTCTGCCCGAGAGCGGGTCGGCGCGCGCGTCGGCGGGCTCCGGCCGGAGCAGCGCCGCGCGCGTGACGCCGCCGATGCGCCCCGTCGCGAAGCCGCCGGCGTCTGCCGCCGCGAGAAGCGCCGTGCGCGTCGTCCCCTCGGCGAGAAGCGGCAGCCGCAGCATGGCGCCCGGCGCGTGAAGGGACAGCGCCGCGAGCAACGCCTCCGCCGCGCCCGCAGGATCGTTGCGGCGCAGGAGCGGCGTCGTGTCGACGAGGTTGGGATGCGTGAAGGCCGCGAGGAGACGGGGTCGCACGCCGGGGATCGCGCGGCGGGGGACGACGGGAAGGAAGGCGCAGAGGCGCGGCGCGGTCCCGTCGCCCGGCTCCAGCGCCAGCGCGCAGAGCGGCGCGGCGCCGGTCCCGCAGGTCTCGACGAGGGGGATCAGGAAGTCCGGGCCGTAGAACGGATTGGGGTCGGCGGCCTCGCGCAGCAGGTCCGCCCAGGCGGCGCGAAGCGCGGGGTCGCGCGCGAGCGCATCGAGCCCGCGCAGCTCGAGCCGCATTCCCCCGCCGTCGCGTCGCGTCGCCATGCCGCCTCCGAGATCGCCCTTTCGGGCAGTCTGGTGCAAGGAGGGCTAAGACGCGGTTACGCGCGGCTCAGCGCGCCGACGCGTCGGCCTGGCGCAGGCGCGCCCAGCTGTCGGGCTGGGCGATCATGGTGCGGATCGCATCGAGGTTGGCGGCGACCTGCGCGGGCGCGAGGTCGCGCGCGAGCACCGCCTCCGCCTCGTCCATCTTGCCCTGGAGACCTAGCACGAGGGCGAGGTTCTGGCGCACGCGCTGATCGGACTGCGGATTCGCCGCCGCCTGGCGCAGCTTCGCCTCGGCCTCGGGCAGCTTGCCCGAGAGGGCGAGGGAGAGGCCGTAGTTCGAGAGCACGCTGGGCTCGCCGGGGACGATGGCGAGCGCGGCCGCGTAGAATTGCTGGGCCCGGACCGGGTCGCCGAGCTGGTCGGCGACGGTGCCCTGCGCGGAGAGCACGCGCCAGTCGGGCCGCTGGGGCGCATGGGCGCGGGCGAGCACCTCCTGCGCCTCCTGCAGCCGGCCGACGTCGGCGAGCGCCCGGCCGTAGGCGCCGGTGAGCGCGGAATCGTCGGGATTGCGCATCGCCGCCTGCTGGAGCACGGCGACCGCCTGCGGGCGCTGGTCGAGCCGGCGCAGCACGGCGGCGTAGGCCATGGCGGCCTGCGGGTCGCCCGGGTTCGCGGCGTTGCGCCGCGCGAGCGTCTCCGAGGCGCTGCGCAGGTCGGTCTCGCTCAGGGCCGAGAGCCGGCCCGGATCGATCGAGCCGGTGGTCGTCGGCCCGCGGCCGAGGCAGCCGGCGGTCGCCAGCGCGAGCGCGCAGACGACGAGGAGGGACGGCGCGCGGCGGCGGACCGCCTTCGCATACGATCTCGCGCTGGTCTCCGTCATGGCCCCGTCCCGTTGTTTCCGCACCTGCGGGCGTTCCTCAACACACTGATTGGAATACTCTTTTAACCCTAACGCCGCGTTAACGGCGCGCTCCCGGGCGTTCCCGGCGCGAGACGCCCGGCGCTTGCCAACGTCGCCGCCGCGGCCGATAACCGACCGCGTCGATACCCGGAGAGACCATGTCCCATCCCGCTCTCGAAGCCGATCCCGCCGCGCCGGCCGCGCCCGTTCACTGCGTCGACGAGACGAGCTGGCCCGCGCTGAGGGACTCGCTCGAGCCGCGCGAGCGGCGCTTCGCGCAGGCGCAGGGCTTCGAGCCGACGCCCGGCCGGCACGTCGTCCTGCCGGACGCCGAAGGCGGCGTCGGCCGGGTGATCGCCGCTCTCGATCCCGCCGATCCCTTCGCCGCCGGCCGGCTCGCCACCGCCTTGCCCGCGGGCACCTACCGGCTCGAGCCCGCGCCGGAGCGCGGGGCGCTCGCCGCGCTCGCCTTCGCGCTGGGGAGCTACCGATTCACCCGCTACAAGAGCAAGAAAGGGTCGAAGGAGGGCGTCGCCGGCGCGCCGCGGGCGCGGCTGTGCGTTCCCGCCGGCGTCGACGCGGCCGAGGTCGGCCGCCTCGCCGAGGCCGTGGCGCTCGGCCGCGACCTGGTCAACACGCCCGCCAACGACCTCGGGCCCGACGGCATCGCGGATGCGGTGGTCGCGCTCGCGGCGCGCTTCCACGCCGACGTCGCGGTGGTCGAGGGCGAGGATCTGCTCGCGCGCGGCTTCCCGATGATCCACGCCGTCGGCCGCGCCGCCGACCGCGCGCCGCGGCTCGCGGACCTCACCTGGGGACCCGTCGACGGGCCGAAGGTGACGCTGGTGGGCAAGGGGGTGGCGTTCGACACCGGCGGGCTCGACATCAAGCCGTCCTCGGCGATGGCGCTGATGAAGAAGGACATGGGCGGCGCCGCCGCCGCGATCGCCGCCGCGCACATGATCATGGCGGCGAACCTGCCGGTGCGCCTGCGCCTTCTCGTTCCCGCGGTGGAGAACTCCATCTCGGGGTCCAGCTTCCGCCCCGGCGACGTGCTCGCGAGCCGCAAGGGTCTCACCGTCGAGATCGGCAACACCGACGCGGAGGGGCGCCTCATCCTCGCCGATGCGCTCGCGCTGGCCGACGAGGAGGCGCCCGACCTGCTCGTGGACTTCGCCACCCTCACCGGCGCGGCGCGCGTGGCGCTCGGGCCCGACTTGCCGCCGTTCATGACCGACGACGAGGCGCTCGCCGCCGACCTGGCGCGGCTGTCGGCCGCCGTGCACGACCCGGTCTGGCGGCTGCCGCTGTGGAAGCCCTACGACAAGCTGCTCGACTCGAAGATCGCCGACGTCAACCACATCTCCGGCGGGCCGCACGCGGGGGCGATCACCGCGGCGCTGTTCCTGCGCCGCTTCGTCTCGGCGGCGAAATCCTACGTCCACTTCGACGTCTTCGCCTGGACCCCGTCCGCCAAGGCGGGCCGGCCCGAGGGCGGGGAGGTGCAGGCCGGCCGGCTCGTGCATGCGCTGGTCGCGGAGCGATACGGCAACGCGTGAGCCTGCGGCGACGGGACGGGGTGATTTGTCTCGAAAACGCGCGGCTGACCTCTGGCGAGGTCGGCGAAAGGCTGCTTGTGTAGCGCGGATGCGTTAGCGCGGGGGAGTGGCATGATCACGAGGTCGGATCGGGTACGGCGCGAGGGCCGCCGATGAGCGCGCCGGTGAACCTGCCGCGCTGGGCGGACGTCGCCCTCGTCCCCGCGGTGAGCGTCGTCGCCGCCTTCCTGGTCGCCGGCCTCGTGGTGCTCTTCATCGGCGAGGACCCGCTGACGGTCACCCGCGTGCTGATCTACGGCTCGCTGGGCACCGGCTACAGCCTGGGCTTCACGCTGTTCTACGCGACGAACTTCATCTTCACGGGTCTCGCGGTCGCGGTGGCCTTCCACGCGGGCCTGTTCAACATCGGCGGCGAGGGGCAGGCGATCCTCGGCGGCATCGGGCTCGCGCTGGCGCTCCTGTTCCTGCCGGTCCCCGCCTTCCTGGCGATCCCGCTCGGCGTCCTCGCCGCGGCCGCCTTCGGCGCCTTGTGGGGCGTGGTGCCGGGCTACCTCCAGGCCTATCGCGGCAGCCATATCGTCATCACGACGATCATGTTCAACTGGCTCGCCTCGATCCTCTCCGTCTACCTCCTCGTCAACGTGCTGCGCCCGCCCACCGCGATGAACCCGGAGACGCCGCTCTTCCCCGAGGCCTCGTTCATCCCGACCTTCCACCAGATGGGCGCCGCGATCGGCATCGAGCTGCCGCGCTCGCAGCTGAACGCCTCGCTCCTCCTCGCGCTCGTCGCCGCATGGCTCGTGTGGCTGCTGATCTTCCGCTCGCGGCTCGGCTACGCCATCCGCACGGTGGGCGCGAACCCGTCGGCCGCCGTCTATGCCGGCATCTCGCCGCGCTCGGTCACCGTCATCGCCATGGCGATCTCCGGCGCGCTCGCCGCCGGCCTCGCGGTGAACGAGCTGATGGGCTACCAGCACCGCCTCATCCTCGAGTTCACCTCCGGCTACGGCTTCGTCGGCATCGCGGTGGCGCTGATGGGGCGCGGGCACCCGGTGGGGATCATCCTCGCCTCGCTGCTCTTCGGCATGCTCTACCAGGGCGGAGCCGAGCTCGCCTTCGAGGTCCCCGCCATCACCCGCGACATGATCGTGGTGATCGGCGGCGTTCTGATCCTCTTCGCCGGCGCGCTCGACGGCCTGTTCAAGCGCTTCGTCGCGGCGGCGTTCGCCTCGCGGGCGCGCCACGCGATCGCGAAGGAGGCCTGAGCCATGGAGCTCTCCGGCCTCCTCGCGCTGTCGGAATCGACGCTGCGGCTGTCGATCCCGCTGCTCTGCGCCTGCCTCGCCGGCCTCTGGTCGGAGCGCTCGGGCGTCATCGACATCGGGCTCGAGGGCAAGCTCCTCGTCGCCGCCTTCGCCGCCGCGGCGGCGAGCTACGCCACGGGCTCGGCCTATTGGGGCCTGCTCGCCGGCATCGGCGCCTCGGTCCTGTTCGCGCTGGTCCACGGCTTCGCCTCGATCTCGCAGCGCGGCAACCAGATCGTCTCGGGCGTCGCCATCAACATGCTGGCGGCGGGGCTCACGGCGGTGATCGGCAACGCTTGGTACGGCCAGGGCGGGCGCTCCCCGCCGCTCGAGGGCGATCAGCGCTTCCTCGGCTTCCTCGACGTCTCCGACGCGCCGCGGCTGGTGCAGGTTCTGTTCGGGCAGTCGCTGCTCGTCTACCTCGCGCTGCTGCTCGTGCCGCTGACCTGGTACGTCCTGGCGAAGACGCGGTTCGGATTGCGCCTGCGCGCGGTGGGCGAGAAGCCCGCGGCGGTGGACACGGCCGGCATCTCCGTCACCGGCCTGCGCTACTCCGCGGTGATCATCGCCGGCGTGTTCTGCGGCATCGGTGGGGCCTATATCGGCACGGCTCTCTCGGCGGGCTTCATCCCGGGCATGACGGCGGGCAAGGGCTTCATCGCGCTCGCCGCCCTCATCTTCGCCAAGTGGCGGGCCTGGCCGGCGCTCGCGGCCTGCCTGCTGTTCGGCTTCCTCGAGGCGCTGTCGATCCGCCTGCAGGGCGCCGAGATCCCCGGCATCGGCGAGGTGCCGGTCCAGGCCATCCAGGCGTTGCCCTACGCCATGACGGTGATCCTGCTCGCCGGCTTCGTCGGCCGCGCCATCCCGCCGCGCGCGGCGGGCCAGCCCTACGTCAAGGAGCGCTGATGCGAGACCCCGAGATGCGAGACACGACCGATCTCGACGACCTGTTCACGGCCGCGAAGGCGGCTCAGGCGCGCGCCCACGTGCCCTACTCGCGCTTTCCCGTCGGCGCGGCCATCCGCGACGAGGCGGGGCGCATCCACGCCGGCGCCAACGTCGAGAACGCCGCCTACCCGCAGGGCTCCTGCGCCGAGGCGGCCGCGATCACGCGCATGGTCGTCGAGGGCGGCTCGCGCATCGCCGAGATCCTGGTGATCGGCCCGGGCGACATGCTCTGCACGCCCTGCGGCGGCTGCCGCCAGCGCATCCGCGAGTTCGCCCGCCCCGACACGCCGATCCACGTGGCCGGGCCCGACGGCGTCCGCCGCAGCTTCACCCTCGACGAGCTGCTGCCCCATTCCTTCGGCCCCGACAATCTCGACAGCGCGGGAGCCACGCCGTGACGACCTTCTCCTATGCCCAGCGCATCGACGAGGCGGTAGCCGCGATCCGCGCCGGCGGCATCGACGACCGCGGTCCGGCGGGCCCCTTCGCCTGCGCCATGGTGCTCGGCACCGGCCTCGGCCCGCTCGCCGACACGCTCGAGGACGCCGTCGCGATCCCCTTCGGCGACATCCCGCACTTCCCGCGAAGCGGCGTCTCCGGCCACAAGGGCCGGCTCGTGGCGGGTACGCTCGAGGGCCGGCGCGTCCTCGCGCTCCAGGGCCGGGCGCACTACTACGAGCACGGCGACGCGGCGGTGATGCGTGTCGCCATCGGCGCGATCGCCGCGCTCGGCGCGCCGCCGCTGCTGCTGACCAACGCCGCCGGCTCGACCCGGCTCGATGTGCGCCCACCGAGCCTCGTCGCGATCAGCGATCACATCAGCCTGTTCGGGCCCAATCCCCTCGTCGGCGAGGCCCACGACGCGCGCTTCGTGCCGATGACCGACGCCTACGACCCGGCCTTGCGCGCATCGCTCGCCGCCGCGGCCGAGCGGGCCGGCGTGCCGCTCGGCGAGGGCGTCTACCTCTGGGCGCCGGGGCCCGCCTTCGAGACGCCCGCCGAAATCCGCATGGCGCAGACGCTCGGCGCGGATCTCGTGGGCATGTCCACCGTTCCCGAGACGATCCTCGCGCGGTTCTACGGGCTTCGCGTCGCGGGGCTCTCCACCGTGACGAACCTCGCCGCGGGGCTGGAGGGGGCGAACCCGAGCCACGCCGAGACCAAGGAGGTCGGCGGCGAGGCCGGGCCGCTGCTGGAGACGCTCGTGCGGGCCTTCGTCGCCCTCATCGACCAGACTGGAAAGCCATGACCGAGACCAACGAAGAGGCGCGCGCCCTCGCGCGGCGCGCCATCGGCCTCACCGATCTCACCAACCTCGACGACACCTGCACGGAGAGCGCCATCGACGCGCTCTGCGCCAAGGCGAAAGGCGGGGACGGCGTGCCGCCGGTCGCCGCAGTCTGCGTCTGGCCGCAATTCGTCCGCCGGGCGAAATCGCGCCTGACGGGAACCCCCGTGTCCGTCGCCACCGTGGTGAATTTTCCCACCGGGGACGAGGACGTGGAGCGCGTGGTCGAGCAGACCCGCGAGGCCCTGCGCGACGGGGCGGACGAGATCGACCTCGTCCTGCCCTATCGCGCCTTCCTCGCGGGCGAGGTCGAGGAGGCCCGCGGCATGCTCGCCGCGGTGCGCGAGCGCGTCCCGGCCGACCGGCTGCTCAAGGTCATCCTCGAGACCGGCGAGCTGACGGATCCCGACGCCGTCGCCCGCGCGAGCCGGCTCGCCATCGACGAAGGCGCTGACTTCATCAAGACCTCGACCGGCAAGACCCCGGTCTCGGCGACGCCCGAGGCGGCGCGGATCATGCTCGAGGCGATCCGGGCGACGCCGCATTTCCGCGTCGGCCTGAAGCCCTCGGGCGGCATCCGAACCATCGAGCAGGCCAAGACCTACCTCGATCTCGCCGGCGAGATCCTGGGCGCGGATTGGGCGAGCCCGGCGACGTTCCGCTTCGGCGCGAGCGGGCTGCACGGCGCGCTCGTGCTGGCGCTCCAGGGATCGGGCGAGGCGCCCGCGCCGCAGGGCGGGAGCTACTGAGATGGCGATGCTCCCCCAGGAGATCATCCGCAGGAAGCGCGACGGCGCGACGCTCGCCGCGGAGGAGATCGAGGCCTTCATCGCCGGCCTCACCGACGGGCGCGTGACCGAGGGCCAGGCGGCGGCGCTCGCGATGGCGATCTTCTTTCGTGGGCTGGCGCTCGAGGAGCGCGTCGCGCTCACGCGCGCGATGATGCTGTCGGGCGAGGTGCTCGCCTGGGACCTGCCGGGACCGGTGGTGGACAAGCACTCCACCGGCGGCGTCGGCGATTGCGTGTCGCTCCCGCTCGGCCCCGCCGTCGCCGCCTGCGGCGGCTTCGTGCCGATGATCTCCGGCCGCGGGCTCGGCCACACCGGCGGCACGCTCGACAAGCTCGATTCGGTGCCGGGCTACCGCACCCAGCCGGACATCGACACCTTCCGGCGCGTCGTGCGCGAGACGGGCTGCGCCATCATCGGCCAGACCGCGGACCTCGCGCCCGCGGACAAGCGCCTCTACGCCATCCGCGACGTGACGGGCACGGTCGAGAGTCTCGACCTGATCACCGCCTCGATCCTCTCGAAGAAGCTCGCGGCGGGCCTGCAGGGCCTCGCGATGGACGTGAAGTTCGGCTCGGGCGCCTTCATGGTGGGCGTCGACGACGCCCGCGCGCTGGCGCAGAGCCTGGTGGCGGTCGCGAACGGCGCGGGGCTGAAGACGAACGCGCTCCTCACCGACATGGACCAGCCGCTGGCGTCGGCCGCCGGCAACGCCGTCGAGGTCGCCTATTGCATCGACTACCTCACCGGCAAGCGCCGCGAGCCGCGCTTCCACGAGGCGAATGTCGCGCTCGGCGCAGAGATGCTGGTGCTCGGCCGTCTCGCCGGCGACCGCGCCGAGGGCGCGCGGATGATGGAGGAGGCGGTGTCGTCGGGGCGCGCGGCGGAGGCCTTCGCCCGCATGGTCGCGGCGCTCGGCGGCCCGGCCGACATCCTCGAGCGCCCTGAGGCGCATCTGCCGCAGGCCCCGGTGATCCTTCCGGTCCATGCGGCGCGGGCGGGCGTGGTCGAGCGCGTCGAGACCCGCGCGGTCGGCATTGCCGTGGTCTCCCTCGGCGGCGGGCGCGCGCGGGCGCAGGACACGATCGTTCCGGCGGTGGGGTTGACGGACCTCGCGCCCGTGGGCGAGACGGTGGACGAGGGCCGTCCGCTCTGCGTCGTCCACGCGCGCGACGCGGACAGCGCGCAGGCCGCCGCGGAGGCGGTGCGCGCGGCCTTCACCATCGGCGCGGGCCCCGTCGCGGCCCGCCCTGTCGTCCTCGAACGGGTGGAAGGCTGATTCATGTCGATCCTCGTCGCCATCGAAGGCTGGGACGTCGCCTCGTGGGTGGAGCGCTTCGCGCGCCTCTTCCCCGAGCGCAAGATCGTGACGCTCGACGAGCCCTTCGACCGGCGCGAGGTGCACTACGTCGTCTCCTGGAAGCACCCGCACGGCGCGCTCTCGGGCCTGCCGAACCTCGCCGCGATCTTCTCGCTGGGCGCCGGCGTCGACCACATCGTCTCGGATCCGCGCCTGCCCGACGCGCCGCTGGTGCGCGTCGTCGACGCGGACCTGACGAACCGCATGAGCGAGTACGTCGTCCTGCACGCGCTCGCCCATCTGCGCCAGCTGCCGCGCTACATCGCCCAGCAGCGCGACAAGGTCTGGGAGGACGACCGCTTCCAGCCCGCCGCGCGGGACGTGCGCGTCGGCGTCATGGGCCTCGGCCAGCTCGGCCGGGACGCCGCGGCGAAGCTGCGGGTCATGGGCTTCCGGGTGCTCGGCTGGTCGCGCACGGGGAAGGACGTCGACGGCGTCGAGACGTTCTGCGGCGACGACGGGCTCGACGCCTTCCTGCCGCGCACCGACATCCTGGTCGCGCTCCTGCCGCTCACCGAGGCGACCCGCGGCATCCTGAACCTCGAGTTGTTCGGCAAGCTCGCCCAGGACGGCCCGCTCGGCGGCCCCGTTTTGATCAACGCCGGCCGCGGCGGGCTCCAGGTCGCGGACGACATCCTCGCCGCGCTCGACGCGGGCACGCTGAAGGCCGCGACGCTCGACGTCTTCGAGGAGGAGCCACTGCCGGCCGAGAGCCCGCTCTGGACCCACCCCCGCGTGATCGTCACCCCCCACAACGCCGCCATGAGCCACCCCGAGACCATCGGCCAGCTCATCGCCGACCAGATCCGCACGGTGGAAGCCGGGGGGGAGCTGACGAACGTGGTGGATGTCGGGACGGGGTATTGACGCGCCCCTCCTTCCCTGTGGGGGAAGCAACCATCATGACGGGGCCTCCGTCCAGGGAGTTCCGCGGGTGAGCACGGCGTTGATCTGGCCGAGGAGCTTGCGGGCGCAGGCGACGATGACGACGCGGTACGCCTTGCCTTTGGCGAGGAGGCGCCGGCGTTGGGCGACGAGGGCCGGGTTCCAGCGCAGGCTGGCGATCATGGCGGCGGAGAAGAGCGCCTTTCTCGGGCGCGCGCGGCCTCCGGCGATGTGCTTTTCGCCCTTGCGCTGGCCGGATTCGTCGTCGAACGGGGCGAGGCCCGCGAGCGAAGCGGCTTCCTCGCGGGAGGTCCGTCCGAGCTCGGGCATCCGCACCAGGAGCACGATCGCGGTCGGCTTGCCCACGCCCGGCACCGAGAGCATCAGATCGAGCCGCTCGGCGAGATCGGCATGATCCCGGATCCGCGCCTCGGCCTTCCGCAGCATGGCTTTCGCCCGTGTCTCGTGATCGCGGACGATCTCGTCGACCTCCATCGCGATGGCGGGCTCGGCGCCCTCGCGCTGGGTCTTCCAGCAGGCGATGTGCTCCTTGAGCTGCTCGTAGTGACGCACCATGCCGGCGAGCTCGTCGAGACGCCGATCCGTCGGCTTCGGCGCCTCGGCGTTCATGGCGGCTGTGAAGGCCGCGATGAGCCTGGCGTCGATGCGGTCGGTCTTGGCGCGAAGGCCGAGCACCTTGGCGTAGGCGCGCACGCGCTGCGGCCCGAAGCGGCTCACGCGAAAGCCGCGTCGTTCGAGGGCGCGGAACACGCCCTGCTCGTAGCCGCCGGTCGCCTCGAGCCCGACCCGGGCGACGCCGCACGCGGCGAGATGCGCGGCCAACGCCTCCCAGCCGGCCGGATCGTTCGCAAAGCCCGCGACGTCCTCGTTGCCGTCGACGGCGCAGTCGAGCCGCGCCTTGCCGACGTCGATACCCGCGCACGCGCCCTCTTCGACCGTGCGCCGTTCCATGCTAGTCTTCGTCATCTTCGTCGACCCCGCCTTGTCAATCGAACCAAGGTGTTCCGGCAACCAACCGGGTCAGATGAAGAGCCGACCCGATCCAGCTTCCCCACAGCCCCAGGGCTGGGTGGCACAACGATCCGAGGTCGGCCGTCCGGCGCCGGGGTGGCCACCCCGGCGCCGGACGCTCCCGAGAGAGCGAGACGACTATACCAGCTTCGGCTATTACAAGGTGGCTCGGCGAAGCCGAGACGGATGGGGCGCGCGGGACGCGCGTTCGGCGGAGCCGAAATCGTCCAGGGCTCGACGGAGCAAGGCTGGCCAGCGCGGAGGGGCTCGATGTCCGCTTCACGGACCGCGCCTGCGGCGCGCCCCATCCGTCCCGCCGCTTCGCGTCGGGCCACCTTCCCCTACAGGGAAGGAGCAGGCCGGGCGCGATCCGCTCGGGCCTCAAGCCCCCCAGCGCGCGAACAGCACCTGCGTGTCCCCGTAGCTCCGCCGCTCGATCTCCTCGAAGCCCGCGGGGCAGGGGAGCTCGGCGTCCACCGCCTCCTCCACCACGCACAGGGCCCCCGGCGCGAGCCAGCCGCCCGCGGCGGCCGAGGCCAGCGCGGGCCCCGCGAGGTCGCGGCCGTAGGGCGGATCGCAGAAGAGCAGGGTGAACGGCTCGACGCGGTCGGCCGTGCCGAGCCGCGTCGCGTCGCGGCGGAACAGGCGGGTGATGCCGCCGAGCCCAAGCGCGTCGCAGTTCTCGCGGATCAGCCCCCGGGCCTGGGCGCCCTCGTCGACGAACAGCGCGAAGGACGCCCCGCGCGAGAGCGCCTCGATCCCCATCGCGCCGGTGCCGGCGAAGAGATCCATCACCCGCGCGTCCTCGACCGTGCCCTCGTAGGCGTGGGTCAGCACGTTGAACAGGCTCTCGCGCAGACGGTCCGAGGTCGGGCGGATCGCGTCCGAGCGCGGGCCGGCGAGGGCGCGCCCCTTGAAGCGGCCACCGACGATCCGCACCCGCTCAGTCCTTGCGCTTGCGCGGCGGCTTGCCGCCCGGGCCGGCGCTCTTGTCGCCGCCGCCGCCCTTCACGCGCTCGACGAGGACACGCCCCGCCTTCGAGGCGATCTTGCCGACGCGCTCGCGGACACGCTCGCCGCCCGCCGCGCGCTCGGCCTTGGCCGTTTCGCCGCCGCGCCGCGCCTTGGGCTTGCGGCCGTCGTCGGGCTTCTCCTCGGCGCGCCAGATGCTCGCCTTCGGCTTGTCCCAGCTCGGCCGCTTGTCCTCGGGCCGCTTCTCGTCGGGTCGCTTCTCGCCGAAGCGCTTCTCGCCGGGGCGCTTCTCTCCAGAGCGCTTGTCGTCCGGACGCCCGGCGCCGAAGCGGCGGGGCTCGCCGGTCTCGCCCGCGGGCTTGCGGCCGCGCGCGGGAGCCGCACCGCCGCCCCCGGCGCCGCCTTCCGAGAAGCGGGCGCGGTCGCGCGCACTCGCTTCGCGGGACGCGGGCTTCACGCCGCGGGCGGGCCGCTTGGGCGCCTCCTCGACGGGCTCGCGCACCGGGCTCTCGAAGTCGACGCCCGCCGCCTCGCCGAGGCTCGCGCCGAGCTGGTCCTTGAGCACCTTGGTGCGGACCTCCTCGACCTCGCCCTCCTTCAGGTCCCCGAGCTGGAAGGGGCCGAAGGAGACCCGGATCAGCCGGTTCACCTGCAGGCCGAGGTCCTCCAGCACGCGCTTGACCTCGCGGTTCTTGCCCTCGCGCAGGCCGATCATCAGCCAGACGTTGTCGCCCTGCTGGCGGTCGATCTTGGCCTCGATCGGGCCGTATTCCATGCCGTCGACGATCACGCCCTGGTAGAGCGCGTCGAGCCGGTCCTGCGTGATCCCGCCATAGGCGCGCACGCGATAGCGGCGCAGCCAGCCGGTCTCGGGATGGGCGATCACCCGGGCGAGGCCGCCGTCGTTGGTGAGCAGCAGCAACCCCTCGGTGTTGATGTCCAGCCGGCCCACGGCGACGACGCGGGGCATGTCCTCGTCGAGCGCGTCGAACACGGTGGCGCGCCCCTCGGGGTCGCGCGCCGTGGTCACCAGGCCGCGGGGCTTGTGGTAGAGCCACAGCCGGGTGCGCTCCCGCGCCGGCATCGGCGCGCCGTCGACGAGGATCGCGTCCGTCGGCCCGACGTTCTGGGCCGGCGAGGTCAGCACCTCCCCGTTGAGCGAGACGCGGCCGGCCGCGATCATCTCCTCCGCGTCGCGGCGCGAAGCGACGCCGGCGCGGGCCATCACCTTGGCGATGCGCTCGTCGGCGCCGGGAGGCTTCGCCGCCGGGCGGACCGCCGCGGGACGCGCACCGCCGGGCTTGAAGCCGGGCTTGCCGCCGAACCCGGGCTTGCCCTTGAACCCCGGCTTGCCGCCGAACCCGGGCTTGAATCCGCCCGAGCGTGCGGGCGCGCCGTCGCGGGACCGAGGCGGACGGGCATCGCCCCCGCGGGCCCGGAACGGGCGGGCGTCGCCGTCGCGCGGGGGACGCGCGGGCCGCTCGCCGTCGCGGGCGCGCGGCGGGCGTGCGTCGCCCTCTCGGGCTCTGAAGGGTCGGGCCTCGCCGTCGCGAGGGGGACGCGCAGGGCGCTCGCCATCGCGGGCGCGGGGCGGACGGGCTTCGCCATCTCTAGCCTTGAAGGGGCGGGCGTCGCCCTCTCGGCGCGGGCCGGGGGCGCGCTCGCGGAAGGGCCGATCCCCCTCGCGGGGGGGACGCGCGGGGCGCTCGCCGCGGGCGGGCCGATCCTCCCGGGGTGGGCGATCGTCTCGGGCGGTCCGTGCGCCCGCCTTCGCCGCGCCCTGCTTGAAGCCGCCCGGCTTTCCGGCCCGGGGCTTGTCGCCGAAGGACTTGGCTCCGAAAGGCTTCGCGCCGCCGGGCTTGGCTCCCGCGGGCTTGGCTCCCCCGGGCTTGGCTCCTCCGGGCTTGGCGCCGCGCGGCTTGCCGCCGGGGCCGCTCGCGCCGCCGGGCCTCGACGGGCGTGCGCCTGCGCCCGCGCGCGGGCCGCGCTCGCCGGTGCGCCCGCGGGCGGGCTTGTTCGTGTCGTCTGTGGTGTTCGCCATGCGCGCCTGATAGCACTTAGACGACGGCGATGCGAGGGCTCGATGACGGCGAAAAGCGGATCGGAAGCCGGCGAAATCCGGCCGACCCCGATGGCGCAGACCCCGATGGATCTGGCGCTCGACGAGGCGCGCGCCGCGGCGGCCCGGGGCGAGGTGCCGATCGGCGCCGTCGTCGTGCGCGACGGCGTCGTGATCGCCCGCGCCGGCAACCGCACCCGCGAGACGCACGACCCCACCGCCCACGCCGAGGTCGTCGCGATCCGAGCCGCCTGCGCGGCGCTCGGCGACGAGCGCCTCGTCGGCTGCGACCTCTACGTCACGCTCGAGCCCTGCGCCATGTGCGCCGCCGCGATCTCGTTTTCCCGCATCCGACGGCTGTACTACGGCGCCTCCGACCCCAAGGGCGGCGGCGTCGAGCACGGCGGGCGCTTCTACGCCCAGCCCACCTGCCACCACGCGCCGGAGGTGTATTCCGGCATCGGTGAGGTGGCGGCGGCGGAGCTGCTGCGGGGGTTCTTCAGGGAGCGGCGGTGAGGGATCACCCGCCCCGGCAATGCGCGCAGGTGCCCGCGATCTCCAGCACCTGCTGGCGGGGCGCGAAGCGCTCGCGCGCCAGCATGGCGCCGATGGCCTCGGCGAGCGGCTTCGTCGAGAGCTCGTCGACGCCCCCGCAGGCGTCGCAGATCAGGAAGGCGACGAGCTCGTGCGGGGCGTGCATGTGCGGGCAGGCGGTGAAGGCGTTGCGGCTCGTCAGCTTGTGGGCGAAGCCCTGCTCGATGAGGAACTCGAGCGCGCGGTACACCGCGATCGGCGCGAGCCCGCGCCCCGCCTTGCTCTCGCCCGGCCCCCCCTCGGCGCCCGCGGCGTTGAGCGCGTCGAGGATCTCGTAGGCGCCCATCGGCGCGTGGCTGGCGAAGAGCGCCTCCAGTACCGCCCGCCGGATCGGCGTCAGCCGCACCCCCCGCTCGGCGCATGCGGCCTCCGCCTGCGCGAGCGCCTCGGGCAGGGCGGCGGTGCGCGCGTGCGCGTGGGCGCAGGGGGCGGCGTGGTCGTGCGGGTGGTCGTGATCCTGGGCCATGCGTGACGATATAGCATCGCGTGGCGAGAGGTCCAAAGCCTCGCGCGTTTCAGCGACGCCCCCGGCATGTGGAGGGCCGGGGCGTGGCGCTGGACGATGCGAGGCGGTTCGTCTCGCCGACCCATGCCTTCGCCGTAGCAGGCCCCGCCCTCGAGCCGCCCCATCTCGTCCTCGACGTCGCCGTCCCGGCGCGCGCCGACGCTCTGGTCGTCTGGAGTGTCCGTGATTTCACGCATCCGTCGGACATCATCGTCAACGCCGGGCGTATCCACGTCGGCGAAACCGCCGTGCATCCGCTCGTGACCGTCCACCCGCCGGGGATTGCGTGCGGGCTGAGGACGGGAGAGCCGCCGCCGAGCGGATGACTTTCGGCGTCGACGGCAGAAAAGCTCCGACCCTGATGCAGCCGTCCTTCCTGTCCCGGAGCGTGTCGTCGAGAATCGTCCCGTCCTCGAGGCCGGCGACGTGCGTGATGAAGCTCGGGCAAGCCGGCCCTCCGCAATACCGGGCAACAGGTCGTCGGTCCAGCGGTTCACGTGCGCTTGGCCGCACGCGGGTTCCGACGGCGCCGCTTGGGGCGGGCGCCGCGTCAGAAGAACCGGCGCAGGCGCTTCACGGCGCGGTAGAGGCCGGCGGCGAGCGGCAGGACGAGGGCGAGCCAGATCTCGGCGACGACGAGGCCGGCCAGCGCGCCGAGCCCGAGGAGCACGGCGGCGTGGGGGAGCGTCGCGCCGAGAGCGGAGAGCGCGGACAGGGAGACGGCGAGGAGAACCGTGCCCAGCCGAACGATCCAGCGTCGGCCGGTCGCGAGCGCGAGGATCAGCGGTGCGACGAGCACGAAGGGGCTCGTCGCGATGTCGAGCCAGTGACCGAAGAGCGCGAGCGCGGGCATGGTGGGCGTCCGGATGGGAGGCGCCCCCGCGGCGGTGGGCCGCGGGCTGCGGGAGCGACGGGACGACCGCCCGATCGCCGTGTCATATCATCCCTCGCCCGGGCCCGCGAGATCCAGCCGCCTCAGGTGCTCGACACCCTCCGGCCCGCAGGACAGCTTCGCCGCCGTCTTGTCGGATGGTCCGAGAACCCTCCAGAACGGCGGAACCTGCGCCAGATCCTTTCCGGCGCCGAGGTCTTCGAGCGCCGCCTCGGCGACGACGCGCAGATCGATCGCCGTCGTCACCGGACACATCGCCGCGGCGTGGATGGCCGCGACATAGGCTGCGATCTCGCCCGGCGACGAGATCAACAGACGCGCCCCCGCAGGCACGCCCGCGAAGCGCGATTCGAGAACGACGACGTGCGGCGCCTTCGCGCTTTCGAAGCGCTTGCGCCAATCGGTGCGGGTCTTGCCGGCCTTCGTCATGCTCCGCTCTCCAGACGAGCTGCGAGGTCCTCGAGATAGGCCCGCGAGAACTGCGCCGGATCGAACACGAGATGGGAGACGATCCGAGTGATCACGCCCTCGAGCACAACGCGCTCGGTGACGACGACGCGCGTGCCCTCCGGCACGGCGTGCAACTCCGCGCGCCACTCCCCATGGTAGCCCTGTCGCGAGACGAAGCGCAGGGCGAGATCGGCTCCGGTCTCGACCTTTCCGAGGATCGCCTCGACGCGGCGCCGGGCCGTGCGCATGACGGTGGTGCCCGACGAACCAGCGAGGACCACGCCGTCCGCCGCACGGACCACGGCGCCATCATCCGCGACGACACGAAACGACGCCGCGAAGCCCTGATCTCGAGCCCTGGGACCGGCCGCTAAGCCGATGGCAACGAAGCCGCGCTATGAGGAGCGGCCCGCCTCACGCTATGGACCGTGCCCATGTCGACGGCCTCGCAGACGAACGACGTGCAGCTCTACCATTCCCCGTCGTCCTACTATTCCATGATCGCCCGGCTCGCGCTCGTCGAGGCGGGGATCGGCTTCACCCCGCGCAAGGTCGACATCCATCGGCGCATGGCTCAGTTCGAGCCGGGCTACGTGCGCATCAACCCGCAGATGACGGTGCCCGCGCTGACGTCCTCGGGGCGGGTGATCACCGACAGCCGCGAGATCCTCGCCTTCGCCTTCGGCGAGGGGCCGGACGCGGACGCCTTGCCGGAGGCGGTCACGCAGGCGGTGGCGCGGCACTATCGGTTCGCCGTGGACGAGCTGACCTTCTCTTGGCTCCTGAAGTGGAACCCCATCGCGCGCCGGATGGTCCCGAGGAAGCTCGCCGATGCCCGCGACCGGCTCGACCGCCTCGCCGAGGCCGAGCCGGAGCTCGCGGAGCTGTACCGGCGCCGCAGCGCCGTCTTCGCCGGGCGGATCGTCACGTTCGACCCCTCCGCCGTCGCCGCCCTCCACGGGCGACGGTGGAGCGAGGCGGCCGGAGAGCTGGACTGGCTCGAATCGATCCTCGCGGACGGGCGCGACTTCCTCTGCGGGGACGTCTACGGCCCGGCGGACGTGGTGTGGACCGTCTTCCTGGCCCGCATCCGCTTCATCCGCCGCACCGCCGAGATCGAGCGGCGCCCGGCGTTGCGCACCTACGACGCCCGTATGCGCGCCCGCCCTAGCTTCCGCGACGCCGACGTTTGGCCCGCCCTCGACCCGATCAAGTTCGTTCGGCAGCTTCTGCCGTGACGGTGGGCGGGTGCGGCGGGCGAGGTGCCGACGGCGCAACTCTGCCGACCGCCGCCACGGCGGTCGCCTGACAGCCCCCTCCCGGCGCCGCCCTCACCCCGCCCCGCGCACGGTCGCGAGGATCTCCTCGCCGTAGCGCGCGAGCTTGGCCGCGCCGACGCCGTGGCAGGCGTTGAGCGCGCTCGTCGTATCGGGCCGGCGCTCGGCGATGTCGATCATGGTGCGGTCCGTGAAGATCACGTAGGCCGGCACGTTCTCTTCCTTCGCGAGGCGCGTGCGCAGCGCCTTCAGCGCCTTGAGCAGCGGGTCCGAGGCCATGCCGCTGTCCTGGAGCGTCTGGGCGCGCTTGGCCTTCTTCGTCTCCTTGGGCGCGAGCACGTCGGCGCGCAGGGTCACCGTCTCGCGCCCGCGAAGCACCGCGTCGCCGCGCTCGGTGATCGACCAGGAGCCGTAGCCGGTGAGGTCGTTCGCGATCAGCCCGGCGGCGTAGATCTGGCGGATCAGCGCGCGCCACTCGGTCTTGGGCCGCCCGGTCCCGACGCCGAAGGTCTTGAGCGTGTCGTGGCCGAAGCGCCGCACCTGCTCCGTCGTGTCCCCCAGGAGCACGGAGACGATATGCTCCGAGCCGAAGCGCTCGCCGGTGCGGGCGATGGCCGAGAGGATCATCTGCGCCTCGCGGGTGGCGTCGAACAGCGTCACGCCCCCCTCGCACAGGTCGCAATGGCCGCACGGCTCTGTGGTCTCCCCAAAATAGGCGAGCAGCGTCTGGCGCCGGCAGCGCGGGGCCTCGCACAGCGAGACGAGCGCGTCGAGCCGGCGGTACTCGACCCGCTTTACCTCCTCCGGCGCCTGGCTCTCCAGGATCTGCTGGCGGCGCAGACGCATGTCGTCGAGGCCGTAGAGGGTGAGCGTGTCCGCCGGGGCGCCGTCGCGGCCGGCGCGGCCGATCTCCTGGTAGTAGGACTCGATCGTCTTGGGCATCGCCGCATGGGCGACGAAGCGCACGTCCGGCTTGTCGATGCCCATGCCGAAGGCGACGGTGGCGCACATGACGACGCCGTCCTCCTGCAGGAACGTGTCCTGGTTCGCCTGCCGCACCGCCTGCTCGAGCCCGGCGTGGTAGGGCAGGGCGCGGTAGCCGAGGTCGACGAGCTTGGCGGCGAGCGTCTCGGTCGTGTTGCGGGTGGCGCAGTAGACGATGCCGCTCTCGTCGCGGTGCTTGCCGAGGAAGGCCGCGATCTGGCGGGGGCCGTCGGTCTTCGGGCTCATGGCCAGGCGCAGGTTCGGCCGGTCGAAGCCGTGGACGAAGATCGTCGGCGCGGTCGGGAACAGGCGCTGGGCGATGTCGTCGCGGGTCGCGGCGTCGGCGGTGGCGGTGAGCGCCATCGTCTGCACGTCGCCGAGCCGGCGGCGCACGTCCCCGAGCCGCGCATAGTCGGGGCGGAAGTCGTGGCCCCATTGCGAGACGCAATGCGCCTCGTCGATGGCGAGCAGCGAGACGCCCCGGCGCGCCAGCCCCTCGACCACGGCCTCGACGCCGAGCCGCTCCGGCGAGACGTAGAGCAGCTTCAGCGTGCCCTCGCGCAGGCCCGCGCGCACCCGGTCCGCCTCCTCGAGCGTGTTCGAGGAATTCAGCGCGCCCGCCTCGACGCCGTTGGTGCGCAGCGCCGAGACCTGGTCGCGCATCAGCGCGATCAGCGGCGAGACGACGACGGTGAGGCCGTCGCGCACCAGCGCGGGAAGCTGATAGCACAGCGACTTGCCGGCGCCCGTCGGCATCACCGCGAGCACGTCCTCGCCGCAGAGCACCGCGGACACGACGTCCTCCTGCCCCGGCCGGAAGCCGGGATAGCCGAAGACGTCGCGGAGGACGCGGAGCGTGTCGTCGATCGTTGGCATGGGCGGCCGGGCGCGGGAGGAGGCGAGGGCGGAACCGTCGGCAACGGACCCGTCCGGTCCTTTTGGCACAGGTCCGCCCGCGGGCGAAACCCGGCACGGGGCGCTGCGCGGGTTTTCCTCAGGCGGATGCGAAGGGCCCCGAAAGCACGAAAGCCGCCGGTCGCCCGGCGGCTTCTCGTGGTTGGTCTCGTCGTTCACCCGGCTCCGAAGACCCGCACCATTTCTGGTGCGGCCGAGAGGATTTGAACCTCCACCCCCTTTCGGGGACTAGCACCTCAAGCTAGCGCGTCTACCGATTCCGCCACGGCCGCGGAGCCATCCCGAGGGCGCTGCCGCCGGGGTGCGGAGCATCTAACAGATGGAATCGGGGGGGACAAGCGGGTTTTCGGACGCCGGTGAGAAAAACTGGACGGCCGGCGCCCGTCCCGCTCAGCGACGCCGCGCCGGCTCGCGCGAGAGGCCCTTGGCGGCGAGCTCGGAGAGGTACTCGCTCCAGCGCTCGGCGTGGCCCGCGCCCAGCTTGCGCAGGTAGTCCCAGCCGTAGATGCCGGTGTCGTGCATGTCGTCGAAGACGAGCTTGACGGCGTAGTTGCCGACCGGCTCGACGCCGATGATCATGACATCCATCTTACCCGGCACGGTCTTGCGCTCGGCCGGGGAGTGGCCCTGCACCTCCGCCGAGGGGCTCGTCACGCGCAGGTATTCCGCCGGCAGCGCGAAGGACGCGCCGTCGTCGAAGGCCACGGTGAGCGTGCGGCGGTCCTTGGACACCCGCAGCTCCGTGGGCCAGGGGTCGTTCGAGGGCTGTCGCGCGCTCGAAGCCGTCTCGCTCATGCCGTCTCGCCTTTCGCATGGTCCGCGGCGCATGCGTTGACGCCGCGCCGCTTCTCTTTCATGGTCTCATGCTCATATAGCGCGAGAGGGCGCCACAGGCTAACAGAAGGCGCGGCGGACGGGGGAACGATCGATCCCGGCCGAGCGTGTCCGAAACCGGGAGTGGAGACGGGTCATGAGCGCCGATGAGCGGATCGAGCTGCGGCGGACGCCGCAGACGGACGGCGCCACGGGCGCGCCGATGATCGACCCGTTCGGCCGGGCGATCTCGTACCTGCGCGTCTCGGTGACGGATCGCTGCGATTTCCGCTGCGTCTACTGCATGTCCGAGGACATGACCTTCCTGCCCAAGCGCGACCTGCTCACGCTCGAGGAGCTCGACCGGCTGTGCACCGCCTTCGTGCGCCACGGCGTGCGCAAGCTGCGCATCACCGGCGGCGAGCCGCTGGTGCGGCGGGACATCATGACGCTGTTTCGCGGGCTCGGCCGCCATCTCGAGACCGGCGCGCTGGAGGAGCTCACCCTCACGACCAACGGCTCGCAGCTCGCCCGCCACGCGGCCGAGCTCGCCGCCTGCGGCGTGAAGCGCATCAACGTCTCGATGGACACGCTCGACCCGGACAAGTTCCGCGCGATCACCCGTTGGGGCGATCTCGACAAGGTCATGGCCGGCCTCGACGCCGCGCAGGCCGCTGGGCTTGCGGTGAAGATCAACGCGGTGGCGCTCAAGGGCGTCAACGAGGACGAGATCGAGCCCATGCTGGAATGGGCGCACGGGCGGGGCATGGACCTCACGCTGATCGAGGTGATGCCGCTCGGCGAGATCGACACCCACCGCGTCGACCAGTTCCTGCCGCTCTCGCAGGTGCGCGCGCGGCTGATGGACCGCTATACGCTGGTCGATCTTCCCGACCGGACGGGCGGCCCGGCGCGCTACGTGAAGGTGGCGCAGACCGGCGGCCGGCTCGGCTTCATCACGCCGATGACGCACAATTTCTGCGAGAGCTGCAACCGCGTCCGCCTGACCTGCACCGGCACGCTGTACATGTGCCTCGGCCAGGAGGACGCCGCCGACCTGCGCACGCCGCTGCGCCGCTCGGAAAGCGACGAGCCCGTCCTCCAGGCCATCCGCGACGCCATCGCCCGCAAGCCCAAGGGCCACGACTTCGTCATCGACCGCCGGGTGAACCGCCCCGCGGTGGGGCGGCACATGAGCGTGACGGGGGGGTGAGATGGCGGTCTTGAATGTCGAAGTGCCTGACGCGATGAAGGCCTGGGTCGAGGAGCGGGCGCGCGAGGGTCGGTACAGTGACGCCGGTGACTTCATGCGCGCGCTCGTCCGCCGCGAGCAGGAGCGTGCACAGAAGATCGCAGCGATGCAGGCGCTTGTCGACGAGGCGCTCGCGAGCGGCGACGGGACGATGACGATCGAGGAGATCATCGCCGCCGCCGAGGAAGCTGACGATCGGGACCCGTGAGGCATGCCCTTCGTCCTTTCGCGCCGAGCGGAGCGAGATCTCGCCGGCATCTATCGTGAGAGCAAGGCGCGTTTCGGGAGAGAGCAGGCGGCGGCCTACCTGCGCCGGATGGATGCCACGTTCCGCTTTCTCTCCGAGAACCCGCGCGCCGCTCGACCCCGGTCCGAGATCGACCCCGCCGTCCGCGTCTACCCCTATCAGGCTCACGTCGTCGTCTACGTGATCGGCGAGGAAGACCTCGTCCGCATCCTGCGCGTTCGGCACGGTCGAGAGAACTGGTTCGTCGATCCGCTCTGAGCCGCCGGCTCGGGAGCCGACGCTCGCATCCTAGAGCATCATCCCAGCGAGTGGAGGCCGGTCGCGGGAAAAATGATGCGACAAATCAGGAACCTAGAGCGCCCGACCTGATCCCGTCAGGTCGGATGGCGCTCTAGTCTCCGATCCCCAACCCCCGTCTCGCCAGCACCGGGAACATCAGCTGCTGCCCGATCCCACGCGCCAGCAGGAAGACCAGGAAGGCGATCCACAGCGACGTGTTGCCCATGTCCTGGAAGATGAACAGCACGGCGAGGTACAGCGCGAGCGCGATCAGCATCAAATTGCGCATCGGCACGGTCCAGGTCGCGCCGATGTAGATGCCGTCGTGGGCGAAGGCGAGCGCCCCCGCCAGCGGGGTGAGCGCCGCGAAGACGAGGTACAGGCGCGCCGTCTCGCGCACGTCCGGGTCGGTCGTGACGAAGTCGATGAAGGTGCCGCCGCCGAGCCAGAAGCCGGCGCTCAGCAAGAGGGCGAAGACGTGCGCCCACAGGACCGCGATGCCCGCCGCGCGGCGGAAGGCGCGGGGGCGCTTGGCCCCGTAGGCCTGGCCGCCGAGCGCCTCCGCCGCGGTGGCGAAGCCGTCGAGGAAATAGCCGCCGATCAGGAAGACGTTGTACAGCACCGCGTTCGCCGCGAGCGTCACGTCGCCCGAGCGCGCGCCGAGCGCCTGGAAGACGAGGAAGGCCGTCATCAGCGCGATCGTGCGGATCATGATGTCGCCGTTCACCGCGAGCATGCGCCGCAAGGCGATACGGTCGAGGAGCGCGGCGGCGCGCACGCGCAGCGGGTTGTCGCCCAGCCGGACGACGATGGCGAGGCCGAGCACGAGGCCGAGCGTCTCGCCGATCACGGTGCCGACCGCCGCGCCGGCGACACCCCATTCGAAATACACCACGAAGAGGATGGTGAGCGCGACGTTGACGAGGTTCTGCACGACCTGCGTGAGGAAGCCGAGATCGGTGCGTCCGCGCCCGGTGAGGGAGCCGAGCAGCGCGTAGTTCATCAGGGTCACCGGCGCGGCCCAGATGCGGATGGTGAAGTATTCGGCCAACGCGGCGTTCACGGCGTCCGACGCGCCGAGCACGGCCTTGGCGGCCGCGAAGATCGGGACCTGGAGGAGCACCAGCGCGATCCCGATCGCGCCGCCCACCAGGAAGGCGCGCGCCAGCGTCTCGCTGACGCCCCGTGCATCGCGCGCGCCGACCGCCTGGGCGGTCATGCCCGCCGTGCCCATGCGCAGCGCGCCGAAGGTCCAGAACACGTAGTCGAACACCGCCGCGCCGAGCGCCACGGCGCCGAGAAGCGCGGCGTCGCCGAGGCGGCCGATCACGGTGGCGTCGACGAGGCCGAGCAGCGGCACCGTGATGTGCGAGAGCATCATCGGCACGGCGACGAGGAACATCCGCCGGTGGGTGACCTCCAGCGCCGCCGTCTCGGCGGGGGCGTTCATCGGCTCAGCGGAGCGCGGAGAGGATGCGCACGATCGCATAGATGGGCACGACCACGACCGCGCCGTAGAGGAGCCAGCGGCCGAGCGTGCCGAAGGCCTCGAAGCCGGTCAGCCAGAGATCGCGCGCGAGGTCGAGGACGCCCTGCACCAGCCCCTGCGGGGTGATGCCGACGAGCGACATGAAGGCGCCGACGAGCAGCGACAGGAAGATCAGCTTGGTGATCACGGCGGCGGGCGAGCCGCCCAGGATCCGCTGCATCGGCTTCAGGCTCCGGTTCGTGCCGCCACCCGCGAGAGGCGGCACCCGCTACATCGCAGGCCGCGGGTGGGTTGGCAAGGTCGCTCGGGCGAAGCGGTCGCTCAGCCGTATTTCGCCGCGAGGTGACGCAGGTAGGGCGCCGGGTCGAGCCCGCGGCCGGTCGCCTGGACCAGCAGCTCGTCGCGGCCGAAGCGCCGGCCGTGCCGCCAGACGGATGCGCGCAGCCAGTCCGCCAGCGGCGCGTAGTCCGCCCGCTCCATGGCGTCGATCGCGCCGGGGTCGTCCTCGCGCACCGCCTCCATCAGCTGCGCCGCCATGACGTTGCCGATCGTGTAGGTGGGGAACGAGCCGATGTAGCCCGACGACCAGTGCACGTCCTGCAGGACGCCCCGGCGCGCGTCCGGCACGACGAGGCCGAGGTCGCGGCGGACCAGCTCGTTCCACGCGCCCGGCAGGTCGGCGACCGCGAGGTCGCCCGCCATCAGCGCCGTCTCCAGCTCGACGCGGAGCATGATGTGGAGGTCGTAGGTCAGCTCGTCGGCTTCGACCCGGATGAAGCCCGGCTCGGCGCGGGTCACCGCGGCGTAGAAGGCGCTCGCGTCGACGTCGGCGAGCTCCTCGGGGAACTGCGCCTGCAGCTCGGTAAAGTGGTTCGCCCAGAAGGTGGGCGTGCGCGCGACGTGGTTCTCCCACAGGCGGGACTGGCTCTCGTGCGCGCCGAAGCTCGTGCCGCCCACCCCGTAGAGGCCGATCATGTCGGTGGCGAGGGCGGAGCGCGTATAGGCGGGCTCGACGTTCTGCTCGTAGAGCGCGTGGCCGGTCTCGTGGAAGATCCCGAACAGCGAGCTTGGCAGCCAGTCCGGCCGGTAGCGCGTCGTGATGCGCACGTCGTTGCGGGTGAAGCTCACCTCGAACGGGTGCACGGTGGTGTCGAGCCGGCCGTGCCGCAGGTCGTAGCCGAAGCGCTCGGCGATCGACAGCCCGAAGGCGCGCTGGCCCTCTTCTGCGTAGCCGCGGGCGAGGAAGTCGCTGCGCGCCGGCGCGCGGCCCCGCGCCGTGTCGAGCAGCGGCGCAATGCCCGCGCGTAGCGTCGCGAACAGGCCCGAGAGCGAGGCGGCGGTCTCGCCGGGCTCGAACATGCCGACCATGGCGTCGTAGCGATGCGCCTCCCAGCCCACCGCGTCCGCGTAGTCGCGCGCGAGGCGCAGCGTCTCCTCGAGATGGGGGGCGAAGAGGGCGAAGTCCGAGGTCGCCCGCGCCTGCGTCCAGGCGGCCTGCGCCCGGGTGCGCAGCGCCGCTCTCGCCTCGATCAGGTCCGCGGGGACGCGGGCGTGATGGGCGACCGCGGCGTCGGTCTGCGCCACCGCTCGGGCGTCGGGATGATCCTGCGGCAGGCCCTCGACGGCGCGCCGCGCCTCATCGAGGGCGTGCGCCATGGCGGGGGCGAGCAGCCGGTCGCGGGCTGCGCGGGTGAGGGTGGCGATCTGCAGGCCGCGGGTCTCGGCGCCGCCGGCGGGCATCATTGTGCGGCTGTCCCAGACGAGGACGGAGGCCGCGCAGAGCAGGTCGTTGATCGCGCCGATCTCGGCGCGGAAGGGCTCGAGCGTCACGCGACGCCTCCGTCGTGCAGGTGGCAGGCGGCGCTCTGGCCGGGTCCGATGGATTTCAGCACCGGCGCCTCGCGGCTGCAACGCGGGCCGGCGGAGGGGCAGCGCGGGTGGAAGTGGCATCCCGGCGGGGGCGCGAGCGGGGATGGGATCTCGCCGGTGATCGGGCGGAACACCCCGCGCCCCGCGCCGATCTTCGGCACGCTCTCGAACAGCGCCTTCGTGTAGGGATGCGCCGGCGCCGCGTAGAGCGTGCGGGTCGGCGCCGTCTCGACGATGCGGCCGAGATACATGATCGCGACCCGGTCTGAGACGTGGCGCACCACGCCGAGATCGTGGCTCACGAAGATGGCGGTGAGGTCGAGGTCGCGGCGCAGGTCCTGGAACAGGTTCAAGACCTGCGCCTGGATCGAGACGTCGAGCGAGGCCACCGGCTCGTCGAGCACGAGCAGTTCCGGCTTCATCGCGAGCGCGCGGGCGATGGCGATGCGCTGGCGCTGGCCGCCGGAGAACTGGTGGGGAAAGCGCCGGCGCGAGGCGGCGTCGAAGCCCACGCGCTCCAGCATGTCGGCGACGTAGGCGTCGGAGTCCCTCTGCGAGACGATCTTGTGCGCCACCGGCCCCTCGGCCACCGTGTCGGAGATCCGCACCCGCGGGTTGAGGCTCGCGAAGGGGTCCTGGTGGATCATCTGGACGCGGGTGGTGAGCTTCTCCACCCGCCGCCCGCGCGAGACGGCCACCGGCTCGCCCTCGAAGCGGATCGCGCCGTCGCTGGGGGTGTAGATGCCCGCCACCATGCGCCCGAGCGTGGACTTGCCGCAGCCGCTCTCGCCCACGAGCCCCACCACCTCGCCGCGGGAGACGCCGAGGCTCACGTCGGTGACGGCGCGCACGATCTCGGGCGCGCCGGCGGCGCCGAGCGCGCGCGCGATGCGCTCGCCGAGCGTCGTCTGCTTCACGAAGCGCTTCGAGACGCCGTCGATGTCGAGGAGGTTGTCCATGCTGCGTCGGGCTCGATCGGGTGGTGGCACAGCGCCGCGCGGCGCGCGCCGTCGAAGGTCTGGATGACGGGGTCGACGAGGCAGGCGTCCGTCGCGCGCGGGCAGCGCGGGCGGAAGGCGCAGCCCTCGGGTCGCTCCATCGGCGGCGGGGCCGAGCCCGGGACCTGCGGCAGGCGCGCACCCGGCTCGTGCAGGCTCGGCACCGAGGCGAGCAGCCCCTGCGTGTAGGGATGGCGCGGGGAGGCGATCACGTCCTGCGCTGGCCCGCGCTCGACGATGCGGCCCGCATACATCACGCAGACCTCGTCGGCGAGGCTCGAGACCACCGCCAGATCGTGCGTGATCCATAGGAAGGCGGTGCCGGTCTCGTCGGCGAGGCGGCGGACCTCGGCCAGGATCTGGCCCTGGATCGAGACGTCGAGCGCGGTCGTCGGCTCGTCGGCGATGATCACCGAGGGCCGGTGCAAGAGCGCGGTGGCGATCGCCACGCGCTGGCGCATGCCGCCGGAAAGCTGATGCGGATAGGCGTCGAGCCGCTCCTCGGGGGAGGGGATGCCCACCGTGCCCAGCGCCTCGCGGGCGCGGGCGAGCGCCTCGGCCTTCGAGACCCGGTCGTGGGCGCGCACGGCGGCGGCCATCTGCGTGCCGATCTTCAGCACCGGGTTCAGCGTCATCATCGGGTCCTGGAAGACCATGGCGACGCGCGCCCCGCGCATGCGGCGCAGCTTGTCGGGCGAGAGCGCGAGCAGGTCCTCGCCCTCGAGCAGCACCCGCCCGCCGACGATCCGGCCCGGCGGCTCGACCAGGCCCAGGATCGAATAGCCGGTGACGCTCTTGCCCGAGCCCGATTCCCCGACGAGCCCCACGACCTCGCCGCGGCGCACGTCGAAGGAGACGCCGTCGACCGCTTTGAAGCTGCCGGCGCGGGTGGAGAAGGCGGTGGCCAGACCCTGGACGGAGAGGACGACCTCGCTCATCGCCCGCGCCTCGGGTTGAGCACGTGACGCACCTGGTCGCCGACGAGGTTGATCGAGACGACGAGCAGCATCAGCACGAGGCCGGGATAGATCGAGATCCAGTAGCGGCCGGACAGGAGATAGGTGAACCCGTTCGAGATCAGCGACCCGAGCGAGGGCTGCGTCATCGGCAGGCCCAGCCCGAGGAAGGAGAGCGTCGCCTCGAGCGAGATGGCGGAGGCGACCTGCACCGTCGCGACCACGATCAGCGGCGGCAGCGCGTTCGGCAGGAGGTGCTTGAACAGCACCCGCCGCGCCGGCAACGGCGTGGAGAGCGCCGCCTCGATGTAGTCCTTGCGCCGCTCGGCGCTCGCCGCGCCGTGGGTAGTGCGGGCGAAATAGGCGTATTGGGCGGCCACCAGCGCGACGATGAGCTGGATCATGCCCTGGCCGAGCACGGCGACGAGCACGAGCGCGAGCAGGATCGCCGGCATGGAGAGCTGAAGGTCGATCGTGCGCATGATCAGCGCCTCGATCCGCCCGCCGTAATAGGCTGCGACGAGCCCCACCGTCGCGCCGAGCACGAGCGCAACCGCACCGGCCGCGACGCCCACCGTGAAGCTCACGCGCAGGCCGTAGAGGATGGCGGAGAACAGGTCGCGCCCCATGCCGTCGGTGCCCAGCAGGTGGGTGTAGCCGCCGCCGCCGACGCTGCCCGGCTCGAGGCGGGCGTCGAAGAGGTCGAGGGTCGCCTGATTATAGGGGTCCTGGGGCGAGATCAGCGGCGCGAAGGCGGCCGCGACGAGCAGGATGACGACGATCGCGAGCGCGATCACGGCGACCGGGCTCTGCCGGTAATCGTACCAGACGTCGGCGAGGCGGGCGAGGCGGCTCGGGGCGGTGGCGGCGGCTTTCATGCGGCGCCCTTCGTGCGGATGCGGGGGTCGAGCTGGCCGTAGACGAGATCGACGACGAGGTTGATCGTCACGAACAGGACCACGACGAGGATGAGGTAGGCGACCATCACCGGGCGATCGAGCACCATGATCGAATCGATGATCAGCTTGCCCATCCCGGGCCAGGTGAAGATCGTCTCGGTGACGACGGCGAAGGCGAGCGTCGAGCCGAACTCCAGGCCGAACACCGTCACGATCGGGATGGAGATGTTCTTGAGCGCGTGCAGGCCCACCACCTGATGCTCGGGCAGGCCCTGCGCGCGGGCGAAGCGCACGAAGTCCGAGCTCATCACCTCGATCATGCCCGCGCGCGCGAGCCGGATCAGCAGGCCGAGCTTGAACAGGGCGAGGTTGAAGGCCGGCAGCGCGAGGTGCGACAGGCCCGCCCACGAGAAGACCGAGACGTCGACGCCGAGGATCTCCTGCGTCGGCCCGCGGCCGCCCGAGGGCAGCCAGCCGAGCTCGATCGCGAACAGCATGATGAGCAGGAGACCGACCCAGAAGGTCGGCACCGAGAAGCCGAGCACGGAGAGGCCCATGATCAGCTTGGAGGAGAACGCGTCCGGCTTGTAGCCGGCCCAGATCCCGAGCGGGATGCCGAGCACGGTCGCGATCAGCATCGCGCAGAGCGCGAGCTCCAGCGTCGCCGGCAGGCGCGAGAGGATCAGGTCGAGCACCGGCAGCCGGTAGACGAAGGATTGGCCGAAATCGCCGGTGAGCATGTTGCCGAGGAAGGTGAGGTACTGCACCGGCAGGGGCTGGTCGAAGCCGTACTGCACGATCAGCGCCTCGCGCAACGCCTGATCGGCAGCGGGGTCGATCAGGACGTCGATCGGGTTTCCGATGGCGTAGACGCCGACGAAGACGATCAGCGACATCACGAAGACGACGGCGATCGCCTGGAGGAGCCGTTGGATCAAGAAGCCGATCATGCGGTGCGCATCGTCTCGGTGAGGGGACGGGTCCGGCCGGGAGCGGGCGCCCCCGGCCGGATGGACGGTTCAGCCGGGGCTCACTGCGCCGGCGTGATCTTGTAGGCCAGGGTCTCCTGGTCGATGCGCGGGGTGAAATCCACCGTGTCGGCCTTGGCCGCCCACACCGTCTGCAACTGCACGGTGGGGATCAGGATGCGCTCGTTCATGGAGATCTCGGTGACCTCCTTGAACAGCTCCGCGCGACGGGTGTCGTCGAGCTCGGCCGCGGCCTCCTGGATCAGCGCGTCGAGGTCCGGGTTCGAATAGTCGGCACGGTTGAAGGCGCCGAGCCCGACCTCGGGATCGTTGGTGTGGACGAGCGAGCCGTAGGTGTAGGAGGCCTCGCCGGTGAGCGTGCCCCAGCCCGACATCCACATCGAGTATTCCTTCCGCGACACCGCGGGGAAGAACACCGTGCCGTTGAGCGCCTCGGCGCGCACCGTCAGGCCGGCGCGGGCCCACATCTGGCCGAGCGCCTCGCACACCGCGGCGTCGCCGGGCAGGCGGTTGTTGGTGCACTGGAACGGGATCTCGAACCCGTCCGGATAGCCCGCCTCGGCGAGGAGCGCCTTGGCGCGCTCGAGGTCGTAGACGCGCTCGGGCAGGTCCATGCTGCCGCCGAAGAAGTGGGGCGGCATCAGCTGGTTGGCGGGCTTGCCGAGGCCTTCGAGCACCACGCGCACCAGCGCGTCGCGGTTGATGGCGAGGTCGAAGGCTTCGCGGACGCGGGCGTCCTGGAAGGGGTTCTCGTCGATCTCCTGCCCGTTCACCCGCACCTTGATCGGCAGCGCGTCGGCGAAGCTGAAGTAGATGTCGAGGATGTAGACGCTGTCGCCGATGAAGGTCTCCAGCGACGAATCACGCTGCATCGAGGCGTAGTCGGTCGCCGGCACGTAGTTGATCATGTCGACCTGGCCGGACTTCAGCGCCGCAACGCGGGCCGGGTCGTTGGGGATCTCCTTGCGGACGACGGTCTCCCAATGCGGTGCCTCGCCCCAATACTCCTCGAAGCGTTCCATGACCAGGTCGCCCTTCGGCTCCCAGGAGACGAGCCGGTACGGGCCGGTGCCGATCGCCGCCTCGCCGGAGTTGAACTCCTCATTGCGGGGATCCATGCCGATGTCGTCCTGCACGACGAACAGGCGGATGAAGTCGTTCGGCAGCGTGGGCGCCGGGCCGTTCGTCTTCACGTGCAGCGTGTAATCGTCCACCACGATCGCCTCGGCGACGCGCTTGGTGTAGATCGTCATGCTCATCGGCCCGGTGACCACCGGGATACGCTCGATGGAGAACTTGACGTCGTGCGCGGTGAGCTCGGTGCCGTCGTGGAATTTCACGCCCTCCCGGATCTTGAACTCCCAGGTCGTATCGTCGACCGGGGTCCAGGAGGTGGCCAGCGCGGGCTCGAGCTGCAGGTTCTCGTCCACCCCGACCAGCGTGTCGAAGATGTGCCGCAGCGCCTCGGCGTGGCTGCCGAGCGTCGACCAGTGCGGATCGATCGATTCCGGCCCGGCGCGCACGCCGAGCGTCAAGGTCTGAGCCTCGGCCGCGCTGGTCAGCGCGGTTCCGGCCATGAGCCCGGCGGCGAGTGCGCCGGCGAGCGCGAGAGACTTCATCATCCGCATCCCCTCTTGATTTGGACGCTGTTTTCCGTCCAGACTGTTCTAGACGGATATGACAGTAGGCAGCGCGAAGAACGGGTGTCAACCGCCACGTCATCAGCCGTCGGGAAGGAATTGCCGCCATGGCCGGTAAGCGTACCAGCGTGATAGAACAGCGGGACGAGGCGGCGCCCGTCTCTCGGCCGGTCTCCCGTCTCGTGGCGGCGCTCGACCGGGCGCTTCCCGTTCCGCTCGGGGTTCAGCTGCGCGGACTCGTAGAATACGGCATCGCCTCCGGCGAGCTGAAGCCCGGAGACCGGCTTCCGTCCGTGCGCGAATGCGCAGAGGAGGCGGGCATCGCGCCGATGACCGTATCGAAGGTCTACGACGAGCTTCGCGAGGCGGGGCTGATCGCGACGAAGCCCGGCGCCGGCACCTACGTCGCCGAGATCGCGCCGGCCGGGCTCGAGCGCATGCGCGCGCTGCGCCGGCTCCAGGGTCGCGTCGAGGCGCTGTTCGCCGAGGCCGAGGCGGCGGGCTTGAGCGCGGCCGATGTGGCGAACCTCGTCTCCGCGCGGGCCGCCCGCGGCGCGCCGCGGGGGCTGGCGCTCCTCTTCGTCGGCGTCTTCCCCGACGCGACGCGCGGCTATGCCGAGCATCTCGCACGCCATCTCGAGCCTCGCGACAGGGTCGCGGCGGCGACGATCCACGATCTGCGCGCGGGCGCCGTCGCGGCGGCGGACTACGATGTCGTGGTCTCGCTGGCCCACCGCCGGGGCGAGGTCGAGGCGCTGGTCGGCCCGGGCCTGCCGGTGGTCGGCCTCTCCGTCATTCCCTCCGAGGAGACCCGCGCGCGCCTCGCCGCCATCGATCCGATGGCGCGGGTGGGCATGGTCTCGGTCTTCCCCGAGTTCGTGCCCATCATGAAGCCCGGCGTGCTGCGCTTTGCGCCCGACGTCGCCGACGTCGACATCCGGCTCCTCGACGACCCCGATCTCGATGCGCTGCTGCGGGGGGTCGACGTGCTCGTCTACGCCAGCGGCGCCGAGGCGGTGCTGCCGCGCCTCCCCCGCGGGGCCGCGGCCATCGAGTTCCGCCACATTCCCAGCCCGCACGCGGTGCGCGAGACGCTCCTGCCTCTGGTCGAGGAGCTGCGCGCGGGCCCTGCCAAGGAGAGCGCGGTGAAGGACAACCCCTCGAAGGACAACGCCCCCGTGAAGGAGAACGCGACTTGAAGATCGCCGAGACCAACTGGATGCAGGTGGAGGACTACCTGCGCCGCGACGACCGTTGCGTGGTCCCGCTCGGCTCCACCGAGCAGCACGCCTACCTCTCGAACTGCGTCGACGCCATTCTCTCCGAGCGCATCGCGCTGGAGGCGGCCGAGCCGCTGGGCGTGCCGGTCTTTCCGGTGCTCGCCTACGGCGTCACGCCGTATTTCGCGGCCTATCCAGGGACGGTGTCGCTGCGGCTCGCGACCTACCTCGCGGTGGTGCGCGACGTGCTCGACAGCCTCGCGCGCACCGGCTTCCGGCGCATCCTCCTCGTCAACGGCCACGGCGGCAACAGCCCGGCCCAGACCGGGGCGATGGAGTGGATGACGGACAACCCGGAGTGCCGCGTGCGCTTCCACAATTGGTGGTCCGCGCCGCAGACCATGGCGAAGGTGAAGGCGACCGACCCGCTCGCCTCCCACGCCTCCTGGATGGAGAACTTCCCCTGGACCCGCCTCGCCGGCGTCGCCATGCCGCCCGAGCAGAAGCCCATGGCCGACATCGAGCGCATGCGCAGCCTGCCGGCGACGCGCGCCCGCGAGATCCTCGGCGACGGCAATTTCGGCGGCCTCTACCAGCGCCCCGACGCCGACATGCTGGCGATCTGGGAGGTGGCCACCGCCGAGACCCGCGCGCAGCTCGAGGGGGACTGGGCATGACCGGGCCCGTGTTGATCTGGGGCGCGGGCGCCATCGGCGGCGTGCTCGGCGCCTATCTCGCCCGCGCCGGCGAGGATGTGCTCCTCGTCGACATCGTGCGCGAGCACGTCGACGCCATGAACCGTGACGGGCTTTCCATCGAGGGCCCCGTCGAGGCCTTCACGCAGGCGGTGTGCGCGGCGACGCCCGAGGAGGTGGAGGGGACCTTCACCCGCGTCTTCCTCGCGGTGAAGGCGCACCACACGCGCGACGCCGTGCGCGCGCTCGCGCCGCATCTCGCGGACGACGGCTACGTCGTCTCGGCACAGAACGGGCTCAACGAGCTCGTCATCGGCGAGGAGATCGGGATCGAGCGCACGGTCGGCTGCTTCGTCAACTACGGCGCGGACTGGCTCGCCCCCGGGCGAATCCTGCTCGGCAACCGCGCCACGGTCGCGGTGGGCGAGCTCGACGGGCGCGAGACCGATCGCGTGCGCGAGGTCCATCGCCTGCTGTCGATCTACGAGCCGCAGGCGGTGCTCACCGACAACATCTGGGGCTTTCTCTGGGGCAAGCTCGGCTACGGCGCGATGCTGTTCGCCACCGCGCTCACCCCCGCCTCGATGACCGAGAACTTCGCCAGCGCGCGCCACTTCCCGGTGTTCCGGGCGCTGGGCAGCGAGGTGATGGCGGTGGCGCAGGCCAAGGGCGTGCGCCCGCTCGGCTTCAACGGCTTCGACCCCGCCGCCTTCGCGCCGGGCGCTTCCGAGGAGGCCGCCCGCGCCTCCGTCGCCGCGATGGCGGAGCACAACCGCCACACCGCCAAGACCCACACCGGCGTCTGGCGCGATCTCGCCGTGCGCAAGCGCAAGACCGAGGTCGACGCGCAGATCGCGGTGATCGCCGCGGAAGCGCAGGCCGCCGGCATCGCCACGCCGGCCATCACGCGGCTCGTCGCGCTGATCCACGACATCGAGGACGGCCGCCGCCCGCAATCCTTCGACACTCTGGACCTGTTGCTCGACACATGCAGATCGACCTCTCGACCCGCCGCGTAGCCGTCACCGGCGCGGCCCAGGGCATCGGCCGCGCCGTTGCCCGCGCCTTCGCCGCGGAGGGCGCGCGCGTCCACGCGCTCGACCGCGACGCGGAGGGCCTCGCGCTGCTGGCGGCGGAGAGAATCGCCGTCGCGAGCCTGGATCTCGCCGATCGCGCCGCCGTGCACGCGGCTTTCGCCGCCATTGCCGGGGAGGGTGGCGGGATCGACACGCTCGTGTGCTGCGCCGGCGGCGTGCGCGGGCAGGTCGCGCGCCCGCTCGAGGAGATCGACGAGGCCTCCTGGCGGGTGCTGTTCGAGGCCAATGTCGAGAGCGCGCTCTGGTGCGCCCAGGCGGCCGCGCCCGCGATGAAGGCCGGCGGCTTCGGGCGGATCGTCACGATCGCGTCGGGCGCGGGCCTGCGCCCGAGCCTCACGGGCATCCAGGCCTACACGGCCGCGAAGCACGCGCTGGTGGGGCTCACGAAGCAGCTGAGCCAGGAGCTCGGGCCGCACGGGATCACGGTCAACAGCGTCGCGCCGGGCTTCGTGCTCTCCAACCCGGCCACCCAGCGGCAATGGGAGAGCTACGGCCCCGAGGGTCAGAAGCGCCTCGTCGAGAGCATCCACACCCGCCGGCTCGGGCGCGCGGAGGACATCGCCGACGCTGTGACCTTCCTCGCCTCCGATCGGGCGTCGTGGATCTCGGGCCAGATCCTCTCCGTCGACGGGGGGCGCTCGTGAGCGCGCCGTTCGCCGCCGGCGCGCCCGAACGCGAACGGCTGGAGCGCCTCCTCGCCATCCCCTCGATCAGCGCCGACCCGGCGTCCGGGCCGGCGATGGCGGAGGCCCGCGCGCTCCTCGCCGCGTGGCTCGTGAAGATCGGGTTCGAGCGAATCGAGGAGCTCGAGGGCGGCGGCCATCCGGCGCTCTATGCCGAGTGGCTGCACGCGCCGGGGCGCCCGACGCTCCTCGTCTACGGCCACTACGACGTCCAGCCGCCGGACCCGCTGGCGCTGTGGGACAGCCCGCCCTTCGCGGCGCAGGAGCGCGACGGGCGCCTCTACGCGCGGGGCGCATCCGATGACAAGGGCCCGGTCGCGGCGGCGCTCTTCGCGCTGGAGCGGCTGATGGCCGAGAGCGGCGGCCTGCCGGTCAACGTCAAAATCCTGCTCGAGGGCGAGGAGGAGGTGGGCAGCCGCACGCTCGGCGCGCTGCTCGCGCGCCATCGCGAGCGCCTTTCCGCCGACGCCTGCCTCTCCGCCGATGGCGCGCGCTGGCGCGCCGACGTGCCCACCGTGAACGTCGGCACGCGCGGCATCGCGGCGCTGGAGTTTCGCGTGCGCACGGCCGCGAAGGACCTGCATTCGGGCCGCTACGGCGGCATCGCGCCCAACGCCGCGCAGGTGGCGGCGCGGCTCGTGGCGAGCCTGCACCGGGAGGACGGCGCGATCGCGGTGGCGGGCTTCCACGACGACGTGATCGCCCCCGATGCGGCCGAGCGGGCGGCGGCGCAGGCGTTTCCCTTCGATGCCGACGCCGTCCTCGCCGAGGTCGGCGCCAGGCCGGCGGGCGATGCGAGCGTCGCGCCGATCGACCGGCTCTGGTTCCGGCCGACGCTCGAGATCAACGGGATCTTCGGCGGCTACGACGGGCCCGGCTCGAAGACCGTGATCCCCGCCGAGGCGGGCGCGAAGATCACGATGCGCCTCGCGCCGGGCCAGGATCCGGCGCGTTGCCGCGACCTCGTCGAGGCGCATCTGATCCGGCATTGCCCGCCCGACGCGAGCCTCGCCGTCCACCACGAGGAGGGGGGCGTGGAGGCGACGCGGCTGCCCTCGGAGCACTGGCTGCTCGCCGCCGTGGAGGACACGATCGAGGCGCAGGCCGGCCGGCGGCCGCTGCGCATGCGCATCGGCGCGACCCTGCCGATCACGGCCTTGTTCGCACGCATCCTCGGCATCGAGACGGTGATGTTCTCCTGCTCCACCGCAGACGAGGACTTCCACGCGCCCAACGAGCACATCCGCCTCTCGGGTCTCGCCGAGGGCGTCGCCGGCTGGCGCGCGGTGCTCGAGCGGCTCGGCCGCGCGCCGTGGCCGCGATGACGCGCCTCGCCGCGCCGACGACGCCGCAATCGACCCTGCGCGGGGCGATCCTGCTCGTCGGCGCTGCGCTCGCCTTCACGCTGGAGATCGTGCTCGTGCGGCTGACCAGCCCCGCGGTGAGCCAGATCGACGTCGTGGTGTTCCGCGCGGGCGCGCAGCTCCTGTTCGCGACGACGTGGCTCCTCGCCACCCGCGGCCCGGCGGGCTTCCGCACGACGCGGCCGGGGCTGCACGTGGTGCGCGGGCTGCTCAGCCTGTTCTGCTGGGCCTTGTACTACGCGAGCTTCGCGCGACTCGAGATCGCGCTCGCCACCGTGCTCACCTTCACGACCTCGATCTTCGTCGTGGCGCTGGCGGGGCCGGTGATGGGGGAGACGGTCGGGCGTGCGCGGGTCGCCGCGACGCTCGTCGGCTTCCTCGGCGTCGTGATCGCCTCGGGGCTCGGCACGGTGGGGTTCGAGCCCGCGGTTCTGCTCGGGCTCGCCGCCTCGCTCGGCGGGGCGGGAATCGTGCTGATGAACCGCCGGCTCTCGGCGAGCGAGCCGACGCCGACCATCATGGCCTATATCGGCATCGTCACGGTCGCGGGCAGCCTGCCTCTGGCCGCCCTCGACTGGAGCGTGCCCGTCGGCCGCGACATCCTGCTCCTCGTCCTCATCGGCGGCGTCGGGACGCTGGGCATGTGGCTGACGATCGAGGCCTACCGGGTGGGCGAGGTCTCGGCGCTCGCGCCCATCCCCTATGTCCGCCTCGTCTTCGCGACGCTGGCGGGCTTCCTCGTCTTCGGCGAGGCGCCCGCCGGCGTGTTCTGGATCGGCGCGGGGCTGATCGTCGCGAGCGCCTTCATCCTGCACGCGCGCCGGCCGCGCGGAAAACCGGGATCGAAACCATGACCGATACCGACTTCACCCTCGCCGTCCACGGCGGCGCCGGCACGATCGACCCGTCGCGGATGACGCCCGCGCGCAAGGCCGCGACCCGCGCCGGCCTCGCCCGGGCGCTGGCGGCGGGGGGCGCGATCCTCGCCGACGGCGGCGCGGCGGTCGACGCGGTCGCGGCCGCGGTCTGCGCGCTCGAGGACGAGCCGCTGTTCAATGCCGGGCGCGGCGCGGTCTTCACCAGCGACGGCGTCCACGAGATGGACGCGGCCATCATGGACGGGCGCGACCGCGCCTGCGGGGCCGTTACCGGGATCTGCGGGCCGCGCAATCCGATCCTCGCCGCCAAGGCCGTGATGGCGCGCTCGCCCCACGTGCTGCTCGCGGGCGAGGGCGCGCTCGCCTTCTGCCGCGCGCACGGCATCGCCTTCGAGGAGGCGGCCTATTTCCACACCGAGAGCCGCTGGCAGGCGCTGCAGGACACGCTGGCGCGCCGCCGAAAGGGGCTTTCCGAGAACGACGCGGACGAGGCGCGCCGTCACGGCACGGTGGGCGCCGTCGCCCGCGACCGGCACGGCCACGTCGCCGCCGCGACCTCGACCGGCGGGATGACCGCCAAGGCGCCGGGGCGCATCGGCGATACGCCGGTCTTCGGCGCGGGCACCTTCGCCGACGACGCCACCTGCGCCATGTCCGGCACCGGCCGCGGCGAGATCTTCGTGCGCTGGTGCGCCGGCCACGATCTGCACGCGCGCATGCTCTACGCCGGCCAGAGCCTCGCGCAGGCCGCCGAGGGCGTGGTGATGGAGGCGCTCGCGCCCAACGACGGATCGGGTGGGCTGATCGCGGTGGACGCCGCCGGGAACGTCGCGCTGCCCTTCAACTGCTCGGGCATGTATCGCGGCGTGCTGCGCGCCGACGGCGTGGTGCGGGTGGCGATCTGGCGCGAGGATCTGTCCCCGGAAGACCTCGCCGCGGAGACCGGCCGATGAGCCTCGAGATCGACGCCGCCTTCGCCCGCCCGCCGGCGGATCTCGTGGCGCTCTTCGCCGGGGCGCCGACCGGGCCGCTCTGCGATGCGATGGGCCGGCGCGGGGCGCTGTCGCCCACGATCCGCCCGCTCGTCGAGGCGCCCGCCTTCGCCGGCGTCGCGCTGACCGTTCGGGTGACGCCCAACGACACGCTCGCCGCCTTCGCCGCGCTGACCGTGGCGCGTCCCGGCGACGTGATCGTGATCGCCACCGAAGCCTGGGCCGGCTCGGCGACGATCGGCGACACCTTCGTCGGCCATGCCCGCAATCGCGGCGTCGTCGCCGTCGTCACCGACGGGCTCGTGCGCGACATCGCGGGCATCGCCCGCATCGGTCTGCCGGTCTACGCGGCGGGCGTCTCGCCGAACGCGCCGTTCCGGCAGGGGCCGGGCGCGGTGGGCTGCGCGATCGACCTCGGTGGGCGGCGAGTGGCGGCGGGGGACATCCTCGTGGGCGATCGCGACGGGGTCGTGGTCGTGCCGCTGGCGCGGGCCGAGGAGATCGCGGCGGCCCTGCCCGACGCCCTCGCCCGCGACGCCGCCGCCGAGCGCGCCGTCGCCGAGGGCGCGGGCGAGCCGGCCTGGCTCGCCGAGGCGATGCGGACGGCCGGCGGAACTCCGCATCGGGGATCGACATGACGGTCGGAGTGCGCCACTGAACGTCGAGCGGCCGCCTCGGTGCGGCGGCCCCATCCTCGAGACGGCGAGAGAGTACCATGACGAGGCCGCCCATCCGCAGACCGACCGATCCGCGCAGCGCAGCGGAAGCCGCCTTCAAGGCCGCCACGACGGCCCCCGTGGAGCCGCCGTCCGAGAGCGCGTCCAAGGCGCGGCCTCTGCCGAACGCCAAGGAGATGGTCACGCTGCGCATCGACCGCGACGTGCTCGAGCATTTCCAGGCGGTCGGCCCGGGCTGGCAGGACCGCGTCAACGCGGCGCTGCGCAAGGCCGCCGGGCTGTAGAGGCCGACGCGCGCGGCGACGCCCGAGCGCGGCGTTTCGTCGACGGGAATGGGAAGATCGAGTGGCGGACAGGGCGTCCGCCTTCGGCTGTTCCAGGGCGTTCCTGAGAAAGCCGCGGAATCATTTGTCCATAAGGGATTTCAGGCCAGCTGACGTCTTGGCAATTCCTCCCAGTTCCGCTGTGTTCCAGCTCTTTATGCGGCAAGGAATGGGGGATGAACTTGGCTGGTCCGGTTGCCGGGCGGAGGCGGAAAGCACTCAGCGCGGTGTTCGTCCGCACCGTACGCGATCCGGGGAAGTACCACGACGGCGGGGGGGTGGGACTCTACCTGCGGGTCGAGACCAACGGCTCACGGTTCTGGGTGCAGCGGATCGTCATCAAAGGCAAGCGGCGGGAACTGGGGCTCGGAAGCGCCGCCTTCGTATCGCTCGCCGAAGCACGGGATGCGTCGATTGCGAACAAGAGGGCGGTGATCGCCGGCGAGGACCCGCTGCGTGCGAAGCACGAGGCGAAGGCTGTTCCTACATTCGAGGAGGCGGCTCGCCGGGTCCATGAGCTTCACCGCCCGACCTGGCGCAATCCGAAGCATGCGGCGCAGTTCATCACGACTCTCGAGACCTACGCTTTCCCGCGGCTCGCGGCGCGCAAAGTCACCGATGTCACGTCGGCGGACGTGCTTGCGGTCCTGACACCGATCTGGACGCCAAAGGCCGAGACGGCGCGCCGGGTGCGCCAGCGCATCGGGACGGTGCTGACGTGGTGCGTCGCCCAGGGCCGGCGGCAGGACAACCCGGCTCAAGATATCGAGCGCGCCCTGCCGAAGGCGAGCCGAGCGCAGGCGCATCGCAAGGCGCTCCCCTACGAGCGAGTCCCCGAGTGCCTCGCCGTCATCCGGAGGACGCGCGCAGGCGAGTCAACCAAGCTCGCCTTCGAATTTCTCGTGCTGACGGCGGCGCGCTCGGGCGAGGTCCGGGGCGCGCGCTGGCCGGAGATCGACCTGCACGGGGCGCGCTCGATAGCGGAGGCGACCCGAGCGACGTGGGTGCTCCCGGCCGCGCGCATGAAGGCGAAGCGCGAGCACCGTGTGCCGCTCGCCCCACGTGCGATCGAGATACTACGACAGGCGACGGCACTCGAAGACGGCTCGGGGCTGATCTTCCCGGGGTCACGGCGCGGTACCCCGCTCTCGGACATGACGCTTTCCGAGTGACCGTTTGAGAATGCGGAGCGGGGCTGTTCAAATCGGGGCCGCCGTGATTCACGGTGGCGATGTGGACGAAGCAGACCCGAGGCCGAATGGCCAAGATCGAGCGGCGCACGAAGCGCTATCCCAGTGACCTGACGGACGCCGAGTGGGAGCGGATCGCGCCGCTCCTTCCGCAGGTCGCCAAGCGCGGGCGCAAGCCGAGCGTGGACCGACGGGAGGTCCTCAACGCGATCCGATACATGGCCCGCTCCGGCGGGGGCTGGCGGATGCTGCCGAAGGACTTTCCGCCTTGGCAGACCGTCTATTGGTGGTTCCGACGCTTCGTGCGGCTGATGCTGTTTCGGACGATCCACGATGTCGCCCTCATGCTCGACCGCGAACGCGCCGGACGCGAGGCGAGCCCGGAGGGCGGCGTGCTCGACAGCCAGACGGTGAAGGCTCCGGCCGCCAAGGAGCGCGGCTTCGACGGCGGCAAGAGGATGGTGGGCCGCAAGCGCCACATCGCGGTCGACACGGACGGGCGTCTCCTCATGGTGAACCTGACGACGGCGGATATCTTCGACGAGCATCGCTGCCCACCATGGACTCGAGTTCGAGCAGGACGATCGCGGTCTCGCGTTCGAGTTTTTGGATGAGCGCCTCCGCTTGATCGCTGCGTACGCGCGTCTCGCCAGCGGACATGCCGACCTCGGAGTTCTCCCGGGCGTCAAGTACGACGTCGGCTTGATGACGGCGCATGTGCGAGCGGTCGAAGCGACGATCGCCGACGTCGAGGCGATCGATGCCCGGCGCAAGGAACGCGAGGGGGGAGGCGGTGATGGACGATTCGAACCTCCACTCCGCGCTCCTCCGCGTTGTGCAGACCGAGCAGGACGTTGAGGGCGGGCCCGTCGGCCTGCCCTCCGGGTATCTCTCCAGCGCCCGTGGAATCTACGAGGGTGCGGATGGCAAGCGGAGCTGGGTCTGCTCGCCGATCCGCATTTCCGGTCTGACGCGCGACGCGCACGGCGCCGGGTGGGGGAAGTGCATCGAACTTCAGGACGCGGACGGCCGGTGGCACACCGTCTGCGTCCCGGCTCGTCTCTTCGCCGGCGACGGCGTCGAACTTCGAGAGCTTCTGCTCGAGCGAGGGCTCCGGCTCGATCCGGACCTTCGTGTGCGCAAGAAGCTGATGGCGCTGCTGATGCGGTGGGATCCCCCCGATCGCATGCTGGCTGCGCGACGACTCGGGTGGACCGACGAGACCTGCGAACACTGCCTGTTCGGCGACGGACGGTGCTTGGGGCCGGAAAAAGTCGTGTCCCAGCCCGACGCGCCGCGCCCGATGTACCAGACGGCGGCTGTCGGGAGCATCGAGGAGTGGCGGAGTGGCGTCGCCAAGCTGTGCCGCGCCAACCCGATCTTCCTATTCAGCGTTTCGCTCGCGACCGGGTCCCCATACGGCGCGAGGGAATTATTGAACCAGCGCGAGGGTGGAGGGATGGAAGAGCTCTTCCGGGTCAACCTTGCGGCTGGCGGTTCCGTCGGCGGACATGTAGCGGGTCATCGCCTCGATCTCCGTCCTGTTGCGCGCGAAGCCATAGGGCCAAGGGTCCCCACCGGTGACATGCATCGCGGAGGCGTGATCGTGGCCGATCCACGGCAGCGAGACGCGCAGGACGTTGCTCATCGCCAGCTCTTCAAGCACGCGCCGCTTTGCCTCCGTGAAAGCGGCGAACAACGAGGCCGGCAGCCATGGATAGGCTTCGGCGACGTCCTTGCGTACCGCGAGCGCGTGCATGATCGGGAAGAAGCCGGTGTCGCGATAGTAGGCCATCTCGGCTATGCGGGGATCCGCGTAGAGGCGGCGTATCCGCGTGTCGCCGCGCAGGACGCTCGCCGGGACGCGCGGCGACACGATTGCGTCGAGTCGCCCCGCGAGCAGCATGGCGTCGAGCGTCTCCTCCCCGCAGAGAGCGTGGACGCGGATGGTCGGCGGCAGGTCCAGGGCGATCCGCTCTCCCGAGCCGGGGCGGTCGAGCCCGCCGACGTGCCAGGTGACGTCGGACGCCGCGACGCCGGCGTCGTTCATCATGCCGCGCACCCACATCGCGGCGGTCTGCTGGTATTCCGGTAGGCCGATCGCGGCGCCCTTGAGGTCGGCCAGCGAAGCGATGCCGGCATCGGACCGCACGAAGATGGCCGAGTGGCGGAAGGCGCGCGACAGGAAGACGGGCACCGCGACGTAGTTCGCATCTGAGCGCGCCGTCGTGACGACGTGGCTCGACATCGACAGCTCCGTCAACGGAAAGCGGGCCTCGTTCAACGCGGTCCGGAAAATCGACTCCGGCTCGTCGAAGACGAAGCGCAGCCGCGCGCCGCGTACCGCGACCTCACCGGTCGCGAGCGGTCGCGTCCTGTCGGTGGCGACGCAGGTGATGGTGAACTCCGGTTCGGTCATGAGGTACCGCCGACGTGAGCATGGGGAAAGGTCATCGGGTCGGGCGAGGAAAGACGCGCTCCAGCAGCGCCTCCGCGCCTCGAAAGAACCCGATCCGCGAGAGAATTTGCAGGTAATACAGCGCGAAACCGTTGATGCAGATGGTCCGCACCACGTGGAAGACGGTGATGAAGGCGATGTCGAGATTCAGGACCTTGGCCGTCACCGCCATCTCGGCGATGCCGCCCGGCGCCGTCGCGAGCGCCGCCGTCGGGTAGTCGAAGCCGACGGCCGAAGAGAGCGCGACGGCGTAGAGCAGGAGCAGCGCCGTCACTGCCGTGATGCCGACGAGACCTGCAAGCGCAAGACGGCGCAGCTTCGAGACGATCTCTCGCCTGAACCGCCGCCCGATTGAGATGCCGAGCAGGAACTGCCCGAAATGGAGCAAGCCGTCCGGCATGCGGCCGTCCGTGAGCCCGAACGCCGTCGCTGTCGCGACGGCGAGCAGCGATCCAACCATCCAGGGATTGTTCAAACCCGAGCAGGCGACGATCGCGGCTCCGACGGCTCCCAGCGCGAGCGCCGTCGCGAGGGTGGCGAGGTCCGCCATCTCGCGCAGCGGCGCCACGGCTATCGCCGTCGCATCGAGCCCAGCGATCAGCGGAGGGACCACGAGAACGACCAGCGCCAGGCGTATCGACTGCGTCAGCGCGATCGGCTCATTCTGGGCGCCGGCGCGCTCGCCGATCGACGCCATCTCGGCGACGCCGCCGGGCAGCATCGCGAAATAGGCGGTCGCGAGATCTATCCGCGCGACCCGGGCGAACGCGACGCTGACCGCCGCGGTGAGCACGACCGAGAGCAGCGCCGTCGCGAGCATCAAGGGCAGCCATGCGAGCGCGGCCGAGACGGTCGTCCAGTCGAGCCCGAGGCCGATGGCGGCGCCTACGACCAGCTGGCCGAAGCGCCGCGCCGGCACCGGCGCGAAGACGCCGCGTCCGGACACGGCGAGAGCGGCGGTCGCGACCATGGGGCCGATCAGCCACGCCAACGGCACCCCAAGCACGCTGCCGAGCCAGCCGGCAAGGACCGGCACGGCGAGGTACAGACCGGCTGCGAGTGTCGGCATCGACCCATCCCGGAGGGAGCGACGCGCCGCGGCGCATCGCTCCCGGTTGCCGTCAATCGAGCAGGCGCGAATACTCGACCAGGAGGTCGTAGTTGCGCTGGACGAGCGCGTTCGACTCCTCCGGCCCCCGCCAGTCGCGCCCGTAATTGCCCTCGGCGGCGGACTGCTGGTAGGCCGGATCGGCCAGCACGCGCTCGTAGGCGTCGACGAACGTCTGGTAGCGATCGGGATGCTCGTTCCGGAACGCCGCATGGACGATCATCGAACGGACCGAGCTGTCGAGGATCGGCAGCTCGACGCCATGCGGCGCCAGGAGCTCGTTGATCGGCGTGGCGTCCGGCCAATCGGAATTGGCCTCGGCGGACACGATGGCGATCTTGCGCACCGAGTCGAAGATCGCCTCGCTGCCCTGGCCCGGCGTCATGCCGAAGTCGACCTGGCCGCCGGCGATCGCGGTGCGCGTCGGTCCGCCGCCGCTGAAGGTGACGAGACGCAGGTTGGACGCGGGGATGTCGAGCCGCTCCATCATCAGGAGGAGCGAGATGTGCTCGCTCGATCCCGCGATGACGCCGGCGCTCAGCCCACCCGGCTGCTTCAGCCCTTCGATGATGTCGTCGAAGCTCTGGAGCGGGTTGTCTTTGGGAACGACGAGGAGCGACTGGGCGACCTCCTGCGCGTTGACGAAGTCGAAGTCGTCGAGCGTGTAGGGCGCGCCCATCACCTCGATGTGGTTCATCATGTAGGGTGTAGGCGGCAGGAACAGCACCGTGTAGCCGTCGGTCGGCTGGGCGTGGAAGTACACCGTGCCGGTCATCGTCGCCGCCCCGGGCCTGTTTTCGACGTTCACCGGGACGCCGAGCTCGTTCGAGAGGTACGGCGCGAGATGGCGGATCATCCGATCGGTCGCGCCGCCGGCGTCGTAGGGCGCGACGACTGTGATCGGCCGCGAGGGGTAGGCGTCCTGCGCCAGGGCGGCGCCGGCCGTGAGCGCGCCCGCGGCGAAGGCCGCCGCCGCGATCATGTTGAGTGTTTTCTTCATGTCGTGCTCCTTTTGGACGTTTCGGCCGGCTGATCCGGCTCTTCTTCCTGGTTTTGGTGAGCGCTCTCCGCCTGCGGCGCCTGCAGCGCCTGCTTGCGGCGTCGTTGCGCGGCGCCGATCACGGGGGAGAGCAGCGAGAACAGCAGCAGGGCGAGCATCACGAGGGCGATGGGTCGTCCGAACACGAAGCTCAGGTCGCCCCCGCTCAGCTGGTGCGCATAGACGAACTGGCGCTCGACGAAGCTGCCGAGCAGAAGGCCTACGACGGCGGCGGCCGGCGCGAAGTCGTAGCGCTGGAACAGCCACCCGACCAACGAGAAGGCCGCGAGGGTGAGGGGTCCCATCAGGTTTCCCGTCAGCACGTAGCTGCCCGCGACGGCCAGGACGAGGACCGCCGGCACCAGCTGTCGGATCGGCACGCGCACGACGACGACGGCCAGGCGGATGAAGAACAGCCCCACGATCGCCAGGCCGATGCACTGCACCATGTTGCCGACGATGATGGCGTAGACCACGTCCTTGTTGTCGGCGATGAAGCGGGGCCCGCCGGTGACGTTGTGCATCGCGAAGGCCGCGAGCAGGACCGCCGTGCCGCCGCCGCCCGGGAGGCCGAGCGCGAACAGCGTGCCCATCGACCCGCCCTCGGAGCTGCTGTTGGCGGATTCCGAGGCGACCACGCCGCGCGGATTGCCGTTGCCGAAGCTCTCCGGATCCGGCGACGTCCGACGCGCATCCGCGTAGGAGAGCAAGTTGGCCACTGACGACCCGACGCCGGGGATCGCTCCGACCAGGACGCCGATGATCGAGCCGCGGAACAGCGTGCCCAGGTGGTGGCGGATCATTCCGAAGCCCGCGACGATGCGCGGCAGCGAGACGACGCGATCCTCCGCGCGCTCGACGATGAAGCTCGAGCGCGCGAGGCGGAACAGCTCCGAGGTCGCAAGCAGCCCGATCATCGCCGGCACGACGGGAATGCCGTCGAATAAGGCCGGAATGCCGAAGGTGCCGCGCGGCTGGCCCGTCGGCCCGATGCCGATCGTGCCGATCAGCAGGCCGAACAGCCCCGCCAGGATGCCGCGCTCGACGCGTCCGCCGCGCAGCGTGGCGATCATCGTGATGCCCCAGAGCGCCACGATGGACATCTCGAAGGGACCGAGCTTGAGGGCGGCCCATGCGGCGTAGTTCACCAGCAGCAGCAGGATGATGTAGCCGATGAAGGTCCCGATCGTCGACGCGGCGAGGCCGAGGCCGAGCGCCTCGTTGTGCCGGCCCTGCCGGGCCATGGGGAAGCCGTCGAAGGCCGTGGAGACGGCCGCGGTCGTGCCGGGCATGTTGATGAGGATGGCCGGCACCGCACCGCCGAAGCCCGCGCCGGTGAAAACGGAGGTCAGGAAGATGATGGCGGTGAAGAAATCCATGTACAGCGTCGCCGGCAGCACCAGCGCGAGGATCATCGTGCCCGATATGCCCGGCAGCGCGCCGCCCAGGAGGCCGATCAACAGCCCGGGGACGAGCCAAAACCACGGTTCCCATGAGCCGGAGAGGATCCCGTAGCTACGGGAGAGGGCGGCGAGGTCGAGGATCTCCATGGGGCGCTCCTCGTCAGATGAAGGTTGTCGGAACGAGGGAGCCGGCGCCCGCCGTCATCAACCATGTGATCAGGAGGCCGTAGGCGCACGACCAGCCGAGGACGACGAGCCAGCGCCTCTCGCCCTGCAGCAGCAGGCACACGGCCATGAACACGATGCTCGCGACGTCGAAGCCGGCATACGGGATGGCGACGACGAACAGGACGAGCGCGGCCATCATCGCCGCCACAGCGACGCCGGAGACGCCCGTCGCAGGCGCCGTCTCCGCCGGCGTCTCCTCGGCGGCGCGTCGCTCGAGCAGCGTGCGCCCCACGACGACCAGCGCGAGCAGCGCCACGCCGCCGGTCAGGGGAGTGAGCAGGATGATGTTGTGGATCCGCGACGATGCGCCGTAGGCGTCGGCGAAATAGGCGATCGACAGGAGCGCCGCCATGACTGCGATGCCCGCCGGCGCGTACCGGTCGATCCGCGCGACGAGGCGGCTGCGATCGCTCATCGTACGCCCTCGGGCCGGTCGAGCGACGCGACGCCGGGTGCATTCCAGCGATCGTAGTCGAGGATAGCGAGATACTCGTCGAGGCCCGCGGCTCCCCCGACGGCGGCGTCGATCGACCCCGTCGCGCGCAGCTCCCGCAGCATCCCACGCATGGCGGGAATCGCCATCAGGATGAGGTAGACGGAGAACGACAGGAGCTTGAACCCCATCTGGGACAGCTCGTCGATCGTGGGGCGGGCGGTGCTTCCGCTCGGCGTCACGTTGAAGAGCTGCGGCAGGGCGATCTCGCGGGTGAGGCGCCGCGCCTCGTCCAGGGTGCGGGGACCCTCGACGAAGATCGCGTCGGCCCCCGCCTCGGCATAGGCTCCGGCGCGATCGATGGCCGCCGACAGGCCTTCGACGGCGGCGGCGTCGGTGCGGGCGAGGAACACGAACTTCGGGTCGCGCCGCGCGTCGAGCGCCGCCTTGATCTTGTCGACCATCTCCGCGGTGGGGATGACCGCCTTGCCCGCGAGCATGGCGCAGCGCTTGGGGCTGACCTGATCCTCCATCATCACGCCGGCCGCACCGGCGCCCTCGAACTCCCGCATCGTCCGGCGGACGGTGACGTGGTCGCCGTAGCCGGTATCGACGTCCGCGATCGCGGCGAGACCAGACGAGTCGGCGATGCGGCGCACCACGTCGGCGGCCTCGGTCATTGTCAGGAGCCCGACGTCGGGCAGCCCCAGGCGCATGGCGCTGGTCGCGTTGCCGGAGACCATCACGACCTCGAAGCCCTCGGCTTTCGCGAGGCACGCCGTGAACGGGTCGCCGACGGCCGGCATGATGGTCGTTTTCTCGCGTGCGAGGATCGAGCGGATCGCGTCGGTGCTGCCCATCGGTGCGGGTTCCCTACTCAATGGCCCGTGCCGGGCGCGGACAGGGTGGAGACGAGCCCGCCGATCCCGGGGGCCTGCTCCAGCGTCAGGAGAGCGTCGAGGACGTCGCGCGTGCGCGACGAGCCGATCACCGGACCCATCAGGTCGCGGGCCTTGTCGAGGACCTCGGCGCGGCTCATCGGATCGGCCGGCGTACCGCGGACGACCCGCGCGTGGTGGCGCAGTTCCCGGCCGTCCGTGCAGCGGACCACGACGATGGCCTGCCGGCGCGGGCGGGCGATGGTGAGCTCCGCGCTAGGAACGACGCGGGCGCGCTCGCGCAGCGCCGCTACCCGCGGATCGCGCAGGCGCGCGTCGTCGTGGATGGAGGCGAAGCCGAGCCTGCGGTCGACGAAGTACAGCGCGGCGAGGTGGCGGATGTCGACGTTCGCCGCACGGCCCTCGGCCACGATGTGCGAGACCTCGTCGGGGAGGACGATGTCGAAGTCGACGATCTCGTCGGGCATCACGTCGTGCTCCGCGATCAGGGCGGTCACGGCATCGAGCGCCGCCTGACCCGGCGATCCGACGCACCACTTCTTGATGCTGGACTCCATCACCTCCCAGCGCTCGCCGAGGTCGGAGAACGGCGCCGCCCAATCGAACCCATCCGGGGCGTAGGCGCGGAAGAGGCCGTTCACGCCGGTGAGGGCGTCGTCGACCGCGGGGACGCCCGAGGCCACGATGGTGGCGGCGGTCACCCCGTTGCGCGCGGCCATGCCCGCGAAGGTGAACGCCTTCTCGATATGCGCCTCGTCGCGCCGCCAGCATGTCAACCCCGACGCCTGCTGCACCACGAAGGACATCGTGTGCGCCACGCCCCGCGCATCGAGCCGCAGCAGCGCCGCGGCCGCGGCGCCCGCGCCGAACATGCCGCCGAAGCCGTGCATGCCCCGGCCGACCGAGAACTGGTGATATGCGTCGATCGCCATCGGGATGCGCGCACAGATGTCGTAGCCGACGCAGACGGCGCGCATGAGGTCCATGCCCGTTCGCGCCTGCGTCTCCGCGATCGCGAGGGCCGCCGGCACGACGCCGCAGCCGGGATGGGTGATCGACCCCATGTGGAAGTCGTCGGTCTCGTCGCCGTGCGCCGCCATGGCGTTGGCGAGCGCCGCGTCGACGACATTGGTGCGCATCCCGCCGCAGACGACGGACGCCTCGCCCTGGCCGCGCAGGCCTGCGACGAAGGCCCGGCCGGCGATCCCCGCCGGCAGCTCGGACCCGGAGACGATCGCCGCCACCGTGTCGATGAGATGATCCCGCGTCTTCTCGAGCACCTCGCTCGACAGAGGCCGCTCGAGGGCTCCGGCCACGTGGTCGCCGATCGCCGCGGTAACCGGATCCAGGGGCTCGGGCCGTTCCAGGCGCGATGCGTGGCTCATGACGTGGCTCATGGCATGAAGGCTCCGCCGTTGACGTGAAGGGTCTGCCCGGTGACGTAGCCGAGACGCGGATGGCACAGGGCGAGGACGCCGGCTGCGACGTCGTCCGGCGTGCCCGGGCGGCGCAGCGGCAGGCGATCGAGCCGGTAGACCTCCCGGCGCTCGGCGGTGCGCTTGGGATCGTCGACCTCGTCCTCGATCAGGCCCGGCGAGACCATGTTGACTGTGATCCCGAAGGCGCCGAGATCGTGGGCGAGCGCCTTGGTGACGCCGAGCAGCCCCGATTTCGCAGCCACGACGTGGACGTGATGCGCCGCACCCGCGTGCCCTGCGCCGCCGCCGATATTGACGATGCGCCCGGCGGGAGAGCGCTTCAGGAAGGGGAGGGCCGCCTTGGCGCATAGGAAGGCGCCGTCGAGCGTCACGCCCACGATCCGCCGCCACTCCTCCCAGCTCATCTCCTCGAGATCGCACTTGGCGCGCACCGAGGCGTTGTTGACGAGGATATCTAGGCCGCCGAGCCCCTCGCCCGCGGCCGCGACGAGCGCCGCGGCCTGGTCCGGGTCGGCGACGTCGCCCATTACAACGACCGCGCGGCGTCCGAGCGCGCGGATCGCCTCGGCGACGCCCTCGGCTTCGGCGCGGCCCGTCCGGCCGTGGACGGCGACGTCCGCACCTGCGGCGGCGAGCGCGAGCGCGATCGCCTTGCCGATGCGCCGCGAGGAGCCCGTGACGAGGGCGGTGCGGCCGGAGAGCTCCGTCGCGGTGTTCGGGGTCGTATCAGCCATGGGTCGCTCTCAGCCACGGCCGGAGCCGCAGGTTCTCCAGATGAAAGGCGGTGATCTCGGGCTCGCGCACGAGCGTCAGCCCGATGCCGTCGAGCCCCTCGAGCAGGGCTGTGCGCGCGTCGTCGTCGATGTCGAAGGCGTAGGTCGGCCCGCCGTCGAGGGCGACGACGCGGTCCACGAGAGACACGCGCACGCGGCGCGCGCCCGCACTCTCCTCGCTCGCGGCGGCGAGCTCCTGGACGGCGTTGGTGGGCAGAACGACGGGAAGAAGGCCGTTCTTGACGGCGTTGCGCGCGAAGTGGACGCCGAAGCTCGGGGCGATCACGACCCGGATCCCGTAGTCGAGCACGGCCCAGACGGCGTGCTCCCGGGAGGAGCCGCAGGCGAAGTTCGCCCCGGCGAGCAGAATCGGCGCGTCGCGGAAGGCGGGCTTGTTCAAGGGAAAGCCGGGATCCTCCACGCCGTCCGGCTTGCGCCAGGCGTGGAAGAGGCCGCGACCCAAGCCGGTGCGGCTGCGCGTGATCAGGAAGTGGTGGGAGATCATCTGATCCGTGTCGATGTCGGGGCGCATCAGCGGCACCGCGACGCCGTAGGTCTCTCGGAACGGGGTCATCGCGCCATCATCTCCCTGGGATCGACGATGCGGCCGGCGATCGCCGCGGCGGCGGCGACGATGGGGCTCGCGAGATGCGTGCGCGCGCGATCGCCCTGACGCCCCTCGAAGTTGCGGTTCGACGTCGCGATGCAGCGCTCGCCGGGCCCGACGAGGTCCCCGTTGATGCCGGCGCACATGGAGCAGCCGGGCTCGCGCCACTCGAAGCCCGCCTCCGTGAAGACCTGTGCGAGCCCTTCGCGCTCGGCCTGCCGCTGGATGCGGCGCGAGGCCGGGACGACCATGGCGCGCACGTCGGAGGCGACTCGGCGGCCGCGCACGAGGTCGGCCGCGCGTCGCAGATCGTCGATGCGCGCGTTCGTGCACGATCCGATGAAGACGTGATGCACGGCCGCCCCGAGCAGGCGCTCGCCGGCGACGAGGCCCATGTAGTCGAGCGCGCGGAGCATCTGCGCGCGCTCGCGTTCGGACCCCGCCCGGTCGGGGCTCGGAATCTCGTCGAGTACGCCGATCGTCTGTGCCGGATTTGTGCCCCAGGTGATCTGGGGGGTGAGGTCGGACACGTCGATCTCGAAGGTACGGGCGGCTGCCGCGTCGCAACCGGTCGCGAGCGCCCGCCAATCGGCGAGGGCCGCATCCCAGGTCGCCTCGTCCGGTGCGTAGGAGCGTCCCTTCACGTAGGCGAAGGTCGCCTCGTCGGGGCGGATCACGGCGATCTCCGATCCCGCCTCCATCGCCATGTTGCACAGCGTCATGCGGTCTTCGATCGCGAGCGCCCGCAGCGCCTCCCCGTCGAACTCGAGGGCGTAGCCGCGGCCTCCCGCGACTCCGATCGTCGCGATCAGGCGCAGCACCAGGTCCTTGGCTCCGATCGCCGTCGGCAGTGCGCCCGAGAACACGACCCGCATGAGCGCCGGCTTGCGCGCCCGGATCGTCTGCGTCGCGAGAATGTGCTCGGATTCACTCGTTCCGATTCCCCACGCGAGCGCGCCGAGCGCGCCGGCGGTGCAGGCGTGGCTGTCGGTGGCGAGCACGCACAGGCCCGGCAGCGCGATCCCCTGCTCGGCCGAGACGACGTGGATGATCCCCTGGTCGGCGTCGTCGAGGCCGAAGACGCGAACGCCCTGCTCCCGCGCCAGCGCCACGAGGTCCGCGATCATGTCGTTCGCGCCGGCGACCGTCGCGCCAGTGCGTCCTGCGCGGGTGGAGACGAGGTGGTCGACGACGCCGAAGTTCTGATCCGGCTGGCGAACGGGACGACCCGCGGCCTTCAGGCTCGAGAAGGCAAGCGCGCCGTGGAGGTCGTGGATGAGGTGGCGATCGACGTACAGGAGGTCCTCGCCGTTCCCGGCGCGGGCGACGACGTGGCGATCCCAGATGCGATCGAAATAGGTGTCAGCCATGTGCTCTCACCCCTGCATGGATCTCGCGGTCGCCGCGATAGCCCAGCGCGGCGCTGAGGGCTTTGGCCTGCGCCGTGACGGACGCGGCGATCGACTCGGTCGTCTCCGGACGAAAGCGCACCTGGGGAACCGTCACGCACAGGCTGCCGAAGGGGCGCCCGTCGCCGTCGAGGACGCCCGCGGCGATGCCCACCGCCCCGGCGATCTTCTGGCCGCTGGTCACGACATGGCCGCGGGCGCGAATATCGGCGAGCGATGGCCCGAGCTCGGCGGCGGTCGGTGGAGCGAGGCCTGCGACCGGGGAGCGCTCGTCGTCCGCCAGGACGGCCGCGACCTCCGCATCGTCGAGATAGGCGAGAACGGCGCGGCCGCTCGCACCCCAGAGTACCGACATAGGTGTGTATTCGCTGATCGAATAGCGCAAAGGATGCAGGGCGTCGACGGACGCCTCGACCATCACCTTGCGAGACGCAGGCAGGTAGCGGAACAGCAGGCACACCTCGCCGCAGTCCTTCGCGACGGTCTGCATGAACGGCAGGGCCAGATCACGCACGCCGAGCTGGCCGACGACGAGCGCGCCAAGGCGGTAGAACTCGACGCTGACGCAGTACGAGTGCGCCGCCTGCCCGCGATCGACGATGCCGAGCCGGATCAGGATCGCGAGCAGCCTATGGATCGTGCTCGGCGGCAGATCGAGCGACCGCGACAGAGACTTGATCGTGACGTCCCCGCCGGCTTCCGCCAGGGCGCGCATGAGCCCGACGACCCTCTCAACGGTGCCAAAAGTACTCCCCGTCATCGTTCCTCCCCGATTCCGTTGAGCGGAATCAAATTCTGCTTGACGGAAGTAAAGGTGATCTGCGACGCTGCGTCAACAAGTTTCGTTTCCGCAGTGCAATACGAAAAACATCAGAGAGAGCGCAAAATTCAGCGCTACGGCTACCGAAGGGAGTGATGTTCGCCATGGACAGAATCGTTCATCTGTCGATCAAGGTAGAAAATCTTGATCAGTCCACGAAGTTCTATACAACCGTCTTTGGAATGGAGGTTCTCGGGACTGAGCGAAAGCCCGGCAGGACCACGCGGCGACTGTCCGACGGGCATCTCGACTTCACGATCATGCAGTACGACAGCGAAACCGAGCAGGACGCGAGCCTGTCAGGCGAGGGGCCGTGCATCCATCATTTCGGCGTCGAGGTGGGGGATCGGGCGGACGCGATCGCGCGCATCAGCGCAGCCGGCGGCGAGATCCTGAGCCCTCACGACGCGAAGGCTGTGAAGTTTCGCGGACCCGATGGGATCATCGCCGAGATCGTCGACCCGGGGACCTTCTGAGCCATGCTCCCCACCCGCGTCGTCTCCTATGATCACACGGGTCCGGCCCGTGAGGTTCTCGCGCTCGGCGAGCTGCGGCTCCCCGGCCCGCAGCCGGGCGAGGTGGTCGTGCGCCTGCACGCCTCGGGCGTGAATCCCACGGACCTGAAGGCGCGGGGCGGCGTCCCCGGTCGCGGCCAGGACTTCCCCACGATCGTCCCTCATCACGACGGCGCGGGCGAGATCGAGGCCGTCGGCCCGGGGGGCGACGACGGTCTCGTCGGCCGCCGCGTGTGGGTGTTCGGCGCGCGCGCGGGGCGCCCGTTCGGCACCGCCGCCGAGCGGGTCGTCCTGCCCGCGTACAACGTCGCGCCGCTGCCGGACGGCGTCTCCTTCGAGGAGGGCGCCTGCCTGGGCGTTCCGGTGATGACGGCCTACAATGCCGTCCTCGGCGACGGCCCGGTCGCGGGGCGGACGGTTCTCGTCACCGGCGGAGCCGGGGCCGTCGGCCATTATGCGATCCAGATCGCGCGCCATGCGGGCGCGGTGGTCGTCGCGACCGCCTCGACGCCCGAGAAGCGACGCGGGGCGTCCGAGGCCGGCGCCCACCACGTCGTCGACTACCGCGAGCCCGACGCGGCCGAGCGCATTCTCGCGGTCACCGGCGGACGCGGCGCCGACGCCGTGGTCGACGTCGACACGACGGCGAACGCGGCGCTCCTCGCCCGGGTAACCGCGCCCTTCGGCCGGATCGCGAGCTACGGCTCGGGAGGCCTGAGCGCCGACGTTCCCATCCGCGACCTGCGGCAGCGCTGCGTCTCGATGCGGTTCCTCACGATCCATCGGTTCGGCCCGGACGTGCTGCGCCCCGCCGCCGCGGCGATCGGCGCGATGCTGGAGGCCGGCCTGCTGCGCCACCGGATCGCCGCGCGCTACACGCTCGAGGAGACGGCGCTGGCGCACGAGGCGCTGGAATCCGGTGACATCGTGGGAAAAGTCGTCGTCCTCGTTCCGTAGAGCGCTGCCTCGCTCAGACGCCGGCGAGGATGCCGGCGGCGCGCAAGCGCTCGATCTCGGCTGCGTCCAGCGACAGGAGCGTGCTCAGGACCTCGCCCGCGTTCTCCCCCAGGCGAGGCGGGAATGAGGGCGTGTCGCGCTTGGTCTCCTCGAAGACGAGCGGGTCCCCCATCACGCGGACGCGCTCCGCGCCACGGTCGAGGTCGACGACCATCCCGCGGTGACGGATCTGCGGATCCTCGGCGACGGCGTCGAGCGTGTTGATCGCGCCCACAGGCACCTCGGCCTCGCGCAAACGCTCGACCCAGGTCTGCGCCGGAGCGGCCAGGAAGGCCTCCTCCAGGAGCGGCCACAGCGCTTCCCGGTTGACCTGCCGCTCCCGGTTCGTACGGAAGCGGGCGTCGTCGGTGAGATGCTCGAGACCGAGGACGGCACACAGCCCCTTCCACATCCGCTCGGTGTTCGCCGTGACCACGAGCTCGACGCCGTCCCCGGCGCGGAAGCTGCGGTAGGTCGGGATCGAATCGTGGCGCGCGCCCTGGCGCCCGGGCACGGCGCCCGAGTGCAGGTGATAGGCGGCCTGGTAGGACAGCATCGCCGCCTGGCAGTCGAGCATCGAGACGTCCACCGTCTCACCGCGTCCGGTCTCGCGCCGACGATGGAGCGCGGCCAGGACGCCCACGACCGCGTAGAGCCCGGCGCAGATGTCGCCGATCGGGATGCCCGCCCGCACCGCCGGGCCGCCCGGCTCGCCGGTGAGGCTCATCCCGCCCGAGAGGGCCTGCACCACCATGTCGTAGGCGGGCATGTCGCGATACGGCCCGTCCTGGCCGAAACCGCTGATCGAGCACCAGATCAGCTCCGGCTTCTCCCGGCGCAGCTCGGCGGCGTCGAGCCCGAGGCGGGAGACGACCCCCGGCCTGTAGTTCTCCACGACGATGTCGACGCCGAGCGCGAGCCTGCGGGCGAGGTCGCGGCCCTCCTGAGTCTTCATGTCGATTGCGATGCTCTTCTTGTTCCTGTTCACCGCGAGGAAGTAGATGCTGTCGTCGCCGACGAAGTGCGGCGGGATGTGTCGCGCCAGATCGCCCTGCGGCGCCTCGAGCTTGACGATCTCGGCGCCGAGGTCCCCCAGGACCTGCGTGCAGTACGGACCCGACAGGAACTGCGTCAGGTCCAGGACGCGCAGGCCCTGCAGGGGTGGGGTCGAATGTCCGGTCACGGTGTTGCTCCGACGTGCGTGGGCTCGCTCAGCGAGACAGGATGTGGATCGAGCAGGCGCCGTGATCGAACCCCGCGATGCCGCCGCCGGTGGCGTGCGCGATGCCGATCTTCGCGCCCTCGACCTGGCGTGGTCCGGACTCGCCCCTCAGCTGCTGCACGATCTCGACGACCTGCGCCGCGCCCGTCGCTCCGATCGGGTGGCCCTTCGCGATCAGGCCGCCGGACGGGTTGACCGGCAGCCGGCCGCCGATCTCGGTCTCGCCGCGCGCCAGCATCGCGCCCGCCTCGCCGCGACCGCAGAAGCCGAACGCCTCGTAGTAGAGCAGCTCCGCGATGGAGAAGGCGTCGTGCACCTCGGCGACGTCGACGTCATCGGGTCCGATGCCCGCTTCCTCATAGGCCTCGTGGGAGCCGCGCACGGTGATCTCCGGGATGGTCATGTCGCGGAAGCCCGGGGTGAACCGCCCCGACGTGAGATCCGAGGCGGCGACCTTCACAGAGTCCGACCGGTAGCGACGCGCGACCGCGCCGGAGCAGACGATCACCGCGGCGGCGCCGTCGCCCGTCGGGCAGCATTGGAGCAGCGTGAACGGGTCGGCGATCGGCCGCGAGGCGAGAACCTCGTCGACCGTCACCTCCTTGCGCATCTGAGCGACCGGATTGTGCAGGCCGTGGCGGCGGTTCTTCACCGAGACGCGCGCGAGATCCTCCCGCGACAGCCCGTAATCGTGCATGTAGCGCATGGCGCGCATCGCGTAGAGCGCGGGCATCACCATGCCCTGGCGGACCTCGAAGTCCTCCTTCTCGAGCGGCAGCGTCCCGCCGCCGAATTTCGTCAGCTTCTCCGCGCCGATCACGAGAACGACGTCGTACTTGCCGGCGCGCACGGCCAGCACGGCCTGATGCATGGCCGAGGACGACGACGAGCACGCGTTCTCGACGTTCGTGATCGGAATGCCGGTGAGCCCGATCTTCGCGAGGATGCGCTGGCCGGCCAGCATGCCGCCGAGAGCGGTCCCGCAATAGGCCGCCTGAACCGCGCCCTTCTCCATGCCGGCGTCCCGCAGAGCCGCGGTGACGGCGGGCCACGCGATCTCGGCGAGCGTCTTCTCGGGATGCTTGCCGAAGGGGATCATCCCCACGCCGATGATGTATGCGTCAGACACGATCGTCGTCCTTTCGCTCGAACACGTACGTGCGCAGCCGGGTGCCGTCCGCGTCCACGCCGACCTCGCCCGCCGCGAGCCTCATGCGGTCGCCGATCGCCCAGCCGTCGCCGGCGAGGTGGGTGAAGACGCGAACGCCGTTGTCGAGGTCGACGTATCCGAGGACCACGGGCTTGCGCCACGGCCCGGGGCCGACGTGCACCCGCGTGTAGCTGTACAGCGTGCCCTGGGACGGCTGGACCTCCTCCACCACGTCCTCGCCGCCGCATCCGGGGCAGACGGGCGCGGGGGGTACGTAGAGCGTCTCGCAGGAGCGGCAGCGCGAGCCGAGCAGGGACACGGCGCCGTCGGCTCGGAAGGCGACCGCTTCCTCGCCGATCGTGCGGAACGGCGAAGCGTCGTCGGAAGTCGAAACTGTCATCGGCGTGAGTTCTCATGTAATTCCGTTGAGCGGAATCTGCTTCTACTCAATAAAATCACCTTGCTCTGATGATGTCAACGAGACTAGCGTTCTGCATTGCGCTACGGCATCGCAAGCGCATGGGCGAATCTGGGAGGAGCCCTCCATGCAGACGGAAGAGCTATGTGTAGAGCAGACGGATTCGGTCTTGTTCGTCACCTTGAACCGACCTCGGCAACGCAACGCGATCACGCTCACCATGTACGACGAGATGTTTCGTCTCTTCACGCGAGTGCGTGACGATCGAAGCGTCTCGTGCGTCATCGTTTCGGGCGAGGGAGACGAAGCCTTCGCCGCGGGAACGGACGTCGCCGAATTCCGCGATCTGCGCACACCGTCGGACATCGTCGCCTATCAGGAGCGCACCGACCGCGTGATCGCGTCCCTCGAGGCGCTCGCGACGCCAACCATCGCCGCGATCTCGGGCGCCTGCACGGGCGCGGGCGCGCTCCTCGCCGCGTGCTGCGACCTGCGGCTGGGTCAATCGAACATGCGCTTCGGGATACCCATCGCGCGCACGCTCGGCAATTGCCTGTCGATGCGCAACACCCGCCGCTTTGCGGACGTGCTCGGACCGTCACTGCTGAAGGACCTGATCCTGACCGCCCGGCTGATGAACGCGGAGGAGGCGTTGCGGCGCGACCTCGTCCGATCGCTCCACGCCGACCGGCGGGAGCTCGACGAGGCGGCGTCGGCGCTGGCCCGGCGCGTGGCCGCGCATGCGCCGCTCACGATCGCCGCCACGAAGCGCTCCCTGGCCCGGCTGCGGGACGGCGGCTCCCTCGACGACTACGACTTGGTGACGGAGTGCTACCAGAGCGCGGACTTCCGCAACGCCGTCACGCACTTCGAGCCGGGAGCAGCGCGGGTCTGGACTGGCGCATGAGGCCGCCTCCGCGGCACGAAGCTTGCTTTATCAAGTCGCTTCTGCCTCGGGGAGCCCTACGATGATGAGCGATGCTGCCGAGCCGATCAAGAAGAACCTCGATCTGAGACTGCTTCATCAATACGTCGTCATTTGCGGGCAGCCGACACTCGCCGCGGCGGCGGTCGCGCTCGGGGTGAGCAAGCCGGCCGTATCGCAGATCGTCGCTCGGCTGGAGAGCGAACTCGCCGTCGCCCTCTTCGAGCGCAGCCGTACCGGCATGCGTCTCTTGCCCGCCGGACGCCGCCTGCTGGATCTCGCCCAGACCATCCTCGCGGACGAGCGCAATGCTCTGTCAGAAATGCGTAGCTTCCGCGACCACGCGATCCCGCGGTTGCGCGTCTACGTCATGGAGAGCCTCTCGCCGCTGATCATCACGGCCCTGTACGCGGCGCTCGCGGATCACGTCGGGGCGATCTCGCTGGAGTCGGGCCGTGGCGAGACCTGCGTGCCCGAGTTCCTCCGCGGAGAGATCGATATGCTGGTCTCGACGGAGTTGTTCGAGGACATGCCGGGCACCGTGGACGTGCACCATCTGTGCAGCCAGGAACTGTGCCTCGTGGCCCCGCCCTTCTCGCGGCCACCGTCCCTCCCGGACCTGGCGGCGTCGCTCCCGCTCGTCCGCGCGCCGGACAATACGAGAATGCACACGTCTATCGTACGCTATCTCGCGGGGCTCGGCATCACCCCGATCCGGGAACTCAGCTGCCGCTCCCTCACGGCGACGCTGGAGATCGTCTGCGCCGGTCGCGGCTGGGCCCTGCTGCCGCCGCTCGGCGCAGCGGGCCTGCGCGATCGGCTGGAGCTTGTCTCGATCGGCGCCGTGCCGGGAAGCCCTCCGGTCCAGAAGGTGGCGCTCGCCGTCGACCGCGATCGCTTCCTCGAGATCCCGTCCGTGGCGGCCGCCGCCTGCCGCGAGGCCCTGCGCGTGCACATGCACCGCTTGAACGCCGGCCGCACGGACGGCGCGCTCGAGTCCGTGCACGTCTATTGATCGGCCCGCGGCGCACGGAAGGTCGAGAGGGCGCCCTCGAAGCGGGTGGCGGGGCGTGGAACGGCCGCTCCCGCGGCGGCGCTGCGCCGCATTCCGCGGGCGTAGGCGGCGGCATCGACGACGCCGAGCGGTAGGTCGTGCAGCCGGGCGAAGCCGGCCGCGAGCGCCGCTTCCTCGGGGGCGACCGGCTCGACCTCGAGAGCGATCGGCGGGTAGGACGCGGGATCGCTCCCGGCCGCGATCGTCGGCCGTCGATACGGACGGGCGACGGCCTGCTCGTAGGCGTGCGCGACCCGCAGGACGCGCGCCTCGGCGAAATAGGGGCCGACGATCTGCGCGCTCGTTGGCAGACCGGCTTCGTCGAACCCCGTCGGCAGCGCGTGCGCGGGGTGACCGGAGAGGCTGAACACGGACGTGGTCGAGCCCGCCATGTAGGCCCGCACGCCGTTGGGATCGTGGTAGCTCGGGGCTGTCCCGAACGTCGTCGGGAGGACCAGCGCATCGCACTGTGCGAAGAGCCCGTCGATCCCGTGCGCCAGAGCGGCGCGCCGGCGCAGCGCGGCGAGGTAGTCGACCGCGCGGATCGTCATGCCGGTGGTCAGCGCCTCGCGCACCTCCCGGCCGATCAGGCCCGGATCGGCCCGGAAGTCGGCTTCGTGCGTGCAGGCGCGCTCTGATCCGCTGATCAGGACGGTCGTCTCCCGGTAGCGCGCCAGGGGTTCCGGCAGGGTCGCCTCGACGAGGGTCGCGCCCGCCGCGGCGAGCACGGCGACGAGCTCCTCGAGGCCCGCCGCGACCGCGGGGGCGAGGGTGACGCCGGGGATCTCGCGCACGACGCCGATGCGCAGGCCGCGGACGCCCTCCGCGAGGGACGCGTCGTAGTCCGGCACGGCGACGGACACCGTCGCCGGGTCGCGTGAGTCGGCGCCGACGAGCGCCTGCAGCACGAGCGCGCAGTCCCGCGCCGAGCGTGCGAGCGGCCCGATCACGTCGAGGGACCAGCTGTTGGGAAGAACGCCGTAGCGGCTGATCAGGCCGTAGGTGGGCTTCAGGCCGTGCAGGCCGCAGGCCGACGCGGGAACCCGGATCGAGCCGCCGGTGTCCGAGCCGAGCGCGTAGGCCGCGAGGCCCGCGGCGACCGCGGCGGCCGAGCCGGTCGAGGATCCTCCGGGAAAGTGATCGGGCGCCCACGGATTGCGCGCATGCGGCGTCGCGGAATCGTGGAACTGGACCCCGAGCCCCGTGCCGTACTCCCAGGTGTTCAGCTTGCCCGTGAGCACGCCCCCCGCGGCCCGGAGCCGCGCCACCGCGGCGGAGTCGAACCCGGTGACGTGATCGGCGAGAAGGCGTGCGTTCGCCGTCGTGGGGATGTCGCGCGTCGCGTAATTGTCCTTTACCGCGAAGGGTATTCCGGCCAGGGGAGACGTCCCGGGCCGCGCCGCGCGGGCCGCGGTGCGGGCTCCCTCGGCGGCGACATGGAGGTAGGCGCCGATCAGCGGATCCACCTCGGCGATGCGCGCGAGCGTCGCCTCGACGACGTCGCTCGGCGTGAGGACGCCGTCCGCGAAAGCGCGTCCAGCCTCGGCGACGCCGAGATAGCAGATGTCGTCTTGTGTCATGGGACTGTCTCCTCCGCGCGGGCGGCGACCGGGTCGAGCTCGCCGCTGCGCATGCACCGGACGAGATGGGTGGGCGAGATCGGCGCCAGCGGCGGCATCGCGGCGGTGCAGGGCTCGATCGCGTGGGCGCAGCGCGGGGCGAAGCTGCAGCCCGGGGGCAGCGCCGAGAGATCGGGCGGGCTGCCCTTGATGGGCTCGAGCCGGGTTCCCACGAGCTCGGAGGTGACGACGGAACGCAGCAGCCCTCTGGCGTACGGATGGCCCGGGCGGCCCAGCACCTCCTCGGTCGTGCCGCGCTCGACGATCCGCCCGGCGTACATGACGGCGACCTCGTCGGCGATCTCGCAGGCGACGCCGACGTCGTGCGTCACGAACAGGGTCGCCATTCCGAGCTCCCGCTGCAGCTCGCGCAGGAGGAGCAGGACCTGGATCTGCACCGTGGCGTCGAGCGCGGTGGTCGGCTCGTCGGCGATCAGGACCTTCGGCCGGCACGACAGGGCGAGCGCGATCATCGCGCGCTGCCGCAGGCCTCCGGACAGCTCGTGGGGATAGGCCTGGAGCCGGCGCGCGGCCGAGGGGACCTGAACCAGCTCGAGCAGGTCGAGCGCACGCCGGCGGGCGGCCTCCCAGGTCGCGCCTTCGTGGGCGCGTACCGTCTCGGCGATCTGGTGGCCGATGGTGAAGGTGGGGTCCAGCGCGGTGGCCGGCTCCTGGAAGATCATCGCGACGAGGGAGCCACGGATGCGGGCGAGCTCACGCTCGCGCAGCGCGAGGACGTCCACGCCGTCGATCACGATCCGGCCCGAGATCGTCGCGCTCGGCGGCACGAGCCGCATCAGCGCGCGCATGGTCATGCTCTTGCCCGAGCCGGACTCGCCGAGAACGCAGAGGACCTTGCCGGCATCGAGGGTGAAGTCGATGCCGTTGAGGATGGTGACGGGCCCGTCCGCGCCGCGCACGACGACACGCAGGTCCGAGACCTCGACGATGGGAGAGGCGGTCGTCATCATGCGGCTCCTGCGGCGGCGAGCGTGGCCGCCGGAGCCGGCGCGAGCGGATGCCCGGAGCGCGGATCGGCGGCGTGGCAGGCGACGGGGTGCGGCCCGTCCCCGAGCCTGGGCTCGACGCGCGCGCAGACCTCGTCGGCGATGGCGCAGCGGGTGCGGAAGCGGCAGCCGCTCGGCGGATCGATGGGGCTCGGCGGATCGCCGGAGAGCGGCGCCTGCTCGCGCCTGCGCCTGGGGTCCATGCTGGGCCGCGAGGCGAGCAGCGCCTGCGTGTAGGGATGGCGCGGCGCCTCGTAGATGTCCCGCACGGGCCCGATCTCGACGACCTTGCCCAGATACATCACCAGGACGCGGTCGCTGACGTAGCGCACCACGTTGAGGTCGTGGGAGATGAAGACGTAGGTCAGCGCCAGGCGCTCCCTGAGGTCCTGGAGGAGGTTGAGGATCTGCGCCTCGATCGACTTGTCGAGCGCCGAGACGGACTCGTCGAGAATCATCAGGCGCGGCGACATGGCGAGCGCGCGCGCGATGTTCACCCGCTGGCGCTGGCCGCCGGAGAGCTCGTGAGGGTAGCGCCCGGCGAAGCCCAGCGGAGCGAGCCCGACGAGGCCGAGCGTCTCGTGGGCGAGCGCGCGCGCCGTCGCCCGGCTCGCGCCCGCGGCGCGCGGCCCGAACGCGATCGTCTGCTCGAGGGTCAGGCGGGGGTTGAGGGAGGCGTGGCTGTCCTGGAACACCATCTGGGCGGCGCGCTGGAGCTCGCGCACGCTCATGCCGCCGCGCGTCCCCACCTCGAGCCCGTCGAAGACGAGCGTGCCGGCGTCCTGGCGCGTGAGCTGCATCAGCACGCGGGCCATCGTCGACTTGCCGCAGCCCGACTCGCCGACGACGCCGAGCGTCTCGCCCTTGGCGACCCGGAAGCCGACGCCGTCGACGGCGCGGACCATGCCGCCGACCCCGCCGGGTCCTCTCTCGAGGGCGAAGTGCTTCACCAGGTTCTCGACGATCAGCAGCGGCTGCCGGGGTCCGCCGACGTCGGGCATCGGCGCGAGCAGAGCCTCGTCGACGGGCGTGCGGCGCGTCTGCGGGAACAGTCTCTGGAGCACGTCTCACTCCTTCACGTTCAGCGCGTGCCGCAACCCGTCCGTCATGGTGTTGAAGCACAGCGAGGTGAGAAAGATCATCGCGCCGGGAATGACGGCGTTGAGCGGCGCGACATAGACGCTCTGTCTCAGGCTCGACAGCATGAGCCCCCATTCCGCGTCGGGCGGGCTGACGCCGAGCCCCAGGAAGCTGAGCCCGGACGCGATGACGATGGAGATGGAGATCAGGCTCGACGCGTAGACGAGGATCGGGCCCGCGACGTTCTTCAGCACGTGCCCGACGACGATGCGCGTCGCCGACGCCCCCGTCGCGGCCGCCGCCTCGACATAAGGCTGCGTGCGGACCTGGAGCGTCACGCTCTCGGCGACGCGGGCGATCGGCGGAATGAAGACGAGGATGAGCGCGAAGAGCCCGTTGATCATGCCCCCGCCCAGCGCCCCGGAGATCGCCACCGCGAGCAGGACGGAGGGGAAGGCGTAGAAGACGTCCATCGTCCGCATGATCGCGGAGTTCACCCGGCCGCCGGCGAAGCCGGCGAGGATGCCGAGGAAGCCGCCCACGAGGGTGGCGACGACGACGGGGGCGAAGCCCATAAACAGGGTCAGCCGCCCGCCCCAGATCACGCGGCTGAGCAGATCACGGCCGAGCTCGTCCGTCCCGAGGAGATGGCCCGGGGTGCCCGGAGGGCGCAGCCGGTTGACGATGCTCGTCTGGTTGGGGTCCGCCGGGGCGATCCACGGCGCCAGCAGCGCGGCGAGCCCGATCGCGACGAGGACCCCGCCGGCGACGAGCGTGACGGGGTCGCGCCTCAGGCGCCGCGCCATGTCGGCCAGGAAGCCGCCCGAGCGGACCGCGGCCTTCGTCGCGGCGAGGGTGTCGGTGTCGTGCATCATGTCTCAGCCGCTCCCGCGCCGGGCGCTGTTCATGCGCGGATCGAGCACCATCTGCAGGAGATCGACCGCGAGGTTCGTGAGGACGAAGAAGAGCGCGAGGACGAGGACGGTCCCCTGCATCAGGGGCAGGTCGCGCAGGAAGATCGCCGAGTTCAGCAGGTAGCCCGAGCCCGGCCAGGCGAAGATCGTCTCGACAAGGATCGAGCCGCCGAGCAGGTTGGCGAACTGGAGGCCCATGATGGCGAGGAGCGCCGGCGCGGCGTTCTTGGCGACATGGGCGACGATCCAGCGGCTCGGCAGGCCCTTCGCTTCGAGCGCCTGCACGTATTCCTGCTGGAGCACCTCCGAGACGGCCGAGCGCACCGAGCGCGCGATCACGCCCGTCGGCACGGTCGCGAGCGTGATCGTCGGCAGGATCATGTGCGTCCATCGGGTCGCGAGGCCCGCGTCGGGATCGCCCATGCCGGTCGCCGGAAGCAGCCCCAGCTCCACCGAGAAGACGATCACGAGGACGATGCCCAGCCAATACTGCGGCACGGACATGCCGGAGATGCCCACGGCGCTGATCGCCCGGTCCGACGCACGCCCCGCGCGATAGGCGGCGAGGGTGCCCAGAAGCACGCCGGCGACGCAGGCGAGCACGATCGCGCCGGCGGCGAGCCGCAGCGTGTTCGCGACCGCCGGCAGCACCTCCTCGATCACGGGCCGGCGCGTCGAGAGCGCGAGCCCGAGATCGCCGGTGGCGACGTTCCCGAGCCAGCGCAGGTACTGGAGCGGCAGAGGCTGGTCGAAGCCGTAGGCGGCCCGGATCTGCGCGGCGATTTCGGGCGGCGTGTCGTCCGGGATCAGCGCGCTCGCCGGGTCTCCCGGTGCGAGATGCACCAGGAGAAAGCAGATCAGCGAGACGCCGACGATGATCGGCAGCGCGTAGGCGAGCCGCTGGAGGACGAAGCGCAGCATCGCCTCACGCCTCGATGCTGACGGACGTCAGGTCGATGTACCAGTTCTGCGGCGCGACGAAGCCCTTCACCTTGGACGACAGCGCCCGCGGATTGAGGTCGTGGACGACGACGAGCCACACCGACTGGTCGATGAGGTACTCGTGCAGGCGCGCGATCGCCGCGTCCCGCTCGGCCGGGTCGAAGGCCATCTGCGCGGCCTTGCCGAGCTCGTCCGCCTTGGGGTCGGAAAAGAGGCCCCAATTGTTCCCGTTGGGCGGCGCGCGGTCGCTCATGAAGGCGCTCATGAAGCCGAAATCCGGATCCTGGAAGGACCAGGAGTTGTTGAGCCCGAAGGTCCCCTCGTTCGCCGACCCGTCGGCCCGCGCGGCGCGCCGCGACCGCAGCGCCTCCCAGTCGACGACCTCGACCTCGACCTCGAACCCGACCTGGTTCAGGTTCTCCTGGCAGATCTCCGACATCGGCATCGGCTGCATCTGCCCCGAGCCGGCCTGCGAGGTGAGGAACTTCACCCGGCACGGGTTGCCCGGGCCGTAGCCCGCCTCGGCCATGAGGCGGCGCGCCTCGTCCGGGTCGTAGCGCATGTCGAAGGTCGGCTCGCCGAACCAGGGGCTCGATTCGGCGACGAGCCCCTTCGCGGGACGGGCCACGCCGCCGAGGAACTGCGCGATACCGTCGCGGTCGATGGCGAGGTTCGCCGCGCGCCGCACGTTGATGTCGCGGAAGGGCGAGCTCTCGTGGAAGCTCAGCCAGAACGGCCAGACGTGGGGATAGACGTTCATCACGATCTGAGCGCCCGACCGCTCGATGCGCGGGATCGTGTCCGGCGGCGGCGCCTCGACCCAGTCGACCTGGCCCGACAGCAGAGCCGCGACCCGCGTCGTCGGGTCGGGCATGGCGTAGAGCGTCAGGCGGTCGACCTTGGGCACGCGGTTCGGGTCCCAGTAGCCTGCGTTCTTCACCAGCTCGGCGCGCTCGCGCGGCACCAGCTCGACGAGCTGGAACGGCCCCGTGCCCGACGGCTGCGCGGCGAACTTCGCCCAGTCCCCGCCGAGCGCCTCCCAATGGGCGCGTGAGGAGATGCCGATCCGGTCGACCTTGTAGAAGAACATCGAGTCCGGCGCCTTCGTGGTGATCGCGACGGTGAAGTCGTCGATCTTCTCGTAGGACGCGACGGTGGCCAGCGCGCTGCCGGCCTGGTTGGCCTGGGCCTGGTCGAATTGCGGCGCTTCGCGGTCGGAGAGCTTCTCGAGGTTCCAGATCACGTCGTCGGCGGAGAACGGCGCGCCGTCGTGGAAGGTGACGCCCTGGCGCAGATGGAAGGTCCAGACCGTGCCGCTCTCGTCGATCTCGTAGCTCTCGGCGAGGGAGGGCACCATCTCGGCGGTGGTCTCCCCCTGGGAGAGGTCCCAGCGCAGCAGGCCGTCGTAGATCGTGTTGGTGATGAAGCGGATGCCCTCGGCGCCCTGCGTCGCCATGCCCGTCGTCTGGGGAATGTCGCTGAGCGTCATCGCGAGCCGAAGCACCGAGCCCTCCTGGGCGGTGGCCGGCGCCGGCCGGACACCGGCGAGCAGGCCGGCCGCGGTCCCGGCCTTGAGGAACGTACGTCTGTCCATGTCCGATCTCCCCTGTCGATGGGCGCGCCCCACTGGCCGGCGGCGCCTCTGGTCCGAAGCTGGCAAGCGGCGTGCCAGTTCTCGACGCAAGGAAAAACCCTCGTCTACGGCTACTTCTCGAATCCTCGATCGTATTCGGCCCTCTTAGTTGGTCAGTGCGACGCGAAATTGAACATGATGGCGTTAAGTGTGCACTTAACTACACGATCCGGAACGATACTTATCCATCGAGCTCAGAAAATGTGGGTCTTCTGAAAAATCAGGAAATCCATACCGGCCGCATTCGCGATTTTAGGCCGCGTCGCTGCACGGCCGCAGGTCAGAAGGTGGCATGTGCCTTGCTCTCGAAATGCTGACGCAACACACGCGGTTTCATCGAAAAGCGCGTGAGCAGGATGCGCGACAGAGGAGAGACACGAATGGCTCGCAACGTGAATGGACCGCTCTACTACGAACGCTTGGGCCGGTCGGGCCCGATCATCGCCTTCGTCCACCCCAACCCGATGGACCAGTCCTGCTGGATCTTCCAGATGGCGCATCTGTCGACCTGGTACCGCTGCATCGCGATCGACATCCCCGGCTACGGCCGGTCACCCACTGCGGAGCGGGGCCTGACCATGGACGACATGGCGCAGGCGTGCTGGGAGGCGATCGACGCGGCGTTTCCCGGAGAGGAGGATGCGATCCTGGTCGGCTGCTCGGTCGGCTCCTCGATCGTGCCGTACATGCACCACCAGAAGCCCGAGCGGACGAAGGCGCTCGTCGTGTGCGGCACCGGCTACAACCCCGCCAAGGAGTTCGCCGCGAAGCGGATCAAGCAATACTCGAAGTACGGGATCGACTTCCGCTGGGACTACACGTTCCAGGATTTCAGCCCGGCCTTCCGCCAGACGCCGCTCGCCCACTACTTCGCCAACCTCTTCGCCGAGCGCAATTCCTTCGCCGACGTGACGACGATCCTGCACCAGTTCGAGGCGCTGGCGCAGCCCGACGCCGAGGATCACCACGAGCGGATCGCCTGCCCCATGATCGTCCTCACCGGGAGCGAGGACAATTCGCATCAACGGGCCTTCGACCTGCAGGATCGGGTGCCCGGATGCGAGCTGCGCGTCCTGCACGGGGCCGGCCATGCCTGCCAGATCGAGCAGCCCTGGCTCTTCAACAAGTTCATGATCGAGTTCCTGATGCGCCACGGCCTCTTCCCGGACGCCCCGCGCCCGCTCTCGCCGGCCTTCTGACGGCGAGGCGTCAGGCCTTCGGCGCCGGCTCCGGCCGCGCGCCGAAGGCGAACAGGGCGGCGGCGGCGGCCATCAGGAGAGCGTTGATCCACACCGCTCCCTCGTTGCCGAGCGTGGTGGCGTCGTAGACGAGGCCCACGAAGATCGGCGCAACTACGAAGCCCGCATCCCCGACGACCCGCTGGACGCCCATCGCCGGCCCCTGGAGCCCCCGCGGCATGCGATCCGCGAGCGCGGCCGCGACCGACGGTCCGCTGAAGGCGCCAGCAATTCCCATCAGGACCATCGCCGCCCAGAACACCGCCACGTGCCCGGCGAAGGCGATCATGACGAGCGAGACCGCTGTCGCGACCGTCGACCAGAGAGTCACCACGCGGGAGCCCACGCGGTCGATGACCGGGCCGACCATCGGCAGCATCAGGAAGTTCGAGGCGGCGATGAGCGTGAGCGCGCCGCCGATCACCGCGACCGGCATCGCGAAGGTCTGCGCGGCGATGAGCGGGATGGTCACCCATTGCGAGGCGGTGCGGGTGAAGAAGACGCCGAAATTGATCAGGCTCAGGTAGAGGAAGGTGGGCTCGGTCAGCAGGCCGCGAAGGGTCGGCGCTGGGACGCCGGCGGGGAACCCCGCCGTCGTCGACCCGGCGCCGGGGGGCTCCGCCGCCGGCTCCTCGAAGGCGAAGACGGCTATGAGCAGCGCCGCGAGCGCGACGACGCCGAAGGCCCAGAACGGGGCCGAGAAACCCATCCAGGCCACCAGCAGCCCGCCGATCCCCGGGCCGATGCCGGCGCCGAACAGAAGCCCCCCCTGGTAGAGCGCCATCATCCGGCCGCGCTCCCCGACCCGCGAGATCTGGACGAGGACGGTCGCGGAGACGGTCATGTAGACGCCCGAGCCCACGCCCTGGACGAAACGCCAGAACAGCAGCGGCTCGAACGTGTCGGCGAGCGCGGCGCCAAAGGCGCCCACCGCGATGATCGCGGGTCCCAGGCACATGAAGGGCCGACGTCCGAAGCGCTCCGAGGCCATGCCGGCGGGAATGTTGGCGACGAGACGGCCGACGCCGAACAGCGTGATCATCATGCCGACGAGCGTTCCGCTGGCGTTGAACTGCTGGGCGTAGAGCGACATCATCGGCACGACCATGCCGTTGCCGGCCATGACGAGCACGATGAGCGCGAGGATCGGCCCGATCTGCTTCAGCGGCAGGGGCGACCTGAGCGACGGCGGGGCGATCTGAAGCACGAGGGTCTCGCTTAACGGGGCGGTGGGATGCCCCGTCCCTTGCGCAACGGCCGTGCCAGCTTCGGCGCGGCCTCGGCTCAGCGCCCGATCGTGATTCCCGAAAGCGCCGTCGCCGCCCCGGCCGTGATCCCGGCGAGCGTCGGCAGGGCCGCGGAGGAGATCAGCCGGATCGCCACGAAGCGCCAACCCATGATCGGAAGCTCGAACGCCATGAGGCGGTGGAAGGCGAACACGGACCAGGCGGTGAGCAGCGCCACCATCTGCGGCGCGCCCGCGCCCGCGTTCCAGAAGACGAGCGCGAGCGGAAACGTCACTGTCGGACCGCCGGGCAGAAAGCAGCCGACTAGGGACGCGAGGAGAATGCCGCGCAAGCCCGTCTCCTCCCCGAGGCTGCCGGCCACCAGTTCCTGGGGGACGAGCAGGCCCAGGAAGCCCGCCGCCACGAGGGCGACCGGCAGGCGCAGAGCCAACGGGCCGCCCTGCCGAACGACGAAGCGGGCGGCCGGCCGCAGGCTCGACGGCCGCTTCAGGCCGGTCACGAGCGCCACGAGGGCGGCAACGGCGAGAAGCCCGATCACGCCCGCGATCATGACGGCGACCTCGGCAACGCGATCGCCGGATGCCGGCCGATGCCGCGAGCGAGGATGCCCGCGAGTATCGGCAGGGGCAGGCTCGCGAGGAAGCGCAACGCGGCGAGATCCGGCCCGAGGAAGGGCAGCTCGAATACGAAGACCCGGTGGATCCCGACGAGCGACCAGGCGGTGACGTACGCGACCAGCGCGCCGATGTCGGCGCCGGCCACGTAGAGCGCGTAGACGAGCGGGAAGGAGGTGAACGGCCCACCGGGCGTGACGAGGCCAAGCCCGCAGGCGAGCGCGAGGCCGCGCATGCCGGACTCGCCGCCGAGCCGCCTCGCGACTTTCTCACGCGGCACGAACTCCTGCACGAAACCGCCGATCACGAGCCCGGCGAACACCTGCGGGGCGAGGTAGGCGAGCAGCGCGAGGGAGGAACCCATCGTCGACAGGACCATGTGCGCGCCGTCACGCATCCACACGACCGCGCCGCTGCCGCAGGCGATCGCGACGAACACGAGGGTGATCCGATCGACCCTCGGCTTGCTTCCGCCGGGCGTGATCCCGGCGCCGTTCTCGTCAGCCACGATTTGCTCTCCGCGTTAAGCCGCGTCACCGCGGCTGCATCGACCCGGGAGCACTGAGCAAGCCGTGGGCCAGCGAGAGAACGCGAAGGGGTCTCGAGCCGAGCGAGCGAGCGCCGCGCGACGTAGCGACGGCTTCCGGCAAGGCGTTCCTCGGGATGCTGGGCGTCTTCGCCGAGTTCGAGACGAACCTCCGCCGCGAGCGCCAGATGGAGGGGATCAGCAAGGCCAAGGCCGCCGGCATCTACAAGGGCCGCAAGCCGTCCGTCGACGCGGCGAAGGTGCGCGAGCTGCGCGCCGCCGCATCGGCCCCGCCGAGATCGCCAAGCGTCTCGGGATTGGTCGCGCGAGCGTCTACCGTGCTCTTGGTGCATGAGGTCGAAGACGCTGAGCGGGCTCATGGTGCGCTTGGTCGTTCACCGTGCAGACGTCAAGGACAGGGACGGTGCGGTCGAGGTGTTCAACAACGCGATCCCTGGCTGTGAATCGGTGCCAGAGTCCCGCGCCGATCAGCGCGGGCGCATGGCCTGATCGCGCTCGTAACCCACCCGCTGCGACCTCGTCCTCCCCCTGGTCGATCGCTTCCTGCGCTCCGCCGGCTGGGCCGGCAGCGTCATGTCTCTCTTCCTCACGCTGTGCGAACACGCCCGCGCGCATTATCCCGCCGCGCTCTTCGCCGACCAGGTCCTGCACGTCATGGCCGGCGGCGGGCCGCAGCCGACGAGCTGGCGCGAGGCCATGATCCCCGCCCGCATCGCCGGCCTCGTCCAGCACCTCGCCGACCGCGAGACGCCGATGCCGCCGGCGCTCGCTCAGAAGCTCCTGCGCATCCTCGACCTCCTCGTCGATAGGGGAGACCGGCGCAGCGCGGCGCTGCAGGCGAGCGAGGCGTCGATCGCCTGCGCCTCCACCGCGCCGGGGATCGTGCCGTCCTCGTCCCACTCGGCGGCGACAAGGTCGCCGACGGCACGCGGCTCGCCAAGACGATCGTCTTCGCCAAGAACGTCGCCCACGCCCGCTTCATCGTGGAGCGCTTCGACCGCGCCTATCCGCACCTCGCGGGGAAGTTCGCGCGGGTGATCGCCCACGGCGAACCCTACGCGCAATCGCTGCTCGAGGACTTCGAGAAGCCCGAGAGCCCGCCGCACATCGCGGTCTCGGTCGACATGCTCGAGTTCATCAACCTGATCATCGACCACCTGACGGCGCGCGGCGTCATGGACCCGGCGCTCTTGTACGAGAGCCCCTTCGTGGACAGCCGGTCCTGGTCGGAGCCTGACGATGCCCCTCTCCGCCGCTGCCCGTTCCGAGATCGAGCAGGCCGCCTCGCGCAACGGCTTCCCCGCCGAGGCCGTGGTCGAAGGAGAGTGGCTGCGCCTACGCAGCCCCTGGACCCGCCACGAAGTCCTCGCCGGCCATGACGGCGCACGGTTCCTGCTCGCCGTCCGCTCGCCGACGATCACCCGCGAGCTCGCGGACGAGGGCGTCGCCACGCTCGACGCTGCGCCGGCCGGCGCCCACGCCTGCTTCGCCGCCGCGGACGCGACGCGCCTCCACGTCCTCCTCCAGCGCGTCTGCCAGCTCGCCCGCTCGCTCCCGCCCGAGCCGCTCGTCGCCTTCGAGGCCCGCACGCGCGACCTCCCGCGCGGGACGGAAGCCGAGCGCATGGTCGTCCAGCGCATCGGCCAGGACGTCTTCCGCGAAAGCCTGATGGAGTATTGGGGCGGCCGCTGCCCCCTCACCTGCATCACCGACCCGGCGCTCCTGCGCGCCTCGCACATCGTGCCGTGGGCCGAGTGCGAGAGCGACGCCGAGCGGCTCGACGTGCACAACGGGCTGCTGCTCTCGGCCTTGAGGGATGCCGCGTTCGACCGCGCCTTGGTATCGTTCGACGACGATGGGGGCGTGCTCGTAAGCCCTCGTCTTTCTGCCGAGGCTCAGGCGACGCTCGCGGTCAAGGATGCGTCGAAGATCCGCCTGCACCGTGAGCACCGAAGGCGACTTGCAGCCCACCGCGTTCGAGTGGGTAGGGAGGCCTGAACCGCTCCTCGGTTCCGCGCTCACCGGCCCGGGTTCACATCACGACGCAGCGCGAACGGATTTTCTGCTGGCCGGCTGATGCCACGCCGGCTCCTGAGCCCGGGGACTTCCCAAATCTTTTGGGGGAAGAACTGGGGGAAGCGGACGATCTTGAAGAAAAATGCGCTTATTTTTCCAAAAGCTTGAGCTGGGGCGGTGGCGGACAGGGCGGGATTCGAACCCGCGATACGGTTTCCCGCATACACACTTTCCAGGCGTGCGCCTTAAACCACTCGGCCACCTGTCCGCATCGCGCGAACGGCCGTGCCGTCGCTGAGGCGCTACATATATCCGGCGCGGGCGGCGACGCAAGCCCCTCGGAGCGCATCGTTCCCGCGGTAACGCGAGGGACTGCGGAGAATTTCGGTGTTGCGCCCCGCGCCGGTCCGGTTAAGGCTTGGGCAACCCTGTTTCGAGTTCGCGAGCATTCCCATGATCCGTTTCCTGGTGCGCGTCATCGGCCTTCTCCTCGTCGCCGCCGGCTTCGTCGGCGTCGTGGTGGACGGCACGCGGTCCATTGCGAATCAGGAGATCGTCTTCGCCCCGCTGGGAGAGATCCTGTTCCAGCTCTTCCCGGGCTCGTTCCCCATGCTGGAGCCGGCGATCACCCGGCACGTCTCGCCGGTCCTGTGGGACCCGGTGCTGCTCACGATCCTGCTCTGGCCGGCCTCGATCGTGGCGTTCGTGCTCGGCGCGATCCTGCTGTGGCTGTCGCAGAAGCCGGCGGAGCCCGTGGGCTATCTCACGGAGCGGTGAGCCGGTCGCCCCTCGACCGGGGGCGTGCCGGACCCCATATTCGGGAGCGAGCCAGAGGAGGCGCGCCCCATGTTCTTCATGCGCAAGAAGTCCACCATCCCGACCCCGTCCGAGGCCCTGCCGGGCCGCGACCGGGAGATCCCGACCGCCGAGCGGCATTTCGTCTCCGGCCGGCCGCTGAAGGGGCCCCATCCCGAGGGCATGCGCCAGGCCGTGTTCGGGCTGGGCTGCTTCTGGGGCGCCGAGCGCGCCTTCTGGCAGCTCCCCGGCGTCTGGGTGACGGCGGTGGGCTACGCCGCGGGCCATACCCCGAACCCGACCTACGAGGAGGTCTGCTCCGGCATGACCGGGCACAACGAAGTCGTGCTCGTGGTCTACGACCCGGGCGAGATCTCGTTCGAGCGGCTGCTCAAGGCCTTCTTCGAGGGCCACGACCCGACCCAGGGCATGCGCCAGGGCAACGACGTCGGCACGCAGTACCGCTCGGGCGTCTACGTCGCCGACGCGGACCAGCGCCGCGCGGCCGAAGCGGCGCGGGCGGCCTACGGCGAGGCGCTGCAGGCGAAAGGCTTTCCCGCCCCGACGACCGAGATCCGCGAGGCCGGGCCGTTCTACTTCGCCGAGGACTATCACCAGCAATACCTCGCCAAGAACCCCGGCGGCTATTGCGGGCTCGGCGGCACCGGCGTGTCCTGCCCCGTCGGCGTGGTCGAGGCGCAGGCGGGCTGAGGCGCCTTGCTTATCCCAGGTTGCGGTCGAGCGTCTCGAGGTAGCGGCCGACCTTGTCGCGGCCGGTCGTGGTCAGGCGCACGAGCACCCGGCGGCCGTCCGTCGGGTCGCGGTGGCGCTCGATCAGGTCGGCCGCGGCCATGTCGTCGAGGCGGCGCAGGGCCGTCGTGGTGGAGACGCCCGAGACGAGGCACAGGCTCGTCACGGGTACTTCCTGCTCGCGAGCGTCGGCATTGGCGAGATCGAGCAGCATCTCCCAGACCGGGTCCTCGAACAGCTCGGGTCCGAAGATGCGCTTGCGCTCCTTGCGCAGGGCGAGCACCGAGGCGAGCCGGTCCCGCGGCGCGGCGCGCATGGGCTCGGGCGCGGCCGGGGTAGCCTCGTCGCGGCGCCTCGTCGCGGCGTGCAAGGCCTCGGCGACCTCGTTGCCGTCCACCGGCTTCTGGAGGAAGTCGAGCGCCTCGACCCGCAGCGCCGCCACCGCGCGTTCCAGCGTCGCGTCCCCGGTGAGCACGATCGCCGGGAGCGGCCGATCCCGGCGGCGGCTGCGCAGCTTGCGCAGCAGCTCGATCCCGTCGATCCGCGGCAGGCCGACGTCGACGACGGCGACGTCGATCGCCGGGTTGCGCTCCACCGCCTCCAGCGCCCGCATGGCGTCGCCGGCGCACACGCTCGCGATCGACAACCGCAGCAGCCCCTCGGAGAGCTCCTCGAGAAAGGCGGCGTCGTCGTCGACGAGAAGCGCCGTTATGGTGCGCTCTTGCGACATGCGTTCCGGGTGCCCAGACATGCGCGCCTCTCTCGACGTGCGTGGTTGCGGCCGATCCGAGAGCGACTCTAGTCGGTAAGTCTCAAGAATCCTTTGCACTCGTCGCGAGTACGGACAGCAACTCCTCGGCGAGGAACGGCTTGCGCAGGACCGCGCTCGCGCCGGCCTCGAGCGCGCGGCCGAGGCCCTCCTCGCCCTCGTGACCGCTCATCACGACGAAGCGGCGGTCCCGGCGCGCGCAGGGGTCGCAGCGTGCGGCCCGCATCAGCGCGAGGCCGTCGAGGCCCGGCATGCGCCAGTCCGTGAGCACCACGTCGATCTCCGGCCGGCGCGCCAGGAGCTGCAGCGCCGCGCGCGCGTCGGGCTCGCCCAGGACCGGCAGGCCCCGGCGCTCGATCAGCTCGACGATCTCCTCGAGCAGGTCCGCTTCGTCGTCGACGACGAGAATCACGGGTCGGCTCCTTCTCTACGCGGCGGCGGTGCGTTGGGAGAGCGCGGTGGTCGGCAGCACCACGTCGAAGCGCGCGCCACCGTCGACGGTCTCGCCCGCGATGCTGCCGCCCATCTCGAGCACGATCTTGCGCGAGAGCGCGAGGCCGAGCCCGGTGCCCCTCTCCGGCGCCTTGGTGGTGACGAAGGGGTCGAACAGCCGGTCGGCGATCTCCGCCGGCAGGCCTCCCGCATTGTCCTCGACACGCACGAGGAGGCCGTGCTCGGTCGCCCGGGCGGTGACGCGGACCCGCGGCTCACCGCCCCCGGGCAGCGACGACGGGGCGTGCGATCCGAAGGCGTCGTGGGCGTTGACGAGGAGGTTCACCAGCACCTGCTCGAACAGCGTCTGGTCGCCGTAGGCGGTCGCCGCACGCGCGTCCTCGATGCGCATCGCGAGCCGGATTCCCGCGCCCTGGTACTGCTCGGCGACGGCGCCGGCGGCGAGCTCGATCGCCTCGTGGGGCGAGAACGGCGTCTGTGGCCGCTCCTCGCCGCGGCGCACGAGCCGGCGGATCTGCTCGGTGATGCGCCGGGCGCGGTCGATCTGCGCGTCGATGCGGGCGAGCTTGGGGCGCACCCGCTCGAGCGGCGCGCCCTCGTCGAGGAGGGCGAGGGCGTTGGAGGAGGCCATCTTCATGGTGGCCAGCGGCTGGTTGATCTCGTGCACGATCGCCGCCGCCATCTCGCCGATGGCGGCCAGCGTCGAGGCCTGCACGGCCTGGCGCTCGGCCGAGCGGCTGCGGGTGGTCTCGACGAGAGCGAACAGGCTCTGCTCGCGGCCGTTCCAGGCGACGCGGCTCTGGAGCACGTTGCAGCTGATGAGCGCCCCGCCGGGATGGCGCAGGGTCGCGGGCGCGAAGGCGTCACGCCCGCGCGCCGCGAGCGCGTCGCGGGCCGCCACCGCCCGGCGGCATTGCCCGACCGCGCCGCGCCAGGCGCCGTCGCGCGGGTCCTCGGAGATCAGCTCGGCCGCGCTGCGGTTTATGAACACGACGGAGTCGGTGTGGGGATCGGCGACGACGAAGGCGACGGGTGCGTATTCCACGACCCGGCGCAGGCTCGCCTCGTTCTCCGCAGCCTCGGTCCGCGCGGCGCGCATCTGCTCGAGCCCGCGCTCGGTCCGGCCGACCTGGAGGACGAGCATGATCACGAGAAGCCCGCCCGAGGCCATCAGCGAGACCAGCGGCAGGATCGCGGGTGCGGCGCGCAGCTCGCCTTCCCGGCGGTAGAGGCGCTCGTTGTAGGCGACCGTCTGCTGGAGCATGCTCTGCAGGTCCACGCCGAAAGGGGCGAGCCGGTCGCGCCAGCCGGCGAGCCGCGCGCGGATGTCGGGCGCGTCGGGATCGATGGCGTAGACCTCCTGCAGCACCGCCTCGATCTCGAGGGCGAGGTCCTCGGCGAGTTCCGGCACGCCGGGCATGGAGCCGAGGAAATCGCCCTCGTCCGAGCGCGTGATCAGCGGCAGCCGCGAGAGCAGGATCTCGAGCCGCAGCCCGAGCGTCCCGATCCGCTCGGGTGAGGGCGCGTGCAGCGCGAGGTCCAGGGCTCCGAGGCTCTTCACGTGCTCGAGCTGGGCCTGGTAGGCGGTCCAGCCCGAGGCGCGGATCGTCTCGGTGAGCAGCGCCTGCTGCTCGATCTGGCGCATGTAGACCCAGGCCGTCGCGGCGACGAAGAAGGCGCAGGCGGCGACCAGCACCGCGAGGAGGGCGAAGCGGCCTGTGCGCCTCACGGCCGGCCGCGTCACGGCGCGCCCACCCGGAATTCGACGGCGCGCACCTGCCAGATCATGCGCGCGTGGTAGCGCTGGCTCCGCAACGCGGGATCGGAATCGAGCGGGTAGACGAGCCAGAGCGGCCCGCGGTCGCGCACCCGCATGCGCGCGCCATCGGCGCGCGAGGCGAGCACGACCTCGTGCGCGGCCCAGTCTTCGGCCGGGACGTCGATGGAATAGTCGTTGAGCGCGGTGAGCCGGGCCTCCACCACCGGACGGTCCTCGAGCGCCGCCAGCGCCGCGAGCGTCGGGCCGGAGAAGCGCACGACACCCTCCGTCCAGGGCGTCGAGGTGGCGATCTCCGTCGTGCCGAGCGCTTCGAGATCCGAAAGCCCGAAGGCGCGCCGCGCGAGCTCGGCGCCCGTGTCGTCCACCCAGGTGGCGACGAGGACGCCCTCCTGCGCGCTCGCGCGCGGCGTGGGAGCGAGCAGAGCCCCGACGAGGGCGAGCATGGCGAGCGCCGCCGCGAGGGCGTGACGCAGGCGGCCGGACGCGTGGAAGGCGGTGCTCGTCATGTCTCGGCTCGGCTCCGTCGAGGGCGTCTCCGCCCGCACGGGCGGGCGGGCGAAGAGACTGCTTGCTTTCCCGCTCCGACGTAAGCAGGAATTTCATGAACATTTCATCGAGCCGCGCCTCCGAAACGGTGGCGAACCCGGCGAGATCGCTCCATTTTGGAGAGACCGAGGGGGGCGACTTGCGACTGGACGATTTCGAGACCGGGGACGCCCATTCCTGGCGGCTGATCTCCGACCGGGTGATGGGCGGCGTGTCCGACGGCGTCGCGCGGCTGGAGACGGTGGCGGGCCGCCGGGCGCTGCGGATGCGCGGGCGGGTGAGCCTCGACAACAACGGGGGCTTCGTCCAGATCGCCCGCGATCTCGCCATCGACGGCGGCGTCGTCGACCTCTCCGGCTTCGCCGGCCTCGAGCTCGACGTCCACGGGACGGGCGAGGACTATGGCGCGCATCTGCGCACCCAAGACGTCGAGCGGCCCTGGCAGAGCTACCGAGCGGGCTTTCGCGCCGAGCCCGCCTGGCGCCGGGTGCGTCTGCCCTTCGCCGACTTCCACCCCCATCGCATCGACACGCCCCTCGACCTCCGCGGCGCCCGCCGGCTGGGCCTCGTCGCCATCGGCCGGGACTTCGAGGCGGATCTCGCGGTGGCGCGCGTGGCCCTGTATGGGTGAGCGCCTGCAAGGAAAGCCAATGCCCCACCCCGCCCCCGAATCCCCTGCCGCCCAGAAGGTCTTCCCCTCGCCCAACCACGGCGAGCGCCGGGACGGGCGCCGCCCGGACATGCTGGTCCTGCACTATACCGGCATGCCGGATGCCGGGCAGGCGCTGCAATGGCTGTGCAATCCCGTCTCCGAGGTGTCGTGCCACTATTTCGTCTTCGAGGACGGGCGCGTGCTGCAGCTCGTGCCGGAGGCGCGGCGGGCGTGGCACGCCGGCGTCTCGTCCTGGGCCGGAGAGACCGACCTCAACTCCGCTTCGCTCGGCATCGAGATCGCCCATCCCGGCCACGACGAGGCGGGGCGGCTCGCGCCCTATCCGGAGGCGCAGGTCGCGGCCGTGATCGCGCTCTGCCGCGACCTCGTCGCGCGCTGGGGCATCCGCCCGGAGCGCGTGCTCGCCCACAGCGACATCGCCCCCGCCCGCAAGCGCGATCCCGGCGAGAGCTTCCCCTGGGCGCGGCTCGCGGGGGAGGGTGTCGGGCACTGGGTCGCGCCGACGCCGATCCGCGACGGCCGCTTCTTCCAGCGCGGCGAGGAGGGCCCGCCCATCGAGGCGCTGCAGGCCATGCTCGCGCTCTACGGCTGGGGCGTGCCGATCGACGGGGTGTTCGGCGAGACGACGGAGCAGGTGGTGGCCGCCTTCCAGCGCCACTTCCGGCCGGAGCGCGTGGACGGCGTGGCGGACGCCTCGACGATCACGACGCTGCGGGACTTGATCGCGGCGCGCAGCGGAAATCGATCGGAGACTTGAGAAAGCACTAGGACCGAGTATCATGGGCATGCGCGAGGGTCATTGTCGGCGGTGCATCTGCGTCGTATGAAGACACAGGATGCACCCTTCCTGGTGGGTCGAGCGTGCGTGTGTTCCAAACGAGACAGTTCGCGCGGCTCGCTCGCAAGCTCCGGCTGCCGCGAGACCGCCTGCGTGAATGCGTCGAAAGGCTCGAACGCAGTGAGATCGACGCGACGCTCGGGCGGTTTCTCGTAAAGCAGAGGATCGCGTCCGGTTCGAAGGGACGCGCGGGTGGGCACCGAGCGATCCTCTGTTTCGTCGAAGGGCGCCGAACCGTCTTTCTGTTCGTCTTCACGAGGGCCGACAGAGCGACCTTGACGCAGAGCGAGGAGAACGCGTTTCGCGAGGCCGCCAAACAGTTCGCGCTCGTCTCGGACGACGAAGAGGCGGGCCTGATCGCTGACGGCAAGTGGATCGAGATCGAATATGGCGACAAAGACTTATCGTAGCGAAGCGCTGCGGGCGCTGCACGGAGCGATGGCCGATCTCCATAGTGTCGGCGCCATCGACAAGGCGACCATGCGCGACTTCGACGTGCGCTGCCTGACCACGGTCGAGGATTTGGAGCCCGCCGAGATCAAGCGCATTCGCGAGAAGGCGCACATGAGCCAGGCCACGTTCGCGATGGCGCTCAACGTCAAGCCCTCGATCGTCAGCAAGTGGGAGCGCGGGGAGAAGCGCCCGAGCGGCCCGTCGCTGAAGCTGCTCACGCTCGCCGACAAGAAGGGCATCGACGCCATCCTCTGACGCGCGCCCTGCCGCGCCGGCCTCATCCCATTCTGCGCACGCCGCGCTCGGCGGCACGCTTGGCGTCGCCCGCCGCGTCCTTGGCGTCGTCCATGTCCGGCGCGTCGATGCGGCGGTAGACCGCCTGGACGAGGCCGAACACGCCGAAGGCGAACAGGCCGGCGGCGACGAGGCCGAGCAGGACCCAGCCGTAGGGCTGTTCCTGCACCGTGCGCAGCGCCCCGCCGAGGCCGCGCGCCTCCGAGGATTGGGCCTGCCAGGCGGCGACGATCAGAAATCCGCCGATGATCAGGAACACCACGCCGCGCGCGGCGAAGCCGGCGCGCCCGAGCGGCACCACCCAGCCGCGCTGGTGGGGCAAGTAGTGCAGGTGCTTCGTCACGTCGCCCTTCCAGGCGCGCCCGAGGAAGGCGAGCCCGCCGCCGATGACGCCGAGACCGACGAGGCCGAGCAGCCAACGGCCGACGGGCTGCGCCAGCAGCCATGCCGACCAGCCCTGCGCGCCGCCGTCGCCCTGGCCTCCGCCCGTCGCCCAGCCGAAGGCGAGGCCCGCCGCATAGACGGCAAGCCCGAGATAGATCACCCCGCTGATCACGTGCGCGCCGCGGATCGCGAGGCCCTTGCCGGATGTGCCGCGGTTGTCGGCATCGGTTAAGGCCTCGACCTCTCGCCAGATCGAGAAGGCGAGGAGCCCCAGCGCGATGACCGCCAGCAGCGTCTTGCCGAAGGGCTCGCCGAGGAGGCTCGCCAGCGCGTTCTTGCTGCCGCCGGTCTCGCCGCCGCCGCCGATGGCCGCCAGCACGGCGAGCCCGCCGACCAGCATGTGGACGATTCCGCGGGCCGCGTAGCCGACCCGTGCCGTGGTCTCGAGCGCGTTCGCCTTGGCCATGACGGGCTTTCCTCCCTCGTTGCGCAATGGATGGCAAGTCGGGGGAAGCGCACCGGTTCCGGCCGTGGTGTTGCGCGCCAGGTGCGCCGGTCAGCCCTCGGGCGCCTGCGTCCCGCTCTTGTCCTCGTGGCGCATGATCAGCGGCGTCTGGGCGAGTGCGAAGACGAGCGTGATCGGCATGATGCCGAAGACCTTGAAGCTCACCCAGAAATCGGTTGTCTGCGTGCGCCAGACCACCTCGTTGACGGCCGCGAGGAAGAAGAAGAACAGCCCCCAGCGGAAGGTCAGCTTGCGCCAGCCCTCGTCGGTGAGCCTGAACACCGAATCGAGCACGACGGTGAGCAGCGACTTGCCGAAGAAGAGCCCGCCGAGCAGCACCGCGCCGAAGAGCGAGTTCACGATCGTCGGCTTGAGCTTGATGAACAGCTCGTCGGCGAGGATCAGCGTCAGCCCGCCGAACACCACGACGACGACGCCCGAGACGAGCGGCATCATCGGCAGGCGCTTGACGAGCGCATAGTGGATCGCCAGCGCAACCACGGTCGCGACCGTGAAGGCCGCGGTGGCGGTCATGATGTCCCAGCGCTGGTTGGCGAAGAAGAACAGCCCGAGCGGGCCGAGCTCGAGGGCGAGCTTGGCGATCGGGTTGAGGTGCGGCGGGTGCGCGGGATCTTCGGTCTTGAGCATGGCGCGGAACCTACGCGGCGCGCGCCCGCCGGGCAAGCGGGGCGAGGCAGCGCAGGAGCGGAGGAGGCACCGTGCCTCTCTCGCGTTGCTCGTCGAGCGCCCACGTACTAATCTCCGACGGTGCGGGCGCGACCGAGGAGGGCGGAGCCGATGACGACACTGATCGTGCACGACATTCCCGACGAGGAGACGCAGGCGCTCGCCGCGCGCGCCGCGCGCAACGGCCGCTCGCTCGAAGCGGAGGTGCGGGCCATCCTCCGCGACGTCGTCCGGACGGAGCCGCACCCGGAGGAGGGCGGGCTCGCGACGGCGATTCGTCGTCGGTTTGCGCCCTATGGGGGTGTCGAGGCGATAGTGCCGCCCCGCTCGGACGAGAAAGGTCTCGGAACCGAGATACGCGAGCTCTTCGCACCGATCGGAGGTGTGGAGTTGCCGCCGGTTCCGCGCACGGCGGCGCGGGAGCCTCCAAGCTTCGACTAGGGCATCGTCCAAGCGAGTGGTGCGCGCGAGAAAAGAACGCTGCGAGAGATCAGGGGTCGAGAGCGCCCGATCTGACCTCGTCAGGTCGAACGGCGTACACCTGCCGAGCCCCCCTCACGTCGGCAGCGACCCGTTCGCCGCGAGAACCGCCCCCGCGAGATACAGCGACCCGCAGATCAGCACCCGGGGCGGGGCTTCCCAGACCGTGTCGTTGAGGATCGCCAGCGCCGCCTCCACGCTCGGCGCCGTCGAGGAGACGAGGCCGACGGAGGCCGCGAGGGCGGCGACCTCGTCGGGCGGGCGCGCGGCCATCTGCGCCGGGATCGGCACGCAGATCGCCTCGCGCGCGAGGCCGGCGAAGTTCTTGAGGAAGCCCTGCGCGTCCTTGGTTCCGAGCATCCCGACGATGAGCACGAGCGGCGCGTCGGCGCGCTCGGCCCTGTCCGCCATGGCGGCCGCGACGACCCGGCCGCCGTCGGGATTGTGGCCGCCGTCGACCCAGACCTCGGAGCCCTCCGGCGCCAGCGCCGGCAGCACGCCGCGGGTGAGCTTCTGGAGCCGGCCCGGCCAGTCCGCCTCGACCATGCCCCGCTCGAAGGCGGAGGCGGGCAGGCGGCTGAAGCCCGCGGCGCGAAGGCCCGCGATGGCGAGCCCGGCATTGGTGAGCTGGTGCCCGCCGGTGAGCCGCGGCATCGGCAGGTCGAGCAGGCCGTCCTCGTCCTGGAAGACGAGCCGGCCGTTCTCCTCGTGGGTGGTGAAGTCCTGGCCGCCCACGCGCAGCGGGGTCGCGCCGACGCGTTCCGCCGCCGCCACCAGCACGCGCTCGGCGGCGTCGTAGTCCTGACGCGCGATCACCGCCGGGGCGCGGCGCTTGAAGATGCCGGCCTTCTCGGCGGCGATCTTCTCCACCGTGTCGCCGAGATACTCGGCATGGTCGAGGCCTATCGGGGTGACGAGCGCCGCCGCCGGCTCGGCGACGACGTTCGTCGCGTCGAGCCGCCCTCCGAGCCCCACCTCCAGCAGCAGCACGTCGGCGGGCTCGTCGGCGAAGAGCTTGATCGCGGCCGCCGTGGTGATCTCGAACACCGTGATCGGCGCGCCGGCGTTGGCCGTCTCGCAGTCCCGCAGCACCTCCACGAGCTTGTCCTCCGGCACGAAGGCGCCGCCGCCGGGCCGGCCGATGCGGATGCGCTCGTGGAAGCGCACGAGGTGCGGCGAGGTGTAGACGTGCACCGCGAGGCCGGCGGCCTCCAGGATCGCGCGCATGAAGGCGATCGTCGAGCCCTTGCCGTTGGTGCCGGCCACGTGGATCGTCGGCGGCAGCCGCTTCTCGGGGTGGCCCAGCCGTTCGAGGATGTGCTCGATGCGTCCGAGCGAGAGATCGATCGTCTTGGGGTGGAGCGCGAGGAGGCGCGCCAGGATTGCGTCTGAGGACTCCATGGGAGCGCCTTGTCGTCGGTTCGTGAGAGTCTCGGGCGTATGCGGCTCAGCCGCCGGCGGTTTCGCGTGCCGGCTCGCTGGTCTTCGGTGCGGCGCCGACGGCCTCGGCCTGGGGCGTCGGGACGGCGTCGATGCGGTCTTCCCCGCTCGCACCCCCCTTCTCGAGCGAGACGACGGCCGGCCCTGGCGCCGGCGCGGCCCGATCCGGCGCAGGCTCGCGCGCGGGCGCCTTCATCAGGATGCGGCAGAGGGTGACGAGCGTGTCCTTCAGCTCGAGCCGGTGGACGACCATGTCCACCATGCCGTGCTCCTTCAGGTACTCCGCGCGCTGGAAGCCCTCGGGCAGCTTCTCGCGGATGGTCTGCTCGATCACCCGCGCGCCGGCGAAGCCGATGACGGCGCCCGGCTCGGCGATGTGGATGTCGCCCAGCATGGCGTAGGAGGCCGAGACGCCGCCCGTCGTCGGGTGCGTCAGCACGACGATGTAGGGTAGGCCGGCCTCCTTGAGGCGGCGCAGCGCCACGGTGGTGCGCGGCATCTGCATCAGCGAGAGGATGCCCTCCTGCATGCGCGCGCCGCCGGACGCGACGAAGAGCACGTAGGGCGTGCGGCGTGCGAGCGCGGTCTGCGCGCCGATGACGATGGCCTCGCCCGCGGCCATGCCCAGCGAGCCGCCCATGAAGGCGAAGTCCTGCACCGCCACCGTCGTCGACAGCCCGCCCATCGGGCCCACCGCGACACGCACCGCGTCCTGCCGGCCGGTCTTGGCGCGGTTCTCCTTCAGGCGGTCGACGTAGCGCTTCTCGTCGCGGAACTTCAGCGGGTCGGCCGGGACGTCCGGCAGCGGGATCTCCTCGAAGCCGCCGTCGAAGACGCTGGCGAAGCGCGCCTGGGCGTCCATGCGCAGATGATGATTGGAGCCCGGGATGACCCAGAGATTGGCCTCCACCTCCTTGTGGAACACCATCTGCCCGGTATCCGGGCACTTGATCCAGAGGTTGTCCGGCGTCTCGCGCTTGAACAGCGTCTTGATGCGCGGACGGACGACGTCGGAGATCCAGTTCATCGGTGGCTTTCCTAGCGGGCGCGGGTGCGCCGGTGCGTCGGTGCGGTGTCTGGTCGAGCGGCCACCCTGATAATGCAAAACGCGCGGCGATGCCAATCGGCGCGATCGGAGGCACGATGGGCTCTCGCGCGGGCCGGACCCGAGGCCGGCGGCTGCCTCCCGATGTAGCGAATCTTGCTGCGCCGTCGCGTGCACGGCGAGCCTGCCGTTGTGGCGGATGGGAATTCTGGCACACTCCCTGCCTACGGACATGTGCGTATGACGTCCTGCGTTCGCCCGCCGATCGGGGCTGCCGCGATGCACGCTCGTCACGAGGAGGAGCCCGGCACGGATGAATCCCCCGGCCTACGACAGCCTGGAGGCCTTCTACCGGGCGGCCTACGGCGAGACGCTCGTCGAGGTCGCGGCGCCGGTCGCCCTCGGCACGACGCTGATCGCGGCCCGCCAGGGCGCGGGCGACTATTCCGACGCGCCCGTGCCGGATCTCGTCATCACCCGCGGGCTCTCGCGCCTCATTCCCTGTACGCTCGACGTCGGGGGCGGCCGTTTCCGGTCGAGCGTGCCCCGCAACGGGTTCGTGGTGGTCCCGCCCGAGACGCCGACGACGATCCTCCTCGATCGGCCGAACATGATCGAGTTCCTGGCCATCCCTTACGCACCGCTGCGCGCGCTGTGCGCCGAGCACCCGCTGCCGGCGGACGGGCACTTCGGCGGGCTCCACCGTCGCACGCTGGAGAGCCCCGCCTTCACCGCGTCCTTCGTGCGGATCACGACCGAGATCCGGGCGGGCAACCTGAACGGCCCGATGTTCGTGGAGGGGCTCCTCATGCAGATCGTCGCCATGATGATGGCGACCGCCGATCGCCCCCTTCAGACGCCGCGGGGCGGGCTCGCGCCCTGGCAGCTCGCGCGCGCCACCGAGTATCTCCACGCGCATCACGCGGACGTGGTCTCGCTCGGCGAGCTCGCGGCGCTCGTCGGCCTCTCGGTCTTCCACTTCGCGCGGGCCTTCAAGCTCTCGACGGGGCTGCCGCCGCACCGCTACCAGACGGCGATCCGCATGGAGCGATCGCGGCTCCTGCTGGCGACGACGAGCGCGCCCGTGACGGAGATCGCGCTGTCCCTGGGCTACGACAGCTCCCAGAGCTTCGCACGCGCCTTCCGCGCCGCGCACGCGATCTCACCGACGCGCTTCCGGCAGGCGCGGGGGCGCATCGGCTGACGCGCGAGCCTCAGCGCGCGACCGGAGAGGCCATCGAGAACACCCGGGCCTCGTTCGTCCCGCCTTCGAGAAGGCTCCGCGAATTGCGCAAGCCTCGCCACGTCGCGCAAGCGGCGGCACGACAATGTCCGGCCACGTGCCGCAGTGTCGCGCCGTCCGATCGACGGACGATGGAGACCTCCCATGAAAGCCCTTCTCGCCCGCGTCGCCCTCGCGACGTTCCTCGCCGTCTCGGCGCCCGCCACGGCGGCCGACGACCTCTCCGCCAGCGCCCGCCTGGCCATGCCCGGGCCGAGCCACGCCCTGCTCGAGCCGCTGATCGGCACGTGGGACGTCGAGATGCGCGTCTATCCAGGCCCCGGCGCCGAGCCCTTCGTCGCGCAGGGCCTCACCGCCACGCGTGAGTGGATCCTCGGCGGCCGCTACGTGCAGGAGCATCTCTCCGGCGACGTCTTCGGCGCACCCTCCGAGCGGATCGCCATCCTCGGCTACAACAATCTCGAGCAGCGCTTCGAGCTCGCGACCTTCGACACGTTCGAGCCCGGCTCGATGATCTACCAGGGCGCGGCCATGCCCGACGGCACGATCAGCGTCGTCGGCGACAGCACCGAAGCCGGCATGGGCCCCGAGCCGACGGGCCGCAAGCGCACGATCCGCTTCACGTTCGAGGTGACGGAGGCGGGCTCGGTCGAGCGCATCTATGTGCGCTATCCGGGCGGGGAGGAATTCCTGTTCGTCGAGCAGATCTTCACGGCGGGCTGATCGGCCCCTCCGGGCGCACGCTCGGCAGCGCGGCGCAGACCTCGACGATCTGCGCCCGCAACCAGGCCTGGGCCCGGTCGCTGCGGGCGAAGGGCGACCAGAGCATGTGCAGCCGCCACGGCGAGAGGGCGGGCAGCGGCAGCTCGAAGACCGTGAGCCCCGCGCCGAACCGCGCCGCCGCGCAGGAGGGGACCGCGGCGACGAGGTCGCTCGCACGCAGGATCTCGGGGAGCGCCATGAGATGCGGCAGGGCGAGCCTGACCCGGCGCGACAGGCCCTGCGCGGCGAGGAGATCGTCGACGACGCCCGTCGAATCCCGCCCCTGCGTGACGAGCACGTGGTCGAGGGCGGAAAAGCGCGTCGCATCGAGCGGCTCCCGCAAAGCCGGGTGACCGGCGCGCGCCACGCCCACCAGCCGCTCGGTCAGCAAGGACGTGATCACGGTGCGCTCCGGCGGGTCGCCGAAGACGCCGATGACGACGTCCACCGCGCCGCGGTCGATGAGCGCGCCGACCTCGCTCTTCTCGTAGCCGACGATGCGCAGGTCGATGGCCGGCGCCCGGAGGGCGAGACGCGCCACGAGGGCGGGCGCCACGACCGCGCTCGAATAATCGGTCATGCCGACGGTGAAGACCGCGGCCGTGGTCGCCGGGTCGAAGGGGCTCTCCTCGCCGATCGCCGCCCGCAGGTCGGCGAGAGCCGCGAGGATCGTCGGCGCGAGCCGCCGGGCCTTGGGCGTGGGCTGCATGCGCCGGTCGACGTAGCTGAACAGCTCGTCGTCGAAGGCCCGGCGCAGCCGCGCCAGCGCCGCGCTCGTCGCCGGCTGGCTGAGGCCCAGCATCCGCGCCGCCGCCGAGACGCTGCGGGTCTTGTCGAGGGCCTCGAAGGCGAGGAGCAGGTTGAGGTCCATCGGCCCATCCATCCATCAGCTGGATAGATTGTATATTACGGGGCGAATTGCCGCCAGCCGGCCGCCGCCACATCTGCGCTCCATCGACGGCATGTGCCGTCCCCATGGAGACAGCTATGACCAATCCCCTCGCCATCGTCGCCGGCGTCGGCCCCGGCATCGGCGCCGCCCTCGCGCGCCGCTTCGCCGCGGAAGGCTTCCGCGTCGCCCTCGTCGCCCGCGACGAAGCCCGCATCTCCGCGATCGCGGACGAGATCGCGCGGGCGGGCGGCGTCGCCGTCCCGTATTCCGCCGACCTCTCCGACCACGCCGCGATCCGCCGCGTCGTCGGGGCCATCGTGCGCGATCACGGCCGCGCCACCGTGCTCGCGTGGAACGCAGCCGTCTGGGCCGAGAGCCCGGCGCTGGCGCTCGAGCCCGACGCGTTCGACCGCGAGCTGCGGCTGGGGCTGACGGGCGCGCTCACCGCGATCCGCGCGGTCGCGCCCGCCATGAGCGTGGGCGGCGGCGGCACGATCCTGATGACCGGCGGCGGTCTCGCGCTCGCCCCGCAGTACGGCGGCGCCGTCCCGGCCCTGACCGCGGTGAAGTCCGGCCTGCGCGGCTTCGTCCACGCCGCCGCCCCGGAATTCGCCGCGATCGGTATCCGGCTCGCGACGGTGACCATCGCCGGGCAGGTGGCGCCGGGCGGGCCGTTCGACCCGGACCGCATCGCCGAGGCCTTCTGGAACGCCCACGCCGCCCCGGCGGCGCAGGTCGAGACGGTCTTCTCCGGCGCGTGAGCGACCACCGGGCGCGCCGGCGAAAGCAAGGCGCGCCCGCCACAGCAAGACGCGACACGCCGCGCGCTCCGGCGCGCCACACACTGCACTCCCGCCCCGCTCGAGGAGACCGCCATGGTCACCCTGCCCGACACGATCGCCGCGCGCCGTCAGGCGCAGATGTTCCCGACGCTGACCGAGGAGGAGATGTCCCGCGCCGCGCGCTTCGGCGCGCGCGCCGCTTTCGCCGACGGCGAGCGGCTGTTCACGGCGGGCGAGACCGGCGCGGGGCTCTATCTCTTGACGAGCGGACGCGTGCGAATCACGCGCCGCGACGGGCTCGGCCACGTCGCGCTCATCGTCGAGCACGGGCCCGGCGCCTTCGTGGCCGAGGTGGGCCAGCTCTCCGGCCGGGTCTCGCTCGTCGACGCGCACGCGATCGGCTCCGTCGAGGCGGTTCTGCTGCCGCCCGAGCGGCTGCGCGCCCTGATGGTGGCCGAGGCCGCGCTCGGGGAACGCGTCATGCGCAGCCTCATCCTGCGGCGTTCGAGCCTGATCGAGACCGGCGACGGCGGGCCGCTCTTCATCGGCCCGACGGATTCCGCGGACACCGCGCGCCTCGCGAGCTTCGTCTCGCGCAACGGCTACCCCTACCGCATGCTCGACCCCGCGGACGACGAGGACGCGGCGCAGCTCGTCGCGCGCTACGCGCCGCAACCCGCCGAGCTGCCACTCGTCGTCACCGCCGACGGGGGCGTGCTGCGCAATCCGAGCGAGGGCGATCTCGCCCGCGCGCTCGGCATGATCGGCACCCCGGAGGCGGGGCGCGTCTTCGACGTCGCCGTCGTCGGCGCCGGGCCGGCGGGCCTCGCCACCGCCGTCTACGCGGCCTCCGAGGGGCTCTCGGTCGTCGTGCTCGACGCCCGCGCCTTCGGCGGGCAGGCGGGGGCGAGCGCGCGGATCGAGAACTATTTCGGCTTTCCCACCGGGATCACGGGACAGGCGCTCGCCGCGCGCGCCTTCGTGCAGGCGCAGAAGTTCGGCGCGGAGATCGCCATTCCCGCGGGCGTCGCCGGCCTCGTCTGCGCGGACGGGGACGGCGCCGGCGATAACGCCCACCGGCTCGAACTCGACGGCGGCGCCTCCTACGCGGCGCGCACGGTCGTGATCGCGAGCGGCGCGCGCTATCGCCGTCCGCGGCTCGAGAATCTCGCGCGCTTCGAGAGCCGTGGCGTCTGGTACTGGGCCTCGCCGGTGGAGGCGCGGGTCTGCGCCGGGGCGGAGGTGATCCTGGTCGGCGGGGGCAATTCCGCCGGGCAGGCCGCGGTGTTCCTGTCGAGCCACGCGGCGCGGGTGCGGCTGATGGTGCGCGGGCCGTCGCTGGAGGCCTCCATGTCGCGCTACCTGATCGACCGGATCGAGGCGACGCCGAACATCGCGGTGATGACCGGGACGGAGCTCACGGCACTCGAGGGGAGCGAGACGGGCCTCGAGCGGGTGCGCTGGCGCGGGCCCGCCGGCGAGGCCGAGGCGGCGATCCGCCACGTCTTCCTGTTCGTCGGCGCGGAGCCGGCGAGCGAGTGGCTCTCCGGTTGTGCGGTCTCCCTCGACGACAAGGGCTTCGTCGTCACCGGCGCCGACGGCGCGCCGACGTTGGCGACGGACCGGCCGGGCATCTTCGCGGTCGGCGACGTTCGCTCGGGCTCGGTCAAGCGGGTGGGCGGCGCGATCGGGGAGGGCGCCGCCGTCGTGGCGCAAATTCACGCGCACCTCGCCGCCACCGCGCTGGACCGATCCGCCTCGGACGAGTAAAAAGCCATATAGAACAGAGGCTAGGCAAAAACTGCAGCCCCAAACCGGGACGCACTTTATGCGTTCCGGCAACGCGATCTTTACCCTGATCCGCCCATTCTCGCATCTGTTCAGTCGAGTAGACGGTGCATGGCCATGGGTACCTCGCGTACCGGGGCCGCCGGCGCCGCCGCCCGGAAACTGGTTTCGCGTACCGGGCGGTCCGCGTCGGCGCCCCGGATGGGGATTTCGGTCCCTTCCGACAAGATTGCAATTTCGGCGCGCGTGCCGCGCGTCGAGAGCCCCGACACGATCCGCGATCGGATCTTCGTCGGCGATTGCATCGCCGCCCTGGAGCGGCTGCCGGCGGAGAGCGTGGACGTCGTCTTCGCGGACCCGCCGTACAATCTCCAGCTGGAGAACGCGCTCACGCGTCCCGACCAGAGCCTCGTCGACGCCGTCGACGATGACTGGGACAAGTTCGCGAGCTTCCAGGCCTACGACGACTTCACCCGCGCCTGGCTCGCCGCCGTGCGGCGCGTGATGAAGAAGTCGGCGACGCTGTGGGTGATCGGCTCCTACCACAACATCTTCCGCGTCGGCTCGGCGCTTCAGGACCAGGGTTTCTGGGTCCTCAACGACATCGTCTGGCGCAAGGCCAACCCGATGCCGAACTTCCGCGGCAAGCGCTTCACCAACGCCCACGAGACCCTGATCTGGGCCTCGAAGAGCGCCGACGCGAAGGGCTACACCTTCCATTACGATGCGCTGAAGGGCGGCAACGACGATCTGCAGATGCGCTCGGACTGGTTCATCCCGCTCTGCACCGGGGGCGAGCGCCTCAAGGACGGAAGCGGCGACAAGCTCCACCCGACGCAGAAGCCCGAGGCGCTGCTCGCCCGCGTGCTGCTGTCTTCCTCCAATCCCGGCGACGTGGTGCTCGACCCGTTCTTCGGCACCGGCACGACGGGCGCGGTGGCAAAGAAGCTCGGCCGGCACTTCGTCGGCATCGAGCGCGATCCCGGCTACGCCGCGGCCGCGCAGGCGCGCATCGCCGCCGTCGAGGCGCTCTCGCCGGAGGCGATCGCCGCGGCGCCGGAGAAGCGGTCGGAGCCGCGGGTGCCGTTCCTGTCGATCGTCGAGAGCGGGTTCGTCAGCCCCGGCGAGCAGCTGATCTGCGGGCGGCGTCGGCATCGCGCCGTGGTGCGGCCGGACGGGACGCTGGCGCTCGGCCAGATCGTCGGCTCGATCCACAAGATCGGCGCGCTCGCGCAGGGGCTTCCCGCCTGCAACGGTTGGACCTTCTGGCACGCCGAGCGCGACCGCGGGCTCGTGCTGATCGACGACTTCCGCGCCCGGGTTCGGGCCACGTTCGCGGCCTGACGGCGCCTCCTCAGGCCGCCGCCGTCCTGCGGCGGCGCGCCTCGCGGCGGCTCTCGATGAGCACGTTGCCCGCGATCGCGACGATGACGAGCGCGACGCCCGCGACCTGGAGGGCGCCGAGCGCCTCCCCGATGATGAAGGCCGCGCCCAGCGCCGCGACCACCGGCTCGATGCAGAACGAGAGCCCGGTCGCCACCGCGCCCGCCCGCGCCAGCGCCACGAACTGCAGCGTGAAGGCGGCGACGAAGGTGAGCACGCCGAGCGTCACCGCGACGGGGGCGAGCATCAGGTCGCCGGGCGGGTTCATCACGCCGAAGGCGGTGGCGATGACGAGGCTCGCCGGCAGCGTCGCGACGTTGATCCAGAACACCTTGCTCGCGAGCGGCACGTGCCGCGCGCGCACGCCGACGAAGAACTGCGTCGCCGCCGCCGCGCTCGCGAGCCCCGCGAGCGCCACGCCGCGCCAGTCGAGCCCCTCGACTTCCGGCCCGACGACGCAGCCGACGCCGACGAAGGCGACGCCAGCGACCGCGAGCAGCGGCGCGGTGAGGCGGCGGCCCTCGACGACGGGGCTCGCGAGCACGATGAGCACCGGGAAGGTGTAGAAGATGATCGCGGCCACCGTCACCGGCACGAACACCACCGCCGAGATGTAGCAGATCGCGATCAGGATGCTCGAGATCACGAGCGTCGCCATAAGAGGCCAGTCCGCCCGCGCCACCGCGACGCGCTTGCGCCACAAGGCGAGCAGCACAACGAGCCCGACGACGACCACCGCCGTGCGGTAGAACACCAGCGCCACCGGGTTCAGCCCCGCGTCGGCGACGATGCGGGCGATGACGATGCCCGAGCCGTAGAAGGACGCCGAGGCCAGCGCCAGCAGGGCGCCGATCAGGGAGGAGGGGCTCGTCGTCGGCATCGGGGGCTCGCAGACCGCGCCGGGAATGCGGCGCGTCGCTCCCTCTTACCCGGTCCCCCGCCGGGAGGGAAACCCGCACGCACCGCGCTCACCCCGGCGGGCGCCAGCCCTCGAAGCGCTTGCGCAGCGCCACCTTCTGGATCTTGCCCGTCGCCGTGTGGGGGATCTCGTCGACGAACACGATCGCGTCCGGCAATTGCCACTTCGCGAGCCGCGTCGCCAGATGCGCGCGGATGCCCGGCTCGTCGGGCGCGACCCCCGCCTTGGGGACCACCACCAGCAGCGGGCGCTCGCCCCATTTCTCGTCGGCCATGCCGATCGCGGCGGCTTCCGCGACGTGGGGGTGGCCCATGGCGTGGTTCTCGAGGTCGATCGAGGAGATCCACTCGCCGCCGGACTTGATCACGTCCTTCGAGCGGTCGACGACCTGCATGTTGCCGAACCGGTCGATGGTGGCGACGTCGCCGGTGTCGAAGAAGCCCTGCGCGTCGAGGATCGGCTCCTCGCGCAGGAAATAGGCCTTGGCCACGGCCGGCCCGCGCACCTTCAGCCGCCCGAAGGCGATGCCGTCCCAGGGGAGCGCGTGGCCCTCGTCGTCCTCGATCCGCATCTCGATGCCGAAGAACGGGTGGCCGGCGCGCTCCTTGACGTCGAGCCAGGCCTCCTCGTCGAGATCGCCGTAATCGGGCTTGAGCGAGCAGACCGAGCCGAGCGGGCTCATCTCCGTCATGCCCCAGGCGTGCAGCACCTCGACGCCGTAGCGCTCGCGGAAGGTGCGGGTCACCGCCCGCGGGCAGGCCGAGCCGCCGATGACGACGCGCTCGAGGTCCGGCAGCTCCAGCCCGGTGGCCTCCAGATGCTGCAGGAGCCCGAACCAGACGGTGGGCACCGCGGCCGAGACGGTGACCTTCTCCTCGATCAGCAGCTCGGCGAGCGAGCCGCCGTCGAGCTTCGGCCCGGGCAGGACCAGCGTCGCACCGACCATCGGCGCGGAGAAGCCGAACGACCAGCCGTTGGCGTGAAACAGCGGCACGACCGGCATCGCCACGTCGCGCGACGACAACCCCAGCGCGTCGCGCTGGTTCGCCGTCATGGCGTGGAGCACGTTGGAGCGATGGGAGTAGAGCACGCCCTTGGGCTCTCCCGTGGTGCCGGACGTGTAGCAGAGCCCCGCCGCGGCGGTTTCCTCGAGCGCGACCCAGGCGAAGTCGTCGTCGGCCTCCGCGAGCCACTCCTCGTAGGGGACCGCGTTGCGGAGCGTCGTGTCGGGCATGTGCGCGGCGTCGGTGAGCACGACGAAGCGCGCGATCGCGGGAAGGCGCTCCTGCAGGCGCTCCATCAGCGGCACGAAGGTGAGGTCGAGGAACAGGAGCCGGTCCTCGGCATGGCCGGCGATGTAGACGATCTGGTCCTCGAACAGGCGCGGGTTGAGCGTGTGATAGACCGCGCCCGCGCCGGTGATGCCGTACCAGCACTCCAGATGTCGCGCGGTGTTCCAGGCGAGCGTGCCGACCCGGTCGCCCTCGCGGATCCCGTCGCGCACGAGGCGCTTGGCCAGCCGCAGGGCCCGGGTGCGCATCGCACCGTAGGTGGTGCGCACCACCGGCCCCTCGACCGAGCGCGACACCACCGCCCGTCCGCCGTGCTGGATGGCGGCATGGTCGATGATCTCGTGGATCAGCAGGGGCCAGTCCTGCATCAGGCCGTGCATGGAGTTCTCCCTCGGGTGCGCCCTGTGGCCGGGCGTTTCGAGAGAGAATAGGGCGCAACCGCCCCGAAGCGAAAGCGCCGCGTGCGCCGCCTCCGAGGCTCCGTCACATCGTCATCGCCTTCGCGTCGTATCCCCCCTTGCCCAGCGCGTCGGCGATGGTCAGCGCCTGGGCGGTGGTGAGGATGCGGGCGCGGTCGTGGGCGAGGTCGACGGTGACGTCGGCCTGCGGGTCGACCCGCTGCACGATGCGGGTGACGGCCTTCACGCAGCCCTCGCAGGTCATGCCGTCGACCTGCATCAGGAGTTCGTGTCTCTCGTCGTCTCGGCGCTCGCTCATCGTCGTCTGCTCCCTTCGGTGTGGATGCGGGACCCGGTGGACACTGAACCAACGCGAGGCGCCGCGCGGCGTTCGAAATCGGCCGCCGCGTGGCGATGCGGTGGCGATGCACAGGAAAAGATTTGAAAAACCGCGGCGATTTGGGTTTTCTCGGGGGAGGGGCGCCCGGGCGGCCTTGTGAGCGGCCCGCGCGCTTGCGAGAACCAGGGTCGGGATCGGCCGCCGGCGAGGGATGGTGACAGGGTGGAACGTCGACGCGCAAGCGGGGGCGAACGGCGCAGAACGCCGGGGCACGGCCTCGTCGCGGCCATCGCGGCGACGGGCGCCGGGCTCGTGGCGCTCGCGGGCGCGATCGCGGCCGGCGCGGCGCTCGTCACCGCGATCGCTCTGACGCTCGCCGCCGCGGGCCTCGTCCTCGCCGCCGGCGGCGTCTACATCGCCGGCCGCGGGCGCGCAACCGCCGAGAAGGCCTCCTCGGACCTCGATTTCCTCGCCCGGCGGCTGCTGCGCGTCGAATCGCGCCTCGCCGACGCCGAGCGGCGCGCCAAGACCGGCGGCGACGGGGACCTGCGCGGCGCGGTCGCCGAGGTCTCGGGCGAGATCGCGCTGATCAGCGGCCTCCTGCGCGACCTCGCCGGCACGGTGGCTGCCCACGACCGCACGCTCGCCGAGCGCGAGGAGGCGCCGGCGCCGCGGCTCGCCGCGCGCGCCGCCCCGGCGGAGCCGCCCGCCTACGAGGAATCGCACTACGAGGAGGCGGAGACCGAGGAGGACGCCTACGAGGACGCCCCCTACGCGGAGACCGATCACGACGATCCGCCTCCCGCCTACCGAGAGCCCGCCTACCGAGAGCCCCCGCTGCCGGCCCGCGCTGCGGCGCAGCCGCGTTTCGCTCCGATCGTCGAGCCCGACCCGGAGCCCGCACCGCCGCCGCGGCGGAACCAGCCCTTCACGCCCGAGCCCTTCGCGCCCGAGCCCCTGTTCGAGGAGGAGGTCGCGCCCGTCGACCCCGCGCTGGAGCGCCGCGCCGCCGCGATCGCCCGCGCCCTGCGCGAGGACCGCATCGAGATCCACCTCCAGCCGATCGTCTCGCTGCCCCAGCGCAAGACGCGCTTCTACGAGGCGCTGGCGCGCCTGCGGCTCGACGACGAGGAACTGCTGCTGCCGGCCGAGTTCCTGCCCGCGCTGGAGCGCGCCGGCCTCACCGCCGAGCTCGACGGCAAGGTCGCCGCCCGCGCCGCCGCGATCGCGCGCCATCTCGTCACCCGCGGCTCGGACGCCTTCGTGACCGCGAACCTCGCCCACGAGTCGCTCTCCGCGCCGGGCTTCCTGCGCGCGCTGGGGCGGATCATCGAGGCCTATCCCGACGTCGCCGGCCGGCTCGCCTTCGAGATCGCCCAGCGCTCCTGGCGCATGCTCGACGCGGAGGTGGCGGGCGCGCTGGAGGCCCTGCGGGCCAAGGGCGCGCTCTTCGTGATGGACCGCGCCACCGACCTGCGACTCGACGCCTTCGGCCTCGCCGACCGCGGTGTGCGCTTCGTCAAGCTGCCCGCCGCGCTGCTCCTGTCGCATCTCGGCGCCCGCGCACCGGGGCTCGACATCGCGGTGGGCGATCTCGCGGCGGTGCTCGCGCGCGCCGGCATCCGGCTCGTGGCCGACGCCGTGGAGCGCGAGGAGGACGTGCCGGACCTGATCGATCTCGACGTGCCGCTGGGCCAGGGCCTGGTCTTCGGCGCGCCGCGCGCGGTCCGCGCGGACCTGATCGGCGGCCCGCCGGGCCGCGGCGGCGGCGGGGCCGAGCCGCCGGCGCGCCCGGCGCCGGCCGCGGGCGGGGATGCCGTCACCGCGAAGGCCCGGGAGGGCGGCCGCCCGCCCTCGGGCGGCTCGTCCGCAGCGTCCGCGGTGCGCAAGCGCGAGCCCGATCCGCCGCTGCCGCCGCGCCCCGAGCCCCGCATCCCCTACCGGGCGACGCTGCGGCGCGCGGGCTGATCAGGCCGCCGCGGTGCGCAGGCCGCGGCGGATCAGCAGCATCGCCACGATGCCGATGTTGACGAGGTTCCAGGCCACCCCGTTGAGGAAGGCCATGGCGTAGCTGCCCGTCAGGTCGAAGATCAGGCCCGACAGCCAGCCGCCGAGCGCCATGCCCACGATCGTCGCCATCAGCACGATGCCCACCCGCACGCCCGCCTCGTTGGGCGCGAAATACTCGCGCACCACGATGGCGTAGCTCGGCACGATGCCGCCCTGGAACAGGCCGAACAGCGCCGAGACGACGAACAGCGCCGAGAGCCCGTCGACCATCAGGTACATGAGCAGCGCCACCATCTGCAGCGTGGAGCCGATCAGCAGCGTCGCGAGCCCCCCGATCTTGTCGGCGATGAAGCCGGACGCGATGCGGCTGACGATGCCGAGCGCCAGCATGATCGAGAGCATCTGCGCGCCCGCCGCCGCGCCGTAGCCGAGCTCGCTGCAATAGGCGACGATGTGGACCTGCGGCATCGCCATGGCGACGCAGCAGGCGACGCCCGCCATCATCAGGAGCGCGGTGAGCTGGTTCGTGGTGAGCCCCAGCGCGGCCCGGCCCTCGGGCACGATGTGCGCCGTGCCCGCCGCCGCCACCGGCGCGCGCCGCCGCAGGGTGAGCGCCAGCGGAATGATGGTGACGACGAGCACGACGGCGAGCGTCAGGTGCGCCTGGCGCCAGCCCACCGTCTCGATCAGATGCTGCACCAGCGGCGGCCAGATCGCGCCGGCCATGTAGTTGCCGGACGCGCAGATCGCGACCGCGATGCCGCGCCGGCGCTGGAACCAGTGCGACACCTCCGCGATCAGCGGCCCGAAGGCGGCGGACGCGCCGATGCCGATGAGGAGCCCGTGGGCGAGCGCGAAGACCGGCAGGTTGGGCGCCATCGCCGCGACGGCGTAGCCGCAGGCCAGCAGCAGCGACCCCACGATCAGAGGCGGCACGATGCCCACCCGGTCGGCGAAGCGCCCCATCACGATGCCGCCGAAGGCGAAGCCGAGCATCAGCAGCGTGTAGGCCAAGGACGCCCCCGCGCGGCTCGCGCCGAAGGCGGTCTCGACCGCGGGAATGGCGACGACGACGGACCACATCCCCGCGCCGCCGAGCGCCGAGATGCAGACCGCGATGGCGAGCCGGACCCAGGCGGGCCCGGCATCGACGACCTCGCGCCCCGCGGGGGCGAGCTTGGTGGCGCGAAAACCGATCATGCCTCGATTGCTAGCACGCCCGCGCGCCCGTATGCCACGGCGGAAGCCGCGCGAGGACACGCGGGCGGGGGTGCGGGTTCGCGATGGCGGGGGGCGGCGTCGATCCTGGTGTAGGCCGGCGCATGGAGAGGAGCCGCAGGAGAGGAGCCGATCATGGACGACGACACCCGGCCCGACGCCGACCCGTTCGACCTCCACCGCTTCGTCGAGGCGCGTTGGGGGTGCTGCGGGAGGGGTGAGAAACACGATTTGTGCTACGGTGCACTACGTCGTAGCCCCGAGAAGGACCCGAGGATGGCCGTCGCCGAGCCCGGACCGATGTCCGCAGAGACCTTCCTCGCCTGGATCGCCGGGCGCAGCGAGCGCTGGGAGCTGGTCGACGGCGTGCCCATGCGCATGACGGCTGGGGCGGTTCAAGGCCGGGCGATCGTCTCCAGCAACATCCTCGTCGCCCTCGCCCCGGCCGCCAAGCGCGGCGGCTGCCGCACCACGGCGAGCGACACCGCCGTGCGCACCGGCCCGGTCAACGTGCGCTTTCCCGACGTCGTGGTCGATTGCGGCCCGCCCGACCCCGGCGCCCGCGAGGCGGCGTCTCCCACCCTCGTCGTCGAGGTGGCTTCCCCAGGGACCCTCGTCGTCGACCTCACCGACAAGCTCGACGAGTACCGCCGCCACCCCGCGATCCGCCTCATCCTCCTCGTCGAGCCCGACGTCGTCGCCGCCAAGCTCTGGCGCCGCGACGCCGACGGCGGGTGGAATGTGGAGAAGTACGACACGCTGGACGCCCGCATCCCGCTGCCGGAGATCGGGGCCGAGCTGGCGCTGGCGGAGGTCTACGACACGCTGGAGCCGGGGCGGCGGTGGCGGGTGGTGGGGGAGAGGTGAGGCCCAATCCACCAAAAAGGAGGCATCCTCACCCCTCCATCGCCTTGATCAACCGCTCCACCCGCTCCAGCTCCGCGTCGCTCATGCGCGCCGTCATCGCCTTCATCCCGGCGAGAACCCTTGCCCGCTCAGGCGTCGGGGGGACCGGCGGCTCGGCGGCGAGGAGGGTCGGCGCGTCCAGGCCGAGCGCGGACGCGACGCGTTCGATCGTGTCGAAATGCGGCGCGGGCCGTCCGGGCTCTAGGCGAGGATTTGTAGAAGTGTCATGCCCGGCCTCCGATCGGAGCCAGGGTGAGCGGAAAGCCCGCGGCGCGCGAGGCCGGCAGAGTGCGCGCACCCCCCACACCATCCCTCTGCCGTCTGGCGTCCGCAGCCGCGACGGGGTATAGGGAACGTCGCTTCTCCGCCGGGGCGACTGGTCGACGGCGGTCGAGTGTGCGGGTCGTCGGGATGGGAACGCGCGTGGATCGCCCCGGCGGTCGTCCGCGGGTTCTCGGCGGGCGGACCCGTTCACCGGCCGTTCATCGTCCTGCCGCTTTAACGGCGCGAAGACGCGACACCGTAACCCACGAGACGAGTCGACCGACCATGATGACCACCAAGATCGCGCTCGCGGCCGCTCTCGCCGCCACCCTCTCGCTCGGCGCCTGCGCCGGGGCCGGGCCGAACCAGCAGGTCGGCGGCTTGTCCGGCGCGCTGATCGGCGGCGCCATCGGCTCGCAGTTCGGCGGCGGCCCCGGCGAGCGCGTCGCCGCCGGCGTCCTCGGCGCGGCGATCGGCGGCCTGATCGGCGGCCAGATCGGCGCGAACCTCGACGCCGAGCAGCAGCGCCGCGCCTTCATCGCGCAGCAGCAGGCCTTCTCGGCTCCTCCCGGACGCCCGGTCCGCTGGGAGCAGGACGACGCCTACGGCGAGGTCATCGCCTACGAGCCGGTCCGGACCCAGCGCGGGTTCTGCCGCGAATATCAGCACACGATCTATATCGGCGGGCGCCCGCAGCAGGCCTTCGGCACCGCCTGCCGCCAGCCCGATGGCGACTGGCAGATCGTCTCCTGACGCCGCTGCCGCGTTCGACGGCGCGACGCTGTGAAAAGGGGCTCGCCGAGCCCCTTTTTTGTGCGTAATTCTCCTCGCGTGACACCGTGTCGCCGAGCGGTAGCATCGTTCCGCCGCGTTCGACGCAGTACATTCGAGACCATGACGATCTGGATCATCTTCGCCGCCATGACAGGGCTCGCCGTGATGGCGGCCCTCCTGCCCTTGTCCCGTCGCAAGCACGCCGAAGCGGCGAGCGCCGCCGAGGGCGAGCGGCTGTTCTACGAGGACCAGCTCGCCGAGGTCGAGCGCGACCACGCGCGCGGGCTGATCTCGGCCGAGGAGATGCGCGCGGCCAAGGCCGAGGCGGCCCGCCGGCTGATCCGCGCGACCGCGCAGGAGCGCGGTCCCCAGGACACGGTCGACGAGCCCGCCCTGCGGCGCCGGCGCGCCGCCTCCGCGATCGCCCTGTCCTCGGTGCCCCTGCTCGCGCTCGCGGTCTACGGCGCCTACGGCTCGCCGCAGCTGCCCGCCCAGCCGCTCTCGGCGCGGCTCGAGGAAACCATCGATCCGCGCAATCTCGACATCACCGAGGCGGTCGCCCGCATCGAGGCGCATCTGGCGCAGGACCCCGACGACGGGCGCGGCTGGGACGTGCTCGGCCCGGTCTACATGCGCCAGGGCCGCTTCCAGGACGCGGCGGGCGCCTTCGCCAACGCGCTGCGCCTGCTCGGCGAGGATCCGCCCCGCCTCGCCAATCTCGGCGAGGCCCTGGTCAACGCCGAGTCGGGCGTGGTCAGCGCGCGGGCGCGGGAGACGTTCGACCGGGCGATCGCGCTCGACGCGAATCAACCCAAGGCCCGCTTCTATCTGGCACAGGCCGCCGAACAGGACGGCGACGTCGCCGCCGCGCGCGCCGCCTACGAGGAGATCGCCCGCCGCTCGCCGGCGAACGCGCCCTGGATGGGCCTCGTCAACGAGCGCCTCGCCGCGGTCGGCGGGGCGCCCGCGGCGCCGGTCGCGCCCTTCGCGTCCGCGCCCGGCTCGGAGACGGGCGCGGCGCTCGCGGCCCTGCCCGAGGCCGATCGCCTTGCGGCGATCGGCGGCATGGTGGACGGCCTCGCGATGCGGTTGAAGGAGGACGGCGGTACGGCCGAGGAATGGGTGCGCCTGCTGCGCTCATACGCTGTGATGGGCGACCGGGAGAAGGCGCAGGCCGCGCTCGCGGACGCACGCACCGACCTGGCCGAGGACGCCGCAGCCATCGCGGCGCTCGACGCCGCAGCCGCCGAGATGGGTCTCGCCGCCGCGCGGGGGCCGGTAGAGTGACCGCTTCGATGCGCGTTCGGGACGAAGGACGATGACGAGAAAACAACGTCGCCTCACCATGATCGGCGCCGGAGGCGCCACTCTCGCGATCGCGCTCGGCCTCGTGCTGTGGGCGATGAGCGACACGATCGTGTTCTTCCGCGCGCCGGCGGAGGTGGCGAGCAACGGCGTCGAGCCGGGCGTGCGCTTCCGCTTGGGCGGGCTCGTCGAGATGGGCTCGATCGAGCGTCTCGGCGACAACGTCACCGTCTTCCAGGTCACCGACGGCGGCGGCATCGTGCCGGTGCGCTACCAGGGCCTCCTGCCGGACCTGTTCCGCGAGGGCCAGGGCGTCGTCGCCGAGGGGCGGCTCGACGACGCGGGGCTGTTCGTCGCGGACACGGTTCTCGCGCGCCACGACGAGAACTACATGCCTCGCGAGGTCGCCGACGCTCTGAAGGAGCAGGGGCTGTGGCAGCACGACGGCCCGGCCGTCCGCCCCGCCGCGGCGCGCGACCTCCCGAACGTCACGGCGACGCAGTGAGCCTCGATGTGAGCTGCCCGTCGCACCCCGCAACGCAGACCGACGAGACGAGGAACGCGCCGCGATGCTGATCGAAGCCGGACATTTCGCGCTCGCCCTGGCGCTCGGCCTCTCCCTGGTCCAGTTCCTGGTGCCGCTCTGGGGGGCTCGCGCGAACGACGCCGCCCTGATGAGCGTCGGCCCGCCGGCCGCGATCGGCGTGTTCGCCCTCGTGCTGTTCTCGTTTTGCGTGCTCACATGGGCCTACGCGGCGTCGGATTTCTCGGTCTACAACGTCGTCGCCAACTCGCATTCGCAGAAGCCCTTCATCTACAAGCTGACCGGCGTGTGGGGGAACCACGAGGGCTCGATGCTCCTGTGGATCGTGATCCTCGCCCTGTTCGGGGCGCTGGTGGCGTTCGCCAGGAACGCCGTTCCGGCGAAGCTGCGCGCCAACACGATCGCGATGCAGGGGCTGATCACCGTCGCCTTCCTGATCTTCCTCCTGATGACCTCGAATCCGTTCGAGCGCCTCGAGCCGGCGCCGTTCGAGGGCCAGGACCTCAACCCGTTCCTGCAGGATCCCGGCCTCGCGATCCACCCGCCGCTGCTCTACATCGGCTATGTCGGCTTCTCGATCACCTTCGCCTTCGCCATGGCGGCCCTGATCGAGGGCAAGATCGACGCCGTCTGGGCGCGCGCCGTGCGGCCCTGGACGCTTAGTGCCTGGGCCTTCCTGACGCTCGGCATCGCCATGGGGTCCTACTGGGCCTATTACGAGCTCGGCTGGGGCGGCTGGTGGTTCTGGGATCCGGTCGAGAACGCCTCGCTGATGCCGTGGCTCGCCGGCACCGCGCTGATCCACTCCACCGTCGTGATGGAGCGGCGCGACGCGCTGAAGGTCTGGTCGATCCTGCTCGCGATCCTCACCTTCTCGCTGTCGCTGCTGGGCACCTTCCTGGTGCGCTCGGGCGTGCTGACCTCGGTCCACGCCTTCGCCGTCGACCCGGATCGCGGGCTGTTCATCCTCGGCATCCTGGTGTTCTTCATCGGCGGGTCGCTGGCGCTGTTCGCCTGGCGCGCGCCGATGCTGCGCCAGGGCGGCATCTTCGCGCCGGTCTCGCGCGAGGGCGCGCTGGTGCTCAACAACCTGTTCCTGTCCACCGCCTGCGCGACCGTGTTCATCGGCACGCTCTACCCGCTGGCGCTCGAGGCGGTGACCGGCGCCAAGATCTCGGTCGGCCCGCCCTTCTTCAACGCCACCTTCCTGCCGGTGATCGTCCCGCTGCTGCTGCTCCTGCCGCTCGGCCAGGTGCTCGCCTGGAAGCGCGGCGATCTCGCGGGCGTAGCGAGCCGGCTCTATCTCGCGGCCGGCCTCGCCATCCTCGCCACGATCGCGGTCTACGCGGTGACGCTCGGCGGGCCGGCGCTGGCGCCGCTCGGCATCGGGCTGGGCGTGTTCCTGATCCTGGGCGCCTTCAACGAGGTGATCACGCGCTCGATGGGGGCGGGCAGCCTGAAGCTCGCCGCCCGGCGCGCCGTCGGCCTGCCGCGCTCGACCTGGGGCACGGTGCTCGCCCATGCCGGCGTCGGCGTCACGGTCATCGGCATCGCCGCCACCGCCTGGTCGGTGGAGCGGATCGTGTCGATGAACCCCGGCGACGTGCAGCGGATCGGCGGCTACGAGGCGCGGCTCGACGGCGTCTTCCCGCGCACGCTGCACAATTACCAGGAGGACGTGGCGCGCTTCACCCTGCTCGACGGCGCCCGCGAGGCGGCGCAGCTCGAGACCATGAAGCGTGTCTACCCCGCCCGCGGCATGTCCACCACCGAGGCCGGGCTCGTCACAAACGGCTTCAGCCAAGTCTACATCTCCTTCGGCGAGATCCAGCCGGACGGTTCGCTGGGCGTGCGGCTCTACCACAAGCCGTTGATCCTGCTGATCTGGATCGGCTCGGTGATCATGGCCGCGGGCGCCGGCCTCTCGCTGACGGACCGGCGCTTCCGCGTCGGAGCCCCGGTGGCCGCCAAGGGGGCGGACAAGGGGGCCGACAAGGGCTCGGGCAAGCGCGCGAGCGGCGCCGGCGGGCGTCCCGCGGCGGGCGGTGCCGGCGCCGCGGTTCCGGCGGAGTAGGCGCGATGACCCGGCTCTCCCACCTCCTCGCCGCGCTCGCGATCGCGCTCCTCGCCGTCTCGACCCCCGCGGTCGCGCTCGGTCCCGACGAGATGCTCGACGATCCCGCGCTCGAGCAGCGCGCCCGCGAGGTCTCGAAGGGCCTGCGCTGCCTCGTCTGCCAGAACCAGTCGATCGACGATTCCGATGCGCCGCTGGCGCGGGACCTGCGCACGCTGGTGCGCGACCGCATCGAGTCGGGCGATTCGAACGAGCAGGTGCTCGCCTTCGTCGTCGACCGCTACGGCGACTTCGTTCTGCTGCGGCCGCCGATGAACGCCTATACGATCGCGCTGTGGGTCGGCCCGACGCTGGTCCTCCTCGCCGGCGCCTTCGGCATCTACGCCACGGTCCGCCGCCGCAAGATCGCCGCCGATGCCCCCACCGCGCCGGCCCTCACGGCCGACGAGGAGGCCGCGCTGGCGAAGATCCTGGAGCGGGAGCGGGGCTAACGCAGTCCGTCACCGGCCGGCGCGTCCTCCGTTCTGCGCACGAGGCCGCGGAGCGGGAGCGCGAGCGTGATCCGCGTGCCGGACGCATCGGAAACCACACGCGGCTCCCCGCCGAGCGTGGACGCGAGCCGCTCCAGGAGCTTCGTACCGAGCCCCTGCCGCGATGAGCGGGGATCGTAGCCGACGCCGTCGTCCGCGACGGCGAGGTGCAGGCTGTCGTCCACGACGGCGGCGCGGATCGTCAGCCGGCCGCTCTCCCGTCCGGCGAAGGCGTACTTCAGGGCGTTCGTCGCGCTCTCGTTGACGATCATGCAGAGCGTGACCGCGTGCGAGGTGAGCACCTCCAGGTCGGGGGCGTCGAGGTCGAGCGCGATCTGCGGCCCCACGCTGGAGCGCAGCGCTCCGCAGAGCTCCGACAGCGCCGCGCGCAGCGACACCGTCTCCACCTGGTCGGGCTCGACGCGCAGCACCTCGTGAACCGCGGCGATGGTCATGAGGCGTTGGCGGGCGTCGGCGAGGTGCGTGCGCACCGCCTCCGGCGCCGACGAGCCCTGCAGCGACAGCAGGTTCGCGAGGAGCTGGAAATTGTTCTTCACCCGGTGGTCGAGCTCGCGAAGGAGCGTCGTCTGCTGGTCCAGCAGCCGGTCGCGATCCGCGAGCGCATCCGCCAGCTCGACCTCGAGCCGCTTTCGATCGGTCACGTCGCGCCAGACCGCGACGAAGCCGTCGCGCAGCTTCGCGGCGCTGATGTCGAAGGCGCGGATCAGCTTCCGGCCGGAATTTTCGTCGGAATAGAAGAGCGATTCCCTGCGCAGCGGCGCGCCGGTCTCGACGAGGGCCACGTAGTCGTCGAACAGGCCGGACGAGCGGTGCCCCGGCAGGATCTCGCACAGGCCGCGCCCGATCTGCGCCTCGCGCGTCATGCCGTTGGCGACGCAGGCGGCGTCGTTCACGTAGTCGATCCGGAAGTCGAGGACGCGGCCGCTCTCGTCCCGCACGGCCGTGTAGACGCCCAGGCAATCGAGCAGGCTCTCGACGGAGGTGCGGAACCGCTCCTTCTCGCTGGCGAGCTCCGCCTCGCGATGGGCGGCGGCGGTGACGTCGGTCGCGGCGCAGGCGACGCCCGTCACCTCGCTGGAGCCGGGCTCGATGATCGGCTCGACGAAGAGATCGTAGGTCCCGGCCCCGCCCTCCGCGGTGCGGACCTCCACGATCTCCCTCACCGCCGTGCGCGCCGACATCGCGCGGCGCTTGAGCGCGACGACGCGCGCAGCCGAAGGCGCGTCCATGAAATCCGCGTCGGTGCGTCCGACGACGTCCTCGGCGCTCATGTCGAGATGCGGGTTGAAGATCCAGACGTAGCGCAGGTCGCGATCCTGCTCGAAGACGGTCGTCGGCGCATTCGAGAGCGCGAACCGGAAGCGGTTCTCGCTCGCGGCGAGCCTGCGCGAGACGCGTCGCTGCTCCGTGACGTCCTGGAAGATCAGGATGCCGTAGCCGCCCGGGAAGCCGGGATCGATGTGCGCCGCCGAGACCTCCGCCCAGACCTCCTCGCCGGACGTCGCGAGCTGCGCCTTCAGCCGCACCGAATGCCGCGCGCCGGTCGCGATCGCATGTAGAGCGTCGCGGTTCTCTTCCGGAAGCGTGGCGAAAAGCGCCTCGACATGCTCGGGAATCGGCCCGCCGAGGAGGCGGGCGAGCGTCGCGTTCGCGAAGGCGATGCGACCGTCGGCGCGCACCCTGGCGACGCCCACGGGCGCCTGCTCGAAACAGGCTCGGAACGACAGCTCGGCCTCCTCGACGACCGCCTTCCGGGACCGTTCCACGATGATGCCGACGATGCGGTCCGCCGTCCCGTCCGCATCGGCGAGCACGGCGCCGGTCGCGAGCAGGCGCCGGACGCCGGCCGCGTCGACGACGCGGAACTCCGTCGTGTAGGGTCCGGGCTCCCGGCGCAGGCGCTCCTGGTCCGCGACCCAGCGCGCGCGGTCGTCCGGATGCACGCTGGCGAGCGCAGACTCGTAGGTGACGGCGGCGGCGGGATCGATGCCGTGCAGCTCGGCGAAGCGCGCGGTGCAGGAGACATGGCCGCTGCGAAGGTCGGCCTCGAAGGCCGCGAGACCCAATGCTGCCTCAGCCCGGACCCATGACGACGGCCGCGAGTCGTCTTCCGATCGCTGCAGGGGTTCCGTCACCTGCCACTCCACTCGTTCCGGGAAGGCGGCATTCTACAGGAACGTCGGTGTGTTGCAACGCGGGGCGAAGCCCTCGCGCGGACCTCACCCCGCGTCCCCCGGCAGGTCGAGCGTCGCCGACAGCCCGCCCATCGGGCTCTCGCCGAGCCTCAGCGAGCCTCGGTAGAGCGTGGCGAGGTCGGCGACGATCGAGAGGCCGAGCCCCGATCCCGGCACGGTCTCGTCGAGGCGCCGGCCGCGCTTCACCATCTCGTCGCGCTTGTCCGCCGGCACGCCCGGCCCGTCGTCCTCGACGATCAGCAGGAGGCGCGGCCGGTCGGGGTCGCCGGAGGAGCGGGCGCGCAGGACGACCGCGCCGCGCGCCCATTTCGCCGCGTTGTCGAGGAGGTTGCCGAGCATCTCCTCGAGATCCTGCTTGTCGCCGCGAAACCGCGCCTCCTCGGGCGCGTCGAGGGCGAGGTCGAGGCGCTTGTCGGCGTGGATCTTGGCGAACACCCGCATCAGTGAGGCGGCGACGGGCGCGACCGGCGTCACCGTCCCCAGCGTGCCGACCTGCGCCGCGGCGCGGGCGCGGTCGAGATGGTAGGTGACCTGCCCGCGCATGGTCTCGGCCTGGGCGCGGACCACCTCCGCCAGAGGGCCCGGATGCGCGTCGGCCTCGTTCATCACCACCGAGAGCGGCGTCTTCAACGCGTGCGCGAGATTGCCCACCTGCGTGCGGGCGCGCTCGAGGATGTCGCGGTTCGAGCCGATGAGGAGGTTGATCTCGCCGGCGAGCGGCGCGATGTCGTGGGGATAGTCCCCCGACACGGTCTCGCTCTCGCCGCGCCTGATGGCGACGACCGCCGCGCGCAGGCGCGCGAGCGGGCGCAGGCCGAAGCGGATCTGGAGCAGCGTCGAGACGCCGAGCAGCAGCCCCAGCGCGGCGAAGGTGGCGGCCAGCGCCAGCGCGAAACGGCGGATGTCGGCGGCGATCTCGTCGGCGGGCGCGGCGACGAGCACGGTGAAGCGCCGGCCTTCCCCCGCCGCGAGGCTGCGCTCGACGGCGCGCAGGCGCTGCCCGTCGGGACCCTCGACGTAGCCGGTGCGCACCGCGCCGAGATCGGCGCCGGGCCCGTCGAGCCAGGGCAGGGCCGCGCCGACCAGCGAGCTCGATGTCGCGAGATCGCGCAGCGCCGCGCCCGGCGCGCCGACCTGCCAGTACCAGCCGGAGAACGGCAGCGCGAAGAGCGGGTCCCCGGCCGCGGGGGCGTCCCGGCCCGTCGCCACCTGCGAGCCCAGCGTCGTCACATGCACGAGGAGCCGCTGGTCGAAGCCGCGCTCGGTGGCCTCGCGGTAGAGCGCCACCAGGATCACCCCCGCGCCGACCAGGATGACGCCGCTCCAGAACAGCGCCGACACCGCCAGGCGGACGGCGATCGAGCGATTGGCGAGGGGGCGAACCGGCAGCCGCATGGGCGCTCAGGCGCTCTCGTCGATGACGTAGCCGAGCCCGCGCATGGTCTTGATCGCGTCGACCCCGAGCTTCTTGCGCAGCCGCCCGACGAAGACCTCGATCGTGTTGGAATCGCGGTCGAAATCCTGGTCGTAGAGGTGCTCGGTCAGCTCCGCGCGCGAGACGATGCGGCCCTTGTGGTGGATCAGGTAGGCGAGGAGCCGGTATTCGTGGCTCGTCAGCTTCACCGGCGCGTCGTCTACGAGCACGCGGCCCGCACGGGTGTCGAGCGTCACGCGGCCGCAGACGATCTCCGAGGTGGCGTGGCCGGCGGCGCGGCGCACCAGCGCGCGCACCCGCGCGAGCAGCTCCTCGACGTGGAAGGGCTTGGTCACGTAGTCGTCCGCGCCGGCGTCGAAGCCCTGCACCTTGTCCGACCAGCGGTCGCGCGCAGTGAGGATCAGTACGGGCATCGTCTTGCCCGCGCGGCGCCAGGCGGAGAGCACCGAGACGCCGTCGGTCTTGGGCAGGCCGAGGTCGAGGATGACGCAGTCGTAGGGCTCCGTCTCGCCGAGGAACTGCCCCTCCTCGCCGTCGAAGGCCTTGTCGACCACGTAGCCGGCGTCCTCGAGGGCCGAGACGATCTGGCGGTTGAGGGAGGCGTCGTCCTCCACGACGAGCAGGCGCATGGCGGGTCCTCTCAGTTCACCGCGACGACGCCGCCGGAGCCGGCGTCGACGATCACGGTCACGAAGCGCCCGTCAGATCCGAGCGCGGCGATACGATACACGAAGCCGCCGCCGCCCTGGCACAGGTCGACCTGCGTGATCTGCGCGCCCGGCACGGCGCTCTCCGCGGCGCGTACGGCCTCGACGGCGGGCACGACGCGCCCGGAGGCGACCGCCTCGCGGGTTTCGCCGGGCGACAGGCAGGCCTGCGCGAACGCGGGCGCCGGCGCGGCGGCGAAGCCGAGGGCGAGGACGGCGGCGAGGAGGAGATGGGCGGGACGGGTGCGCATGACGGGATCATACTTGAGCCCTGCCCGCTGAACAGGCCGTGAATGGCGCGTTCGACGCGCGTCTCTCCTTCCCTGTAGGGGAAGGTGGATCGGCGGCGAAGCCGACGAGACGGATGGGGCACGCCGAAGGCGTGTTCCGCGAAAGCGGAAGCGAGCATCCTTGCGCTGTCGGGCCCTGCATCGTTTCGGCTTCGCCGAACGCGCGTCCCGCGCGCCCCATCCGTCTCGGCTGCGCCGAGACACCTTCCCCTACAGGGAAGGAGGTCAGCGGCGCGGTCGTGCCTTTCCCGAATCACCCCACCGCATCCGCCGCCCAGGCCTCCTCCGCCACCCCGTAGAGGGCCGCTCGGGCGAGGATGCGCCGGGCCCAGGCGCGGTGGACGGAGGGCTCGCACATCGCGCCCTCGTGCTGGAACACGGCCTTGGCCTCCTCGGCGAGCACCGCCCGTGCGCTGGCGATCTCACTCGCCCTCACGGCGAAGGCGGCGTGGATCGTGGCCACCTGCATCGGGTGGATGGCGGTCTTGCCGGAGAGCCCGAAGGCGACGTCGCGGGCGGCCTCGCGGGCCAGCGTCGCAGGGTCGCGCACGACATCGTAGACCGGCGCGGTCAGGGCGAAGCCCGCGGGAATCATCAGCCCCACGAGCTGCGCCACCAGCGGCCCGAGCGGGCCCTCGTAGACCGTCTCGCCGGGAATGCGGCGCAGGCCGAGGCAGGCGAGGAGATCGTTGCCGCCGATCCTGAGCGCCAGGATGCGGCCGCGCCCCTCGACGAGGAGCTCGTCGCGCAAGTCGCGCATCGCCCCCGGGTCGAACGTCTCCGGCGTCTCGAGGGTCGGCATCAGCATCAGCCGCGAGCCGCCGAGCGCGGCGACCCAGGCGCCGACCTCGCCGGGGCGAACCTTGGGCGCGACCATGCCGGCGAGCCGCTCGGCGCCCGGCAACGCCGCGATCTGCGCCGCCATGCCGATCCCGCGCGGGCGCACGAACAGCAGCGGCGCGCCGTCCGTCGGCGGCAGGCGTGCGAGCGCCGCGAGGAGCCGCTGAAGGTTGATCAGCGCGTCGTCGACGTCGGTCTCGTGGACCGCGTCCTCCAGGCACAGCACGATCGAGCGCAGCCCGGAGATCTTCCCGCCGCAGGCGACGTCCAGCATGTCGATGCGGGTCGCAGGCATGTAGAGGGTCGCGCCGAGCGCCAGCGGATCGAGCGCGGGGACCTCGCCCGTCGGCGCCTCGCCCGCACCAGACTCCCGCATCGCCGCCTCCCGCATCGCCGCTTCCCCCGTCCGAGCTTCGCCGCTGTCTCTCACGACACCCTCCTGATCAAGGTCAGCGCACGGTAGGGCGCGATCTGCGCGCCGGCCTCCTCCAGAGGCACGTCGCGATCGCGTGCGAGATGAACGAGCGCCGCGCAGTCGGGGTCCGTTCCGGATGCCACGAAAACCCGCTCCGGCATCCGGCGCAAGACCGCACGGGTCGCTTCGGCGATGCCGGGCTTGATCCGGTTGGGATTGTTCACCTCGAACCGCTTGGCGATGCGCGCCACCGCCGTGGCGGAGGCCTCCCGGCGGCGAGCGCGGTCGCGGTCGTCCGGGGCGATCGGCGCGACGGCCGCATCGGCGAGCGCGGGCCGCGCCAGCGCCCAGATCGCATCCACATGCGCGCGCGTCTCGTCCCACGGCGCGAGGTGCTTCCACACCATGCAGCCGTGGAAGTCGCCGGGCCCGACGGCCTCGTTGAGGATGGTGCGGCTGACGAGCCCCGACACGGTCGCGCCGAGGATGCCGGACGGGATCAGCCAATCCTCCCCCGAGGCGGAGAGCCAGGCGCGTCCGCACGGATCGGCGAGCGTCACGAGCCGAGGGACGTAGTCGGCGCGACCGGCCAGCGACCGCTCGAGCTCGCCGGCGATGGCGCCCTTGCCGGTCCAGCCGTCGACGAAGACCGCGCCCCGCGCCGGCCGGCGCGCGGCGACGTGGGCGAGCGCGACCTCGTCGATGCCGCGATCGCGGATGATCGAGATCCCCGCATGCGCCACGTCGCGCCCCAGCGCCTCGAGGGCGCGCTTGAGCAGAACGCCGAGCGGTGCGCCGGCGCGCACCAGGCTGAGCAACGTGATCGGCCCCTCGATAGCCGCGTCGAGTCCCTTCGCCAGCCCCGCGATCTCCCGCGCGGCGCGCGGCGCGTGGCGGGCGAGCGCATCGGCGTAGAGCGCCCGATAGGCCTCCGACGGCGGGCTCTCGCGGCCGATCATCTCCGAATAGTGCCGCGCGCCCGTCTGGATGGCGCGCTCCTTCTCCTCCACCGGTGTCTCGTCGATGGCGAGCGGGGTCAGCAGGAAGGCGATGTCGCCGTCCGCGAACGAGCCCGGAAAGCCGCCGAGCATCACGTCATCCCGTCGGCAGGGCCGCCGGCGAGGACGCCGGCGAGCTGGCTCACCGCCGGCGCGCCCCAGACGTCGCAGACGCGCATGAAGGGCAGGTCGGTGAGGCTGTCGCCGAGCCCGATCGCCGGGCGCGCCGGGTCGTCGGCGCGCAGCCGGCCGAGCAGATGCTCCACCGCGCGCCGCTTCGAGAGGGCCGGCGGCAGGAAGCCGAGATTGTTGCCGTTGTGGTGCACCGTCCAGCCGGCGAGGTCGAAGCCGGTCACGAGCGCATCGGCGATCTCCGCGAGCCGCTCCCCGTCGCCCTCGCCGTCGTTCTGCTTGAACACGGCATAGGTGGCGAGCTCCGCCTCCGCCACGATCCAGGAGCGCACGTCGAGGCTCGCGGCCTCCGCCGCCGCGCGGCCGTGCTCCAGCAGCGCCTCCAGCGTCTCCTCGAAGCCGCCGAGGTCGCGCGCCATCACCTCCGCCCATTCCGCGTCCGGCGCGCCGTCCGGCCCGAGAATCACCGCGCCGTTGGCGAGAATGGCGAAGGACTGGAAGCCGATCGCGACGCGGGAATAGGCCTCCGTCGAGCGGGCGGTGACGGGGATCGTCTCCGCGCTCGCGATCAGCCAGTCGACCAGCGCCTTCTGCCGGCGCGTCATCATCGAATGCGCCCCGTTCGTCGCCTGCGCCGCGAGCGTGAGATGCTCGTGCGGCTCGTCGGGCGGGCACTTGCGCAGGGTCTGGAACAGCGTGTCGTCGAGGTCGACGAAAACCATGGGGCGGCTCATGACTGAAGCTCTCCGTCCTCGAGGACCTGCGCCCCGAGCGCCGCGACGAGCGCCGGGTCGAGCGCGGCGCGCCCGGTCTCGACGCAGACGACGACGCGATCGTAGGGCTCGCGCGTGACGTTGTAGAGGAAGTTCGGGATGCCGAGGCCATAATTGTCGCTGAACGCGAGCGCGGTCTCGATCGCGTGGCCGAGCGCGATCGGCGAGCGGGTCACGGCGGAGAAGCGCACGTGCGCACCCGCCTGTTCCAGCGCCTCGGCCAGGAGGAAGGGCGGGAAGACGTATTCGCCGGTCCCCAGGACGAGGATGCGCTCGCCCGCGCGGGGCGCGAGGCGGGCGATGGCCGGCGCATGATGGCGCACCACGCCGAGCCGGCCCCAGTCCCGCGCCGGATCGGGCGAATGCGCGCCGCGCGCGGTGACGTCGACCGCGGGCATCTCGGGGAGCGGCGCGCCCGGGGTCGGGCGCCAGCGGTAGGTCCCCTCGAGCAGCGCCACGCTCGTGGCGCCCAGCGCGCGCGCCGCCGAGCCGCCGGACCAGTCGGTCAGCGTCACGAGCACGGTCCGCTCCGGCGCGAGCCCGGCCTCGCGGAAGGCGGCGGCGAGGTTGAGGAAGGTCTTGCCCGTCGAGGCCTCGTCGTCGACGAGGACGAGGCTCTGCGCGCCCCGCGCCAGCGCCGCGAGCGCCGGGTCGACGGGGGCGTGGATCAGGTGGCGCGTCGCGTGGCTGTGCTCCTCCTCGAAGGTCAGCCACAGGGGCGACCCGAGCGGGTGGCGCGTCGTCGGCAGGTAGAGCACGTCGTCGCGGCCGGTCGCGCGCCGGTAGTCCTGCTGCACGCCCGCCCCGAGCGCGATCGCCGTCTCGGCCATGCCGACGACGAGGACCGGCCCCGGCAGGTCGGCGGGAATCATCGCCGCGAGATCGCGCGTCGCCGCGCGCATCACCGAGGGCGCCACGGGGATGTGGCGGCCCAGCACCTTCGACACGAACAGGAAGGAGCGCTTCGGGTTGCGCCGCTCGGCGAACCCGAACAGGCTCTGCGGCGGACGCGCCGTGCGCGCGACGGACGCCTCGATCGTGCCCGTCGCGAGCCGCGCCTCGAACTCCACCGGCGCGATCCGAATCAGCGCGCCGCCGCGCGCCGGCGCCGCCAACGGGCGACCGACCACCAGACCCAGCCGACGAGGAGCGCCAGGATCACGAGGAAGACGATGTTGAACCACGGGATCGGCGTGTAGCCGGGCTCCACCCGCTCCACCGAGACGGCGTTGGGGAACCAGGAGAGCATCGGCACGCGCCAGCCGTAATGCGTGACGAGGGCGCGGTTGTCCGGCTCGCGGGCGATCGCGCCGGCGCGCTGGTGGACGTTGGCGGAATCGAACTTGAAGTACCAGGGGAAGCCCCAGCCGGTGTCCTCGTTGTAGTACACCCGCGCCGCGCCGGTGTCGGGGTCCTCCGCGAAGACCACGTAGACGTCCCGCGTTGCGCCGGGCTGCTCGTTGTTGGCCGCGTTGCCGTCGGCGTCGACGCGGCGGATGTCGGTCGAGGTGATCCGCACCACGTCGTAGCCCGGCAGGTTGTAGTGCAGGAACGCCCCCAGCGGCAGGAGCACGACAAGCAGGAGGAGCGCCATCAGCAGCGGGCCCCGAAGTCCGTTCTTCATCCGTAAACTCCGACCAGAATGAGTACGCCGAGCAGGAGGAGGGGGACGCCCACCAGCTGAAGCCAGAGACGCCGCCCGATCGAGCGCCGCCAGTCCGCGATGTCGTGTTCCAGCGCCTCGCCGTCAAGCTCGCCCGAGACGCGGGCGCGTCGGCGTCGCCGGATCTCGCCGAGCATCAGCACCGCCTCGCGCGTCAGCGTGAGCAGCGCCGCGAGCACCAGGAAGACGACGAGCCAGCGGGTCACGCCGCGGCCTCCGCCGCGACCCTCGCCGGCCGCCGATCGACCTCGTCCCTCGCCACGAGCCGCTCCTCCTGCCACGCGGAAGCATTCTGCCACGAAGAGCCCCGCCCGAGCCACCCCGCTCGTGCGCGGGAGAGCGTCTGCGCACAGGGAGACTCGCTCCCCGGCGCGTCAGCGCTCCTTTTTCGTACCCGCGTCGTCCCGCCGTGCTCCGGCGCGCTCGGCGCGGCAGCGGTCGGAGCAGTAGCGCACCTCCTCCCAGACCCGCTCCCACTTCTTGCGCCAGGCGAAGGGCCGGCCGCAGGCGGCGCAGGTCTTCTGGGGCAGGTCGCCTTTCCTGCGCATCCGCGCCATGCCGCCCTCAGCGCCCGAAATTGCGCCCGACGTCCGCGGACACCGGGCTCCAGCGGGTGATCGCGACGAAGCCGTCCGCGGCGGCGACGACGAGGGTGCGTCGGTAGCGGTGCGTGATCGTCCCGACGGGGGCGTCGTGCGCCTCCTCCCAGCCGTGCGCCTCCATCACGTGTACCCGGCTCGCGCCGATCGCCGCGATGGTCTCGATGTGCCCGAAGGCGCGTATGCGCCGCAGGATCTCCGTTACCGGCCGGGAGAAGTCGAGCCGGCGCTCGGCGTCGTGGGCGCGGGGATAGTAGACGCCGCCGGCCTGCGGCCGGGCCGACGCCCAGGTCCCCGCGAAGTCTCCCGCGCCGAGGCGGTGCGCGATCCTGCGGGTCGCCATCTGGCAGCGCGCGAGCAGCGTCTCGTGCGTCTCCGCGGGGGAGAGCGCAAAGGTCTCCTGGTCGAGCACGGCGCCGGTGTCGAAATCGGCGTCGAGCACGTGGGCGCTCACGCCCCAGGTCTCGCGCGCATCGAGGATGGCGCGGTAGAGCGGGTAGGGGCCGCGCCCCTCCGGCAGGGGCGAGGGGTGGACGTTGAACGCGTACGCGACCCGCCCCTCCCAGCCGCGGATCCGCCAGGGATAGCCGGCGACGACGAGGCAGTCGCAGCCGCTGCGCGCCAGCGCCTCGAGATCGCCTTCGGTGATGCGCGACATCTGGATCGGCAGCTTGCGCCGGGCGAATTCCCCGGCGATCTGATCGTTGACGTCGTGAATGCCATCACAGGGGCGGGTGAAGAGCTTCACCGGCTCCCAGCCGCCGGCCACCAGGCCGACGAAGGCGTCGGCGAGGAAATCGATGCCCGCATAGGCGAACCGCATGATCCGTCCCCCTCCCACGCCCCGTGCGACCGGGCGTCGCCCGCGGAGCGGCCTTTACCTCCACCGCCTCCGCCATACCTAGCGCAGCGCGACGGAAAATGCAGCGCGGAGCGGGCGAGCGATGAGCGGACGGGTTCTGGTTTGGGGCGGAAGCGGGGGCGTGGGCGCGGCGACGGCGCGGGCGCTCGCGGCGAAAGGGTACCGCGTCCATCTCGCGGCTCGCGACGAGGCGCGGCTCGCCGCGGTCGCGCAGGAGATCGACGCCGCCGGCGTCTCCGCCGCGGATGCGACCGATCCCGCCGCGATCGCGCGGGCCACGGAGGAGGCGAGCGCGGGGGAGGGGCTGGTCGGGCTCGTCTACGCGGTGGGCTCGATCAACCTGAAGCCGCTCGCCAGGCTCACCGAGGCGGATTTCCTCGCCGACTACCGGCTCAACGCGCTGGGCGCCGCGCAGGCGGTGCAGGCGGCGTTGAAGCCCTTCCGCCAGGCGAACGGCGCGAGCGTGGTGCTGTTCTCCACGGTGGCGGCCAACCAGGGCTTCTCGGCGCACGCCTCGGTGGCGATGGCGAAGGGCGCGGTGCAGGGGCTCACCCTGGCGCTCGCCGCCGAGCTCGCGCCGAAGGTACGGGTGAACTGCATCGCGCCCTCGCTGCTCGAGACCGAGCTCGCGAGCGGCCTCACCGCGAACGCCGCGATGGCGGGCGCGATCGCGGGCATGCACGCCATCCCGCGCCTCGGCACCGGCGACGACGTGGGCGGGCTCGCGGCGTTCCTGATCTCGCGGGAGGCGTCGTGGATCACCGGGCAGACGATCGGGGTCGACGGCGGGCGCTCGACCCTGCGCGTCAAGGGCTGAGCGCGCCCATGCGGACCCTGCGCCTCGTCCTCGGCGACCAGCTCACGCGCGGCATCGCGTCCCTCGCCGACCTCGATCCCGAGACCGACGTCGTGCTGATGGTGGAGGTGGTCGAGGAGGCGACCTACGTGCGCCACCACAAGCAGAAGATCGCCTTCCTGTTCTCCGCCATGCGGCACTTCGCGCAGGAGCTGCGCGAGGAGGGGATCGCGGTGGACTACGTGACCCTCGACGACCCGGACAATGCGGGCTCGTTCGGGGGCGAGCTGAGGCGGGCGGTGGCGCGCCACGCGCCCGACCGCGTCGTCGTGGTCGAGCCCGGCGAGTGGCGCGTGCTCGAGATGATGCGCGACTGGCGCGAGGCGCTGGGGGTCGCGCTCGAGATCCGCGACGACAACCGGTTCCTCGCGACGAAGGCCGAGTTCGCCGCCTGGGCGGGCGACAAGACGCAGCTGCGCATGGAGTTCTTCTACCGCGAGATGCGGCGCAAGACCGGCCTCCTGATGGACGGGCGCGAGCCCGTGGGCGGGCAGTGGAATCTCGACGCGCAGAACCGCAAGGCGCTACCGAGGGACGTGCGGGTGCCTGCCCGCCGGCGCTTCGAGCCGGACGCGATCACGCGCGCGGTGCTCGACCTCGTCGCGGCGCGTTTCGCCGGGCATTTCGGCGATCTCGAGCCCTTCGGCTGGGGCGTCACCCGCGCCGAGGCGCTCGACGCGCTGCGGTTCTTCGTCGAGGAGGCGCTGCCCTCGTTCGGGGACTACCAGGACGCGATGAAGACGGGCGAGCCCTTCCTCTTCCACGCCGTCCTCTCGCCCTACCTCAACGCCGGGCTCCTGACCGCCGAGGAGGTCTGCCGGGCTGCGGAGCGGGAATGGCGCGGGGGGCGCGCGCCCTTGAACGCGGCCGAGGGCTTCATCCGGCAGATCATCGGCTGGCGCGAATACGTGCGCGGGCTCTACTGGCACAGGATGCCGGCTTACGCGCAGACGAACGCGCTCGCGGCCCAGCGCCCGCTGCCGGACTTCTACTGGACCGGCGAGACGCAGATGAACTGCCTCGCGCAATGCGTCGGAGACACGCGCCGCCACGCCTACGCGCACCACATCCAGCGGCTGATGGTGCTCGGCAATTTCGCCCTGATCGCGGGGTTGAAGCCGGCGGAGGTCGAGGAATGGTACCTCGTCGTCTTCGCCGACGCCTACGAATGGGTGGAGCTGCCCAACGTCCACGGCATGATCCTCTATGCCGACGGGGGCGTGATGGCCTCCAAGCCCTACGCGGCGTCGGGCGCCTACATCGACCGGATGAGTGACTATTGCCGCGGCTGCACCTACGATCCGAAGGTGAAGGAGGGCGAGCGGGCCTGCCCGTTCAACTACCTGTACTGGAACTTCCTGATCGAGAACGAGGAGCGGCTCGCCCGCAATCCGCGGGTCGCCATGCCCTATCGGACGCTCGCCAAGATGACGCCCGCGCGCCGCGACGAGATCCGGGCGGACAGCGCGCGCTTCCTCGGCGGGCTCACATCTTCGTATGGGTCGTGAGGGCGAGGTACCCGCCCTCGCCGTCGCCCAGGCTCCAGCCGCCTCCGAGCCGCAGGGTGATGCCGCCGAGCTTCAGCTCCGTGACGTGCAGCCCGATGCGCGGCTCGCGGTAGCCGGCGTCGGCGTAGAAGGTCACCTCCGGGCCGACATAGGCGCCGGTGAGCGGCCAGGGCCCGGGCAGGCGCCAGCCCACGGCGCCGCGCGCCCAGAGGCTCTCGGTCGCGCTGGAGGCGACGAGCGTCCCGGTCGCGAGGAAGCCGGGCCGAGGATGGGCCCAGACCTCGGCGAGGACGCGGGCGCCGATCTCGACGTCGCCCCAGACGAGGAGGCCGTCGGGTCCCGGCTCCTGCCGGGTCGCCGCCTCGGGGCCGGCCGCGAGCGTCAGCACGGAGCCGCCGGGGGTGAACCATTGCCATCCGCCGATCAGCGCGCCGGAGGCGAAGCCCCGGGGCGTCTCGACATCGACCCGCGTCGCGCCCACGCTCCCGACCGCTGCGTCGACCCCGATTTCGGCGACGTCCGCCTGGGCGTTGGCGAGCCCCATCACGATCGGCCCCGGGCGGTCGACGTCGCCGCGGAGCGCGAGCTTGAAGCCGCCGCTCGTCCCCGCGCGCCCCTCGCCCAGCTCCGTCCCGCTGAACAGGACGAGGCGCAGGGCGTCCGCGCCCTCGGACCGTGCGGCTCCCGTCGCGAGGGCTAGGGCGGCGATGGCGACGATCGCCACGAGGGCGAGCCGAAGGAGCATGGATCGGCCTCCCGATCGAGGACGCGGACACGCGTCACCAGAGCAGGCCTCTCGGTCGAAATATATCAAAAATGCAGCTTAAAGACGTTTAGGTCGCATGTGCCACGAAACGAGCGAGCCGCCCGGTCTCGCGACCGGGCGGCTCGGATGCACGTCTCTTCGGCGCGAGGCGTCTAGTCCGCCCCGCGCACCGGGATCGTCGCCGGCGCGTCGGCGCGGGGGCGGAAGGCTTTCTGGACGAAGTAGATCGCCGCCGCGAGGCCGATGCCGATCGCGTCCGTGACGAGCCCGCCCTCGATCATGAACAAAGCCGCCCCCGCGAGGAGGACGCGCATGTACCACGGCGAGCGCCCGCCCAGGAACCAGCCCTGTACGGAGGCCGAGAGCAGGAACACCCCGACGACCGCGGTGACGAGCGCCCGGCCGATCTCCAGCCAGGTGCCGTCCATCAGCAGCGCGCCGTTGTAGAAGAACATGAACGGCACGATGAAGGCGGCCAGCCCGATCTTGAACGAGGTGACGGAGGTCTCCATCGCGTTCGCGCCCGAGATGCCCGCCGCCGCGTAGGAGGCGAGCGCCACCGGCGGCGTGATCGCGGAGACGACGGCGAAGTAGAACACGAAGAAGTGCGCCGTCAGCAGCGGGACGCCGAGCTGCGTGAGCCCCGGGGCCACGACCGAGGCGGCGACGGCGTAGGCCGCCGTCGTCGGCATGCCCATCCCGAGCAGGATCGAGATCAGCATGGCGAAGACCATGGCGAGCAGCTGCGAGGCCTCCGCGAGGCCGAGCAGCAGGGAGGAGAAGCGCGCGCCGACGCCGGTGAGCGAGATCACGCCGACGATGATGCCGGCGCAGGCGCACACCACGATGATCTGGATCGACATGATGCCGGCGAGCTCGAGCGCCTTCACGATCGAGCGAATGCCCATCCGGTAGGGCGTGAGCCAGCTCACCATCGCCGCCGCGGCGGTCGCGAGCGTGCCCGCTCGGATGACGGAATAGCCCATGAACAGGGCCGCGATCAGGATGATGATCGGGATGAACAGGAACACCCGCTTGACCATCTCCCGCAGCTTCGGCAGCTCGTCGTCGCGCATGCCACGCATGCCGAGCTTCGCCGCCTCGAGGTCCACCATGAAGTAGACCGAGGCGAAGTAGAGGATCGCCGGGATGATCGCGGCGATGGCGATCTCCGTGTAGGGGATGCCCGTCACCTCGGCCATGATGAAGGCGCCGGCGCCCATGATCGGCGGCATGATCTGGCCGCCGGTGGAGGCCGCGGCCTCGATCGCGCCGGCGGTCTTCTTGTGGTAGCCGACCTTCTTCATCAGCGGGATGGTGAGCGACCCGGTGGCCACCACGTTGCCGGCCGACGTGCCGTTGATCATGCCCATCAGGCCGGACGCGAACACCGCGACCTTGGCCGGGCCGCCGCGGGAGCGGCCGGCGAGCGCGAAAGCGAAGTTGACGAAATACTCGCCCACCCGCGAGGCCTGCAGGAAGGCCGCGAAGACGATGAACAGGATGATGTAGGTCGACGACACCGCCGTCGTCGGGCCGAGGATGCCGACGTCGGTGTAGATCTGGCTGAAGAAGCGCTGCCAGGTCACCCGCGGCGCCTCGAGGAAGCCCGGCAGCCAGGGCGCGATGAAGACGTAGGCGAGGAAGACGACCGAGATGCCGACGAGCGCGAGGCCGGCGACCCGGCGGGTGAGCTCCATGATGAGCAGCGTGCCGGCGATCGCGGCGAGCGAGATCCCGATCGGCGCGAAGGGCGTGCCGGTCGAGTTGCGCATCAAGGTGCCGTAGATCGTGATCAGGTAGGCCGCCACCGCGAAGCCGCACACGGCGAGGACGAGGTCCGGCGCGGTCATCCGCGCGCGATCTCGCGTATGGAACCACGAGAGCGCGATGGCGCCCACCGTGGCGACGAGGAGCGGCGTTCCGAAGAGCCAGACCTCGCGGAACTTGATGGTGGCGTCGAGCCCGTTCCACATGACCCCGCCGGCGATCAGGGTCGCGAACCAGAGGGCGACGCCGAGCGAGAACACCGCGGGGACCATGAGCACCCAGCCCAGCGCATCCAGCGTGCGCGTCTCGCGCCGTCCGTCGCTCGCGAAGGCCGCGCCCGCGAACAGCACGAAGCCGAGCCCCAGCGCGCCCGCGACGTGGACGATGCGGAAGTTCCAGGTCTCCATCGGCAGGCGTGGCAGGAAGGGGATCGAGATCCCCGTCCAGCGCGCGATCGAGAGGCCGTTCAGCGCCGCGAGGTGGAATCCCGCATAGATCGCGGCCAGCGCCGCGACGACGAGATAGAGCCGTGGCCCGAACAGCCGGCGGTTGTACTCGATGGGCTCCTCGTCGACTCCCTCCGCCGAGATCACCGTGTCGGCCTTCGCATGGTCCACCATCGCGCGTCCCTCGAGCGCAGCCGGATCGTCGCCGGCGCGCGAAATCAGCCTGCGGTATAGAAAACCCGCGCCGGCGGCGCGGGTGGGCTGCGCCGCGGCGCCCGTCGGGCCGCCGCGGCGCGTTCGTGGATCACGCCGGCGGATCAGCCGCCGTGGATCATGTCGTCCGAGATCGAGGCGCCGTTCTCGTTGAACCAGCGCGCCGCTCCCGGATGCCAGGGCAGGACGTTGTTCTTGTCCCAGTTCTCGACAATGGTCGTCTCGGCCGAGCGGTGGATGTTCACCATGCGCGCGTTGTCCGACATCACGACCTCGGTCGCCGCGTAGACGAAGTCCTCCGGCAGGTCGCAATTGGCGATCGCGAAGTTCCACATCGACACCGCGCGGGCGGGCTCCTCCAGCGTGGTGTAGGTGTCGGCCGGGATGTCGAAGGCGGCGACCGGGAAGGCGTCGGTGATCGTCTTCTGCTCCTCCTCGCTGAAGCCGACGATGTTGACGTCGGTCTGCACCTCGAGCTGGCTCACCGCCGGGATCGGGATGCCGGCTGCGAAGGCGATGACGTCGAGGAGCCCGTCCTGGAGCTGGCCGCCGAGATCGTCCCAGCCGCCGTTGCGGCGCTCGAAGTCGACGCCGAGCGCCTCGAGCATCGCCGGGAAGTAGGTGTCCGAGGACGAGCCCGCGGGGCCGAAGCCGATGCGCGCGCCGGCCGGAATGTCCGAGATCGCCTCGATGCCGGAGGAGGAGAGCGCCGTGATCGAGAACGGCGTCTCGTACATCGGGAACATGGCGCAGGCGTTGTCCATCCGCAGGCCCGGCGCGATCGGGTTCGTGCCCTCCATCGACTCGCGCGCGGGACCGAGCGTGGTGAGGCCGAAGGCCGCCTCGCCGGTGTGGACGAGAGCCATGTTCTGCATCGGGCCGCCGGTGACCTCGGCCGCGCCGGACACGCCGAGCTCCTCGGAGATCAGGTTGGCGACGCCCGAGCCGTAGACGAAGAAGGTGCCGCCCTGGGAGGCGGTGCCCATGGTGAAGCTCGACGGCCAGTTCGAGCGGTCCTGCGCCATGGCGGCGCCGGCGCCGAGCGCGAGCGCGGCCGTCGTGCAGACGAGATGAGACAACTTCATTGCGTTCCTCTCCGATTGACGTTCTTCGACGATGGATCGTCGTGTTGCGGGCTCGGACCTGCCGGTGGGAAAGCGCCGCACCGGCGCGCGCGCCGTCGGCCCGGGGCGTGGGCCCCAGGCGCATGGCGACGATCGCTCGTCCGGCGTCTGGTCAAGCGCGGCGTACTCCCCCTCACCGGTCGTGTCCCGTCCGTGGGCGGACGGCCCTTCCGTTCGCGTCGGCGCATGCGGCTGCGCCGTCACCCGAGCGTCGCGGAGAGTAGATGGGAATGGCAGGTGGCTTCAAGTCGCAAGAAGGCGATGCGCGATAAACTTATCCGTTGGCTCGGCGCGGCGCGTCGCCGCGACCGGACGCACCGTCCGCCACGCCCTCGGCGACGCGCTCGCGCACGAGACGGCGGCGGCCCTTCTCGCGATTGCCGCACACGTCCATCCGGCACCAGCGGCGGGAATTGTTCTTCGACGTGTCGAGGAACAGCCACTCGCAGGTGGAGGACGAGCAGCGCTTCACGCGGATCATGCGGTCGGAGGTGAGCAGCGCCTCCGCGGAGCGGACGATCGGCCACAGCGCCCGGAACAGCCCGGCGCCCTGCGTGTCGCGTGCGACCTGGACGCCCTTGGGGCCCCAGACCAGGCGCTCGGCGCCGTGCGCGCGGGCGAAGAAGCCTCCCAGACGCTCGAGCGCGGCCTCGGGCGGCGCGTCCTCCGACACGGCGGCGCGGAAGACCGTGGACAGCGTGTCGCGCAGCGCCGTCACGTCCGTCATGAACGCCTGCGCCGCCGCGTCGTCGGTCGCGGCCAGGCGCAGGAGCGTGCGGAAGCCCTCCTCGTCGACCGCCTCGCGCTGGCGCAGCCAGGTGAGCGTCGCGAACGCGTCGGTGAGCGAATCCTCCCATCGGCTGGCCCGGCTGCGCCCCGTGGCGCTGTTCACGAAGTCCAGCGCGAGCTCTCCGGAGGCGAATCTCGCTGCGTTATCGGGTTCCCCAAGGGCCATATTTCACACCGCTATATGGATGAAAACTAAGGGCATTTTGCCCGAGTAACCCGCAAAATGCAACACCCCGGGTAATTAACCTCCTAAACGGCGTTGACAGGTTAAGTCCCGTCTGCAAAATTACGTACACAACTTGCTCATGCAAGGCGTCGAACCAGCGCTTCCGCAAAGCAGGCAAACGATGCGACCGGAGACGCGCTGCGTCCCGGCCGTGGCGCAGGTCTGTGGTCGCAACTCGAGACTGCGCGCTGCCGAGGCGATCCCGCCGGCGACGACGAAGGAGAGGCCGTCATGTGCGACCATTTGGTCCTGTTCGACTGCGACGGCGTGCTCGTCGACTCGGAGACGCTGAGCGCCGAGGTCCTCGCGACGATGGCCGCCGAGCTCGGTCTCGGCTTCACGCACGGCGAGGCGCTGGCCTTCCTGCGCGGCCGCAAGGTCGCCGAGTGGGTGGCCGAGCTCGGCGAGCGTGCCGGCCGGCCGCTCGACGCGCCCTTCGTCGACGACTTCCGCAGCCGCGCCGCAACCGCCTTCGACGCCGGCCTCGTCGCCATCCCCGGCGTCGAGGCCGCGATCGGCCGGCTCGCCGGACCCTTCTGCACCGCCTCCAGCGCGCCCTTGGCGAAGATCCGCCACACGCTGGGCCTCACCGGCCTGCTGCCGCTGTTCGAGGGGCGGATCTACAGCGCCTACGAGGTCGGCGCCTGGAAGCCCGATCCGCGCCTGTTCCTGCACGCCGCCGCCGACATGGGCGCGGATCCCGCCGATTGCGCCGTGATCGAGGACAGCCTGGTCGGCGTCCAGGCCGGCGTCGCCGCCGGCATGACGGTCTTCGCCTACGCCCCGGCCGATACCGGCCCGGCGCTGGCCCGGGCCGGCGCCACCCCCTTCGCCTGCATGTCGCAGCTCCCCGCCCTCCTCGGCGCCTGGCGCCGGGAGGCGGTCGTCGAGCCCGGCGCCCGCCGTTCCACCGCGTCCCCGTTCGCGTCCCCGTCTCCCGTGTCCCTCGCCGCCGTCTGACACGCCCCAACCAGGAGTGCCCGATGCCTGCCATGTCCGTTCTCGAAAAGCTCCAAGCCGCCGCTCCCGATGCGGAGATCTGGTGGGATTCCTCGCCACTCGTCTATCCCGCCTGGAAGCAGGGCGTGCTCGCGAGCGCGCCCGACGCCGAGACCCGCGCCCGCTGGAGCGGGCAGCTCGACCGCTTCCTCGACGTGCGCGCCCCCGTCGGCTCGCTGGTGCGGGGCGTGACCACCAACCCGTCGCTGATGTCGAAGAGCATCATCGACGCCCCGGAGATCTGGGGTCCGGAGGTGCGCGAGGCGCATCTGCGCCAGGCTCGGCCCGATCTGCAGACCACCTACTGGATGATCTACCAGGAGGCGCTGCGCCGCGCGGCCCAGGTCATGCTGCCGCTCTGGCGCGCCTCCGAGGGCCGCCACGGCTGGGTGTCCGGCCAGCTCGACCCGCGCAGCATCTACGATGCCGACGCGATGCTCGAGCAGGGGCTCCAGCTCGCCCGCCTCGCGCCCAACCTGATGGTGAAGGTGCCGGGCACGCGCCAGGGCTACGAGACCATGCGCCGGCTCGTCGCCCGCGGCGTCTCGATCAACAACACGCTCTCCTACTGCGTGCCGCAGTTCTCCGCCTGCATCCGGGCGGTCGAGGGCGGCCTCGCCGAGGCGCGCCGCCAGGGCGTCGACGTCTCGCGCTTCCGCGCCGTGATCACGCACATGATCGGCCGCTTCGGCAGCCAGGGCGACCTCCTCGACGAGGCGGCCTCCCGCGGCGTCTCGCTCGACGCGACCGAGATCCGCCAGGCGGAGATCGCCATCCTCAAGCGCATCCAGCGCACGCTGGCCCAGAAGGATCTTCCGGTGAAGATGCTGCTGTCCAGCCTCGAGGTCGACGGGCCGGAGACCGGCGCGCTCAGCCTCCACCTCCAGGAGACCGCGGGCGCCGACGTCGCCTACACCTGCAAGCCGAGCTTCATCGCCGACCTGATGGCGCGCGAGCACGAGCTCGACGCCTTCGACCCCGGCGCGATCGATCGCGAGGTTCCCAAGGCCACGCTCGACAAGCTGCTCCGCCTGCCGTGCTTCGCCGCGGCCTACGACCCGGACGGCATGCCGCCGGAGGACTTCGCCAATTACGGCGCCTTCATCACGACCTACGCCGAGGTCGCGCGCAACACGCGCCGGCTCGTCGACTTCGTGTCGCAGCAATGCGTCGGCACGAGCCGGGACGTCCCCGTCTTCGCCGCCCCCTTCGCCGCCGCCGCGGAATGAGCAACCGATCCAGCGCACGCCGGAGCAGCCCGATGCACACGTCCATCGCCCTGTGGGGACATCCCCGTTCCCTCTCCACCGCCCTCGAGCGCTCCTTCATCGAGCGCGGCGACTTCAAGGTCTTCCACGAGGCCTTCAGCTACGTCTACTTCATGCACGAGGAGCGCACCACGCTCCCCCACCAGAACCCCGACCCCGACCACCCGCGCACCTACCGCGCCGTCCGCGACATGATGGAGCGGGCGCGGCTGGAGAGGCCCGTTTTCCACAAGGACTTCCCCTACCACGCGATCGACCACCTGATGCGCGATCCGGACTACCTGCTCGGGCAGGTCAACACCTTCCTCATCCGCGACCCGGAGGAGGCGGTGCTCTCCCACGCCAACGTCCATCCGGACGTGACGCCGGCGACGCTCGGCTACGCGGAGCAGGCGCGGCTGTTCGACTTCATCCGCGAGCTCACCGGCGAGACGCCGCTCGTCGTCAACGCCGCCGACCTCGCCGACGACCCGAAGGGCACGATCGCCGGTTTCTGCGCGCATGCGGGCATCCCCCTCGTGCCGGCTGCCATCTCCTGGAGCGCCGGCTCGCGGCCGGAATGGTCGACCTGGGAGGGCTGGCACGCCGACGTGATCGGCTCGTCGGGCATCGGCAAGCCGTCGCGCAAGTATCGCTTCAGCTACGCCGACAAGCCGCACCTGCGCGACTACGTCGCCCATTGCCGGCCCTTCTACGAGCATCTCGACCAATACCGCATCAGCCCCGTGAAGGAGGCCGCAGAATGAGCGTCTCGACCATCATCGTCACCGGCGCCGCCGCAGGCGTCGGCCGCGCCCTCGTCGGCCTGCTGCTCGATCGCGGCATGAAGGTGATCGCCAGCGACATCGACGAGCCCGGCCTCGCCGCCCTCGCCGAGACCCACCGGGGCCGCCCGCTCGCGGTCGGCGTCTGCGATGTCGGCGTGCGCGAGAGCTGCGACGCCTTCATGGACCGCACGCTTCGCGACTTCCCCGAGGTGGACGGTCTCGTCAACAACGCCGGGCTCTATCTCGGCCAGCCGGTGTGGGACTACGACGACGCCACGATGGAGCGCGTCATCGCGGTCAACGTGAAGGGCCCGATCTGGCTCTCGCGCCGCTTCGCCGAGCACCTGCTCCCGAAGAAGCGCCGCGGCGCGGTGGTGAACCTCGCCTCGGTGGCCGGAGAGGTCGGCTCGTCCGACGCGCTCTACGGCATGGTGAAGGCCGGCGTGATCGGGCTCACCAAGTCGAACGCGATGAACTTCGCCCCCTACATCCGGGTGAACGTCGTCTCCCCGGGCCTCATCGTCGACACGGCCATCGCCGACCGCATCCCCGAGTATCGCTACAAGGAATACAAGCGCCAGGAGATGCTGGACTACGACATCCGCCCCTTGGACGTCGCCCGCGTCTGCGCCTACGCGCTCTCCGAGGACGCGCGGTCGATGACCGGCGCCGTCCTGCGCGCCGACAACGGCTGCTACCCGCGCTGACCCCTGTCCCCAGACCCGCGCCACGTGCGCCGCTGCCCGAGGAGGGCGGAACCATGACCTACGCCGACCCGAACACGATCGACGACCGGCCGCTGATCATGCTGATCGGCATGGGCGATCTCGCGAGCAACGTCCTCACCCTGCTCGCGTCGACCCCGGCCACCAGCCGCCTCGTCGTCGCCGGCCGCGACGTCGAGACCGCGCGCCGGCGCGCCAACCTGGTGCGCTTCACCGCCTGGAACCTCGGCCACGTCGCCGAGATCGACGCGGTCGCCATGGACCTCGACGACATCGACCGGACCGCCGAGACCCTGGCGCAGGTGCGCCCCGACATCGTCTTCATGGCCGCCTCGCTGCAGTCCTGGCGCGTCATCACGCAGCTGCCCAAGGCGGTGTTCGAGGCGCTCGACGAGGCGCAGTTCGGCCCCTGGCTGCCGATGCACCTCTCGCTGAACCACAAGCTGATGCAGGCGGTCGCCCGCTGCGGCCACGCGCCGAAGGTGGTCAACGCGGCCTTCCCGGACGCGGTCGGGCCCGTGCTCGACAAGGTCGGGCTCGCGCCGACGATCGGCATCGGCAACGTCGCCAACATCGTGCCGGCGCTGACCCACGGCGTCGCCCACCTCACCGGCAAGGACGTCGCGGAGGTCGAGCTGCGGCTCGTGGCGCAACATTACTTCAGCCACTACGTCCCGCGCTTCGGCGACGCCGGCCGCGGCGCCTATCACATGACGGCGCGCGTCGGCGGCCAGAAGCTCAACGGATCCCTGAAGCACGACGAGGTCTTCGCGCAGCTGAACGGGCGCCTCAAGCGCCTCGGCGGCGTCGACGGCCAGCTGCTCACCGCGTCCTCCGCCGTGCGCGTGCTGCACGCCATGGCGACCGACAGCGGCATCCTCGCCCACGCTCCGTCGCCCGGCGGCCTGCCCGGCGGATATCCCGTGCGCGTCGGCCGCAATGGCGGCGTGCTCGACCTCGACGAGACGCTCTCGCGCGGCGAGGCGATCCGCATCAACGAGGAATGCCAGCGCGCCGACGGCATCGAGGCGATCGAGGACGACGGGACCGTCGTGTTCACCGAGCCCGAGATGGCGATCATGAAGTCGATGCTCGGCTACGAGTGCCGCCGCATGAGCCTCGCCGACACCTCCGCCTGGGCCGCCGAGCTCGGCGCGAAGTACGCCGCCTTCGCGGCCCGCTACGCCTGAGCCGAGACCGAGCCCGAGACCAAGCCCGAGTCCTTGCCGTGACCTGCTAACCGCACCGCCCTTCGCCGAAGGAGGCCACCATGCTGCACACACACACGACGACCGCCGGCCGCGCCGCGCCGGAGAGCTTCGAGAGCCAGTACGTGCCGAGCTTCGTCGACAAGTGGGACGACCTGATCGACTGGGACCGCCGCAAGGCCTCCGAGGCCGGCTTCTTCGTCGAGAAGCTGCGCGCGGCGGGCGCCACCCGCATCCTCGACGTCGCCGCCGGCACGGGCTTCCACTCCGTGGCGCTGATCGAGGCGGGCTTCGACGTCGTCGCCGTCGACGGCAGCGCCGCGATGCTCGAGCAGGCGCGGACCAACGCCGCGCGGCGCGGGCACCGGCTCGAGACCGTCCACGCCGACTGGCGCTCGCTCGGCGAGCGGATCTCGGGGCCCTTCGACGCCGTCGTGTGCCTCGGCAGCTCCTTCCCGCACCTGTTCGAGGAGGCGGATCGCCGGGCCGTGCTCGACGAGTTCGCCGCGCAGCTCGCGCCCGGCGGGCTCCTGATGCTCGACCACCGGAACTTCGACGCCATCCGCGCGCATCGCTACAAGTCGAGCGGCAATTTCTACTATTGCGGCACGGGCGCCAAGGTGAGCGTCGACCACATCGACCCGACGCTCTGCCGGTTCCGCTACGATTTCGACGATCGCGAGACCTACACGCTCGAGGTCTATCCCGTGCTCGAGGACGAGATGCGCGCGCTCCTGGCCGACGCCGGCTTCGCGGAGATCGCGACTTACGGCGACTTCAAGGCCGTCTTCGACGTGTTCTCCGCCGACTTCGTGATTCACGTCGCGCGCAGGCCCTGAGCCGCGCACGCACCCGCCCTTTCTCTTTCTCCTCCCATTCTCGAGGTGACTGCCGTGACGAAATACAATTCAGTGTCATACGGATCCCATCGAAGCCCACTCGCGGGCGTGCTCATCACGGTTCTGCTGACGAGCTTCGTCGCCGCCACCTACGGATTCGGCTTCTACCTCTTCTCGCAGCTCGTGCCGGACATGCGCGCCGATCTCGGCTTCGACATGACCGTCGTGGGCATGATCACGGCGGCGGGCCAGCTCGGGTTCCTCGCCTTCGCAATCCTCGGCGCGTGGCTCGCCCCGCGCATCGGCGGCGGCCAGGTGGTGATCGGCTCGGTCGCGCTGTGCGCGGCCTGCCTGATGCTGCTGCCGCTGACGGACTCGATCCTCGTCGTCGCGATCCTGCTCACGATCCTCGGCGGCACCGCCGCGTCGGTCTATGTGCCGATGGTCGAGATCGTGTCGCGCGCGATCGCCTACGAGCATCGCGGCAAGGTGCTGGGGCTCGTCTCCAGCGGCACGAGCTACGGCGTGTTCGTCAACAGCCTGCTGGTGCCGTACTTCGTGCTCAACGACACTTGGCGCGGGGTGTGGTTCTCGGTCGGCGCGGGCACCTTCGTGGTCACGGCGATCGCGATCGTCACCTTCTGGAAGCTCGGCCTGTTCCGGCACACGCCGGAACCGCCCCGCGCTGCAGCGGAGGGTGCCCGCTCCGGCGGGCTTCTCGGCGGGCTGCGCGGCGTGATCGCGCCCTGGGTCCTGGTGATCTGGGTGATCACGTTCCTCAACGGCTTCTCGACGCTGCCCTTCCAGAACTACCTCTCGCCCTACCTGCGCGAGGAGCTCGGCTTCCCGGTGGAATTCGCGGCCTGGGTCTGGGGCGTGATCGGCTTCATCGGCATGTTCGCGGGCTTCGTCGTCGGCTGGGCCTCGGACAAGACGGGCGTGCGCATGGCGCTGGTGTTCACCTACGTGTGCGTCTTCGCGGCCTCGGCGATCCTGGTGCTGGCCCCGACGCAGACCCTGGCCATCGGTGCGGGCGTGCTCTTCGCCGTGGCGTTCTACCCCATCTTCGGGCTCGTCCCGGCCTACGTCGCGAAGACCGCCTCGGGCGCGCAGGCCACCGTCGTCTTCGGCGTGGCGAACGTCACGCTCGGCGTCGGCGGCATGATGGGGAACTACTTCTTCGGCGTGCTGGCGAGCGCCGCGGGCACCTTCGTGTGGATCTACGTCGCCATCGCCGCGACCGCGCTCCTCCTCGCCGTCCTCTCGATCGTGCTGCCGTCCGAGGGCGCGACCGAGAGCGCCCCCCTCGCCGAGGGCGACGCGCTCGCCCCCGCCGTCAGGCTCGACCCCGCCGAGTGATCGCCGCGCCGGCGGCGACCGCCGGCGCGCCCCATCCCCATCAGCACAGGAGACGAGGCCATGGCCGCGACCCTCGCGCCCGATCGCAACAATCTCGCCGACACGTTCGACACGCGCACCGCCGCGCATCTCGCCGAGCTCGAAGCGCGCACGATCTACATCCTGCGCGAAGCCTACGCCCGGATCTCGCCGCTCGGCATGCTCTGGTCGATCGGCAAGGATTCCAACGCGCTGCTCTGGATGGCGCGCAAGGCCTTCTTCGGGCGCGTGCCCTTCCCGCTGGTGCAGCTCGACACCGGCATGGAGCTGCCCGAGGTCTACGCCTTCCGCGACGAGATCGTGCCGGCCTGGGACCTCGACCTGCGCGTCGAGCACTGCCCGCCGGAGGAGGCGATGGACCAGACCCTGCCGCCGGCGACCCGCGCCGCCGCGCGCAAGACCGAGGGCCTGCGCAACGCGCTCGCCCGCGACAAGTATCGCGGCGTGATGGTGGGCATCCGCCGCGACGAGCAGGCGACCCGCGCCAAGGAGCGCGTGTTCTCGCCCCGCGCGCTCGACGGCGCCTGGGACTTCCGCAACCAGCCGCCCGAGTTCTGGGACCAGTACAAGACCGATTTCCCCGACGGCGTGCACGTGCGCATCCATCCGCTGCTGCATTGGAGCGAGATCGACATCTGGCGCTACACGAAGGCCGAAAACATCCCGGTCGTGCCGCTCTACTACGCCCGCAACGGGATGCGCTACCGCTCGCTCGGGGAGAAGAACATCACCTTTCCCGTCCCCTCCACCGCCTCGACGATCGACGAGATCATCGCCGAGCTCGCCGTGACGAAGACCTCGGAACGCGCGGGCCGGACGATGGACAAGGAGACCGAGGATTCGTTCGAGCGCCTGCGCTCCAGCGGCTACATGTGAGGACAAGGCCATGACGTCTCAAGCGATCCAGACCCTCTCCCCGGAGACCGTCTCCTCATCCGAGATCCTCTCCCCCATGAAGATCGTCGTCGTCGGCCACGTCGATCACGGCAAGTCGACGCTGATCGGGCGTCTGCTGCACGACACCGGCAGCCTGCCCGAGGGCAAGCTCGAGGAGCTCGTCGCCGTCTCGGAGCGCCGGGGCATGCCCCTCGAGTGGTCCTTCGTGCTCGACGCCTTCCAGGCCGAGCGCGACCAGGCGATCACGATCGACACGACCCAGATCGGCTTCCGCTCGCAGATGCGCCCCTACGTCATCATCGATGCGCCCGGGCATCGCGAGTTCCTGAAGAACATGGTCTCCGGCGCGGCCTCCGCGGACGCGGCGGTGCTCGTGGTGGACGTCGCCGAGGGCGTGCGCGAGCAGTCGCGCCGCCACGCCTTCCTGCTACACCTGCTCGGGCTGAAGCAGGTGGCGGTCGTCGTCAACAAGATGGATCTCGTCGGCCACGACGAGGCGCGCTTCCGCGCCGTCGAGGAGGAGGTGCGCGCCTATCTCGGCGAGATCGGCCTCGCGCCGACCTTCGTCGTGCCCATCGCCGCGCGCAACGGCGAGAACCTGGCGGCCGGGTCGCCGGACATGCCCTGGTACGAGGGCCCGACCCTGCTCGAGGCGCTCGACGCGCTCAATCCGTCGGCGCCTCCGACGCAGCGGCCGCTGCGCCTGCCGATTCAGGACGTCTACAAGTTCGACGAGCGCCGCATCCTCGTCGGCCGGGTCGAGACCGGCGGGCTGCGGGTGGGCGACGAACTCGTCTTCTCGCCCTCCAACCGCCGGGCGCGGGTGAAGACGATCGAGAGCTGGAACGCCCCCGTCGCCAAGCTCTCGGCGCAGGCCGGCGAGGTCGTCGGCTTCACCCTCGACGAGCAGATCTTCGCCGAGCGCGGGGACATCGCGAGCCACGAGGCGGGCGCGCCCAAGCTCACGAACGTGTTCCGCGCCAACCTGTTCTGGCTGTCCGAGCGGCCGCTGCGCCCGGGCGACCAGCTCAAGCTGAAGGTCGGCCCGGACGAGGCGACGGTGACCATCGACGCGATCGAGAGCGCCATCGACACGCAGACGCTGGCGCGCAAGCCGGTCGACGCGGTCGGGCACAACGAGGTCGCCGAGGTGGTGCTGCGCACCCGCGAGATGCTCTCGCTCGACGACCACCGCACGAGCGAGGTCACCGGCCGCTTCGTGCTCGTCGACGGCTTCGACACGGTGGCCGGCGGCGTGATCTCGACCGAGGGCTATCCCGATCAGCGCGAGGCCATGCGGGTCAAGGGCACGAACCTCTACGAGGTCGACCACCTGCTGAGCGACCAGGCGCGCACCTGGCGCAACGGCCATCGCGGCGGGGTGATCTGGATGACCGGGCTCTCGGGCGCGGGCAAGTCGACGCTCGCCATGCGCGTCGAGCAGCGGCTCTTCGCCAAGGGCTACCAGACCTTCGTGCTCGACGGCGACAACGTGCGAAAGGGCCTCAACGCCGATCTCGGCTTCTCGCCGGACGACCGGGCCGAGAACATCCGGCGCGTCGGCGAGGTGGCCGGGCTGTTCGCGCAGGCCGGCGTGATCGTGGTGACGGCGTTCATCTCGCCCTACAGGGCCGATCGCGACCGCGCCCGCGCGGCGGCGCCGGACGCCTTCCACGAGATCCATGTCGCAGCCGACCTCGAGACCTGCGAGGGCCGCGACCCGAAGGGCCTCTACAAGCGGGCGCGCGCGGGCGAGATCGGCCAGTTCACCGGCGTCTCGGCGCCCTACGAGGCGCCCGACGCACCCGAGCTCGTGGTCGACACCGCGCGCGACGGCATCGAGGACTGCGTCGACCGGATCGTCGCCTATGTCGAGACCTACCTCGCGGCGCGGCCTCTGGCCATGACCGCCTGACGGGCGCTTTCCGGAACGACGAGGGGCGCGCCGGCATTGGCGTTCGGCGCGCCCCTTCGTATTGTCCCTCCCCGCGGGCGGTGCGCCGTCCGGGACGGGGGCGGACAATCATGACGAAAGCGACGACCGCGAGACTGCTTCTCCTCGCCGCGGCGGCGGCGTTCGCGGCGATTCTCGTGCTGGAGCCGTCCGCCGGGCCCGCCGTCGCGCAGCTCGGCGGCGCTTCCGGCGAGACCGGCGCGCCGTCCGACGACGACGTGACGGCGATGACCGGCGTGCAGGACCCCGCCTGGGTCGATTTCGCGCTGCACTGGATCACCCGCACCATCGAGTTCGGCGGCATCGCCGTCATCGTCATCGGCGCCGTCTCGTCGACCGTGGCCTACCTGCGCAGCAGGCTCGCCGGCGAGGGCGGCGACGAGCCCTACCACGAGTACCGCGCGAGCCTCGGGCGCTCGATCCTGCTCGGCCTGGAATTCCTCGTCGCCGCCGACATCATCGCCACCGTGGCGATCGAGCCGACGCTGCGCAGCGTCGTCGTGCTCGGCGGGATCGTGCTGATCCGAACCTTCCTGTCCTTCGCGCTGGAGGTCGAGATCGAGGGCCGTTGGCCCTGGCAGAACGCCCGCGATGCGCCGAAGACCCATCAGAAGAAGCCGCGCCCGGAGGGGGATGGAGCCTAGGGCGCGTCGCTCCGGAGCAGCGGGACGACCTCGCCGGAGGTCCGTGGCGCCACACGGGCGAGGGCGGCGGCGAGGTCGCGCTCGCTGAACGGCTTGCCCAGCCGCGCATCGATCGCGTCCCCGGCATTCTCGGGCATCTCGGCATAGCCCGTGGCGAGGATGATCGGCACGTGCGGATAACGCTGCCGGACGGCGCTCGCGAGCTGCAGGCCGGTCGTCCCCGGCATGGCGTGGTCGGTGAGCACGAGATCGACGGGATCGCCGGCGTCGAGGAGCGCCAGCGCCTCGCTCGCGGACGTCGCTTCCACCGGCTCGTGCCCGAGATCCTCGATCATCGCGGCCGTGCCCACCAGAACGAGGGCGTCGTCGTCGACGACGAGGACGCGAAGCCGTCGCCCGCGCGCCGGGGTTTCCGCGACGCCATCCTTGGCGCCGAGGTCCGCTTCGGCTCGCGGCGCCGCCATGCCCGTCGCCACCGGCAGCAGGATCTCCGCCGTCGTGCCCGCGCCGGGCTCGCTCGCGAGCCGGAAGCGCCCGCCGGACTGCTCCGCGAGGCCGAGCACCATGGCGAGCCCGAGCCCGGTGCCCTTGCCCACGTCCTTCGTCGTGAAGAACGGCTCCATCGCCCGCTCCAGCGTGCGCTGGTCCATGCCGACACCGGTGTCGGACAAGCATATGCGGATGTACGCGCCGCCCGGCCCGTCCGCCGTCGGCGCGTCGCGCGTCTCGTCGACGGCGATGGTGAGCGCACCGCCCTCGGGCATGGCGTCGCGGGCGTTCACCGCGATGTTGACGAGCGCGAGCTCCAGCTGGTTGGCGTCGACGAGCGCCCTCGGCAGGCCGGCTGCGAAGCGGCTCTCGATCGTGATCTGCGGCCCGATCGAGCGGCGCAGCAGGTCCGTCATCCCGATCACGAGCTCCGGCACGTCGACGGGCCGGGGCTCGAGCACCTGCTTGCGGGCGAAGGCCAGCATGCGCTGGGTGAGGGAGACGCCGCGCTCGGCGCCCTGCACGGCGTTGGCGATCAGCCGCTGGGCGCCCGCGTCGTCGGGCAGCCGCTTCCGGAGGAGCGTCAGCGCGCTCAGGACCACCATGAGCAGGTTGTTGAAGTCGTGCGCGATGCCGCCCGTGAGCTGGCCCAGGCTCTCCATCTTCTGCAGCTGGACGAGCTTGGCCGCGGCCTCCGCGACGCGCGCCTCCAGCTCGGCGTTGAAGCGCGCCAGCGCCTCGGTCGCCTCCCGGCGCTCGGTGACGTCGTAGTTGACGCCCATCATCCGCCGCGGCTCGCCCACGTCGTTGCGGGCGACCTCGCCGCGCCCTGCGAGCCAGCGCACCGAGCCGTCGGGGCGCACGATGCGGAACTCCGCGTCGAACGTTCCCCCGTCCGCGAGGGTCGCGTGCAGCTGCTCGAGCACCGCGGCGACGTCGTCCGGGTGCACCGCTTCGAGAAAGGCGCTGTAGGACGGCGAGCGCGCGCCCGGCGCGAGCCCCAGCAGGTCGTGCATCGGCCCTGTCCAGACCACCTCGCCGGTGACCACGTTCCATTCCCAGGTGACGATGCCGCCCGCGTCCTGCGCCAGGCGCAGGCGTTCCTCGCTCGCCAGCATCGCCTCCTCCGCGCGCTTGCGCTCGGAGACGTCCTCGAAGGTGGAGACCGCGAAGGCGATCCGTCCAGCAGCGTCGCGGATCGGCGCGGCGGAGACCTCGAGATCGGTCAGCGTCCCGTCGCCGCGCCGGTAGGCCATCGGCTCGCGGTCGATGACCTCGCCCGCGCGCATCGCGCGCGCGATGGGGTAATCCTCCGGCTCGTAGGGCCGGCCGTCTGCGTGGAGCGCCCCGTAGGCGGCGTAGCCGCCGGTGTCCCGGGAGGGGATCAGCGCGTGGCCGATGATCTCCTCGCCCTTGGTGTTGTGGAACAGGAGCTCGCCCGTGGGGGCGCGGGCGACCGAGACGCCGACGGTCATCTGCTCGATCACCGCGCGCAGCCGCGCCTCGCTCTCCGCGAGCGAGGCTTCCGCGCGCCGCTCGGCGGTGACGTCGCGGAAGAACACGGTGAGGCCCTCGGGCGACGGATAGGCGTTCGCCTCGAAGCGCGCGGCGAGCGGGGCGTAGTCCTGTTCGGCGCGGGTGGGGCGGCCGGTCGCCATCGCCTCGCCGTAGGCGCGGAACAGCTCGCCTCCGACCGCGGCGGGAAACGCCTCCCAGATGTTGCGGCCGACGAGGTCGCGGCCCGCCGCGAGCTGCTCGCGGGCGCGGGCGTTGAGGTAGGTGATCCGCCAGTCGCGATCGAGCACCATGACGCTGTCGGTCGTGCTCTCCAGAACCGCGCGCAGCCGCGACTCCGAACGCTGCAGCGCCTCCTTGCCGCGCCGCTCGTCGGCGACTGCGGCGAGGACGAGCGTCACCAGGGACGTGGCGGCTGCGAATTGCTGCGCGAAGATCACCCGGCCCTGCGCGGTGGCGGAGAGCTCCTGGAACGGGCCGTACCCCAGCGTCGCGCCCAGCGTCGAGGTTCCGGCCACCACGGCGATCGCGAGCGCCGCCCCGCGCACCTGGAAGGCGAGCGCCGCCCAGATCAGCGCGGGATAGACGATCCAGGTCCGCAGGAACGGCGAGGGCTCGGTGAGGAAGAGGAAGTAGGACAGAAGCGTCGTCGCCGCGATCACGAGCGCCAGATGCGCAAAGGCAGCGGGCTCCATCCGCCAGGCGTCCCGATCGCTCCAGGCCAGGATCAGCGGCGCGATCGTCAGCGCACCGACCGAGGCGCCGAACCACCAGAACGCGGCGGTGGAGAGCGCGAAATCCGGCCCCAGCCCCGTGGACAGCGACAGCGCGCCGGCGCCGACCAGCGCGGAGACGCCGGCTCCCGCCGCCGCTGCGAGCGCGAGCGCGATCACGTCCGGCATGGCCGCGAGCTTCCGGTCGAGACCGAACCACTGCGTCAGCGCCCAGGCGGGCAGGGCGGCGGATGCGGCGTTTCCGCCGGCGATCAGGAGCTCGACCGCCAGGTCGTGGCTGGTGCCGACCGTCAGCCCGGCGGCCAGCCGCGCGATCACGACCGCCGGCCACAGCCGCACGCCGCCGAGGATCAGCCCCGCGAGCGCGACCCCGGACGCCGGCCAGACCGGCGAGCCGGCGCCGTCGACCGCGGCCCATTGCAGGCCGACGACCGCGACCGCCCAATAGGCGAAGGCGAGCACGGCGCCGGCTACGAGCGAGCGGCCGCGCGAGCCTGGGATCTGCGCGTCGGTGGGCATTCGGTCGTTCACCGGGCGCATGCTATCCGATCGCGTCCGCGAACGCGAGACGGGGCCGTCAGCTTTCCAGATAGCCGCGGGCGTCCAGATGGGCCTCGAGCGCTTCGGGGAACGTGGCCGGCCGCTCCATGCCGGCGGGGCAGCCGCCGTCGGGCGCGCGCGGCGCGGCGCAGATCGTCAGCGGCCAGTCGCTCGCGCGATCCCAGGAGGCGAGCATGCGCGACCAGGCGTCCTCGCGCTCCCCGAGCCGCGCCTTCGCCGCGACCCAGGCGGCGAGGAAGCCGTTCGAGCGCCACAGCTCCGGGTTTTCCGCAGCGGTCTCCTCCAGGCGGGCCAGGTCCTCCTCCAGCGCGGCGCGAAAGCGCGGATCGTCGGAGACCTCGACGATCTTCTTGCCCGCGAAGCGCTCGATCACGAGCGGCGCGAAGGATTCGGCATAGGAGGCGTAGGCGTAGAGGAAGCTCTGGTCGATGCTGACGAGCTCGTAGATCCCGTCCGCGTCGACATCCTCGAAGGCGTAGCCGCGGTCGCCGTCGAGCATCGCGCCGGGCACGACCGCCCAGCCGCCGCCGAGCGGCGCGGCGATCTTCGTCAGCGCGCAGCAATGCGCGCCGCCGGTGAAGGCGGAGACTGCGATCTGGCGCTCGTCCGGCGCGCGCGGATCGAGCGGCGCGATGGTGATCCAGGCGCTCGCGGAGAACGACCCGGCGTCGCTCATGTCCATGGCGAAGGCGGGCTCGCCGTCCGCGATGCCGGCGACTTCGGGATACTGCAGGTCGTAGACGTCCGTCCGCGGCTCGAGCGTGAGGACCAGGCCGTCCACCGGGATCTCGAGGGGCGCCTCGCCGCCGTAGCGCAGCCGCTCCAGCCGCGGCCGGTCGGCCGACCAGAACGGGTCGGAAAAGCGGGCGCCGTCGGTGAGGAAGAGGTCGTCGGGAAGCGTCGGGTCCGCGCGCAGGGCGGCCGTGACGGCCGCCGCATCGGGGGCTGTGATCGGCCCGGCGGTGATCGCGTGCCAGCCGTTCCGCGCGGTCGCGACGTGGACGGCGTCGAAACGGTCCCGGAAGCTCCGCGCCAGCGCGATGGCCTCCGCCGGATCCTCGCGGCTTGCGAGAACCACCCAGTAGGCGTCGTCGGTCAGGCGCGACTGGGCGATCGCCGGCGCAGCCACGGCGATCGCCGACAGCGCCGCGAAAGTCGCCGCGAGGGCGGAGGTGCCGCGCATGGTGTCGATGTCCCCCAGTCGCCCGTCGAACTCCGGGCGCCAGGAAGCATGACCCCGGCCGGCGGGTCCGGCAAGCTCAGAGGGACCCGTCTCCGGGCCCGCGCGCGTGACCGCTGGTCGCGGCCTCGTCGAGGCAGTCGAGCACCGTCCGCGTATCGCCATGGGCATCGGCGAGCAGAAGGAAGGCCTTCACCAGGAACACCTCCCGCATCTCCTCTCCCACGGCGTCGAGCCGATCGGCCAAGTGTGGGAACACCGACTGCGTCTCCTCGCTATCGAAGCCGAGGTGCGTCTGAGGCTCCGACGTGCGTTCCCGCGCGCAGGTCATGTTGGCGATCCTCCCGAAGACCCTCGACGGGTCGAGCGCGGTCCCGATGGTTGCGCCCGTGGTCTTGTCGTCGACCCTTCTCGGCGGCAGCCGCGATGCCGTGATGGTCAATTATGAAGCATAACCGTTGCCGCACGTCCAGATGCGTCCCGGCGGCACGAAATGCCCGCAGGCTCGGCCCGGCGGCGCCCGGCTCGACGCCGCGGGCCGTGGTCGAGCGAGCGCCGCATGCCCGGCAGGCGAAACGCGCCGGGCGGGCGGGACGCCGGGGTGAATCGCGTTCGCGGACCCGAAGACCGCATCGGCGTGCGCGCCCGCCGTCGTCCACAGGCCAAAGCGTCATGGGCTGTAGGGCAGCCGCTCGGGCGGCGGTCCCGCGCCGCGGGCGACGAGCTCGCTCTCCTCCGCGAGGCCGCGAATCAGGCCCCAGCACATGAACAGCATGATCACCGAGAAGGGCAGGGCGGCGATGATCGAGGCGGCCTGCAGGGCGCCGAGCCCGCCGGAGACGAGCAGCACCGCCGCGACGAACCCCTCGCCCAGCCCCCAGACGATGCGATGCGGCGTCGGCGGCTCCATGTCGCCCACCGACAGGAGCGTCGTGATGACCAGCGTCCCGGAATCCGAGGAAGTGATGAAGTAGGTCGCGATCAGCAGCGTCGCGACGAAGGTGAAGACGACCCCGACCCAGCCGGCCTCGAGCGCGTCCAGCGTCCGGTAGAGGGCGAGCGTGACGTCCTCGTTCACCGCCTCCACGATGCCGCCGCCGCGCCAGAGCTCGAGATGCAGCGCCGTGCCGCCGAACACGGTGAGCCAGATCATCGCCAGGATGGTCGGCACGAGCAGCACGCCCAGCACGAACTCGCGCACGGTGCGCCCGCGCGAGATGCGCGCGATGAACATGCCCACGAAGGGCGCCCAGGCGATCCACCAGCCCCAGTAGAACGCGGTCCAGCTCGCCTGCCAGCCGCTGGTCCCGGCGGCGTCGGCGCCGGCATTGGTCCAGAACGACAGGGGCACGACGTTGATCAGGTAGTCGCCCGTGCCCTGGACGAGGAGGTTGAGCAGGTAGCGCGTCGGCCCGAACGCCAGGAAGAAGGCGAGGATCGCGAGCGACAGCCACAGGTTCAGCTCGGAGAGGATGCGCACGCCCTTGCCGACGCCGGACACGACCGAGATCGTGGCGATCACCGAGACGATCGCGATCAGCCCGAGCTGCCAGCCGACGCCGATCGGCATCCCGAAGAGCTCGTTCAGCCCGGTGTTCATCTGCACGACGCCGAAGCCGAGCGAGGTGGCGATGCCGAAGATCGTGCCGAACACGGCGAGCACGTCCACCGCATGGCCCCAGAACCCGTAGATCCGATCCCCGATCAGCGGGTACAGCACCGAGCGGATCGAGAGCGGCAGCTTGCGGCGGTAGCTGAAGAAGGCGAGGGACAGCCCGACGATGACGTAGATCGCCCAGGGGTGGAGGCCCCAGTGGAAGTACGTGAGCCGCATGGCGAGCGTCGCAGCGGCGTTCGTCCCCTGCATGCCATCGTCGAGGAAGGGGTTGTCCTGGAAGTGGAAGATCGGCTCGGCGACGGACCAGAACACGAGCCCGATGCCCATTCCCGCGCCGAACAGCATCGAGAACCAGCCGAAATAGGAGAATTCCGGCGCCTGGTCGTCGTCCCCGAGCTTGAGCGACCCGAAGCGGCTGAACAGCAGGTAGATCGAGAAGAACAGGAAGCCAGAGACGACGAGGATGTAGTACCACTTGAAGCCCGCGATGATGCCGTCGCGCGCCGCGCCGAACCAAGCCGCGGAGGTGTCCGGCGCGAAGGCGCCGAAGAGGAGGAAGGTGAAGGTGACGACGAGGGCGATCGTCGTCATGGTCGGGTTCAGCCCCTTGAAGAGGCCTTTCTGCGCACGCACCGGTCGGTCCTCCTCATTCCACGTTCATGACGTCGTGCTCGAGGCCCGCGGTGGGGTAGTATTCCTCGCCGACATGGGCGCCCGATCCGCCGACGGCGCGGTAGGCCATCCGGCCCTTCACCACCTGCCGATGGTCGATCAGCGAGACCGATGGACGGTTGTTCACCGCCGCGCGCTGGCCCAGGAACACCGCGATCGGCGCGCCGATGTTGGACGTGCCGGCGGTGAGCCAGAGCCGGTTCCAGTCGAACTGCCCGCCGATGAACTCGATCTGCCGCAAGCCCCCGTCGAAGCCGGCGATGAAGTAGTCGCGCGCCTGGCGGGTGGGGAACAGATGCACCGTGATGTAGGCGAGCTCGAGCTCGGTCACGAGCTGGGGCAGGGTGAAGCGGCCGGTCTGCTCGGCGTCGACGTGCTTCTCCGTCTTCGGGTCGATCTTGACGGAGAGGTCCTCCGGCTCGCGGTCGAAGGCGGGCAGGTAGCGCACGAAGGCCGACGTGTCCGGCATGAAGTAGCGGGCGCGCACCACCTCGAGCCGCGCGACGACGTCCTCGATGGAGAGCGCGCGGATCTCGTCCTCGGAAAGCCTCGGCGCTCTGCCGGGCTGGGTCGTATCGGCCATGGGAGCTCCTCGCGGGCTGGATCTGCGAGGGACCAACAACGGCCACGTCCGCACGGTTTCACCCGCGGCTAGATCCGCCTTCGGCGCTCGCAGCCTGCTCGGTCTTCGTTCGGCGCCGCTTCTTGAGGCGGTAGACCAGGACCTGGAGCCCGATCGACAGCGCGAGCCAGGCGACGACGGCGGCGCCGAGCAGCGCGAGCTCGCGCGGCTGCGGCGAGGTCAGCACCTCGGCGAGCTGCGTGCCCAGCAGCGTGAGCATCACGATCCCCGGCGCCATGCCGAGCGCGGTGCCGATCAGGTAGTCGACGAGGCCGATCCGGCTCGCGCCGACCACGAGGTTGACGATCGTGAACGGCGCGACGGGGAGCATCCTGAGCGCCGCCACCGCGATCACGCCGCGGTCGGCGAGCGCGCGGGAGATGTCCTTGGCGCGCCGGCCCATGCGGCGCTCGAGCGCCCGCCGCCCCAGCGCCCGGCCGACGAGATACGTCACGCCCGCGCTCAGCAGCACCCCGCAGGTCGCCACCGCGAGCGCGACGGCGGGGGGAAACATCATGCCCGTGACCGCGATCAGGACGGTGACGGGAAACACCACGAGCCCGCCCAGCACGAAGGCCGCGACCACGATCAGCGGTGCGAGCGGCCCGCCGCCGAGCGCCTCCAGCCGGGCCACGAGCGCGGCGGGGTCGGTCAGGCCGGCGGCCGGCGAGAAGCGCCACAGCGCGACGACGGCGAGGATGGCGATGGCGGCGAGCACGAGCTTGCCGGTGCGCGCCAGCGCGCGCTGCGCCGGCTGGCCGGCGAACATCTCCGCCCCGAAGGCGGGCGCGGCGATCGGCGTCTCGGGATCGGCGAGCTCGCCGATGTGGCGGGCGAGCTCGGTCTCGATCCCCGGCTCCAGCGGCGGCCCGAGGTCGATCGGCGCGAGCCGGCGGCCGTCCCCCCGCGGCAGCGCGTCGAGCGCGGCCAGCAGCGAGCCCTCCCGGGCGAGCGCGTCCGCGATCGCCTCGGGCGCGACGCCGTGGTGCTCGGCGACGAGCCCGTCGCGGATGCGGGCGATGGCGGCGCGCTCGGCGTCGGTGCGCGCCTCGATCGCGAGGTCGCACTCGGTGTCGAGGCCCATGGAGCGGTTGTTCAGGTTGGCCGAGCCGATGCGCAGCAGGCGATCGTCGACGATCATGAGCTTGGCGTGGACCATCACACCCTCGCCGGTCGGGTCGTCGGGGAGCGCCGGGAAGACCAGCCGGGCGCGGTCGGCGAAGCCGGCGTCGGCGAGGAGCGCCATGAAGCGCTTCCTGCCGGCGTTCATGGAATGCTCCTCGAGCCAGCTCTGGTGCACGTTGGGGGCGACGAGCAGAGCCTCGAGCGCGGGGACCTCGCGCATGCGCGCGATCAGCGCCTGCACCACGCTGTCGCGGGTGAGGAACTGGTTCTCGATGTAGACGATGCGCTCGGCGGCCGCGATCGAGGCCAGGAACAGCGCCTCCACCTCGCGGATCGCCGGCGCGCCGGCGAAGGCGGGGCGGGTGCGGGCGATTCCGATACGGACGTCCCGGAAGTCGGGCGCGACGTCCTCCGGCCAGAGGTCGTCGGATTGCGCCGGCGTGCGACGGGTTTTCGCGGGCGGGCTCGCCTCGGGCAGCTTCGGCGCCGCCGCGTAGCCGCCCTCGGCCTGGCGCCAGCGCGCCTCGGCGAGCGCCGCGAGCGCGCGAGCCGCCTCGCCGTCGACGACCATCTGCACGTCGTGGAAGGGCCGGTAGGTCCCGCCGTCGGGATCGCGCCGGCGCGGGTCGTCCAGCGCGTGCGCGCGCGTGTCCCAGCGCCGAATGGCGAGATCGAGCCCGCCCGAGAAGGCGAGCGCGCCGTCGACGACGACGATCTTCTGGTGATGACTCGCGCCGATCGGGAGCACGTCGTCGAGCCGCGCGCGGATCTGGCGCGGGGTCGCCCAGTCGAGCCGCACCTCCGGCAGGAGCTCGCGCTCGAGCCCGAAGAGCAGTGCGTAGTCCCAGAGCAGGAGGTCGATCTTCAGCCGGGGCCGGCGCTCGACCAGCGCGGTGAGGAAGGGCCCGAGCTCTCTCGGCAGCCCGTCCTGCGGATCGAAGCCCTCGCCGACGAGGGGCGTGCGCGTGTCGATGTCCCAGCCGACGACGAGGATGCGCCGGCGCGCGTTAAGCATCGCCGCGCGCATCGCCCCGAAGGTCGCGGCCGCATCGACGAGCGCCGCCGCCCGGCCGGCCCGCGCGATCGTCCACACCGTCTCGCCCGGCTGGAGGATACCCCCGTCGTCTCGCACGCCGTACTCCTTCGCCCCGTTCCATATCGCACCGCGCGGCGGAACGCACCCGCGCCCGGCGCCCCTCGGGAGTTTACGGGATTGCGCCGATGGCCGCGCTCGCACACCCTCGACCCGTGCCGGATGGCGGCGCGCGGGGAGATAGGCCCATGATCTCGACCATCGTCGTCGCCGTCGACGGCTCGGAGCACCAGGACGCGGTGCTCGCGCTCGCCGCCGAGCTCGCCGAGACGCACGGCGCGCGCCTCGTTCTCGCCCACGCGCTGCTGCGCGCCATACCCTACGGCGAGCTCTACGAGCTGGCCGAGCGCCACGGCTTCCTCGACCGGGTGAAGGCCGAGCTCGACCAGGCCTCGGCCACGCCGGTGATGCCGGCCGCCGCCATGGGCGGGGCGATTCCCGTGATCATGGTGTCGCAGGACACGCTCGAGCACGTCGGAAGCGAGGTCCTCGCCGCCGCGCGCCGGAGCGTCGAGGGGCGCGGGATCGCGATCGAGTCGCGCATCGCCGACGCCCCGCCGGCGGACGCGGTCGTCGAGATCGCCCGCGCGGAGGGCGCCGACATCCTCGTCATCGGCAGCCGCGGGCTCGGGCGCATCAAGGGCATGCTGCTCGGCAGCGTGTCGCAGAAGGTCGTACAGGACGCGCCCTGCGCCGTGCTCGTGGTGAAGTGAGCGGCGGAGATCGCTCTATGGGTGTCTGGATCCCGGACTCGCTTCGCAATCGGGATCATCAATTCTTGTCTTTCCGGGTCGCGAAGCGGGCCCGGAACCCAGATCCCCGACGATGCAGTCGAGCGCGTTCGCGCGCTCGCTCCACGCGGGCTCCGTGGGGACGCGGATCGGGGCGACCACGGCGGTGCAGAGCGGCGTGAACGCCGCTCCTCGATCGTCGAGGGTATGGGTCCCGGACTTGGCTATCGTAATCCGGGATGACAACGACCTTAACCCTTCGTTCACCATCCGCCCGGCAAGATTTGCCCATCGGGCGAGAGGGTTTCGATGAGCGAGGCGGGGGCATCGACGGCGCCGGTGGCGCCGGTGGCGGGACGGTCGGCGGGCATGACGGCGCTCGGCGTGTTCGCGCGCCGCACCGACCTGTTCCTGGCGCTGGGCGTCATGGGCATCCTCGTGGTGCTCATCTTCCCGCTGCCGGCGATCGTGCTGGACATGCTGCTCGCGATCTCGATCATCTTCTCGGTGCTGATCCTGATGACGGCGCTGTTCATCGAGGAGCCGCTGGAGTTCTCGTCCTTCCCGACCGTGCTGCTCATCGCCACGATGCTGCGGCTGTCCCTGAACCTCGCGTCGACGCGCCTGATCCTCAGCAACGGCCACGAGGGCACCGACGCCGCCGGCCACGTCATCGAGGCCTTCGGCGGCTTCGTCATGGGCGGCAACTTCGTCATCGGCGTCGTCGTCTTCGCGATCCTGGTGCTCGTCAACTTCATCGTCATCACCAAGGGCTCGGGCCGCATCGCGGAAGTCGCGGCGCGCTTCACGCTGGACGCCATGCCCGGCAAGCAGATGGCGATCGACGCCGACCTGTCGGCGGGCATCATCGACGATACGCAGGCCAAGAACCGGCGCCAGAAGCTGGAGGACGAATCGAGCTTCTTCGGCGCCATGGACGGCGCCTCGAAATTCGTCCGCGGCGACGCCATCGCCGGCCTGCTGATCACGCTGATCAACGTCATCGGCGGCATCGTCATCGGCGTTGCGCAGATGGAGATGAGCTTCGGCGACGCGGCGCATTCCTACACGATGCTGACGGTCGGCGACGGCCTCGTCTCGCAGATCCCCGCGCTCATCGTCTCGACCGCGGCGGGCCTGCTCGTCTCGAAGGCGGGCGTGAAGGGCGCCGCCGACAAGGCGCTCGGCAAGCAGCTCGCGCACTACCCCAAGGCTCTGGGCATGTCGGCCGCGGTGATGGGCGCGATCGCGCTCCTGCCGGGCATCCCCTTCATCCCCTTCATGGCGCTCGCCATCGGCGCCGGGGCGATGGCCTGGCACTTCGGCAAGAAGGCGAAGGCGCTCGCGGCCGAGAAGGACGCCGACGCCGCAGCCCGGGCCAAGGCGGGCGCGCAGAGCGACGTCGGGCCCGGCGAGCCGCCGATCTCGGACACGCTGAAGATCGACGACCTCAAGGTCGAGATCGGCTACGCGCTCTTGCCGCTCGTCAACGGCCGGGGCGGGGACGGAGTCGATCGCCTGACCGAGCAGATCAAGGCGCTGCGCCGCCAGCTGGCCGCCGAGCTCGGCTTCGTGATGCCGAGCGTGCGCATCCTCGACAACGTGCAGCTGGAGGCCAACGCCTACGTGATCCGCGTCAAGGAGATCGAGGCGGGGCGCGGCGTGGTCTTCCCCGACCAGTTCATGGCCATCGACCCGATGGGCGGCCAGGTCCAGCTGCCGGGCCAGCACATGCTCGAGCCCACCTTCGGCCTGCCGGCGACCTGGGTCGACGCGGGCCTGCGCGACCAGGCGCAGCTGAAGGGCTACACGGTGGTCGACGCCGCGACCGTGCTCTCCACCCACCTCACCGAGGTGATCAAGGCCAACATGTCGGAGCTGCTCTCGCATCCCGAGGTGCAGAAGCTCCTGCGCGACCTGCCCAAGGAGCACGCCGACCTCGTCAAGGAGATGGTGCCCTCGCAGATCACCGCGACGGGCATCCAGCGGGTGCTGCAGATGCTGCTCGCCGAGCGGGTCTCGATCCGCGACCTCGGCACCATTCTCGAAGGGATTTCCGAGGTGGTGGGCGGCACGCGCGCGCCGCGCGAGATCGTCGAGCACGTGCGCCAGCGCCTCGCGCGCCAACTCTGCGCACAATACACCGGCCCGAACGGCGTCCTGCCGATCGTCACGCTCTCGCCCGCCTGGGAGGGCGCCTTCCTCGAGGCGCTCGTCGGACAGGGCGAGGAGCGCCAGCTCGCCATGCAGCCCTCCAAGCTCGGCGAGTTCGTCAACGCCGTGCGCGACCGCTTCGAGGACGCGGCCCGCCAGGGCGAGATGCCCGTCCTCGTCACCTCCGCGCAGGCGCGCCCCTACGTGCGCTCCATCATCGAGCGCTTCCGCCGCGAGACCCCGGTGATCAGCCAGGCGGAGATCCACACGCGGGCCAGGTTGAAGACGGTGGGGAGCGTGTGAGCGGCGGAGCGCGGCGTTGATCCGCAGGGCGCGTTCTGGTTTAGTCCGGTCTGGAGGTGTCCCATGGCCGTCGACGCACAGCTCGGACCGCAGATCGAAGCAATCATCTCGGAACTCGTCGGAACGGGACGCTTCAAGTCCGAAGCCGACGTTCTACGCGAGGGCGTGCGTCTCGTTCAGGAGCGCGAGAACCGTCTCGCCGCCCTCGACGAGGCCATCGAGGAAGGGGTCTCGAGCGTCCGGGCGGGACGTACGAAGCCTGCCGACGAGGTCTTCGACCGGCTCGAAGCCAAGTATCGGGCGATCGCGGCGGCGAGGCGCTGATGCGGGTTCGGCTGTCGCACGAAGCGGAAGCCGATCTCGAAGTGATCGCCGACTTTATCGCCGAATCCGATCCTGCTCGCGCCTTCGATACCGTCGTCGACCTGAGAGCCGCCTGCTCGGCGCTCGGCGAGAATCCTCGCCGCTTTCCGTTGGTCCCCCGCTACGTCCATCTTGGTGTCAGACGTCGGGTGAGCGGTCAGTATCTCGTGTTCTACGTGGTCAACGATCGAAGCGTCGATGTCCTGCGCATCGTCCACGGCGCGACCGACTACGAGAAGACGCTGTTTCCCGGCTGGTGATTCACGTCGAGACGCCTGCGCCGTCCCGAAGGTAGCCCCAGCTCACCCCGCCACCACCACCTCCTCCACCGGCCGCCGCAGCGAGCGCGGCATCGCGGGCGCGTGGCCCACCCGCAGCACCAGGTTCGGCCGCCGGTCGCCGAGACCCAAGAGCGTCCGCAGCTTCGCGCGCTGGGCGGGGACCTCGACCGGCTGGTTGAGGAAGGCGAGCTTCAGCCCGTCGGCGGTGGCCTGGAGCGCCGCGCGCTGATAGGCGCGGCCGGCGGCGACGAAGCCCGCAGGCCCATCCTCCCCGGCGACGAGCACCATTAGGCCCGACGAGGAGCGGATCTGGCGCACGAGCTTGTCGGTCTCGCTCCTCTTGCGGAAGACGAGGGGGAAGATCCGCTCGCCGATCCAGCTCGGCAGGGTCGGGTTGCCGGCGCAGGCGGCATAGAGCCCGTCGCGGCGGGCCAGCGCGTCCTTGGCCGAGAAGCGCAGCCACGCCTTCAGCTCGTCGACGAAGGCGGGGTCGTCCATCTGCGCGGCGTTGCCGGCGACGATCAGCTCGCAGAGCTGCTCGACCCGCGTGGGATGCGAGAGGTAGATCAGCTCCACGCCGTGCAGCGCCGCAGCGGCGACCATGCGGTCGATCGCGTTCACCGCGGCGGGGCGGCCGTCGTAGTCGCTGCGGGTGGATTGCCGCTCAGGGATCGCCTCGAACAGGCGCGCCTCCTCGCGCGGCGGCGTCGCCCCCGGGGCGAGGTCCACCGCGATGCGCCCGTCGCCGCCCGCGACGAAGGCCGCCTCGGCACTCGTCCCGCGCGCCCGCGCCGCGATCGACAGCGCCTCGGCGGCGGCGCCGAGGCTGGCCCAGAGGTGGTGGTCGTCGGGATCGACGGCCGGCGTGCGGCGGGCGAGATCCGGCTCGATGTCGAGGCCGCCCGCGCGCAGGCGAAAGCGCCAGGGCTGGGTGTTGTGCCCGCTCGCGGCGAGCGTCGCATAGCGCACGAGCTCGCGCTGGTCCGGCGTCGGCGACAGCGGCGCGCGTTCAGCCGCGGCGACCTCGTCGTAGGCGGACATGGCTCGACCTCCCGCACGCGCCCCCTGATGCGCCCCGTTCTCGGCGAACGACGAAATCATAGCGCAGTTTCCCGCGGCGCGCTAAAGCCGACGCCATGACAGACGCCGCCGCCCCCGTGATCATCCTCGTCGAGCCCCAGATGGGCGAGAACATCGGCATGGCCGCCCGCGCCATGGCGAATTTCGGGCTTACCGAGATGCGCCTCGTCGCGCCGCGCGACGGCTGGCCGAACCCGGCGGCGACCGCCACCGCCGCCGGCGCGACGCACATCCTCGACGCCGCCACGGTCCATCCCGACACGCGCGCGGCGATCGCCGACCTCACCCTGGTCTACGCCACCACCGCGCGCGAGCGCGGGCAGATGAAGCGCGTCGTGCTTCCCGCCGAGGCGGTGCCGGAGATGCGCCCGGCGCTCGCCGCCGGCGGGCGCGTCGGCATCCTGTTCGGGCGCGAGCGCGAGGGGCTGTGGAACGACGAGATCGCGCTCGCCGACGCGATCCTCACCTTCCCGGTGAACCCGGCCTTCCCCTCGCTCAACCTCGCCCAGGCGGTGCTGCTCGTCGGCTACGAGTGGTTCAAGGCGGAAAGCGCGGGCGCGCTGCCCTTCGGCGACGTCGAGCGCCCGGCGGCGCCGCGCGAGATGGTGGTCTCGTTCTTCGAGGCGCTCGAGGCCGAGCTCGATGCGGCCGGCTTCTACCCGCCCGACAAGAAGGCGACGATGGCGCGCAACATGCGCGACATGTTCCTGCGCAAGGGCCTCTCCGAGCAGGAGGTGCGCACCTTCCGCGGCGTGATGACGGCCCTCACGAAGACGCGCCGCGGCGGCGGGACGCCCGCGGCGTGACGCGGCTCCTCGTGTTCGATTCGGGGCTCGGCGGGCTCACGGTGCTCGCGGAGATCCGCAAGGCCCGCCCGGATGCCGAGATCCTCTACCTCGCCGACGACGCCTTCTTCCCCTACGGCGCGCTCCCCGAGGAGGCGCTCGTCTCGCGGGTTCTCGACCTGATGACGCAGACGATCCCGCGCGAGCGGCCGGATGCGGTGGTGATCGCCTGCAACACCGCCTCGACGCTGGTCCTCGCGCCTTTGCGCGCCGCCTTCGCGATCCCCTTCGTCGGCACCGTCCCCGCGATCAAGCCCGCCGCGGCGGTCTCGCGGACGAAGCGCGTGAGCGTGCTCGCGACGCCGGGCACGGTGGCGCGGGACTATACCCGCGCGCTGATCGCGGAGCACGCCGCGGATTGCCGGGTGACGCTGGTCGGGTCGCACGCCCTCGCTGCGCACGCCGATGCCGAGCTCGCAGGCGCGCCGGTGGAGGACGACGCGCTCGCCGGCGAGATCGCGCCCTGCTTCGTCGAGGAGGACGGCGGGCGCACCGACACCGTCGTGCTCGCCTGCACGCACTACCCGCTCCTGACCGAGCGCCTCGCCCGCCTCGCGCCCTGGCCGGTCGCCTGGCTCGACCCGGCGCCGGCGATCGCGCGGCGCGTCGTGAGCCTCGTCGGGGACGGCGATCCCGGAGCGGACGCGGGGAGGGGCGAGGCCCGCTTCACCAGCGGCCGGGCGCTGCCTCCGCCGCTCGTCGCCGCGCTCGCCGCGCGCGGGCTGACGTGTGGGTGAAGCCCTCGCTCCGTCTCGCCCCACCCTGCGGGGAAGGGTTGGTGGCCCTCACCGCCCGCGCCGCATCCGATACCTCCCCGCAGGGGCTATGGCGTTCACGGATCTCGCAGGCGCCGACGGGACAGATCGAGCTCGTCGCTTCGGCGAGGGCCTTCCTTCCCCCTTGTGGGGAAGGTGTCGGCGAAGCCGACGGATGGGGGTCGGGGGGCAATCCCGGTGCTCGGTCTTCAGGCGAAGCGGCTGCTGCCGCCCTGCAACTCCGTCGAGCGAATTCTGCACGACCCCCACCCCCGACCCCTCCCCGCAAGGGGGAGGGGAGACCGGTGTCCGGACCGGATAGAGTCCTGACGGAATGGACCGGATGAGTGGTTGACAGTTCAGTTCTGTCGGCAGGGGGGCCTGCCGATGCCTTGGAACGCGAGCTGTGTGATGGATCAGCGGATGCGCTTCGCCTTGCTGTGCGAAGAGGGGCAGCACACGATGACCGAGCTGTGCGAGATGTTCGATATCAGCCGTCCGACCGGCTACGAGTGGCGGCACCGCTTT
>Ga0208623_100051_pt1 | contig 170865 bp, 151 predicted proteins | sample HotLakConsUCCL28_FD_184737 | JGI IMG/M metagenome (GOLD analysis project Ga0208623, IMG submission 184737) | Hypersaline microbial mat communities from Hot Lake, Washington, USA - Hot Lake Consortium UCC-L28 (SPAdes) (version 2) ...
ATCGGCAATCTCGTTCCTTGACTCCGTCGTCCCATGGTTGTTCTCATCTCCCTGACGCTGAATTGAGCGCAGTGTATGAGCACTTCCAGATGGGGTGAATAGGACCTGCCGAAGTTGGCGCGATTCAGGTGCCGAAGTTGGCGCGATTCAAGTGCCGAAGTTGGCGCGATTTAGGTGCCGAAGTTGATGCGATTTTGCAGCTAGGTTTCGACAATCACAAACACGATACCGATGGTCGCATTATTCCTGCAGAACCTCCTAGCATCGAGGTTTTAGTGCAGGAAATTATCGACTACATAACTCGCCAGACAACTTAGAGGGTGACATAGATCCCAGGGTTCTTCGAGAACCCTGGGATCTATGTCACCATCCCCCCTGCCGATACCGCAGCAGGTAGCTAAACACCTCCCCCTGCTCCGGGGTAATCAAAATACCCGACGCCGGGATCGTCACCAACCGGCTCCACTCCCGCTGCTCTGCATACCTGAGCAAATGCAGGTGGTTAATTGCCCCTCGCACCCCCTCCGGCGACCCAATCACCAGATGGCGCAACCGCTCCCGCCCCGGCTGGGCGTTAGGGAATGCTAACTGCAGTTGAAACCGAGGCCCCCGATGTGGCTAAAAGCGACGAACAGGACAGGGGAAAAATACCTGAAGCGACTGTCGTATCTCTATTGTAGCTAATCTACAACTGTAGTATTAGGAAATCGCAATGTATATTTTGCTGGTGCTGACATTGATGCCCTGTTTTTCCCGGTGGCCACGGCCCGGCGGCGTTGGTCAAGGCCAAAACCGCCCAAGCAGACTCCATCCTTAAGGGCAGGCAGCTCACCGCCTTGACCAGCGCCGAAGAAGCGGCGGTCCAGCTAGACCGGATGGTGCCGTTCCCCCTGGAAACCCGCCTCAAAGAACTGGGGGGCGAATTCAGCCAGGCCGATGTCTTTCAGCCCTACGTCGCCACCGACGGCAAGCTGGTGACGGGGCAAAATCCTCCATCTTCAGCCCCCACAGCCCAGGCGGTGAGCGAATTGCTCAGTCCGATTTCCGCCTAAGGCCCGGTATTGATAAGGGTTTCCTGGCCATAGACAACAATGCCGTCCCGACCATTTTGTTTGACCTGGTAGAGGGCCAAATCTGCCTGTTCGATCAACTGTCGGGGGGAGGTGTCGAGTCTGGGGACCAAACTGGTAATGCCCAGGCTAACGGTAACAAAGCCGCTCTGGGTGCCCTGGTGGGGCAACCGCAGCTGATGGATAGCCTCTAAAACCCGTCGGGCCACCTTTTGGGCACCTGCGGCGGTGGTTTCGGGCAGCAGCAAAACGAACTCTTCCCCGCCATAGCGGGCAACCAGGTCGCCGGGCCGTTTGACCGACTTTTGCAGCACGGCGGCTATCTGCCGCAGACCATCATCGCCCTGGCTGTGACCGTAGATGTCGTTATAAGCCTTAAAGTTATCCACATCGCAAAAAATGGCCGCCAGGGGCAGCTGGTTATGCTGATGATGATGCCACGCCTGCATGATGCGCTGATCAAATTGGTGGCGATTGGCCAGTTTAGTCAGACGGTCTTCTCCCGATAGCCGCAGCAGTTCTTTGTTGGCTTGGGCCAGTTTTTGGTACAGCTCTCCCTGGTTAATGGCAATGCCGATGTGGGTGGCCAGTTCATTCAACATCTGCAGTTCGCGGTCGTGCCAGGTCCGCCTTGAGCGGCAGTGATGGGCAATCAGCAGCCCCCAGAGATTGCCCTGGTAAAGCACTGGCACCACCAGATTGGCTTTCACGGCATACTCCGACAGCATTTTGATATGGCAGGGCTGCAGACCGGCCTGGTAAATATCATCGATGGCCCTGGCTCTGCCCTGACGGTAATAATTGACATATTCCTGCCGAAAACAGGGATCTTCAATCACCTCGTGGATGATGGCCGGAAAGCCTGGGATGACCGACTCTTTGACGATGGTGCCAACCCAATTCTCATCGAACTGAAACAGCACGACCCGGTCGGTATTCAGCAGGTAGCGCACCTCGGCCACGGTCATATTGAAGATGTCTTCAATATCCATCGACTCACGAATTTTTAGGGCGATACTGCTGACCAACTGCCGCTGCTGCTGCTCGATGCTGTCCTGCAATTTGGCGTCGTCGTTCTCCCCCTGAAGCAACCGGAGTGGGGAGGTTAGGGGTTTAGCTGCTGGCGGGGTACCCCGTGGCGGCAGTACCGGTAGAGGCAGGTCGGCCTGGGTCCGAGGCCGGAGTGACGGTGGATTGCCTTCGGGGTCATCCCTGGAAACGGTTACCTTTTGGACCTGCTGCTGCCGGTTGCGAATCCATTGCACCATTGCCGCCGGGGCCAGGGGGCGGCTAAACCAGTAGCCCTGCACCTGTTGGCAACCAATAGATTTTAGAATGGCCAACTGCCGCTCGTTTTCAACTCCTTCGGCCACGGTGTTCAGGTGCAGCCCTTCCCCCAGAGCCACAATAGTTTTGGCGATGGCAACGCTGCTGTTATCGGTTTCCAGATCGCGCACAAAGGCCCGATCAATCTTCAGGGTATGTAGGGGAAAATGCTTCAGTACATTCAGCGAAGAATAGCCTTTGCCAAAGTCATCCAGGGCGACGGTAAACCCGTATTCAGTCAGGGTTCTGAGCTGTTTCACCGTTCTTTGTAAATCGTGGGTTGTGGCTTCTTCAGTAATTTCCAGTTCAATCCAGCGGGGGTCAACCCCTTCTTCCTGCAAAATGCGCCAGATGGTTTGGGCCAGGTCAGCCCCCTGAAACTGCGTCAGGGAAAGATTAATAGCAATCCGCATGGCCGGTAACCCCTGGCCCAGCCAGCGGCGATGTTGGCGGCAGGCCTGACGAATGACCCACTCCCCAATGGTGCCGATGAGTCCAGTTTCCTCTGCCACAGGAATAAAGCGACCCGGTGATATCACCCCCAGGTTGGGATGATGCCACCGAATTAATGCTTCTACCGCCGCCACTTCGCCGGTGGCCAGATCAAGTTGGGGCTGATAATAGAGCGACAGTTCTTCTCGATGAATGGCGTGGTGCAGAGCCGCACCAATGGCAACGTCAGTCATGCCGCCGATATTTGCGGTCGGATCGTAGATCTTGTAGGTATGGCGGCCCGACCGTTTGGCATTGTGCATGGCGATTTCGGCATGCTGCAGCAGCAGGTCCAGGGACTCTCCACAGTAGGGGGCCACTGCCCACCCAATAGACGCGGTGGAATAAACCTCCTGGCCCTGCAATTGAAACGGGGTCTTAAATATCGACAGCAGTGTCTGGCTGTACTGCACGATGTCGTGGGTGCTACCTACATAGGGTAGGGCCACGACAAAACCATCGCCGTGCCATCGTCCCAACACCGGCGAAGAGGAGGTGCCAATGCCATGATTGAGGTGGCTGCGCAGACGCTCGGCCACCTGACTAAGCAAGACATCTCCAGCACTATGACCCATCGACTCGTTCACCACCTTAAACCGGTCAAGCCCTAAAATACCTACAGCCATTTCTGCCCCTTCCTGGCTAGTATGAAACAGCTTGAGAGACAGAGAATGCAGCAACAGCTTTTCGACCGGCAGGTGGGTCACCGAGTCGTAGGCAGACTTTTGGGTCACCAGTTTGCGGGCACCCTGCTGAACCAGCACGGAATAAAGCCGCATGGCCACTTCCTGGGCCATCTGCAACACTTCGGGTTGCCAGGGGCAGGTGGTCTGGTATTGCTCTATCCAGATTTCGAAGGATTTACGAGGTTGGTAATGGCGTTCATCGGGGTCGTATTTACCCACCCAGGAGCGCTCCACCAGTTGGGGAGATCTAAATAGACTGAGGTACCCGAGCACTTTTTCCTGGTACTTAATGGGGGTTACCAGCAGGCTTTCTAGCCCTGTACCCTCGAAGGCAGAGGCAAGGGGGCTGCTACCATCAACCAGACAGCACACTGGGGTCATGTCTTTTCCATGGTGGATGTCTAAAACTATGTGCCCCTTCAAGGCGCTGGTCTGGCTTGCACAGGCTTCAGGGGGATATTCGGTCTGTAGCCACTGCAGGGTTTCCTGCCAGATTGGCTGCTCTTCTAAATCAGGAACGGTAGGCTGAACCCCCCAGGTATAAACGGTACCGGGTTCATCCATCAGGCAATTAGACAGGTACAGCCTGACCCCGTCGACCTGCATGGCCTTAGCAATCGACAACACCACCTGATCCCACCAGTCTGCCGGTAGGGGTAGGGGTTTACCCAGGTGACGGGCGAACTGCCGGTGCAGTTCCAGGTAGGTCTCTTGCCACATGGTCTGGGTCATGAGTTTAGCCTTGGCCAGGGCGACAGAAATCAGGTTGGCCCAAAGCTGTATCAACTGCAGTTGCTGCTCAGAAAACCTGTAGGACTGGCTGTGGTGAATGGCAATTAACCCCCACAGCTGTCCCTGGTCAAATAGGGGTACCGTTAATGAGGCCTGCACCCCCATTGAGGTCAGATAGTCTAGATGGCAGGGGTCAACCGGGCTGTAGCGGACTTCCATATCCGGTTGGGCTACCTGGCCCCGCTCCGTTAGACTGGCGGGGAGTAGCGCTTTTTTTTGCGACACGACATTCACAATCACCCGTTGTCGAGCCTTTACAAAGAGCCGTCGGGCCTGGGGCGGAATGTCTGAGGCCGGAAAGTGCAATCCCAATAGACTTGGTAACCGTTCAGGAGTAAGCGCCTCAGCCACAACCTGACCATGGCCATCTTCGTCAAATTGGTAGATCTTAACCCGGTCAATCTTGAGATAGCTTCGAATTTGTTCTGTTACCGTCTGTAAAATATCGGTCAGTTCATCGGCCCGATAAAACACATTGTTAATCTGGTCAAAGAGTTGATCGATAGCTTTGAATTGATTTAACATTCGCCCTCACAAGATGCGGCAGACATCGCAACGAGAAAGTCCATAGATTAAGTCCAGCTCAAGATCTGTAGTTTGCTTTCAGGCAAAACCCCAATTTTGGGCCTGGACAGGATATGGTTTTCACTTTTCCCGATCGGGTATTGCCCCCAACCAGGGCATTCCTCTGCTATTGAGCCTGGCAACCTTAGTGTTCCCCCTGAAAACTGGTATGGAGCGATAGTATTTAGCAAGCTTTACAAACCCTGAGGAGCTGATATCAAAGGGGTTGAGCCTGCAGCCACCGACCGTATTACTGTCTGGCCAAGGAAAAACTCCGGGCCGCGGACCGGGGATGGTAGGTAGTGAAGCATTACCCCACAGAGATCCGAAAAGAAACTCGTTGATTAGCAGGCAAATCAGAAGCAGGGAGGTTGGCGATCGTCCTAAACCGCGTCCCAGGCCAGCAGGGGAATTTGGCCTTAGAGAAAACTACAGATTTCGAGCTGGGCTTGGGATCAGCATCAGGCAAGAAGAGCGCTGATGGACCAGGACAGGGGTGATAGTGGCTTCGATCGCTGACAGCAAGAGGCAATTATTGCAAATTAAAATCAATTGTTTCAGTTCTTTTCGCAGCCACAAATTAGCAAAGAATGATACCGAATATCAATAAATACTCAGATTATCCTTTTGACATTCGTATCAAATGCCTCTGCCCAGTCCCCATTTAACTTCAGAAAGCTGTTCAGAAAGTCTCGGAACGGTGGTAAACCAGCACTTCTCACTCTACATTCCTTCCGTTTAAGGGAAGTCAATTGCCAGCTTCACACAAAACTTAATAATCTCCTTATTGATAATCATTCTGATTTATGGTGATATAGACTTGTTGAGAATGATACGCAACAAGTTATCTCGAAGACCATTATTCCTCACGGTCTGCTACCGATAGTTCTCTCAAAAAGGAATTCTGCAATGCAAACCTACGGCAAAACAGAAGTGGCCTACGAATGGTGGGCCGGTAACGCACGCTTTGCAAATATGTCTGGGCTATTCATCGCCGCCCATGTGGCCCAGGCTGCCTTGATTACTTTGTGGGCTGGGGCTTTCACCCTGTTTGAATTGTCCTGGTTCAATCCCACGATTCCCATGGGTGAGCAGGGGCTGATTCTACTGCCTCACCTGGCTACCCTGGGCTTCGGCGTCGGCGAAGGTGGGCAAATTGTGGATACCTACCCTTACTTCGTTATCGGGGTTTTGCACCTGATCTCCTCTGCGGTGCTGGGGGCGGGGGCGTTGTTCCACACCTTCAAAGCCCCTGCGGATTTGAAAGAAGCCAAAGGCCAGGCGCGCAAGTTCAACTTCGACTGGGATGATCCCGCCAAATTGGGCCTGATTCTCGGCCATCATCTCTTGTTCTTAGGCGCGGGTGCCCTGCTGCTGGTGGCAAAGGCCACGATGTGGGGCGGGTTGTATGACTCCACTATGCAAACCGTGCGGATGGTGCAGCCCACCCTTGATCCCCTGGTCATTTACGGTTACCAAACCCACTTCGCCAGCGTCAGCAGTCTGGAAGACCTGGTGGGAGGGCATGTTTATGTCGGCGTTCTGCTAATTGCCGGTGGCATCTGGCATATCCTGGTGCCGCCGCTGAAGTGGGCTAAAAACGTACTGCAGTTTTCCGGCGAGGCGATTCTGTCTTACTCCCTTGGGGGCATCGCCCTGGCGGGATTTGTCGCCGCCTACTTCTGCGCGGTGAATACCCTGGCCTATCCGGTAGAGTTCTACGGTCCTCCCCTGACGGTGAAGCTGGGCATTTTCCCTTACTTTGCAGACACCATTAATCTGCCCCTGAACGAGCACACCTCCCGTTGCTGGTTGGCCAATGCCCACTTCTTCCTGGCCTTCTTCTTCCTGCAGGGGCATCTGTGGCATGCGCTACGGGCGATTGGCTTTGACTTTCGCCGGGTCGAAAAAGCCCTGAACGTGGCGGAATCCTAAAGTTTTCGATAAGGTCCCTCCTACGATGGGGGCGGCGGGATTGGCAACCCCAACGCCCTTTTTTTCTTCGTAGTAGTAGCTGGCAGAAATCAGATGACCCCTTCTATGGGTGCCAGGTTCCGGGTATCAGCTTTTAGGAACGGTTAGCCGACTTATACCGCATGTACTAATCTTCCGTCGCTTGACTTGTAACTAAACCTTGTCTGAGTCGAGAAGTGGAGTTTTGCCTGAGGGAAAGCTACAGTTTTCGAGCTGGACTTGGTTTATATCTACGCAAAAACTATTTGCTCCATCCCCATGACTTGCCCTTTTTGTTCTGAACCTTTATTGCGCCATGTCGGGAAAGACGGCATCTATTGGTTCTGTCTACACTGTCGTCAACCTATGCCCCGGTTAAATGTTACTGAAACAAGCCGACATCTACCCGAACAAAAGGCTTGATCTGCCGTGGGATGGGCTCTAGCCGCCAGCTTTAGGAATGAGAAAGTTTTAAGTTCTTAGTTTTGAATTTTGAATTGACTGCTCAACTCAAAACTCAAAACTCAAAAGTTGGAACTTAATTGATTCTGAGCTTAATTCAGTCGTAGGGTGGGCGCTGCCCACCAGGCTTAATTCAGTGACATTCGCCGCAGGGTGGCTCTGCCCACTAGCCTTAGTTCAGTGACGTTTATGCCTCAATTCACTCTGTCAACGGAAGATCCGTTTAAGCAAAATCTCCATTTGCCCTGAGCGATTGCTTGCTTCATTTATCGAACTTGGACTTCAATATCATGGCTTTCAACCCTTCAAATTCCACCACACCCGATGCCCTCTGGGTAAACGTCAGCACCGGGTTTCAGTGTTTAGACCGCAAGTTTTTGGGCCAGCTGGCCCGCTTTAGTGAAGTCTCCCATTGGGCTTATTCCCAAACCGCAGATGAGCCCTGCTCCCTGGAGATTGCGATGACTATGCTCCATGACTACATCAAGCAGTGCGATCGCCCCCTGCACCTGATGGGCCACAGCACCGGAGGGTTGTTAGCGCTGCTGTATACCCGGCGCTTCCCCCACCGGGTGAAGTCCCTGACGCTGCTGGGGGTCGGGGTGAACCCAGCGGTTGATTGGCAGGCCCACTACTATGCCCAGCTTGAGTTTTTGCACTGCAAACGCAGCCTGGTATTGGCCCAGATAGCCTATGCCCTGTTTGGCAATCGCCCCCAACCGGCAGTCCAACGGTTCGTACACATGCTCGAACAGGACCTGGCCCATTCCCTCTCGCCCCATTCTCTGTACAAGCGGGTCAGCATCTGCCCCGAGGGAGTTTCCGTGCCGCTTTTGGTGTGCGGCGGCAGTGAAGATGTCATCGTCGACCCGACTCAAATCGAAGGGTGGCGGTCCTGGCTGAAGCCGGAGGATCAGCTGTGGCTGTGCCCGGGGGGACGGCACTTTTTCCAGGCTTCCCACCCCCATGAGGTGGCCCATCAAATCCTTAAATTTTGGGGCATTACGACAGCATTTGCCATTACTCCCCTCTGCCCTGAATTGGTGAGCTAAGGAGAAGTTTGATTGTGATTCAATATTTTTCTAACCTCGATGCTGATGGCTGGCTAGCCTTACTTTGCCCGGTCATGATTTGGTCGGTGTTGATGGCGTTTATTCTGTCGGTAATGGTGGCGTTAGAAGATGCCATAAAACGTCTTCGGCGCATGCACCAGATTCCCTGTAGCCGCTGCCAGTTTTACACCGGCAGTCACTTTCTGAAATGTCCGATTCATCCTGTTTCGGCCTGTTCAGAAGAGGCTATCGATTGCCGAGATTTCGAACCGGCAACCTACAATCAGCCTAAAGTCTGCCCCTGCAAACCGATGGTTTATGGCCGATTTATTAGAAAGCATTAAAAAATGAATGCTAATCTCTGTAAAACGACTCAGCATGGCATCCCTCTCCATTCATTCTTTGCCCTTTAATCATCATGTACATTTCAAAACACCTGTCCGCCGAAGGCCCCGATCTTTGCCTGCTCAAACGCTTTCATCGGAAGGATTGTTTACCAGCCCTAGCTGATGAAATCTGGCAGATTGAAAAAGGCATTGTACGAACAGTAACGTGGAACCCCCAGGGCCAGGTCACAACGTTAGGTCTTTGGGGGCAGGGAGACGTTGTGGGGGAATCATTAACCCGCATCGCTCCTTATCAGATGGAATGCCTCACACCTGTGGTTGCCAAAGCTCTACCGTTAACGAACCATAGCCAGTACTGGCGAGATGCCCTGCTGAATCACCTCTGCCAGACCCAGGAACTGTTCAGAATCATTCACCAGGGATCAGTCACAGAACGATTAATGCACCTGCTAGACTGGCTGGCTCAGCGTTTTGGGCAACCCACCCCAGAAGGCCAGGTGATTGACTCCTTTTTAACCCATCATGAACTATCAGAAATCATTGGTACGACTCGGGTTACGGTAACTCGATTACTGGCCAAGCTGGAAGCGCAGGGAAAGCTAACAAGACTTGCAAAAAGGGAAAAACAGCTAGGCCAGAACAATCAAAAAACTTACCGAAAGGGAAGCATTATTGTACCCAGCAGACATCAAATCATTAGGTTGATTGAGCCTGATATGCAATAGTAGAGACTGGCAGACCTATTACACACGACTATGATTATATACTCGGCCTCTGGCCCAGAATTCTGCTTGGTGGGTACCGTGTCTAATGTCACCTTGAAAAAGAAGGGGAAAATTAAAAAGTTCGAGCTGGAAACACCCCAGGGTAAGTTTTGGTTCAAGATCCCCCATAAACTGCATAAGAAGATCAGCTGTAGACTATTTCCTTACATCAATCTGGAAGCCAGAGGCAGAGTAAAAGTTTATCCCAAAAAGGCAAAATTCAAGCTTAAGCTAGAGCATATTGAAGTTCTTTCAAGTAGCCCCAGTCCAGCGACCTTTAACTTAAACTTTTTGAACCCGACTTCAGAGGATGGCATCGCTCCTTAAAATATAGGACTTCTGAAAAGAGTGATACGGCGGTGCTCAATTATCGTGATGGCGACGAGCTGCAGGGTGTGGGTCAGGACGTTTTACCAGGGCGGTCACCATTGCCAGGGCAAACACTCCCAACAGTGCCAGCCCCAGCAGCAGCTTGCCGCCTTCCAGCAACCCTGCCCCCAGGGCCACGATGGGTGGATTCGACAGAGCAATGCTGATTACCAGGGCCGGGGCAAACCTGAACCAGTGGGCTCTGGTTAAACCGACGCCATAGCAGACAAAATCAAAGAAACCGGTCATTAAAAAGCCCGTCAGCAGAAAGAAATTGCCCTCCAGGTGGCGCTGACTGAGGTCGTCGATGCGATACATGAATTTTGGGCCAACCAGACGCTGCACCAGGTCCCGGCCATATCGCCGGGACAGGAAAAAGCTCAAGGTGCAGGAGAGCAGATCGGCCAGACAAATCACAATCAGCCCCTGGGTAAACCCCAGCAGCCCGCCAGACAGGACCGAATAGGCGGTGCCCGGTAAGGCAGGAATCACCACGCTGGTAAACCGCAGCAGAAAAATCCCCAGCGGTGCCCACATGCCGAGCTGGTCGATGTGCGATCGCAACTGCGCCACGCCGTAGCGGTTGATTGCCCACACCACCACCGCAACCAGCGCAACGATGGCCAGAAATTGCAATACTTTCCTCAGCCGAGCCTGGTTCATGTCGTGTCTCTAAACGTTCAGATTCACCATCAAAAGCCTTGTTGCCACTCCCGCAGGACCTGCTCTGAGGATGATAACGCGGTCTATGGGCAAATGGGCTCTGGAGGATAGTACCGTTCGCCCTTAAGGTGCCACCCCGTTTGCTGCTGCAGGTAAGCATGGGTGCTCAGTCCCAGAGCCTGAGCCGTTCTGGCCACTTCCCGATAGTCTAATTCCATGTGTTCGCATAAGTCTCGCTGACGCAGACCAGGGCGCAGGAACGCCGGGGCAACGCAGAGAGGATAAATCAGCGGCAATACCTTCGCCAACATCAGGCGAATGACTTGGGTACCGTTGCCCCAATGCCAGAAGGGATCAATCTCATAGACCTGACCGGTCTGCACCGCCCTGAGCTGATTCCAGGCGCGATTGTGACGGAACTGCTGCGACAGCGGTTGTCGCCCTGGAGCGAACGACTGCACCAAAATCACATCAGGATCAACCCTGGCAATTTGCTGCACTGACAGATAGGTCAACCCCGGCTCACCCCGCGCTGGGTCTGGCTTAGCCCAGGGATAGTAAGTAAACTGCTGCAGCACACTCCCGAAGGTGCCGCTCACCGTTTCGATGGGAAAGCGGTTGACGAGGTGATTCAAGCCAGAGCCCCCCATGACGAGGACCGTTTTACGGGGTTCATGCTGGAGAAACCTGCGATAAATTTTGAGCTGATGCTCCAGTCGGGTGATGGCAGCCTCAGCCTGGGCCAGGCGCTGGGTCAAACAGGCAATATCCAGCAAGCGGAGTAGGGCTTCTTCATAGCCACAGCCTCCGATTAAATAAACTGGAGCGATGGCTTTCAACCAGCGGCGGTAATAGCGGTGGGGAAACTGCCGTCCTAAGATCAGATCCGGCTGCAATCGACGAATTTTCTTGAAATTGGGCCGCAGCCAGGGGCCGACATCCTCCCATTGATGTAGACGGGGGCCGTAAAACTCAGGGTGCGCCCCAACGCCTCCCCGTAAGCTGCCCACCGGTTCCAGCCCCAGTTCCCGCACCACATCTAACCCGGAAGCGCTGAGACAAACAATGCGACGGGCCGGATGCTTCAACCGCACTGCTGCAACGGTACTGTCGACGGCCAGACAGGGGCCATTGTGCTGGCGACAGGGGGCTGTGGTCATGGGTTATACCCAGAACTCCGGTTCAGAGGTCGACTGATTCAAGCTTCTAAACAACCGCTTAAGACGCTTGACCAGATACCGAAAGCGGTCCTGATAGTCGGAAATAGGCTTGGAAGGGCCAGCAAACTCGTTCGTATCTGAGGAAAATTCCCACTGCTTCCCACCCTGGTCAAACCCACCCGCTTCAATGCGGGACAGGGTACAGCCCGGCATCGTCAGGTCATCTGAGAAGTAAACCAGCAGCAAGACACAACGACATCCCAGCCCCGAATGGGATACCGGAAAATGAAAGCTCAGGTCGATGGACTGGGGATCAAGCTGGCACTGGGTTTCTGGCTCTGTCAGCCAGGGGCGCAGATCTACCTCTGCGTTGGGGAACTCTGCCCGAAACAAGACGGCCAGGTGGGCAATTTTGCTGACCAATTCAAAGGAACTGGCCTGGGTTACTGCATTCATAATTCATAACTGAAAGCGAAAATCATTTGACAACTATCCCTAGTTGAGAGTATATATCAATAAGCCAATCAAAGCCAGATTGATTTTCAACGGTTTTTATTGTGTCTACCCAGGCATGAAGACCAATACTCTACTGGATTTGGTGGCCTTCCTCTGGTCATGTGGTTCTCTCAACTCATCCGAATCCTGGGGGCGGTTTCGCTTCCGGGATTTTTTTGTAGGGGAGGGGGGTAAGGGTAGAGGGGATAGGGTGCAGGGTGTAGGGGACAGGGTACAGGGAACAGGGTGTAGGGAACAGGGTACAGGGAACAGGGTACAGGGAACAGGGTGTAGATCTTGAGCTTGCACCTTGCACCTTGCACCTTGCACCTCCATTTCAATTTTCAACCTTATTGATAGGCATTTGCTAATAAGAACGTCTTGCATTAGTCTTGGGGCAGATCTAGTTCCAGAAACGCCTGGCAGTTGGCGTCAACTGGAGTTGCATTGCCGACTGCCAGTTTTTCTAGAGCAGTCCCTGTCCTCTCGACCAATGCTTGGATAAGCCGAGAAGTTACCCATAGACAGACGAACTCCCTTACGAAACAGAGATATCGTGTCGGCTAAGGCCAGGGATATAACCATGACGCAAACTCAAATCAACTTCAAAAGCGCTCCGGGGCATCAAGTCTTAGCCGCTGCTGGTAAGCAAGCTCTGAGGCCTGGTGGTTACAGCGCAACTGAGCAGTTGTTTGCCTGGGCTAACTTTCAACCTGGTGAAACGGTGCTGGAACTAGCCGCCAGCTTTGGCTACAGCGCCATTGCCCTGGCCCAGCGCTATGGTGTGCGGGTAGTCGGCATCGAGAAAAACCCTGACAGCGTTGCTCGGGCTCAAACAAATATCGCTGCGGCTGGACTCACCAACCAGGTTGAGGTGATTGAAGGGGATATTTTTCATCTGGATCAACTCACAGAACAGTTCGACTATGTGCTGGCCGAAGCAATCCTGACCATGCAGTCTAACCCTGGCAAGGCCAAGATTCTGGCGGGAATTTGTGATCGCCTCAAACCCAACGGTCAATTCCTCAGCCATGAACTGCGGGCCGAAGGTCCTAATATCGATAAAATTCACCGCGAGTTATCCTCCACCATTCGCGTCAACGCGGCTCCCCTGACTACAGAAGACTGGCTCGCCGCCTGCCAGCAAGCCGACCTCACCGTCGAGCATCACGACATTGGTCCCATGACCCTGCTAAACCCTGGTCGCATTGCCCAAGAAGAAGGCGTTCCCACCCTGCTCACCATCGGTTGGAACATGATCACCCAACCCGTTCTCCGTCAACGCATCCTTGACATGCGAAACACCTTCATTCGCCACAGCAGCGATCTCGGCTACATCATCCTCACAGCCCAAAAAACAAACGAATAAACTACCTGCCCACCCAATCCCGACACCCGACACCCGATACCCGACACCTAACACCCTCCCACTCGCCCACCCTCCCACTCGCCCACCCTTCCACTCACCCACTCATCCACCATGCCCACCTCCCTCATCTCCCCCGAAACCACCTCCCTCCAACTCCACGACCACATCGAATACCCCGACTCGGGCGTACTCAGCAAAGTCATCTGGAAAGACAACCTTTGCCAATACAGCTTGTTTTGCCTGGCCGCCAACACCGAAATTTCAGAACATACCTCTACCCGCAACGCCACAGTGCAGGTCGTTGAAGGTGCCGGAGCCTTGACGCTAAATGGTGAAAGAATTCCCCTCAAGCCAGGAGTCTTTATTTTTATGGCAGCGAATGCTCCCCACGCCCTGGAAGCCGCTTCAAACCTGGCGTTTGTGCTTACCTTGTCCGCAGCAGCATAATCTAGATTTTTAGCAAATGAGAATAAGATTCATTTGACATTCCGTGATTGATGAGAGTATATATCAATAGGCACTTCCGTCTTGCCAGTTTGTATTGGAGGTATCGGAGTGCTTTTATGAAAGCTCCTCATGAATTGATGAGACCGTTGCGATTACTTGCATGACGGCTTTCCTCTGACATTGCGGTGCTTTCTTAACTCACACAGCTTCTGGAGGTAGGTCTACCTCCAGTTTTTTATTGATCCAGCAGAGTGGGTAATTCTCATTTCTCCGATTGCAGATTAAGGAAACAAAAAATCTGCTAATGATATATGTTCTCATCAGAGGTTGTAGTAATATCGAGGTAGGCTGTTGAGAAGAATCCTCAACAAGTCTCCCGAATGTTCACGTTGACTCCTGGCCTTGCTTGCCAGAAGTCTCTTGAGTCAGCAATCCGGCAGATAAGCTCTGCTAGCCTCTCGATTTCTGTTGAGAATAGATCTCGTTAGTAATCTTTGGCTTGAAGGATTATTGTCGTGGTACTTTGAAGAGCGCTACCAACTGCCGAGCCTTCGGCCATGGAGTCAACGTATTTCCTTCTTCTTCTTTACCTGTTCTCTTAAAACTGGAAGACAAACCATGGCAAAAGTTGGACTATTTTATGGCTCAACCACTGGCAAAACTGCCGACGCCGCTGAAGCTATTCAGGCTGCTCTGGGTGGAGATTCTGTAGTCGACCTTCACGATATCGGCGATAAAGAAGCGGCTGATCTGGCCGAGTACGACTATTTGATTATCGGCTGCCCCACCTGGAATATTGGCGATTTGCAAGATGATTGGGACGCCATTCTGAGTGATCTGGATGACGTTAACTTTAGCGGCAAAACTGTCGCCTACTTTGGTACCGGTGACCAGATTGGCTACGCCGAAAACTTTCAAGATGCCATGGGCATTTTGGAAGAAAAAATTGCCGGCCTGGGAGGCAAGACGGTCGGCTACTGGTCTGCGGAAGGCTACGACCACAGCGAATCAAAAGCCATCCGTGACGGCAAGTTCTGCGGCCTGGCCCTGGATGATGATAACGAGTCTGACAAAAGCGAAGAGCGCATCAAAACCTGGTGCGCGCAAATTAAATCGGAAATGGGGCTCTAACCGTCGCAGGTTGCGAAAACTACTGGTAATTAGCTGCATTCAGGTTATCAACCTTGTCCAAGTCCAGAAGTGGAGTTTTGCCTTGGAGAAAACTCCAAATTTCGAACTGGACCTAGTTTATGGGGCTATTTGCCAGTTTTCTTTCTTAATAAATGTATAACCATATGGCCATAAAACGGTAACTTCCGGATATGATATCTGAGATTCGTTCTCAACAGGAGTAGGTCTTGTGAAGAAGACTGCCGATTTAGAAGCCTCAGTGTCTAATCCACCTGATTCGCTCAAAGCTGCCCTGACAGAAGCTCTTGAAGATGAATACAGAGCACGGGCAGTCTATCGTATGACGTTAGACAAATTTGGAAACCTTCCTCCGTTTGCAAATATTGTTGAGGCCGAGGAGCGCCACGTTCAGGCGCTTCTGCCCCTGTTTTCGAAGTATGGCATTCCCATTCCTCAGGATAACTGGATGCAGCGACTGGAGGCTCCTGACTCCGTGCAGACGGCCTGTGAGGTCGGAGTGCAGGCCGAAATCGGCAATGCGGCCATGTATGATCGGCTGCTTGCCTCGACTCGGGACTATCCAGATGTTCAGCGGGTGTTTTCAAACTTACAGCGGGCTTCTCAAGAGAACCATCTCCAGGCTTTTCAGCAGTGTGTCGCAGGGGTGGTTTCCTCTGAAACGACGAAATCTTCAGGGAATCTAAAACCAGAGGGGTCTTTTCAAGCTGGTCGTCTCGTAGCCCTTCAACCCCGCATGGGCTCTGCCGCAGGCAATAGGAGGATAACTCAGCCCACAGGAAATCTGAATGGGCGGGGTACTCCTCAGCCCAAACATCTTGCAGTTGTGCGACCTCGCTCCGATTCTGCTTCTCCGCCTACGGCAGCAACTCGCCCTTCGGCTGGTTCAAATCGGCAGGGGTCTCTTCAGGCTAAACCGCCTCTGCGACCTCGCGCGACTCCTGCTGCCGTCATCAGGGCGGTGAATCAGCCTGAGGTCAGGACTATGTTCTGGGTAGTTGGGTTATCTCTGACGATGGTAGGCGTATTTATGGGGTGGCGATACCTCAGCCATCGCCGCCGGTTGCAGGAACAGCGAGCGGTGGGATTGAGAACCTGGGTGCAACAACTCAGCGGCGAATAAGCCCTTAAGGGTAAATGTCACTGAATTAAGCTGAAATCAACCCCTGCAAATTGCCGAAAGCCTTGATCTGCCGTAGGGTGGGCACTGCCCACCAGTCTTATGTCAATGACATTTAACTACAGATCTCGAGCTGGACCTGGTATATCAGTTGCAATGTGATTAAACCTCTGAGAGGTTACGGAAAAGTTACTCTCTAGATTCAGAATAATGGGGAGTAGTGCTTTATTTTAGTAATGATACCGAGCTAGAATCCTTTAGCAGTAGGCATTTAAGTATTTGAGATCATTAACTTTAGGGCACTACTCAGACCTTAAGCTTGTCGATGGTAATGCAGCACAGAGGCTACCTCCTAACCAGATGCCTTAAGTCCTTCTAATAAAGCGGGTGAAACTCTTTAGATTTCCTTTGTTTGAACAATTTGGCCTGCATGCAACACTTAAGCAAAGCAGCGAATCGGAACGCCAGGTCTCCTACCAGCCTGGCAAACGATGAGAATATTTCTCAATTATGAAGAGTTGATCATGCGAGGGCGGCAGAGACCGTCTTCAGCGGTGTGTATTCGAGTGAAGGATCAGTCATCATGGTTGCTATTTCTAAAGCTAATTGGACTCTACCCGTGGAGTGGGATAGCCGAAAACCCTGGTACCGTCCCACGTTTTCCCCAGAACATGGGGTGCTGCTGGTGTTGATGGGGGCGTTACTGACGGGCGCATCGTTAGCCCAAACCTGGACCTGGCAAACGTCCCTTGCCTGCCTGGCTACCTTTTTAGCGCTGCAGGCCGAACATCCCCTGACGGTGCAAATTAAGCAGCGTCGCAGCTTGAAACCGCGCTATTTACTATGGTCAGGGCTTTATGGCAGCAGTGCCCTCGCCCTTGCTCTCTGGCTAACGAGCCAGCACCCCAGCCTGATTTGGGTCTGCGCTGGGGGCGCGATTGCCATGGGTATCAATGTACTGGCGGTCTTTTACCGTCGGCAAAAGGTCATCAGCACCGAAATTCTGATGTTTGCAGCCATCTGCCTGGCTACCTTATTTGCTTATGGAACAACGGCAGATAGGCTGAGTGTAGAAGCAGTAGGGCTGTGGCTGCTGAATACGCTGTTTTTCTCCAGCGCAGTTTTTACCATAAAGCTGCGGAAGGTTAAGACCAGCTCTCTGCAGGGCGGGCTGATTTACCATGGGGTTGCGATCTCCATTATTGCCCTGCTCTACGGGCTGGGCTGGCTGAAACTGCTGACGGCATTAACCTTCGCAATTGCTTTGCTCAAGCTGGCAGTGATTATTGGGCTGCGGGACTGGTACTGCAATTGCCGCTTTGAGTACATCGCCAGGTTTGAAACCTACTTTGCCTTGAGCTATACGGCCCTGGCCTGTTTGACAGTACTCCCTGCGCGACTGCCGCCACCCGGGTAAAAGCCATTGAAGTCAATTCGACTCAAGGTAATTTGGCTTATTAGCGATAGCCGCCGTGCTCTGATTAAACCCCATTAGGTAGTGACCCAAAGTTAATAATCTCAAATACTTAAATGCCTACTGCTAAAGGATTTCAGCTCGGCAGCATTACTAAAATAGAGCACTACTAAATTAATTGATTCTTTACAGAACTTATCAGTCTTTAGGCCTTCAGGGATTTATAACCACAGTCAAATGTTTCGACAGACCCAGAGCCTGTTCATCTAGATCAGTTCATCTAGATCAGATAGATCAGACGCTTGCCCAGCCAGATTCCCATCTCTACGCAAACAAAACCCAGTACCGGGCTACCCAGCCAGTACAGCAGAGTGATTATCGGTCTGGTGCTGTGGGACAGATTGACCGTATCTAAAATGTAAGACGAAAACGTTGTGTAAGCCCCTAGAAAGCCTACTAGCATAAAGGTCTGCCCCACCACCGGCACTCCATAGGCTGGTGCCAGGGTCGCTACCATGCCGATGGTAAATGCGCCGGTCAAATTTACAAACAGCGTGCCGTAGGGAAACAAACTCCCCTGCTTTTGGATCCAGAACAGCGTCAAATAGTAGCGACCTAATGCCCCTAAAACAGCACCCAGGCCGACAGCAACGGGAGTCCAATCCATAGCCATCAGATTTTATAGATGACCGTCGTTTACAACAATACAGGGAATTGCTCTGAAAATAGCCCGCTTGTTATTGCTTAGAGATGTGGCCGAGGTGTTATGGAAGCTGGGTATGACTACCGATACCAGCGCCTTCTCGGTCCAGTATCCAGATGCACCCAGCCCGCATAGACCCCCAGCCCTCCGGGCCACCAGGACAGTTGACTGGCCACGGTGCGAGCGGGAATGCTTTCGACATAAAAGTCTACCGCCTGGCCGTAGAGGTGGCGGCTGTAGGTGGCCCCTCCCACCATGCGGTTAATCACCGGGGGCGTTACCAGGAGGTGACGATAAAGGGCCGCCCGATCTGGCTGCGGGGGCGTTCTAATATTGCGGCCAGCACCAGCATGTTTTCAACGATGGCCCTGGTCACCGGAATGCGGCTACCGTTTTTGGTGGCTCCGGCCCAGGTAAAGTTGCCAGTCGCCGCCATCGTCAGCGGAGGCATAGGCCAGAATACCCAGTTCAGTTCCCGCTTTTGCCGGCACTCGGGCCTCGGGGGCAGGGTCATCGACTGCACCGGCTCCCGTTTGAGCAATGTATCTCGAATGATGAGAACGATCTGAGGACCCTAGTGCTCTACCTGGAAATACACCACCCTGCCGTTAGCCAGTACCTCTGCATGGCCCCCATAGACGAACCAGGTGTTGCATCCCCGAATTTCTCGGTCTTCCAGGGCAAACTTAATCTGGCCGTTAAACCTTCCCTCCCCATCGCCATAGGCGCAGGATTGCAGCTCTATGCGCAAACCCTCCGCCAGAGCTTGCAGTTCTCCATGCCGTAACTCTGTGGCCTGCTTTGGCTGCAGTTTGGCCAGGGTAGTTTCAGTAGATCGCAAAGACCCCGCAGCCCACCCTGCGGGAAGCAAGCTACACCCCCAGCCCCTCTCCCAGGAGGGCGTAGCTTGCTTCTCGAAGAGTGGGGAGCCAGAAGTGCTTCAAAATCCCTCTCCCAATGTGGGAGAGGGATTTAGGGTGTAGACGCGGAGCGGCTTCTCGCAGAGTGGGCTGGATCTCGGCAAAAGAGCATGTTTGTGAGCTATTGAGTTTCCGTCACCTCAAGAAAGAGAGGCATACCTCCAACGTTTATAACAAGTCCATTTGAGGTAAGCCACAGATTGGGCCAGTGGCTTACCTCAAATATTCAGTTACTTCCTTGACGTAGACGGTACGTTGCGGTCAATGCGAGCTATGTTCACCATACAGAGGAGAAGAGAGCCTCGTGGCTAATCCGTACCACCCCAGGCCCAACGAGGGTTACCATCGCTGACCTCGCTTGATAACAGCGTTGAAGTAAATCCGTTAGTATCCGGTATGCCAGTCATATCCAGCATGACTGTAGCCTGACCCTCAACCAACTGCACCTGCAGATAAGACTGCCCTGAGAACACGTCACCGTCAATGTTATTAATTATGGCCGTGCCCTGACAATTGCTGTACTGAGGCTTCAGGGTGCCAACCCAGGTAGCGCTAAAAGTATCTGAGCCGGTCAATGCAATACCCGTGGCGATCTCGCTCAACTGAATCATACCGTCCCTGGCATATCCCCCTTCGCTGTAGGGCCGAAGGGTTTCATAGGCAACCAGTTGCTGAGGACACTGCCCGGTAGAGTCAAGGGCAGGCAGTACATTGAGTTCAAGGGTAATGCCAAATGCGGCAGCACCAAGATTGCTCAAAATGCTGAGGGGTATCCCCAATGTAACTGCCTGCCATAACTTCATAGTCCTTTCTCCGAGTTTACTTTCGTTTTCAACCAGGTTATTGATGAATTGGTGTGTAAATTTTTTGAGGTGGTGGTCTTAAAAATCTACCTCAAAACCAAGCTCAAAATATAGTCCGTCTGATGTTAAATCCATTGTTAAATCCATCGATTCCTGGGTCATAAACCTCGTCCAAGTCCGGACGTAGAGTTTTGCCTTATTGCCGCGTCACGACTTAGGCTGACCCAGGTTAGCGGCAGATTCCGGGGAGACCATCGCCTTGCCTTTGAGCGCTCACTGGTAACCCTCCAGGGCAACGTCGAACCGCGCCCGAGCGACTTTATCTTCCAGGATGAGTGCTGGCTCAGGAATGAGCAGCGAATCATCTTCAATTTTTGTGGGGCAGGCAAGATGCCTGCCTTGGTCAGCAAAGACGTGTCATAGTAGACTTCTGCACCAATGACACCTGCCGCCGGGTGTGTCCCATGGCAATGACTTACGACCGATCTCTTAGCGCCTATCTCCATGAGTTAAGGGTTGATGTAAGGGATATCCAAACTCTGGATGCCGAGCAGCCTGATTACTGGTACGGAGGCTATTGCCCCCAGAGCCAGCAATACTATCAACTGCCTCGTACCGTCCTGGCCAAAGCTACAGCCCGGCAATTAATGCATCACCTCTCGGCTGATCCGGAGCTGAACCATGAAGGCAAAATGTATGGTGTTCTTCTGGTGCGCACTGCTACAGGGCAAACCGCCTACTTAAAAGCTTTTTCAGGACTGCTTCAGGGGCAAGCGATCCGACCGGCATGGGTGCCGCCTATTCCGGGTCGGCAGCGGGTGGCCCTACAGGAAGCCCGAACCCTGCAAACCCTGGAAGCGATGAAACAGCGCCTGATGGACCTGCAGGATCTGCCAGAGCGACACCGCTACCAGGAATTGCTCGCCAGTTTTGACCGTCAGCGTCAGGGGCTAAATCAACACCATCGCCAGCGCAAACATTGGCGAAATCAACAGCGTCAGAGGCTAGGCCAAACTCTACAGGGAGAGGCACTAGAAGCGGCTCTGGAGGCACTGGCCCAGCAAAGTCGGGCAGACAAAGCCGAACTGCGCCTCTTTAAGCAGACAAGGGCTGAACAGTTGGACCCGCTAGCAGCCACGATTCAAGCAGCAGACGCAGAAATCCACCGGCTCAAGCAGCAGCGTAAGACCCTATCCCGCCAACTGCAGGCTGATATGCACCAGGCTTACAGCCTGACCAATTTTGCCGGACAATCTCTGACGATACAGGTGCTGGCAGGGGACCGGGCCTTGCCCACCGGCACCGGAGATTGCTGTGCCCCCAAGCTGCTGCACTTTGCGGCAGAGCATGGGCTGACTCCCCTGGCGATGGCGGAATTTTGGTGGGGGCCAGATACCGCCGACAAACGACAGGGGCAGTTTTATGAAGCCTGCGCCGAGCGCTGCCAACCGATTATGGGATTCTTACTGTCGGGATTGTCTGCAACATCTGCCGAAACCCAGGGGGAGCGGGAACTTTCTTTAGAAATTTTGTACGAAGATGACAGCCTGGTGGTGGTGGATAAACCCGCCGGTCTGCTGTCGGTACCGGGCCGCTACCGCCATTGTCAAGACCATGTGCTGAGCCGCCTGAGAGGATTGTTACCGGATGGTGAAGCCCTGATAGCCGTACATCGGCTAGACCAGGACACCTCTGGGGTGTTGCTGTTGGCCCGTCATAAGCAGGCCGAACGTTGCCTACGGCAGCAGTTTCAGAACCAGCAGGTGCGAAAAATCTACGAGGCACTGGTGATGGGCCAACCCCCTGCAATGGAGGGGCTGATTACCCTACCCCTGGTGGGCAATCCCCAGGAACGCCCCCGACAAACCGTAGACTGGCAGCGGGGTAAGCCCTGCCAAACTGGCTATCGGGTCATGGGCCAGGCGGGAGACGTAACCCGAGTTGAGTTTTATCCCCTGACGGGGCGAACCCATCAACTCCGGGTTCATGCGGCCCATCCCATGGGGCTGAATGCGGCTATTGTGGGGGATCGTCTTTACAGTGAATGCCTCGAACATCAGCGGCTTTGCCTCCATGCTCGACAGCTTCACCTGCGGCATCCCGACCACGGCGGGGAGCTAACCTTTGCAGCCTCCACCCCGTTTTGAAGGGGCCGGCACATGCAACCCGCCTTCTTCTGGCTATTGCCGGCGGGATAGGCCATACCAGTTCTCGATTTTGGATTTTCAACTGGGGAATGGGGAATGCCTACTCTGCCTACATTTCGGCTTCTTGTAGGGCAGGCATTTTGCCTGCTCCTGGGCAGCCGAGACGGCTATCCCACGTTATTGAATCCCCATTCTTGAGGAGAGCTCTTGAACCAAAATTACCGGTTTTGTGAGGCCCTTCCAAAGGGCGCAGGCCCTGCGCCCCGACTCGGTGGTCTTTTCTTTTCAAGAGTTCTCCTGATACCAAGTCCAGCTCGAAAGTTGTAGCTTTCCCTCAAGCAACACTTCGCTCCTGGACTTGGCCAGGGTTTCCGTCCGACTCTGAACTACACCAGGGTAAAGTCTGCCACCGAGAGATTGGTGACATCCCTCACCAGGGCCAGGTTCTGGAAGTCATCGCCGTTGTCGCCAGCGACATCCACCTGCACAAAGGTGCGGTCAGATTTCACCTGCAGCCTGACATAGTTATCGAAGATTTCCTGACTGGTGGTGAAGCCATACTGACTGCCGGTGAAGATAGCTGAGAGGTCAAACTGGTCAAGGCCCACCTCAAAGTCTTCAACCGTATCTCTACCCTCGCTGGCAGAGGTAAAGCGGAAGGTATCACTACCGCCGCCTCCTGTAAGGCTATCAGGACCGTCGCCACCATCCAGGATGTCGTTGCCGGTATTGCCCACCAACCTATCCCGACTACCCAGGCCCAGCAGTTCGTAATTGCTACCGTCGGGGGCCGAGAGCTGGTTTTTACCATTGTCACCGGTAATCACGAAGGGATCGTCATTATCGATGGGATCAATGGGATCAATGGGATCGCCGGGTTCCCCAGGGTCTCCCGGATCACCGGGGTCGCCAGGGGGAGTACTGCCATCCTCGGTCAGGATAAAGTTGGCCTCGGTCAGCCCGGTGGTGCCTTGTAGAACCACCATAGAGCGGAAGAAGTTAGGTCGGCTATCGCCACGGGGGTTGACCGCTACCGTGGTATTGCCGTCCCGCTCGTCCAGGCGAATGTAGGCCGCGAACGGGTCGTTGCTGGTGTGATTGTCCGTATCGAGGATAGCGAACAGGTCGATGGCATCATGGCTGACATCAAAGTCAGTCACCAGGTCGACCCGTTCATCAAACCACGGACCGGCAAAGACAATGGTGTCTTTACCGGCTCCAGTGGTGATGGTATCCGCCCCGGCCCCAGCAATGATGACATCGTTGCCGCCGTTAGTGACGATGGTGTCGTCACCTGCCAGTGCCTGCACCACAAAGCTCTCATCGCCCGTGGGGGTAAGCACATCAGGATTCTCTGTACCGATGATGATGGTGTCATTCTGGGTCACGTCAAAGGTGATATTCGCTGCCGCAGGTGCAGTGCTGAAGGTACCATCGCTGACGCTAACGCTATAGGCGGGGGTGTTCTCGCTGCCGTCGGGCGTGAAGGTGACCAGCCCATCGGCGATGTCCTGCTGGGTGAAGGTGGTCAGGTTGAAACTGCCATTCTGCACATTGCTAAGGGTAAATACCAGTGCAGAATCATCGCTCTCAGCATCGGTGGCGCTGAGGTCATCGTTCGTTAGGACGACAGGTTGGCCCTCTACCACGCTGAGGCTGTTGTTCCCCAGAACGGGCGGTTGGTTCAGAGAGGCCAAATTCAACCCGATAATGAGCGGGTCGTGATCTGAGGAGCGGAATGGGTTTGCCCCAAACAGGTCGTTAATTTGCTCATCGGGCTTAAAGTTGGTGTTGTAATCCAGCGCAGACGCTTCATCCGCGTTGATATGCCATTCTGCGGCCCCAGTAATCTGGGCAGCTAGAGACTCGGTGGCCAGGACATAGTCGAGCGCTCCAAAGGCCTGGACCTGAGGGCTGGTATCCAGATTCAGGGGGAACCCGAAGGAATACTCAAAATCGCCCGTTTCCAGGAAGCGCTTGACCTGATCGGCGTAGCCGTTGTTCAGCAGGTACTGAATGGGGTCTTCCATGCCATAAGCATTGAGATCGCCCAGAATCAAGACATCCGGGTCGCCGGAACCGGTGGGGTCGGATTTTAACCAGGCATCCAGGGCAATTGCCGCCTGCAATCGAGCTTCGTTGTTGTTGCCTGTACCGTCGCCAATGCCTGCGTTGTTGCCGAAGGGGCTGATCGAACCCTTGGATTTGAAGTGGTTCACCGTAGCGGTGAAGCGTTCGCCCGATACAATTTCTTCAAAGGTGGCTGCAATGGGGCTACGGCTGGTGCCTTCGCCTTCAAACACAGGATTGCCAGGGTCTACCCCGAGCGCCGCCAGGTCACTATCGGTAAGGACGGCCACCGTTGTTCCGTCAGCGATTTTGACGGTGTTGGCATCGTAAATGAAGCCAACGGCGATGGCATCGTTGCCCACATAGTCTGTGCCTGGATCGGCAAACTGATAGTTTGCTCCAGGAATTGCCGCATTCAGGGCATTTGCCAGGAAGCCGATGGCAAACTGACCGTCATCATTGATATCGCCAAACTCATTTTCAATCTCAACCAGGCCAAACACATCGGCTTGGATTTCAGCCAGGGCAGCCACGAGCTTGTCAAGCTGGCGATCGAATTCAACTGGATTATCGGCACCACGGGGAGCGAGACCCGCCGGGCCAGACGTCAGCCCTTCATTCTTCAGAGAAGTAAAGAAGTTCAGCACATTGAAGGCTGCAACTGTGATATTGCCACCAACCGCTGGAGCCTCGGTCGGTCGTGGGTTCGTGTTGACAAAATCTACCGTACCGGTTGGGTTAATGCGATAGATTTCGTCACCAAATCCGCCCGAACCCCGGCTGAAGCGTACAACCCCAGTCAGATTGGTGACGGTATCGCCGACGCTCAGTTCATCGTTAGCATCCCACTGTCCCGCTATATTGCCGGGGTCAGAGGGAATCTCAAAGGGAATCGTTGCGGGATTCTGGATGGTGCTGCCATCATCCAACATCACGGTGTTGCGCACGCCCAAATCCTGGTAAGCCTGGAAGCCGCTAACGCTGGGGGAGTTGGCCTGGGTGTAGGTTTCCAAACGGCCATCGGCATGGAGACCAATGTCCCCAAACCGGCCCAGGGTAAACAGGTCAGCCACGGTCAGCGTCTGGGGAATGGTCACCAACATCCCTTCGTAGGCTTCCAGATCGGCAATGAAGACACCGTCGCTGTTGGTAATGGTGTTGGCGACGGGGAAGGTAATGGTGGCCGGAGTGACCAGACTGCTATTGTCGCTGTCATCAACAACGGTGACCGCTACGCCGGAGAGTTGGGTTTCCCCAAAGAACTCACTGACCGTACCCGTCACGCGAACAAGGTCACCGACCTTGACATCGACAGCAGGGCTGTTGCCGTCAAAGATGAACAAGCCTTCCGAAGTGGCGTCGTTACCATCGGCATCGGTGTCTTCTTCCTGAACAAAGAAGCCATTGAAATCGCCATTGGTGCCCAGTGGGCCGTCCTGGAAGTCGCCCACCACCACAGCCTCGATGGTGACCGTGCTGCCCACCAGGGGACTGACGGGGCCAGTGGACTGGATTGCGCTGATCAAGGTCAGGGGAGCATCATCACCGTCACCGTTCTCGGACGTGCCGTTCTCAGACGTGCCAGCGGTGGGGGTATTCTCTGTACCCAGGTTAAAATCAGCCAACACCCAATCGTTCACCGTGTCCGTATCGACGCCATCAATGACTCGACGTACACCGGCAGGTAGGAAGGGGCCATCAGGACCGACCACCGGGGCGTTAAAGAAGAAGGTGTCGCCTGCGTCGCCATCGGTAACGCCGACGGCATCCAGCACAACCTCGCTGCCAGAAACCACTGTTCCAGTCAGGCTGCTGGTTTCCACCAGAGCGATGGTGTAGCTGCTATTTTCGATAAAATTAAGGGCAATTTCCTGGTCGGGGGTAACCCCGTAGGTGCTGCTCACGAGGGAGTTACCAATCAGGAAGAAGCCATTGTCCCCAACTACATCGTCAGCACCCAGGTCCACTCGGGCATCGATAGAGCCAATCGGCGATCCGTCATCCCCTTCCACAACAATGATGCTGAGGCCATCCAGGGACGTGCCCGCTTCGCCGAACAGCTCAATGTATTCCACATCGGTGCCAGCGGTGCTGCCCAGAACTTCGTTGATGACCAGGGCTTGAGCGGAAATACCGGCGATGGTGTGACTACCCAGGCCATCGAAGGTGTCTTGGGGAAAGCTTTCCCACTCCAGGGAGGCATCGAAGGAATCGGTCGGGTCGGTATCGCCAGCGGTGACGCTGGCCAGGCGACGCAGGGTAACATCAGCACCGCCACCGGGCCAGGAGGAACCGGGGTCAACGCCAATCTGGCCAAAGACGTCGATGATGATGTCGTTTTTGAGCAGGGCGATCGCATCATCTCCATTGAACAGGCTGCTGGTCGTGGTGGCATCGGCAACTGCCAGTATGGCCGGGTCTGCGCCATCATCCGCAACCACAAACAGCTCACCATTGGCCAGGGTGCCCATGAGGGGAATGGTGGTTCCCGCAGAGGTACTGCCGTTGAAATAAATGGCGATTGAATATTCAGACAAATCGACATCACTGCCCGTGAAATTGGCAATTTCTAAGGCTTTGTTGAGGCTACTGCCCTCAACATATTCAGAGAAAAATAATTCGGTGGCTACCATCAGATTTGTTCCTAAGGTCAGAAAAATTAGGGTCTACGCCAGGTTCAGCTCGAGATCTGGAGTGTTCTCTCAGGCAAACCGTCCCCGCTGGACTGATACCCAATCCGGTTAACTGATCCGCGCCATGAGTTGAGGCTTGCTCCCTCAGGGAGCCGCAATACAAACGACACGCTCAGCCTGAGCGGAAGCAGCATTTGAATCGGGGGTATGAAATCAGGATTCGGTATGAGCTGCGGTTTTGATTGATCCGATATGAGGTAGAAGCCCCTGCCATAAAAAACGGGCAGGCTCTGGGACAGAACGAGCCTGTCCCATACCCACCCGATCAATCAACCCATTAGACGATGAAGTTGGCCGAGTCGTACAGGTCGGCTACTGTACCGTTTGAGACTTTGATGGATGCCAACTCAACGGCACTCCCGGCCCCGGCAGCGCCATCTGCATCAAACAGCAGACTGGCTTGACGAGGCCCATTGGTGCTGACCGAGAGCACACCCTGAGCCAGGGCATCTTCAATATCGCCGACGGTAAGGCCGGAGCTGGCCAGCAGCGGCTGGATGTTGATTTTGTCAGTGCCCAGCTCAAAGCCGCGAATGTAGTCGCCAGCCAGTTCTTCGATAGACCTGAAGACAAAGATGTCTGCACCGGCACCGCCAACCATGACATCGGCCCCCAGACCGCCGATGAGAATGTCATCGCCAGCGCCACCGATGAGGTTGTCATCGCCCCTGCCGCCGATCAGTTCATCATTGCCGTCACCGCCGAGGATGCGGTCGTCGCCCAGACCACCAAGGATGCGGTCGTCGCCGTTGTTGCCCTTGAGCACATCGTCGGCGTCGCTGCCGGTAATGGTGTCGGCACCATCCAGACCGGCAATGAACGTGGTGTTCGGGCCGATGATGGTATCGTCGGCTTCGGTACCAATTAGACGCCGGGTTTCTTCCTCACCGATGATCAGATTTTTTAGATCTTTGAGGGAATAGATGGTGGTAGTACCGCTGACCTCGTTAGACACTGCCAGCAGCGCCTCACCGGTGGGGCTATCTTCAGCGGCGATGAAGGTTAAGCCTTCGGGGCCAAGGTCCCCCACGGCGGGGTTGGTACTGCCATCTTCTAATTGTGCTTCGACTTCAAAGTCGCGGTTGTTGATGTACTGCACGAAGCTAGCCCCAGTCGGGTTCGTGATGTCGTATACCATGATGCCGCCGACCCGCTCCAGGCCAACAAAGGCGTAGGTGCTGCCATCCACTTCACCGATCACAACCCCTTCCGGCTCGGGGCCTTTGGCGTCGCTGCGGCTGTCGAACGAGCCGTTCTCGTCGTTGTTGGAATTGAAGTAGTCGGGAATCAGGTCAGCGGTGATTTGCTCGAAGGCATCAGCGCTGTCGAAGACCACGTTACCTGCCGTATCAAAGATGGTGAAGGAGCGAGCCCCGTAGGCATATAGGGCATCGTAGTCGCCGTCGCCATCAAAATCGCCATCAATGGTAGAGACTTCCAGTCGACCCAGCACTTCATCCTGCTGCAGTTCGGCAGCATTGGGGAAAACGGTGGGGTCGAGCATCAAGTCTTTAACCCGAGCATCTTCGTCGCGGGCGTCCCCTTCGTTGGCGGTGACGAAATAGGTGGTGCCGTTGGCTGCGTAGCTGGCGATGGCATCGGGCATGTACATACCAAACACCGGATAGTTCTGGATGTTGATGGCGTCATCGCGATCGCTGGCATCAATGCCATTGCCGGGCAGGCTGTAGTCTTTAACACCCAAACCGACAATATCTGCCACCTGCTTCGTGGCGATGTCAACGATGGCTACGGCATTGTTTTCCTGCAGGCTAACAAAGGCCTGGGTGCCATCGGGGGAAATCGAGATGTACTCAGGCTCGGCATCCTGGGAAAAAGAAACATCGGGGAAGATGCGTACACCCTCAGCCCGCAGGGCTGCTTCCTGGCCGTCGTAGGCAGTGAAGTCAGCGGTATCTACCGTTGCGTTGGCCACGCCATTAGACAGGTCAATGATGCTGATAGAACCTTCGGGGTTAACGCCGTCGTCAGGCTCCCCTTCGTTGGCCACCAGCACTTGGGTGCCGTCTGGGGTAAAGGTCACCATGTCGGGCAAAGCGCCAGCTTCAACCTGTCCGAGGAAGTTGCCAAAGGCATCGAAGAAGACGACCTCGCCGTTATCGGTCACGGTTTCATTCTCGATGGCAACGGCTACGATGCCATTCTTTACGGCAACGCTATTGGCCCCCGCACCATAGGCAGTGGCATCGATTTCGCCAACCTTGGTGGGGCTGGTGGGGTTGCTCAGATCCAGAATATCGATCGTAACCGCATTGGAGTTGACGACAAACAGGCGCTTGGTTTCAGCATCGTAAGCGTTGATTTCGGCAGCGCCTTCGTCAAACACGCCGGTGGCGTAAGTGCCCAGCACCGTCAGGTCAATGGCTGGTGCAGTGGGTAGGTCGCCCATGTCGTCACCCAGTACGGTATCGGCCCGGAAGGCCAGGTTCTGCAGACGGGTATCTTCAGCGCGACCGCTGTCTGCCTGGCTGAAGGGGTTACTGGCAGAAAAGTTGTCGGCCAGGTATTCGGCCAGGGCATCCTGCTCAGAACCATCGGGGGCAAAGGTGGCCTCGCCAGTGCGGGGGGCATCATCCGGCTGGGCTAGCTCCACAAAGTTGCTGCCAAAATCCTGGAAGGGATAGCCGTCGCCGCCGCCCGCCAGAAAGCCGAGGGTGACAATTTTGACCGTCGCGTCTGCCTCGCCAACGAACTCGCCCTCCTGCACCAGGACGTCGAGGATGTTACCGTCTTCGTCTTTGATGGCAAGATTTTGAATGCGATCGCCCGATGCTGCGGTCAGGTCAAAGCTAAACTCAACCCCGCTGATCTGGGGAAAGCGGCCCTGGGTGTTGTCATCGTCCGGGCTGCTGGCGGCAATACCGTGTTCCAGCACCGCCACCAGACCGGCCCGAGTAATATCCAGTACCGTCAGGCCGTTGTTGAAGCGCAGGGTGTTGGCAATATCGGTTTCGGAAATACCGCCCGCAGGTTTCACACCGGGAATTTCTTCGTTCGGCAGTTCTTCTGGCTCGCCAGTGCCGCCAGCGGGCACAGTGACCCGGCCAATATCGTCGCGAATGCCGCCCCCGTTCTTGATCGACACCACAATGGAATCGTCGCCGGTAATTTCCCGCGCAATGGCCAGGTTGGCGTCGGCGGTGAGGTTCCCCAAATTGGTTTCCTGGATGCGTACATCTTCCCGCAAGCCGTTCAGGTAGACATTACTAACCCCAAAGACGTTGCTTTCTTTAGCCTCAATCACGTCCCCTAGCGCATCAACAATGGCCTGAATTTCGGGGTCAACCAGCCCGGCGGCGTTCAGGTCAGCAATCCCCTGGGCATCGGTAGCATAGGCCCCACTTACCGCCGGGTCGTAGCTGCCGGGAATAATCACACCATTTTCGTCGAAATCTACCACCAGGCGACCGACGTACTTGTAGTTGCCATCGGTGTTGACCACCGCCACTGGATTGCCATCGGCGTCGGTTGTAAAGATCGGATAAGGCCCCTGGGCAGTGTCGCCATCCCGCAGGCGGTCATCCTCATCGACCAGGCGAGTGTTAGAACCACCCGCCACAATGATGTCTACGTCTGTGAGGCGCTCGGCCAGAGCCTGCTCAATGGCAATCTGCTGCATATGGGACAGCAGTACCACCTTGTTCACGTCAGGGTTAGCGGCCAGCAGGGCATCGACATCAGCCTGAATTTCCGCCGCCAGGGCATCAAGTTGGGCTGGCGTGGGGGTGCCGTCAAAGTCGGCGGGGGCAATGGTGACATCGCCAGGGCTAGAAATAACATCCACCGTAGGGGTCGTGGCCCCAACCACGCCAATTTTTTCGCCGTTCACCTCAATTACAGTAGAGGCAGCGATGGAATTGGGTTTGGGCGCTTCTGCGTCGGGCGTTGTAAACGGGGCCAGGTTGGCATCGGTGGCGAAATTGAGGTTGGCCGACAAGTAAGGGAACTGAGCCCCGACAAAAGATTCATCAACATCAGGGGTGGTGGGATCGTCATCTTGCCCACCGATTAAGTCAGCCAGGAGAGCGGTCCCCAGGTCAAACTCGTGGTTACCAAGGGCAATGGCCTGAAATCCCAATTCGTTTTGAATCAAAATATCGGCCCGACCGGCCCCCCCAAAGACATCCGCAGACGCCGAGAAGAACAGGCCAGGAATAATCGCATCCCCTGAAGACAGCACCAGGGTATTGTCTTCAATACCATCGTTACCGAGGTCTTGCGCCTTCAGTGCATTAAGAACAGCAGAAAAGTTAGGAGCGTCGACCAGGGCAGGAATCCCTGCTTCCTGGTCGGCTGCATGTAGCAGCTCAAGGGTAAATCGTTGGTCAGCCATAACATCCTCGGGTTGAATTAATTTCAGACAGAACAACATTGGGCCAGTGCATGTACTGACCCCGCAACGGAACTATTTCAAGCAGTCAAACCAGCCACGGCTATGGCATCTGCTGTCTGACAACAGTTGCCGCACATCCGCAATTTTGTTCACTACTAACTTTCCCAGAGAAAATTAAAGGGACGGTAAAGTCAGCCTTAAACCTTAGGGAAAATACGGAGGATTTATGCCTGCTTTATAACCCTGGCAATCGCTTCACAGATTTCTTATATTTGTGCCTGCAAATGCGCTGATATTTTCGCAAAGCCTTAAATAAGGAGAAGGTACGGCAACAAAACTGTCAACCCCAGCAGCAGCAGCAGGCAATGCAACGAAAATTTATGGGAAGGTTGAGTGCGGATTGATACCTGAGCTTCACTCCCATAGACCAACTAGCCCATCGCCACGATTAGCCCCCCGGCCTACTCCGACGGGCACAGCACAGCCCTTCCCAACGGGAAAGTCGGCAGCAAAAATTCAGCGATCTGGTCTGTCAAATTCAGGTTCTGCCATGGCAAATCGGCCATAGTAGAACAGCTCAAGCTATTGCTATAGCACATCTCACTCGCATGAAATCCCCCTCAAAAATCCCCCCTGCCTTAGGAAGGGGGGCAAGGTTGAAACTTAAGCATCCGGCAACCAGGGGGATTCTAAGCTCATCAAGTTCGTACCTCATTGCCCTGAGAATCGCTATAACTCGAAAAAGTATCACTTAAGGTTAACGGTCGCTTAATCGTGAATTGACCCATCGGGCATAATCGCGCCGGTGAGAATAGTCCCCGTCAGCTTCACCATAGTTCTACCGCCGACGGTGACTTTCGCCCCGCTGAGGTCGGCCCCGCTGAGATCGGCTCCACTGAGGTCGGCCCCAATTAAATCTGCCCCACTCAGGTTGGCATGGCTGAGGTCAGCCTGCAGCAAATTAGCCCGAAAAAGTTTGGCTCGACTCAGGTTTGCCCGGTTCAAATTCACCTTGTGCAAAAAGGCATCGCTGAGGTCGGCCCCGCTCAGGTCAGCCTCGCTGAGGTTGCGTCCCGAAAAGTCTTTTTCTCGCAGATTAGCCCCGTGCATATCTGAACCGCTGAGATCGGGACGCTGCCGAGAGCGATGGGCACTACCGGGGGAGTTACGGGTGTGGGCGTTATAGGTGTTGTACCCGGTCTCCGAGGTTTTCTTTTCCGCAGACCTAGAGGCCCCACTGGCCGCAGACCTAGAGGTCCCACTGGTCGAGCTAGAACCGTTGGAGGTTCCAGAATTTCTTCCTACCCCGGCAGCGGCGTCGCGGCGTTGTTTGTAACTGCTGTAGGAACTGGTAGTTCTACTTTGGGACGTATTAGATGAGTTAGAGGATTTAGGGTCTTCATCAAAATCTGGGTCTTGCTGCGCCTTATGGGTGCTGCTACCGTTGCTGTAATAGCTGCTGCCGTAGGGGCTGCGCTGGTAACGGTAGTAGCGGTTTTGGGAGCTGCTGTAGCCATTGCCCTGACTGGCAGTACCAGCTCCCCCATTGCTGGCGCTGCCAGTAGAGCTACTGCTGGTGCTCCCGTAGCGTCGAGATTGATAACTGGTACCGTAGCGGGATTCAGTGGCGTAGCTTCGCGTTGTACTGCCGTAACCACTGGCGGCCTGACGGGTGGTTCGAGATGTGTTGGATTGACGACTGTGGGCCCGCAGCAAATCTCTGGCCTGGTTGAGGGCCTTAATCTTGTCTTGAGCTTTCTGGTACAGTCGCTCGTTATCTTGAGGGATGCGGTCGGGGTGCCAAACAAACACCAGATCCTTATAAGCCTGGTTCACCTCTTCCATAGATGCACCAGGCTCTAATTCCAGAACTCGATAGGCGTTGTTCAACTCTCGCATGCAGGGATATTCGTGGGTTTACAGTGCCAGCAGGTTTCCCTTAACTCATAACATTTTAGGCGGATTCCCCCATTGCGAGGTAGTTCTCCTCTATTTCTCAAGGTTAGCTTAGGACGAGAAAGCCCCAATGCCTTGATTTTTCGTGAGAACTTGGGGGCCCTGCCCGCTTAATATAGGGACATAAACTAGGGACATAAACCAGGTCCAGCTCAAAATCTATAGTTTTTCCTCAGGCAAAACTTCCCTTCTGGACCTGGACAAGGTTTAAACTTTGCCCAGGTCCACCAATGAAGTTTTGTTGAATGGCCACTGTGGTTAGCTGGACTGGGTATCAACTGTTGGGAGGCGATTATGCGTGTATTAGTCATGGGCGGCACCCGGTTTATTGGGGTGTACCTGACCAGGCTTTTGGTCGAGCAGGGGCACGAGGTTGTGCTCTTCAACCGGGGGAACAAACCCGCTCCGGTGGATGGAGTGACCACCATTGAGGGCGATCGCAAAGATACTGACACCCTTAAAGCCAGGCTCTCGGGCGAAAGCTTCGACGCCATCTTCGACAACAATGGGCGCGAGCTAGCCGATACCCAACCGCTGATTGAAATCTTCGGGGGCAAACTCCAGCATTTTGTCTATGTCAGCTCTGCCGGGGTGTACCTCAAGTCTGACCAGATGCCCCACATCGAAGGGGATGCCGTAGACCCCAACAGTCGCCACAAGGGCAAGTTTGAAACAGAAGCTTACCTCAAGGAGCAGGGGGTGCCCTTCACCTCTGTGCGTCCGGTGTACATCTACGGCCCGCAAAACTACAACCCCCTGGAGGCCTGGTTCTTTGACCGGGTGGTGCGCAATCGCGCCATTCCCATCCCCGGTAACGGTGTGCACCTGACCCAACTGGGCCACGTTGCGGATCTGGCCCAGGCCATGGCCGCCGTTCTCGGCAACCAAACCGCCATTGGCCAGATCTACAACATCTCCGGCGAAAAAGCCGTTACCTTTGATGGGCTGGCTAAAGCCTGTGCCATGGCAGCCGGGAAAGATCCCGAATCCTTAAAAATCGTCCACTACAACCCCAAAGACTTTGATTTTGGCAAAAAGAAAGCCTTCCCCATGCGGGTACAGCACTTTTTTGCCTCCATCGAAAAAGCCAAAGCCGAGCTCAACTGGAAGCCCTCCTTTGATCTGGTCTCGGGCCTGAAGGACTCTTTCCAGAACGACTATCTCGCTTCTGGGCAAGACAAAGCCGACGTGGACTTTGAACTGGATGATCAAATCCTAAACGCGTAGGATGGGCACCCCCCGTTCAGGGTTTCAGATTTAAATCATGTTCCTCTCCCACGTTGGGAGCTACGGCTTATACATCGGTCTTTTTTAGTTCGAGAACGGGCTATTCCCTGTATTAAGGTCAACGCTTTTGCCTTGGGGGGCAGAAATGCGCGCCCCTATTTCAAGGTTTTGTCTAGAAACGCCAGCAGCGCATCCCAGGATTTTAGATCTGCGTCGGGGTCATAGCGAGCGCCATCCCGGTTGGCAGACCACTCGGTAAAGGAGTGCTGAGCCCCACCGTAGATTTCCATATCAAAGTCAATCCCGGCGGCGGTGAGTTCATTGGCCAACTGAGCCACCATATCCATAGGCGCAACCGGGTCATCGGCCCCGTGGAGGATCAAAATTTTGCCCTGGGCTTCAGCATAGTCTTGCCCTTCGGGGGTTTCTAATCCGCCATGGAAGACACCGTAGCCATCAACATCCGCACCGGCCCGAGCCATTTCTAGAGCCGCAGCACCGCCAAAACAGTAGCCGATGGCAACCACCCGGTCAGGGTCAACGCTATCCATCATGTGGGCCTGCTCTAAACCGGCCAACAGACGGGTACGCATGGTAGCCCGGTCTTGATACAGCTTGCCGCTTTCGGCGCGGGATTCTTCTACGGTGTCCGGTCGTACGCCCTGCCCGTAGAGATCTACTGCAAAGGCCGCATAACCATTTTCGGCCAGCATCTCAGCCCGGCGTTTTTCGTAGTCGCCTAATCCGTTCCAGTCGTGAATGACCATAACGATGGGCTGGTCATCCCCAAAGCCGGTGTTAAGGGCAAAATATCCCTCAAAAGGCTGCCCATCAATGGAGTAGACCAGGGGTGCGGCAATAATGTCTGCTTTAGCCGTTGTGGCTGCACCGATGGCCAGCACCACCGCTACCATAGCCGCCAGGGCAACCAGAAACGCTTTCCTCACAACAACACACTCCTTTTTATAATTTGCACAGGTTGACTTGCCATCATGGCTCCTAAACGAGTGATGGAACATTCTTCGCTGGGTAGCGGATAGCGTTTTTCTGATGAAAAACCAGGCTGGTCGGTTGAAAAAGACCAGTTGAGACTCCTTAAACTAAAGCCCCACCGCAGCTTGAACCACTGCCAGCGGTGCAGCCATAACAGTAGGGACGAGTTTCGACAATCTGAATCAGGTCCAGGGAATCCGCTTCCAGTAAGGTACCTACGGTGAGGGACTGACCATTGGGCAAACGAGAGGGAACATTTTCCATCTGGTTAAAGTCGCAGTCGTAGATGTTCCCCAGATAATCTATCGAGAGCTGGTTGCGACACATGAGATTGCCCACAGTGCCCTGGTTATGGTGACTTTCAAGAAACTTTAGATAGGGCCAGTAGAGGTCTTTAGCCTGGAGGTATTGCTTGACCCGGCCAATGGGCAAATTGGTAATGGTAAACAGGTGGTTGAACTGAATGCCGAAATGCTCTTGCAGGTAGGCTTTGTAAGCCTGCTCTAGCCCGGCCTGGCCTGGCGTCAGAGAGAATTGGTCGTTACGGGGCACCTGGGGGTTATAAACCAGATCTAGCTGCAGGTCAGGATTTTGCCCATAACCCAGCTGATTCAACCGTTGCAGCGCTCGGATGGAGTCGTTGTAAACTCCGGCTCCCCGCTGCTTATCGACGTTGTCTTCCAGGTAGCAGGGTAGGGAAGCAACCACATGGAGTTGATGGTTGGCAAAGTACTCTGGCAGGTCTTCGTACCCAGGTTCAAAGAAAATGGTCAGGTTAGACCGCACCATCACGGCTTTGCCCGCAGCCCGAGCGGCCTCAACCAGGGGGCGAAATCCATAGTTCATTTCCGGTGCGCCCCCGGTCAGGTCTACCGATTGCACCTGGGGAAAGCGATGAATCAGCTGAATCAGTTGATCGCAGATTTCTGGGGAAAGTTCTTCCGTTCGCTTTGGCCCGGCCTCGACATGGCAGTGGGTGCAGGCCAGGTTGCACTTGCGCCCCAGATTAATCTGCAGTATTGAGATGGGTAGCTTACTGAGGGGTTGGTCAAGCTGATCGGCAAAGGGGGTAACGGGCAGGGATGCAGGGGTTTTCGCTGGAGTTTGAACCATGAAATTAAGGAATGCCTGAAGTTAACTCATTGTTATGTTGATTTTAGACCCAGAACCTTAGACAACCCTTAGAGCGATGAGCCTTTGGCTGACGATTACCCCAGGTTAAATAAGATCAACATCCCCCAGGCAAAATGGTCACCCGACCACCAAGCTGGAATGCCTAACCTGGTCTTCAGCGATCGCATCCAGGCCACTGTAGAAGCCGTGCAACGGGGCTGAGTGGATTGATCGTTTGATTTGAGAAATAATGTCAGAGACAGGCGCTTAATCAGCAAACCCGTTTTCATCGTCTATGCAGGCATCCCAGCGGGCGGTCAGGGCGTCAACCACCATCGCCTCAAAGGCGGCAGTGCTGGCAGACTGGGCAATCTGGTCTTGCACCGGGTCGTAAATGGGAAGCAACCGCAGGCGGCGATTATCTTGAACCAGGTCAAAGTAGCTTTGATCTACATTAACTTTTCCCATTTCGAGGAAATCAAAACTACAAACGTTGAGATAAAGGGTATGATTGGCCACGAGCGTAGCCTGTTGGCCATCGGTGAACACTTCCATCACAAAGCCGCCACCTTCGGTTAACAGCTCACCATCCTGGAAGTGCTGGTAGCGTACCTGGCCTAGGTCCTGCAATAGCCTGAGCATGTCGGACTTGTTCACGACTACTCCAGAATCTACCAAGCAGGGAGCAGGGATGCTCAAATTGCTTACACGCTCGCGATTCATGGTATTCTCGCCACGTCACATCAGCTCAAGAGCAGGGCTGATGGCCGTTGCTCATTGGGCTCTACATTCACGATACTCGATATTTCTGGGAATGATCCTCCCAAAATATTCCGTTTCCCTGGGATAAAATCCTCCCTAAGAGAGTGAAAGTCCCGCCGTTGGGTCCTCAGGGGAAATGTGGATAAGTCTTTAGGAAGTAGAAACTTTTTTTCATAAAGCTTCCCCAGATATACTGGCTTTGCCGGTTGACCTTTGCGTGCTTAGACCCCTGTGCCCCCTCAGGCTGACCCTGACTTGTCTTCTACTCCTCGCCCTTCCTGGTCTGGCCGCTTAGCCGGGGCAATTTTGTTTTATACCCGTCTGCCCCTACCCCGGTGGTGGCACCCCAGCTTTGACGGTATCGCTGCCCTGGCTCCACTAGTGGGCTGTGCCCTGGGTGGGATGCTCGCCCTGGCCGACCGGGGGCTGCACATGGTGGGAACCCCTCCCTTACTGAGCGGTGGGCTGGTGGTGGCGCTGTGGGTCTGGCTAACAGGGGGGTTGCACCTCGACGGGGCTATGGATACCGCCGATGGCCTGGCGGTCATGGACCCTGAACGACGCTTAGAGGTCATGGCCGACAGCCGCACCGGAGCCTTTGGCACTATGGTTGCGATCGCAATCCTCGGCCTTAAAACCCTTGCCCTGGGGGAACTCACCAGCTACAGAGCCCTGATTTTGCTGGTTACTCCCCTGTGGGGGCGCTGGGGGCAGGTGGTGGCCATTGCCCGCTACCCTTACCTCAAAGCCGAGGGCAAAGGAGCTTTTCACAAAGCCAGTATGAGGCTTCCCCAGGATTTACTGATAGGCATAATCACGGCACTGCTATTGCATGGACTGCACGGGTGGCTTTACCCCAACCAGACGTTGGGGGCCTTAATGATGTTCCCAGCAGGAGTCATCGTAGCCGTAACGACCGCCGCCTGGTTCAACCGTCGTCTGGGGGGACATACCGGCGACAGCTACGGTGCTGTAGTGGAGTGGACCGAGGTTTTGCTACTCTGCATCGCGGTTTGGCTTTAGGCATCGGTACAGGATGTCCAGATCTCAGGGTTCTTTTGCCTTCAACGACGGCTTTGGGTTCATCCAGGGTTAGCACCCTGGGATCTTCACCGCCGTTCTCGGGATTGAGCAAAATTCTCTCCCATGATTCAGACGAATGGTTACCCTTATGTTTAGGATGGAACCTAAACCCCTAGTTGCTTTGTGCCCATAACCATGGCTTCCCGTCCCGATATTCTGTTCCTTGTGCTCGACACCCAGCGGGCCGACCGGCTCTCCTGCTACGGCTACGAGCAGCCCACGTCCCCAAATTTGGATGAGATCGCGGCTGATGCCACCCTCTTCACCCAGGCCATATCCGCCGCCCAGTGGACGGTGCCCTCCCACGGTTCCATGTTTACCGGGCTGTATCCATCAGAGCACACCATGGTGCAGTCCTATTCGGTGCTGCCCAAGGACATGCCCACCCTGGCGGAGCGGCTACAGGCCAGCGGTTATCATACCGCCGGGTTTTGCAATAATCCCCTGGTGGGTGTCATCAACAACGGGTTGCGGCGCGGGTTTGACAGCTTCCTTAACTACAGTGGTTTACTCACCTCGAAGCCGAACCAGGCGGGTAACCATCCCGGCATCATCGGGCGCTACCGCCAGTGGTTCAAGCGGCAAATTGCCGGCGTGCTGAACCGGATTCAAGATGCCTTTGCCCGGTCAGATGCCCTGCTGGCCCTATCCTTCACGCCGCTGATGGTGCCCCTGTGGCAAACCGCTCTCAGCTTTAAGGGCAATACCGGCAAGTCCCTGGAAGATACAGCCAACCTGTTCATCAACCGCAAGGGGGTACAGGCAGACCAGCCTGTTTTTGCCTTCGTCAACCTGATGGGCACCCACATGCCCTACCATCCCCCCCGCAGCTATATCGAAAAGTTTGCCCCCCATGTGCTGGCGGACCGGGAAGCCCAGAACTTTCTACAGCGATTCAACGGTGACGTATACGGCTGGCTGGCTCCCCTCACCGGGGCGCTGGATGATCACCAGAAGCAAACCCTGGACGGCATGTACGATGCCGAAGTGGCCTACCAGGATGCCATGCTCGGTAAGTTCTTTGACCGGCTCAAGCAGTCCGGACGCCTCGACAATACCCTGGTCATCATCTGCGCCGACCACGGCGAACACCTGGGCGAAAAGCAGTTTATGGGCCACAGCCTCTCTATTTATAATGAGCTGATTCGGGTACCGCTGATTATTCGCGATCCCTCCAATCAGTTCCAGAAAGGGACTACGGTGGATACCGTCGTTTCCACTCGCCGACTGTTCCACACCGTACTGGCCGCAGCGGAAATTGCTAACGAGAAAGAATTAGAGCTGAATCTGGCCAACAGCACCCAGAATGCCAGAGAGCAGGACTACGTCTTTGCTGAGGCCATTCCTCCCCAGAACGTCGTCAACCTGATGCAGAAGCGCCAGCCGGAGCTGGTGAAGACCAAGGGGTGCGATCGCGTCCGCCGCGCCGTGTGGATGGGTCGCCACAAGCTGATCGAGACCGAAGGTGCCGCCGCCGAACTCTACGACGTGCTGGACGACCCCACCGAAGTCCTCGACCTCAGCGCCATCCTGCCGGAAAATGTGGAAGTGCTGCAGGACTGCCTCCAGGCTTTTGCCGACCGTTCGGATGTGCAGCTCAGCCAGACCAGCGCCACCCGTGCCTCCGACTACGACGACCCCGAAGTACGCCGCCGTTTAGAAGAACTCGGTTACCTGGAGGATTAGGGGGTGGATGCAGGCTTTCGTTTAGTCAAGTAGAGGCAACCTATGACGCTTCAAGATTTGCTCAGAGAGGCAACCCGCCTTTACCTCAAGGAGCAGGTTCAACTTGCTACGCAATTGCTGCAGCTAGTGGATCAACAGATTGCGATTGCTTCAGAATCAAAAGTGTCAAAACCGATAGATCCTACCATGCTCACAGTAAGCGCAGGCCTGATTATTGGCGAAAACGAAAGATAGAATAACCTGGTGCTCTGTTCTGATCCCGCCCACCTATCCACCCATCTATCCGCCCATTTCCTAAATGTATCCCCCAGTAGACCCCATCATCTTTGAAATTGGCCCCTTTGCCCTGCGCTGGTACGGGCTGCTGATGCTGGCGGCTATCCTGACGGCAGCCACCATTGCCGGACGCTACGTTGCCCGCCAGGGAGAGAACCCCGACAACCTCTGGGACATGCTGTTCTGGATATTGATTCCGGGTTTCATCGGAGCGCGGCTGTACTACGTGTTTATCCAGTCGCCTCGGGGGCCGGAGGGCATCGGCTATTACCTGTCGAACCCCGGTAAGATTCTGCAGATTTGGGGCGGGGGTATTCACATCTTCGGCGGCTTCATTTTTGGAGCCATTGCCCTGCTGATCTTCAGCAAAATCCGTAAGCTCAACCCGCTCCCCTATCTGGACGGCATTGCTCTGGGACTGCCCCTGGCCCAGGCTATTGGTCGCTGGGGTAACTTTATTAACCAGGAACTCTACGGTCCCCCCACCACCCTACCCTGGGGATTGCGAATTGATGTTGCCCATCGGATTTCCCCCTACAACAACCTGGCTCAGTATCCAGAATCGACTCGCTTCCATCCTCTCTTCCTCTACGAATCGGTGTGGAACTTTGTGGGTTTTTTAGTGCTATTCTGGATATCCCGTAAATTTGAGAAGCAGCTCAAACCGGGCGATCTGGCCCTGGGGTACCTGGTCTGGTATCCATTAGGGCGGTTCTTCATTGAGTTTCTGCGGACTGACTCGTGGTTCTTTCCCGGTACGCCGTTTAACGTGGTGCATATTTTGACGGCGATCGCGGTTATTGCAGCTGGCCTGGGGCTGTACTGGCGGCATCGTCAGAGTAGCGCCACCCTTCAAGGGTAGGCTCCACAAAGCTGCGAAATACCGTCATTGCTGCCCAGACCACCATCATTAGCGGCAGCAGCCAGCATCTTAGGGGAGTGAGTCCACCCAAGCAGATAATGGGAATAGCCGGCAAGCACCCTGCGGCCAGCACTACCCCTAGTACTCTACAGCGTCAGTCGGCCACCTATTCCTGAAACCTGATACCCGGTACCTGGCACCCCCGGCAATGGTTGCCTTATTTCTGCCAGCTGATCCTAAGCTGATGCACGGAAACCGGGTCCCTACTCGATACAGAGTGAGAAGACGGGGTTTTAGCCATGGGAGTCACTATTACAAGCCTGAGGATTTAACCTTATAAGCAATCTCTTCAATCGGTAAGTTGTCGCAATCCCAGTCGCCGTAGCGAAGCTGCAGTCGCTGTTCCCCGGCATAGTTCACCAACCTACCCCCATAGCGTTTAGAGTCTAGCCCCAGGCTCTGGATATTGACCTTACCGTTGAATACTGTGGCTCGGGCCAGATAAATTACCAGGTCATCGCGGGAAGGGCGGTTAACGGTGGTGCTGGCGGTGAGGTGGGCCAGGCCCCGCTCATCCATCTCCTGGGCCAGGGCCATGGCGGTATTGCGAATGCCGCGAATGGCAACGATGGCCGCCGCCACCGCCATGGTAATGTCCACCCCTTCATCGGTCAGAACTTGATTGTGGGACAGGTGCTGAAAGTTGCGTTCCCCCAAATCTCCTCGAATGCGGCGATGAATCAAGTTATCGGGATGGTAGTGGGTGAGAGCACCGACGATAGCACCACAGGCGGCGCGGGGTTCCCGCCAGGGAGACTCGCGGGTTTTGCCGTAAACCTGCTGGCCGTTTTCCTGCAGTCGCCCCACGTGGGTCTTCAGATCGATGGCCACCAGGGAGATCGATTCTGGATTGCCCTGGTAAACCCGTCGCTTGAGTTGCTCATCCAGCTCGTGGGCGACGGTGACATGGGCCAGGGTGGCCCCGTTGTCGGTACCGCCGCCAGCGGGGAAAAACGCCTCCAGCTTGAGTTCGCCAATTTCTGACAGAGTGGCAAAGCGGGAGGCGACGACGTCCCGATAGCGTTTGGTGGCTTCCCCCTGGTGGATGCGATCGCCGCAGTTGGTGTAAGCCAGGGTCGTTACCACGCTGGGCAGGCTCATATCGGCCCCGCAGGCGTTCATGTCGGTGGGGCTGGAGGCCGCAAACTGTAGCTCATCCCGCAAAATTTGCAGACCGTGGATGAGGGCATAGCGATCGCTGATCAGTTCGTTCAGGTAGTTGTGGTAAGCGTTGCGCTCCATACCAAAGCTGGCCCCCAGTTTCCAGAACTGTTCTACCCGTTTTTCGGTAGGGGCAGGGTCAAACTTCATCTCTCGTTATCCTCCCAGGCCATTTGGGCCAGCTAAGGCTGATCAGGATTTCCCTATGAACAGTTTTAGCCCCTGCTGCCCCATTATGGCGAGTGGATAAAACGGTTTAGCAGGGCACATGTGGGTCAACAGGGGTTATCCCCCAGACAGTTTTTGTTGGAGAAAAGCCAATGGCTGTATAGTCGAGATCTAGAGCATGGGTATAGCAGCACCCCTCAACCAATCTGAGTCTTATCCTCCGCCAGAGTCTCCTGGACCCTGGCCATTTCTGCATACATGGGGCGGAACTGTTTCAGCAGATGGTTATACAAGGGAATGACCTGCTGATACTGCTTCACGTTTTCAGAGATAGGCCGGTGTCGGTGGGTTTCCCCCAGCAGGGAAGAGGCATGCTCCAGGGAGGGCAGGCGCTCCAGAGCATACAGTCCCAACATGGCGGCTCCAAAGCAGGAGCTTTCGTAGCTTTCGGGCACGACAACTTCCTGGTTGAAGATGTCGGCCAGCATTTGCCGCCACAGCTCAGAGCGAGCAAAGCCGCCGGTAGCGCGAATACTGGTGATAGGGTCTACCGCTACCCGCAGGGCATCCAGCACGACGTTGAGGTTGTAGACAATGCCTTCCAGCACGGCGCGGATGATGTGGGCCTTGTGGTGGTGCAGGGCCAGGCCAAACAGACTGCCCCGGGCGTTGGCGTCCCACAGGGGCGAGCGTTCCCCCGCCAGGTAGGGGTGGAAGATCAGCCCTTCTGCACCGGGGGGAACGGTGGCGGCGATTTCCGTCAGAATGTCGTAGGGATCTTTTTCTAACAGGTGGGCAGTATCTACCTCTACAGCCCCCAGGTTGTCGCGCACCCACCGCAGGATGAGGCCACCGTTGTTGACCGCTCCCCCCACAACCCAGTGCTTCTCTGTCAGGGCGTAGCAGAACAGCATTTCGTCAGGGTCCGTTTCGGGATGGTCGAGGACGGTACGAATTGCGCCGCTGGTGCCCACGGTCACCGCCACGGTGCCCGGCTCAATGGCCCCGACTCCAAGATTCGCTAACACCCCATCGCTGGAGCCGATGACGACGGGGAGCTGTTCCGGGACTCCCATTTGTTGAGCATAGTCGGGCTTGATGCCAGTGAGCACATGGGTTGTGGGGACCAGCCGGGACAGGCGCTCGGCAGTAATTCCGGCCACATCAAGGGCTTCAGCGTCCCAGTCCAGGGTTTCCATGTTGAAGAGGCCGGTGGCGTTTGCGATGGAATAATCCACCAGGTAGTCCCCGAACCAGTGGTGCAGAATGTACTCTTTGATGGAAATGAACCGGCTCGCTTTCTCGAAGACTTCCGACTGCTCGTGCCTGAGCCATACCAGTTTGACAAAGGGCGACATGGGGTGGATGGGAGTGCCCGTGCGGTGATAAATGGCTTTGCCGTGGTGGTTGTCGCGGATTTTGCTGACCCAACCGGCACTGCGGCAGTCGGCCCAGGTAATGCTTTTGGTCAGGGGGATACCTTCCTGATCCACGGCAATCAGACTGTGCATAGCCGCGCTGAAGGATAACCCCAGGAGTTGGGACGGGTTGATCTGGCTCTGGTTCAGCACACAGCGCACGCTCTGCATGACCGCCGCCAGAATTTCGTCGGGGTCTTGTTCTTGAATGGCGGGGGCAGGAGACAGTAGCGGATACTCAATGGCGTGCTGGTTAACCACTTCTCCCTGGGTGGTGAAGAGTACCGTTTTGGTACTGGTGGTGCCGATATCCACTCCGAGGATGTATTCAGTGGCAGGCATGATAAGGGTTTGAATTCAACAGGTTCTACAAATCCCCTCCTGGGAGGGGCAGGGGTGGGTTCAACGAGAACCCCTGGCAACAGGTTCTACAAATCCCCTCCTGGGAGGGGCAGGGGTGGGTTCAACGAGAACCCCCGGCAGCTTTCTCCACTTAAGTAACCCGATCCGTGGAGCAGTTTGACCCACCCCGCCCTTCGGGCACCCCTCCCAGGAGGGGAATGGGCCAGGATTTTGGCGATACAGAGCTACATCAAAAGATTAACTAAAAACCTCTGGTTCGCTCATTCCTCGGGCAGGTCAATGTGACTCTGGTCGGCATCGAATCAGATCCAATTCTTCTGGGGCAGGCATCTTGCCTGCCTTAGACAGTCACGGCGGTTATCCCCCATGCTTGAAATTTCATTCCTTAACGTAAGACGATCCAGTCATGGTCAACGACTCCGATTAATCCACCAGCGAACGGATCGGTTTGGGTGCGATGAGGGGCATCAATCAATACCACCAGCTTCTCTACGGCCTCAAAACAGACCTGGGCTGCGATCGCACGCTGCAGCACCCGCCGCATGACTCGCCGCTGTAGCGCCAGGTGAGCATCCTGAAGGGGAACCCGATGAATTCGCCAGGGTTCTGAGTTGGTGGGCGCTTGCACCACTGAGTCATATAGCGACTGGGTCAACTGGTCCAGTAAGTCCACATCGGCGGTCAGCAGTTCGCTGGTCTGGGCCAGGGTAGTCTCTAGGTTGGCATTGAAGCTTTTCCGCAGCAGAGGCATCACGTCAAGGCGAAGGCGGTTGCGGGCATAGGTTCTATCCTGATTGGTGGAATCTTCCCAAATGGGCAGGTTGAACTGATAGCAAAAGGTTGCTGTTTCCTGCCGAGTCCAGTTCAGCAGGGGGCGCACCACCTGAACCCCAGGGGAAGTATCGCTAATCGGTCGTTGCCAACCCAGGGCCTGCAGACCATCGGCCCCACTGCCGCGCATGAGATTGTAAAGCAGGGTTTCGGCCCGATCGGTAGCGGTGTGGCCAGTGGCGATGCGGAGACACTCTTGCTCCACCGCTAACTGTTCAAACACCCGATAGCGCCAGTGGCGAGCTTCGGCCTCTGTGCCAGGAGGGTCCTTCGCGGTGACAACTTGGCAGGGAATGTTCCATTCCACACAGAGTTGCCGGACGAACTGCGCATTGTCATCAGAATCTTTGCGCCAGCGGTGGTCACAATGTACCGCCCGCAGTTGCCAGTTCCATTTGGGCTGCAGGTCAACCAGGAGTTTGAGCAGGGCAACAGAGTCCTGCCCGCCGGAAACCGCTATCAGCAGGGACATACCCGGTGGCAGCAGCAGGCGCACCTTCAACTGCCGGTGCACCCTGGCGTGCAAATTACTCCAATCGGTTTTTGCCATTGCACGAGGAGGAATATGGGCAAAACCAGCCTATGAACCTGGACTGCTTATCCAGTCTAGTATTCCGCGTAGACAGTATTGCAACGTAGATTGGGTGGAGCGCCAGCGAAACCCAACCCTCCGAGCATCTTGGATGTTGCGAAACTAACCGTGTGATGGACTAGGCTTTCTCCGCTGCAAGTTCACGGCGCAACTCCTTCAGCATGGTGCTAAGCATGGTGCTGGTCCCCCGTTGATAGGCTGGCTGGACTAGACGTAGAATTATCTCTACGACATCTCGCTCCCTTGCTCTCTTCAGCTGCCACGATAGGTACTGTAGGACCAGGGCGAAACCAGTAGAGGAACGTGATATTTCCCATTAGGGTCAGCGATAGTAAACCGGACAGGAATTTGATCTAGAAACGGTGGGTCTGCAATTCTGGCTCCAGTACTGGCGAAGTAAGCGGCGACATCAAAGGTGATTTCGTAGGTGCCCGGTTTAAACTCATCACCAGCTAGCAATGGCTCATCCGTACGACCATCGTTATTGGTTTCCACTGTCTTCAAAGCCGTCTTGATATCAGCGTCTGCAGTGATGGCCCAAAGGGTTAACCGCAAAGCAATAGCAGGCTTTCCCAGGGTGGTATCGAGTACGTGGGTAGTCAGTTGACCCATTATAATGGCGCAGTTATTAAGACAGGTATAGTCAAAGCATATAGTAAGACGCCCGTTTAGTGGAGAATACCCAGCCGGATTCCATAAAAATTGGCTTGGAATAAGGGTTTTCCTCATTCTAAGCTTTAGCACATAATAGAAGCTCAGCCGTCCATCACCCCGTCTGCGAGTCACCATGCCCAGTGCCTTTCTCGAACATCTCCACAGCCCTTCCCGCCCTGTCGTGGTCTTTGATGGCGCGATGGGTACGAATCTGCAGGTGCAAAACCTTACCGCCGCAGATTTTGGTGGTCCAGAATACGAAGGATGTAACGAGTATCTGGTGATCACCAAACCAGAGGCGGTCGAGAAAGTTCACCGGGGCTTTCTGGAAGCTGGAGCCGATGTCATCGAAACCGACACCTTCGGCGGTACTTCTATCGTGTTGGCCGAGTATGACCTGGCGGATCGGGCTTACGAAATCAATAAAACCGCCGCTGAACTGGCCAAACGGGTCGCCAACGAATATTCCACCCCCGCAAAGCCCCGCTTTGTGGCCGGTTCCATGGGGCCTGGCACCAAACTCCCCACCCTGGGCCATATCGACTTCGACACCCTTAAAAACGCCTACATAGAACAGGCGAAAGGACTCATCGACGGCGGCGCTGACCTGCTGCTGGTGGAAACCTGTCAGGATGTGCTGCAAATCAAAGCCGCCCTCAACGCCATTCAGGAAGCCTTTGAAGCCACTGGCATCCGCCTGCCCCTGATGGTTTCCGTCACCATGGAGCAGCAGGGCACTATGCTCGTCGGCACCGAAATGGCGGCGGCCCTGGCCATTCTGGAACCCTACCCTATCGACATCCTGGGTCTCAACTGCGCCACCGGCCCGGATTTGATGAAAGACCACATCAAGCACCTGGCCGAGCAGTCTCCCTTCGCCATTTCCTGCATCCCCAACGCCGGACTCCCCGAGAACGTCGGTGGCCAGGCCGTATACCACCTCTCCCCCATGGAGCTGCGCATGGCCCTGATGCACTTCGTCGAAGACCTCGGCGTACAGGTGATCGGCGGCTGCTGCGGCACCAGACCAGAGCACATTGCCCAGCTGGCAGATCTGGCGAAGGATCTGCATCCTAAAGAGCGCCCAGTTAGGATGGCGGGTTGGCGAGATGGTGAGACAGCGGGAACGAACTATCCCACTACCCCACCACCTCACCAACCCACTACCTCAGATCCCCGTCCCGCCCTCAACTACCAACCCTCCGCCGCCTCCATCTACAGTCCCCAGCCCTACGACCAGGACAACTCCTTCCTGATTGTGGGGGAACGGCTCAACGCCAGCGGTTCCAAAAAGTGCCGGGAGATGCTGAATGCGGAAGACTGGGATGGCCTGGTGGCCCTGGCGCGATCGCAGGTCAAAGAGGGTGCCCACGTCCTCGACGTCAACGTCGACTACGTCGGGCGCGACGGCGAGCGGGATATGCACGAACTGGTGTCTCGCCTGGTCACCAACGTCACCCTGCCCCTGATGCTCGACTCCACCGAGTGGACCAAAATGGAAGCCGGGCTGAAGGTGGCCGGGGGTAAGTGCATCCTCAACTCCACCAACTATGAGGATGGCGACGAGCGCTTCTTTAAGGTGCTGGAGCTGGCCAAGAAGTATGGTGCCGGAATCGTGATCGGCACCATCGACGAAGATGGCATGGCCCGCACCGCCGAGAAGAAATTCCAGATTGCCCAGCGAGCCTATCGGGATGCTCTGGAGTACGGCATTCCCGCCCGGGAGCTGTTCTTCGATACCCTGGCCCTGCCCATTTCCACCGGTATTGAAGAAGACCGGGTGAACGGCAGAGAAACCATTGAATCAATTCGGATGATTCGGGAGAACCTGCCCGGTTGCCACATCATGCTGGGGGTTTCTAACGTCTCCTTTGGTCTGAACCCGGCGGCGCGGGTGACGCTGAACTCGGTGTTCCTCCACGAAGCCATGCAGGTGGGGCTGGATGGAGCCATCGTCAGTGCCGCCAAAATTCTGCCCCTGGCCAAGATCGACCCCGACCACCAGAAAATCTGCCGCGACCTGATCTACGACAACCGCGAGTACGACGGCGACATCGTCACCTACGACCCCCTGACCAGGCTCACCACCCTGTTCGAAGGCAAGAGCCTGAAGAAAAAAGAGGCCATCGCCAAAGACCTGCCCATCGAGGAACAGCTGCAGCAGCACATTATCGACGGTGAGCGCATCGGTCTGGAAGAGGCCCTGGAAAAGGCGCTGAAGCAGTACGAACCGTTACATATCATCAACACCTTTCTGCTGGACGGCATGAAGGTGGTGGGGGAACTGTTCGGATCCGGCCAGATGCAGCTGCCCTTTGTGCTGCAGTCGGCCCAAACCATGAAAGCCGCCGTTGCCTACCTGGAACCCTTCATGGAAAAGTCCGACAGCGACGGCTCCGGCAAGGGCACCTTCATCATCGCCACCGTTAAGGGCGACGTCCACGACATCGGCAAAAACCTGGTGGATATCATCCTCTCCAACAACGGCTATAAGGTGGTGAACCTGGGCATCAAGCAGCCGGTGGAGAACATCATTCAGGCCTACCGGGAGCACAACGCCGACTGCATCGCCATGAGCGGTCTGCTGGTGAAATCCACCGCCTTCATGAAAGACAACCTGGAAACCTTCAACGAGGAGGGCATTACCGTCCCCGTCATCCTCGGCGGCGCGGCGTTGACTCCCAAGTTCGTTCACCAGGACTGCCAGAACACCTACAACGGCAAGGTCGTCTACGGCAAAGACGCCTTCGCCGACCTGCATTTCATGGACAAGCTCATGCCTGCCAAGGAAGCCGGGAACTGGGATGACCTGAAGGGATTCCTGGACGAAGAGAGCGAGGGAGCAAGGGAGCAAGAGAGCGAGAAGGTAGAAAATCAGCAATCTGCTGAGGCGGCAAGCGAGGCAACCACCCTTCACCCCTCACCCCTCACCCTTGACTCTATCGACACCCGCCGCTCCGACGCCGTCGATCCCACCATTCCCCGCCCCACTCCCCCCTTCTGGGGCACCCGCGTGCTCAATCCGGAAGATATTCCCCTGGAGGAGGTGTTCTGGTATCTGGATCTGCAGGCGCTGTTCGTGGGTCAGTGGCAGTTCCGCAAGCCCAAGGACCAGTCGCGGGAAGAGTACGATGCCTTCCTCAAAGAAACGGTGCATCCAATTCTGGACAACTGGAAAGCCCGGATCAAGGCAGAAAATCTGCTCTATCCCCAAATCGTGTATGGCTATTTCCCCTGCCTGGCCGAAGGAAACTCCCTACACATTTACGATCCCGCAGTGGTAGGAGAATCGTCTGAAGAAATTCAAAATTCAAAACTCAAAATTCAAAACTTAGAGCCGATTGCAACCTTCACCTTCCCTCGCCAAAAGTCCCTGCGGCGGTTGTGTATCGCCGACTTCTTCCTGCCGAAGGAGCAGGCTCAGCCAGGCCAGTTCGATGTCTTCCCCATGCAGGCGGTAACGGTGGGCGAAGTTGCTACGGAATTTGCCCAGAAGCTGTTTAAGGCAGACCAGTACACCGACTACCTCTACTACTACGGGCTATCGGTGCAAACCGCCGAAGCCATGGCGGAGTGGTGCCACGCCCGTATTCGTAAAGAGTTGGGCTATGGTGATTTGGAGCCTGACACTATTCGGGAAGTGCTGCAGCAGCGTTACCAGGGATCTCGCTATAGCTTCGGGTATCCGGCCTGTCCGAATATTCCAGATCAGTTCGTTCAGCTTGATCTGCTCAAGGTCGACCGCATCGGCATGTACATGGATGAAAGTGAGCAGCTGTATCCAGAACAGTCCACAACGGCGATTGTGACCTACCATCCGGTGGCCAAGTACTTCAGTGCTTAGCTGCAGGAAAATGCAAAATTCCCGGTAATCTCCATGATGCAAATTGCTGAACGTTCTTTCACGAAAGACGAGTACCTGGAGTTGGAACTCAACTCCGAAGAACGTCACGAGTTTCTGGATGGAGAAGTCAGACTGATGACGGGGGGAACGCCTGACCATAACGACATTGCTGGGAATTTACTCGTGGCGCTGAAATCGGCTCTACGGGGCAGGCCCTATCGGACTTTCGTGCTGGACCAAAGACTCTGGATTCCGGCTCGTAATCAATACACCTATCCCGATGTGATGGTGGTGGCGCAACCCCTGCAACTGCAGACGGGGCGTAGCGACACGGTGACCAATCCCTGTTTCATAGCGGAAGTGCTTTCAACTTCAACCAAGGACTACGACCGGGGAGATAAGTTCCTGGCTTATCGCACGATTCCGACCTTTCAGGAATACTTGCTGATTGACCAATACAGTGTCCATGTCGAGCACCATGTCAAAACATCACCAAACCAATGGCTGCTTTCGGAATATGAGTCACCTGATATCACTCTTTCGTTCAATAGCTTTAATTGTCAGGTCAGCATTAGTGACCTGTATGAAGGGATTGACCTAGGGTAGCGTCAAGACTAGATGGCAGAATTGTAGCATGGTGTCAAGTTTACAAGACCCACGGTTCTGTTAGCTTTCGTGGGTCGTACTTCGCTTGACCCGCGCTACAGTACTCTGTTGTTATTACCAATATTTATTGCAGTGTCATCCCGTTTATCCTGGCAGCTCACGGCATTAATTCTGATTATTCTCTTTCCCATTTTGTGACCTGGGTGTTGCTATAGCAGGCCGTTTTGCTGGTGTTGCTGTCATGCTCTAGGATAATGAACAAGGTCTAACTCTATCTGGTGGACCACCAGGGTTGTCTTATTAATTCAGCGATATACAACCAGTGTTACTCGGAAACGATGCGAGAAGCCAGCAACGCTTAATCGATAATCGGATTTGAATTTTGAATTTGAAAAAGCGATCTTCTCAGGAATGGTGCAATCGTTTCAAGTAGTATGAATAAGCAAAAAGCACCGTGTATTTTTCCAAACTTGAATAGTCTCATTCTAAATATTGAGTTGCCTTTAGTAGTGTCTATTGTTTCTACATGGGGAACTGGAAAAACGCTCATGGACTGACAAAAGTTGTACGCCCTCACCCCCAACCCCTCTCCCCTCGGGAGATGGCTAGGGTGTAGCTTGCTTCCCGGAGGGTGGGCTTTCAGGGATTTGGTTGAGAAGTTTTGTCAGTCAACCAGATACTGGAGTTGGCCTCTCGCCCCAGGTCTTCGCGAAGTTCACCCCGCAACTCATCATGAATCGCCTGCCAAATCCCTTTGCGTTGCCACTTCTGGAAGTATTTTTAGACCGTCTGATGGGGCGGAAAGTCATGGGGCAGCATCTCCCACTGGCAGCCGGTGCGCTGCACATAGAAAAGGGCAAGGGCGATCTCGGTGAGATGAGGAGCGATTGCTCTTCTACACCATCAACCAATCTGCATATACCCGCTTATGATTGAGACAGCAGCATCAGGATAAGCCGCTTACCATGACCGCAACGCCAGAACCCAGAGACTTTCAAACTGAAGTGCTTGATCGACTGGAGCGTCTAGAGCAAAAACTAGATGCAGATATTCAGCGTCTTGATGAACGCACCAACAAATGGGAAGAGCGGTTCTTGCAGTTATCAAAAGACAACCTGGCCATCTCAAGGACCGTAATCATAGCCGCTGCCACAGTTGTGGTATTTGGCAGTCTGCTAGACAAGGCTGAAATTCTGGTAGAGGGTGCAGCAAGACTATTCGGAAAATAAACCTCGTTCAAGTCCAGTACAGCTAAATCCCTAGAGGGATAAAACAGAACGGTATTACATCAGCCGTCCGGGCATCACCATTGGGAAGCCAAAACCGAGAACATGAAAGTGGGGCTGGGGCAATGTATTGCCACCACACCATAAGGCGAATCAGGGCTGTGGGTTCAGCAGTCATCGGATAGTTGTGCAATCAGAAGTAAAATTTCGTCAATGAGATCGCGCAACACCCTCGCGTGGCGGTCTGAATGATTAATTAAAATACTGAATACCAAAGGCTCGTAGTCTGGTGGCTGCAGATATCCAGATAATGATACATTCCCAGTCAAAGCGCCTGATTTTCCCTGCACTCGTCCCTGCAGCACGGTATTGCTTAAGCGATTCCCCAGAGTGCCGCTAACTCCGGCAACGGCCAGGGAATTTAGAAAGATATCTGACTCTGGATGAACGGCCATGGCCTGCAGGGTATTAACCAGGGCAGAGGGAGTCACCAGATTATGGCGCGATAGTCCTGAACCATCCGCCAGGCGAACGGTGGCAGGGTCTACTCCCAATTCTGCAAGGGCAGCCGCAATGGCCTCTCCCCCTGCAATGCTGGCATCGCTAATGGGAGCTTTAGCCTGGGTTACCCCTAGAGTTTTCAGCAACACTTCGGCGTAGAGGTTGTTACTGTTCTGGTTTGTCGGCTTGAGTAGCTCACCCAGGGTGGCGGATTCAATGGTTGCTAACTCAGCCCCCAGATTCGGTACCGCCCTTTCAGTAACTGCCGTTTGGGCAACGGAGATACCCTGCTCGCCCAGAGCCTGAACCAAAGCATCAGCGAAATTTTGGGCCGGGTCCAGCACAGCCACATAGTAGGAAACCGGACTGGCAGTTTGGGGCAGTTGGCCACTCACTCGGATTTGATTACCGGCTCCAGTGCGCCACAGGCTCAGGGAACTGGCGTTTTCTGCCGCTGCCACCGTAACGGTAGCGTTCTCGATGGGCAGAGCTTTACCCTGAGCATCTTCAGGCCAGATAATGCTGAGGGGGTTACCCACCTGGGTCGGGGAAATTTGAACGGTTAGGGCATTGCCGTTCAAAATCAAGCTGTTGACCGGGGGGGCATAGTACCACTGGGCATCTCCCCATTCCCAGGTGGGGTTGGTGGCAAATTGGGGAAAGTAGGCATCTTGCAGCACCAGCTGGTTCACCCGAGTGACCCCGTTTTGGGCCAGTTGAGCCGCCAGAGTCTCCAGATGAACTGCTGTGAGGGTGGGGTCTCCCCGTCCAACCACCGTCAGATTGTAGGAGCCGCCGGGGCCAGGGCTACCATATACCGACGTGGGAATGCGATAGTTTGACCCCAAATGGTGGAGTGCCGCCGCTGTCGTTAATAGCTTGGCCCCAGAAGCCGGAATGAAAAAATGATTGCCATGGCGAGCATAGAGGGTTTGACGAGCACCTTCTGTGGCCCCCTGGGTCTGCAAGACCATCCCCACGTAGGATCGTTCCAGAGGTGTTTTGGTCAGCTCTGCATCAAGCCGGGCAGCAAGTTCCGCCGGGCATAAGGAGGCGAGCGCTGCAGAAACCCCAGCCCCCAAGCTGGTCACAAGGGTGACCAATCCTATGCTTAGTCGGCGAAAACCACTCATGGCAGCTGAAATTTCCAATTCAATTACGACATTAACAACTCCGCTTCGGCAGACCGGCTGCGGTGCAGAATCACCATATTATTACCAACTACGGGGTTGCGAGCGACAACGACCCCCTCTGGGTCCCTGAGCTGCAGGGTCTTGAAGTCGAGTTGCTGCACCTGCTCAAAAATGCTCTGGGAGATGTCGTCTTGCTGCTCATTTAGCAGACCGTACCAGTTTTCTCCCAAATTTACGATGAGTCGGTTTTCGGGCAGGTTGACCTCAACGGATTGAATCAGACCCGCGGCAAAGGATCGGCTAATGCTCGACACTTTGTCCTGAATATCGGCAATCAGGCTTTGCTCAGGGGTGGTGTCGGGTGGAGAGGTGAGGCCAGGAGCTGGGGCCAGTGCCGGGGTCTCATCCTCGGGCGGGGTGACCCTGGGGGCCTGATCTGGCCTTTTCTCTGCAGGAGATGGCTGGGGGTCTTCGGCCACTGGTTGGGGCCCACTGCCGCCAAGTGGATTCCACAGGGCCAGAAACAGCACCAGCAATCCCAAGGCTACTGCGGTCATGACTTCGTCAGACAGTCGCCGCTGCCATGGGGGGGGGAGCTGCGATCGCACCCACCGTAGCCCTTTTCGCCAGATCACAGCTCCATCGGCCAGCACCAGCAAAATTTGATCGATAATGCCCAGTTCTTTAGGCTGGTAGGGAACTTCTGCCTCCCCCCAATCGTCATAGTTATTATTCGCTGCAACGGGTTTCTCCGCTTCCCGTTGGCTAGTTTCAATGGCCCCTGGCTCCCTGGTCAGGGGCCTGGCTGTTGCCGGAGTGGTAACTTCCACCTCAGGGTCAGATACTGCCTCGTCCAGCTCATTCCAGGGCTCTTCACCGCTACTCTTGCCCTCAAAACCTTCATCGGAGGCGATAGCTCCATCCTGCACCGGAACAATGTCATCGGGGTTATCGCTGTCTGTAGCGTCAGTCCAACGTTCTGATGACCAGGCTTCTGCCCCCGCAGTTTCTGCGTTGTGTTCTCCTTGAGGGCTGGGGTCAACCTCTGCGGTAGAGTCGCCATCCAGGTCTTCCTGGGATTCAGGAACCGAAGGCATGTCTTGAGGAAAATTGGGGTCGTTAGATGTCATCAGTCCATCCGCCTGTCAGTGTTTGCCTGCACGCCTCTAAAGGTTAGAGCATTCTCAATCCCTGGGTAGCTTCACCTCAATATTGCTACGAAAACAATATTGCTACGAAAACAATATTGCTACGAAAAATGTACTCTGCTGTCGCCATCTAATTCTGTAGCACAAATTAGGCATCGTCTGGGCAACCTGAAACCAGGCTAACGCGATCTACCTTGGACCCCATTTCCCTTACCGTTGTCTTTTTGACCAGACCGAGCAAGCCCAGGGTCAAACTAAGGTTAGACTCGCCAGGCTCTGTTAACCAGAGGACTTTTCATGGATATGCGTTGGCAGCCCCCAGCCCGGCTTCAAAACCTTGAGTCTGCCCCCCCCAGGCAAACAGAAGTCCCCCGCATTTGCATTTTGGGTGGCGGTTTCGGCGGGTTGTACTGTGCCCTGGCCCTGCCCAAGTATCTAAAACGGTTGCCCCACGGCGCTACCGTTACCCTGGTAGAGCCCCAGGAGCGCTTTCTATTTACCCCCCTGCTCTACGAGTTGCTAACAGAAGAACTACAGCCCTGGGAAATTGCTCCATCCTACTCCCAGCTGCTGGGGCATACCGACATCAATGTTTTGCACGACTGGGCCGAACACATCGACCCAAACCGGCAGAGGGTAGAGCTGCGCTATGGCGACCCCCTGGACTATGACTACCTGGTGGTGGCTATGGGTAGCCAAATTCGTACCCCCACCATTAAAGGCGGAGACACCTACGCCCTGCCCTTTGCGAATTTGGCCCATGAGTGGCAACTCGAAGAACGGCTGGCCCAGCTAGAACGCGAGAAGTCTGAAATTTCTGTCATCCTGATTGGGGCTGGCCCCAACGGGGTAGAACTTGCCTGCAAACTGGCTGACCGACTGGGACCTAAAGGACACATCACCGTCATTGACCGCCGGGGGGTGATCCTGCGGGCTCATCCTGAGCCGGTGCGAAAAGCCGCCGCACGGGCCTTCCGCAGGCGGGGCATTATCTTCCATGCCAATGTTTCTATTGATGAGATCAAGGCCGATACGGTTCTCTACCAGTGCCGCGGCGAGACCTATAGCCCCCCTGCCGACTTAATTCTGTGGACCATCGGCACTATTCCCCATGCCTGGCTGGGAGATTCACCCCTGGCGACCAGCAAATTCGGGCAGTACATCGTTCAGCCCACCCTACAGTTACCGAGCTATCCCAATATTTTTATGCTGGGAGATATGGGGCAAATGCCGGCCCCCGGTCGCGATCGCGCCCCCATGACGGCCCAGTCGGCTTTTCAGGCGGCCCCGGTGGTGGCCCATAATCTCTGGGCTGCCATTCAAAACCGACCTCTGCGGCGCTTTACCTACCATCACCTGGGGGATATGCTCACCCTGGGACGCGGAGAGGCGGTCGTCTGCGGGTTTGGCCTCTGCCTGACGGGGCGACTGGGGGGATTTTCCCGCCGTTGGGCCTACTGGCTGCGCCTGCCGACCATGCCCCACCGCTGGCGGGTGCTGCAGCAGCGGCTCAGCAGCTTTTGGAGCTTCAGGAAAGGCAGAAGGCGGAAGGCAGAAGGATGAACTGCAATCCTTACCGGCTCATGTTGCGTTTCAAGTCTTCCAGTTCCTGATCGGTCTCCCAGCGCTGGAAGGCTTCTTCCACCGGGTCTAAGGGGTCTCGACCAAAGACATCCGTGGGGGACTTATTCCATCCCGTATCCCAGCTGGTAGATTGACCTGCGGTACGCTGCGCCGCCCGTTCGGCCTGAACCTGGGCAATTTTAGCCTTTAGCTCCCGTCGCCGCTCGTGAATTTGCTGCTGCAGCACTCGGGTTTTCTGAATCTGATCTTTAACCCCTTTCATCTGGCCCCAGTATTGATTGCCCTGGCGCAGTAAGGCGGCTTCTCGTTCCTCAGCAAGTCGGGCCAAGTCTGCGCGGTTAGCAGCTTTAGCCTTGGCAATGCGGCCATGCCAGCGCTGAATTTCTTGAGCGGTGGCCAGAATGCTGTCTTCCAGCTGCTGCTCCCGCCGCTTCAGATCTCCCAGCAGGGCGATGGTTTCCTGCTCCTGCCCGCGGAGTTGATCTTCAATCCCCATCAGCTCCAGGTGGGGATGGGCCTTCAGAAACTCGTCGAGCCGGGTTTCTAAAAACCGGCTGAGATCTTCAAACAAACCCATGGTGTGCTGCTCCTACCGCATAAACCTGTTTTCAGGATAACGGTTGACGGGCAGGTCCTTAGAACTGCTGTCCGATATAGATGGAGCGCACTTCACCATTCCGACGAATGCGAGCTTCATCGCTAGAAACTGACACCAGACTCCAGCCGCTGCTGCCGATAGATTGACCAATGTAAACCCGCTGAGAAACACCGTTAATCTCAAACAGCGCGGCAGAACGTTCGCCCAACTCCAACAAACCTACCAGGGAATGCACCGTAGCCGGGGTAGCCGTTGGGGGAATACTGGCCTGACCCGGTGCTTGGGCTGTCTGAGGGACCTGAGGCAGAGCAGGTTGTTGAGCCGTGGTTTGATAGGGAATATACACCCGCTCAATGACATTGACTGGTCCACCACCGGGGGGCATTAACCCGCTAGCCGTGGGGGCCGGAGTTAGGGGCGGCAACAGGGGTGGGCTGGTCGGCAGCACAGAAGCATTGGGCAACGAGTCTACCGAGCCGGCCTCAGCCGCATTGCGCTCAACTTTCTTGGCAATTACATCTAAGGAACGGTCTAAATATTCCAAAAATTCAATCTCCGACTGACTCGGCATATCGGCTTCCTGGGTAGCAATAGGATTCACCCAACCAATGCTGCGGTGGTAGCTATAAACGATAAAGCCGAGCACCCCCAGCAAAGAGAAAACCGTAGTTGTAATCAAGAATCGGTCTAGAAGCTTGCCCAGCCTGGTTTTTTGGGCAGGAGCAACAATCTCGGCGTTATTAGGCTCGGTGGTTAGAGAGGCATCCTCGGTATCTGCATCCGCAGCCTTGTCCGTTGGCACTAAAGCTTTAGAGGCGGCTTCAGAGTTATTAGATTCGCTGGCTTCTGTCTCCACAAAGGGCAGATCTGCCGCTTCCTCTTCCTGTTCCAGACAGTTGAGCAGGGTCTCGTCACCGTCAAGCAGTTTGTCAACATCCTCAAACAGGTTCGAAACCAAATCATCGGCATAGGAATTGACAAGGGTGTTTGCGTCGACAGCAGTAAACTCCTGCAGCTGCAACGTTACGGTTTTGTTGTTTGTGTCCTGGCCCATAGGTTTGAACTCAATATGATGGATGACGCCACTCGATAGTTTCTACATGTGGGGTTGACTCAACTAACCCAGTTAGGATTCGATAGATGCTTATTAGCGATCAGCCTCAGCTCAATTCAAGCTTTTGACGCTAATCTGCTGAAGTGTAACCTAACTTTTTGAAACTTTCACCCGTTTAGCAAAAGTTGTCACACATTTAGTGGTCATAATCTAAAACAATTTAGCGCTGTGCTGTTCAGGGTCAAACACAAACCGGTTTTTGAAGTCCGTCACACCATAGAGGTTGAAGGAAACGGTAGGTTCGTCTCCCATGGGCTCTACGCTATGGATAGCGTCGCTGGTGAAGGTGACAACATCGCCAGGGTTGAGAATAATTTCGTCTACCAGTTCAATCCGATCTGGATGTTCGGTAGAAGGCTGGCGACGCCATAGTTGGTTACGCTCCTGACCACCAATCAGGGCAACAATGCCCCAGGTGCCATGGTTATGAATGGTAGACCCATGGCCTGGTGCCCAGGCCACCATTTGCACCGTCAGGGGAAACTCATATTCCTGATACAGAAAATTAACGCTCCAGCCGGTTTTCGGAGACGGTGGTTTGTACTCCATCTGCAACCAGTAGGAACTCACCAGCAGCTTTCTGACCAGAGGAGTGATGGCTTCTATGCGGCTAGTGTCGTCATGGAAGGTGTCTAATATGTCTTCCAACTCGGTTAAGAACCGGTACAGGCGGTAAATCTGTCCTGGTTCCGTAACGTTTGGGTTGCCAAAGGTTCTATGGCTGCCATCATCAGTAATTAACCAGTTTTGATTTGCCATAGAGCTTGTTTCGGTATGAGAGGCTTATAGCAGCTTGGCTTATAGTGGCCTGGCTTATAGCGGCCTGGTGCAGAGTGTAATTAGGGTTTAACCGATCGGCGCTGGGGAGTAGGGGGCCGCAGAGGCAGGGGGGCACGTCGGGTAGAAAACTCAGTCCTAAGAATCGCCCAGGGTCTCAATCAGCACGTTGACCTGTTGCTGCTTTTCGGCCAGGTAAGCCTCACATTGCTGCAAGGACTGAACTGCCTGCTCAAATTGAGACAACACCTCAGCCAGGGGTAGGTTGCCCGATTCTAACTCACCAATCACCGCTTCAATGGTGCTGACGGTCTCTTCGTAGCTCCAATGGTTGGCTGAGTTTTCTGGTTTTTCAGCTTTTCTTGGCATAGAGTCTCCTGGTTTCGTCAAATTCTGGTTTCTTCAAAGATAAATAGAGTCAGGCATAGGTACAGCCCGTCAAGAGCCCGACGGTTGCTTCTGGGGCTGGACCTCCGTCACGCGCACCGTCAGATGCCCCCTGGCCAGTTGTACCTGTAACTCCTGGTCAGGTTTTACCTTGGCGGCATCGACCACCACTTCTCCGGATGTGTTGCGCACCAGGGCATAGCCGCGCTGAATCACCGTTTCTGGGTCAAGGGTTCTCAGATGATCTCCCAGGGTACGGCACCGTTCTGTAGCCTGGGTCAGCTCTATTTGAACATTACGAATCAACCGTTGCTTGAGCTGGGTCAGGGAGGCGTGCTGTTGGGATAAGTACCGATCCAGGCGGACCCGCTGCAGGCGCTGGGTCAGGCGCTGGGCATCTTCCTGGGCGACGGTCAGGTGTCGGCCCACCAGGGTGGCGAGATAGTCCTTACGGTCGCGGTGGGCAGCGAAGAGATCGGCGATGGCTGGTACGGCAGTGACGGCGGCGGCGGTGGGTGTGTGGGCACAGACATCGGCGGCCAGGTCCGCCAGGGATTCATCCCGTTCGTGACCAATGCCTGTGACCACCGGTACCGGGCAGGTCGCGACGGCACGGACCACCCGTTCATCATCAAAACAGTCGAGATCTTCGGTGGCCCCTCCCCCCCGAGCCAGAATCAGCACTTCGGCCCGGCCATCGTCAGCAACCCGCTGCATTGCCGCCACAATAGAGTCGGGAGCACTGGCTCCCTGTACGGTGGCAGGGGAAAACAACACATGTAGACCCGGATGGTGATGGCTCAGCGACCGCTGAATGTCCCCCCAGGCCGCTGCCTGCGGGGACGACACCACAGCAATGGTTTGGGGAAAGCTCGGCAACGGGCGCTTATGCTCCAGGTCAAACAGTCCCTCGGCCTCTAGCCGTAGCTTAAGCTGCCTCCGTCGCAGCGCCTTCAGCCCATCCCCGGTGGGAAAGACCTGCCACACCATCAGCTGGTAGCTGCTGCGCTGGGGGTACACCTTGACAGTGCCGAGAATGGTAACCTGCTCCCCGGCCTTGGGTAGGGTGGTGAGCTTGGCCAGTTGGCTGCGCCAGGCCACACAGTTGATGGCGGCATTGTCTTCTAAGTCGGTCAGGGTAAAAAACAGTCCTTTAGAGTGATTGTTGGCGCTGGAAACTTCTCCTACCACCCAGACCCGACGCAGGGTTGGGTCGTCTTCCAGAGTTGCCTTAATGTAGTCCACCAGGCCGCTAACGCTAATGGTAGCGGGGGTTGCGCCTACTGCCTGCTCGAAATTCACCATGCCTATCTGCCGTCGATATTGCTGACTGTTTACTGGGTAACTGGGATCTGCTGATCAATCGCTGCAAGCAATATGGCATATTCCGCTTCGGTGTTGACCGGGTGGCGCTCCCAATCGCCATTTACCTTCAGGTCGGCAAAAATCCCCGCCGGATCATCATGGAAATGCAGAAAGGCAACCGATTTCAGATAAAACTTACCCGGTCCTTTTTCCTTCAGGGGCGGTACCCGAGAACGAATTTGCTTGAGCAGCGGGGAAAGCTGCGCCAGGGTATCTTGGTTTGCGTGTTTCATGAGCAGTCACTTGCCTTTTAACCTGTTTACCATAGGTTTAATGATCATCCCCGAAGGTTTGCTCAATCGTTGCCCTGGACCTGAACCGTTGCCCTGCTAAAGCTGCCTGTGGTGAAGTACCTGAAAATCCGTTTTTATATTTCCATCAGGCTGCTGCGTCATCGCCTGGCAGAGGCGGCTTCTACTCGCCCTACCGTCCAGGACTGGCTGTTTGCGGCTCAACTGCTGGTTCTTTTCGCCGTGGTTGTAACCCCACTGGGATTTATAAACGGCTTAACCACCCTGAGCCCTCTTGAGCTACCCTGGCAGTCCAAACTGTTCATCGTCGCCAGGGTAATGGTATTTCCGGCCATTGTGGAAGAAGGATTCTGGCGAGTTTTGCTACTGCCCCACAAGACTGAGCGCATTACCAATCGCAAGCGCTGGCTCCTGGGTCTCCCCATTCTGGCCATGTTCGTGCTGATGCATCCCCTCAACAGCATGACGTTTTACACAGATGCCTTTGCAACCTTCACCAACCCCGTTTTCCTGATTGCCACAACTTTACTGGGCTTGATCTGCATGATGGCCTACTGGCGGTCAGGTTCCCTCTGGGTGCCCACAGCCATCCACTGGTTGATTGTGGTGGCATGGTTGCTGGTCTTTGGGGGATACGCGAAATTGCATAGCTAAGTTCCGACGTCAAGGTCATCTCGTCGCCCTCGGGAACTCTGGGAAAAGCAACATCTGCCTTTCACCCCGGAGTTTTTATGTTTAAATCTGTCAGTCGTCATGTGTGCGCCTTTGACCTGGAGTGGGTGCCTGATCCCCAGGCGGGGCGACGAGTTTATGATTTATCGGATAGTCTGCCTGATGCCGACGTGTTTCAGGTGATGTGGGAAAAAGGGGGCGCAACGGAAGAAAAGCCTCGACCTTACCTGAAAACCGTCCTCTGCCGAGTCGTGTCGGTCTCTGCTGTGATTCGAGAGCAGGCCCCGAACGGAGACGTTTCGCTCAGACTGACCGCCCTGCCGAAAGAAGCCGACCAGGTCATGGCAGAAGGGGAATTGATTGGCAAGTTTTTAGGATATGTGGGCAAATATAAGCCCCAGCTGGTAGGGTTCAACTCCCAAACGTCAGACTTGCCGATTCTCTTGCAAAGAGGCATTGCGACCGGCATTTCTGCCGGCAGCTTTTGCCAGCGCCCCGACAAACCCTGGGAAGGTACCGACTATTTTGCCCGTGCCACCGAAGCCCATGTGGACCTGAAGACCATTCTCAGCGGCTGGGGCATTGGTACACCCTCGCTACATGAGCTGGCGGCGGTGCTGGGCATTCCCGGCAAAATGGGCACCGACGGCAGCACGGTGGTTGATCTCTGGGTAGATGGCGAAATTCGCCGCATTGTGGAGTACAACCATTTCGACGCCCTCACCACTTACCTCGTATGGCTGCGTACCGCCATGTTTGCCGGCTTCTTTAGCCCTGCCCAGTACCAGGTTGAGCAAGACCGAACCCGACAACTGATTACCGACAGCATTGCATCTGGGGAGCATCACCTATCGCGCTATTTGGATAAGTGGGACCAGTTTCAGGCTCAGGTGGCAGACCATGTCTCGATTAACTTTCCCGCCCGAGCCACTGCCGTGGAGAAAGCGGCCTGAGTTGGCCTCCAGCGTCATCAACCTGAGTTCGGGATAAGTCGAAACTGCCGGGAATTTGCTGCCAATTCCCCTCCTGGGAGGGGTAGGGGTGGGTGAGTCATGGCATCGAGACCGTGTATCCGGAGTCAATCAGACATATGCGGCTGCAGATTTGACCCACCCCGCCCTCCGGACACCCCGCCGAGGAAGGGATTTAGCTCCGATGATTACCGGTGAGCGTTATCCCGAACTGACGTTAATTAGATAACATCAAAGGAGTTACCTATGACCGACATGGTTCAAGCCGAACCCCCCAGAGAACCGACCATTGCCGATGTGTTGATCGAACTGCAATCATTCAAAGCAGATGTCGACCAACGCTTTGAGCAGGTTGACCAACGTTTTGAGCAAGTCGACCAACGTTTTGAGCAGGTTGACCAACGTTTTGAGCAGGTTGACCAACGCTTTGAGCAGGTTGACCAACGCTTTGAGCGGTTTGAGCAGCGCTTCGAAAAGCTTGAATATAAATTCGATACCTACGAAAGCGCTGCAGACAAGCTGGTACGGCTCGCGACTACGGTAATCATTGCGGCGGCGACTGTGGCAGTGCTGCCTTCTGCCCTGGAGGCGATTGGTCCGTTGCTGAATGACTTCGTCACCTCCTTACAGTGATGTCTTCATTCACGGCTGGTTTGGGCTTCTAGCACAGCCTCAAGCTCCTCTGGCATATCGGCCAGAAAGTCATAGCCGGTGGCGACTTCAATACGGTCAATTGAGGTTTGATAGTCGCGCCAATCTTCACTGACGACACCACGGTTTGGCATATCTACTGCAATGATCTGGGTGCTGCCCGTGAGCCCCAATCGCCCATCGTCCATACGGTCGTAAACGATCACAATTTTCCACAACCGTGAGGGAACCGTGACAGCGGATTGCCCCACAGTTCCCCGTTCACCATAGACTCCAGCATAGAGATGAAGGCTATGGTCATACTGGTAGACCAAATCCCGGATGTGGTTTTCTAGCTCTCGCCAGGGACCCCGATTATTTTCTGGGGTTTGGGGAATGATGTTGGTCATCAAAAAAGTGGCCGAGTTGTCGTTTTCAGTGCGGTTACGGTCGGCAGAAGGAACAACATGCCCCCGGTCGTAGCCGCTGCCGCTGTAATCGGCGGCAGTCACCTGATAAGTCCCTGGAGGCAACGCGCCATCGGGGCGAAAATCATCCTGTCGTTCAATCTGACCTAACCAGCGAGCATCTACTTCCCAACTGGCCCAGTTCAGCAGGTTGCGGCTCTGGTTGTAGGACAGGACATATTGCTTTCGTGCAATTAGATAATTGTCGAGGTTACTGTTTCCGGCGTTACTGGGGTTGCCCAGCACTAGATGGGGATTTTCGCTGACCTGAATCGGTTCATCGAGAGGTGGGGCGACCGGTGGCAGAGCCTCGCACGCCTTACCATTGCCGTCTCGATCCAGGCTGAAGGGATCTCCGGCGAATGATTCCAGCACATCTTGAGCCAGAACCTGGCTGATGAAGTCTCCGCAATTACAGTCATCATCCACGCAGGGAGGCAGAGAAGATAGATCTGGCCGTTGCCGCAGGAAGTCAAACATCTCCCCGCTACATCCACCCAAGCCCAAAGCCAAAATGCCGTACAAAATTTGACGATGCCAGCGCGCCATGTTAGGGATCTACTCTTAACTGGAACCTTTATCCTAGAGTTCCCGACTCGCAGAGGACTCTCAACCACCGGGGCGAATCGGCCCCAGCAATTTTGCCTGCAAACCCAACGACAGATAGGTTTGTACCAAGTCCAGCTCGAAAACCGTAGCTTTCCCGTAGGCAAAACTCCACTTCTGGACTTGGACAGGGTTTATTTTTGTTGCGTAAGATGCACAATAACCATAAAAATGAGGATGTAACTTTACCCCACGCTGCTTCTGGATAGTTTTGATGAGTATTCTTACTCATTTCATTCCCGCAGTCACCAGGCGGTAAAGTGATACAGAGTTTTCCCTTGTTTGTAATCGCTTAGAAGCAAAATAGAAATCATGATGATCAACCAAGCCATTTCCAAGCTACAAGCATGGTTCCCTGCAGAAGAGGTTCACGCCCACTGCGATGGTCCCTGCGGTGTGTACGATCCCTCTTCTGCCCGTATCGCGGCTGAGGCTGTGGTATCGATGACCAAGAAGCTGATGGATCTTGAAGCCAAACCCGGCGACCCTGCCTACGAAAACACCTTCTCTCGTTACGTCGCCATCAAAGAAGAGCAGGCTCAAATCGCGAAGGACGAGATCCTGGTTCTCTGGACTGACTACTTCAAGCCTCAGCATCTAGAGCAGTTCCCCGATCTACACGACACCTTCTGGAAGGCAGCTAAGCTTTGCTCTGCCTGCAAGGTTGAAGTTAGCGTGCAGCACGCCAACGAACTGATGGAAGCGATCCAGAAGATTCACAATATGTTCTGGGCTACTAAGAACCGCGATGTGTCCTGGTACACCGCTAGCTAAGCTTAGTTTCCACAAGTAAAGCTGCTAAAGGCGCGGTCTTCCGCGTCTTTAGCAGCTTTAAAGGGCTCAATGTATTGCTATCTATGGGCATTTCGTTGCAAGCTGGACCTCAACCGCCCCAACATTTACGTTCCAGTCAGCTGATCGATCTCCTGCTTTGGCTATTGAGGCGGCGACAACGATTTCGGGTCGTAGGGGAATCTATGCAGCCCCTCCTTTCTTCTCAGCAAGAGGTGCTGGTTGACCCCACTGCCTTTCGCCGGCGCAGGCCCAATCCTGGCGATTTGGTCGTAGCGCAACATCCCCAACGGCCTGACTTGAGACTGATTAAGTGGGTGGTGTACGTTGAGCATGATCGGTGCTTTCTGAAGGGGCTAAATCCGGCGGCGAGCACTGATAGTAGGGATTTTGGTCTGGTTACCAAAGAACAACTGGTGGGACGGGTGTTGTGCCGGTTTCCATGAGGGTAGATTCAGATGGCAAATTTCCGGCAACACGTTCCCAAGTAAAAAAGGCAGGCCCAGGACCTGCCTTTTTTCTATACCAAGTCCAGCTCGAAATCGGAGTTTCCTCTAAGGCAAAACTCCACTTCTGGACTTGGACGAGGTTTAATTTGTGGATGTGATGCCTAAGCTTTAGCGGGCACTTTGTCTTGGCCGGTACGGTCTCCGCTGGGGGAGATACGATCGCCTTCCAAGAAGGAGCGCAGCATCCAGGCCATTTCTTCGTGGTCTTCCATTAGACCGGTAAGGAAGTCAGCGGTGCCTTCGTCGTGGTATTTTTCGCTGCACTGGTCAACAAATTCCCGCAGGTTGCGAATAATTTGCTCGTGGTCATTAACCAACCGGGAAACCATTTCCTGGGCACCGGGCAGATCACCAGGATGCTCGCGCACAGAAGCATTTTTCAGAAAGCCATCAGCGGTCCCAAGGGGATAACCGCCCAAAGCACGGACACGCTCTGCAATGGCATCGATATTGTCTGCCAGAGCTTCGTACTGCTCTTCCCAAAGTTCGTGTAGGGTACGGAAGTGAGGACCGACAATGTCCCAATGATATTTTTTCGTCTTGATTTGAACCAGATAGGAGTCAGAGAGAGCCTTATTTAGAAGCTCTACAACGCCCTGGCGCTGTTCGTCAGAAAGTCCGATATTGATTGGCATGAGATAAAATTATACATCTGCAACTTGTCTTAATTAGACCAAGTATCCCTCCGGAAAACATCTATCCCTTGCGGTAAACCTCTGCAGTCTTAATCCCTCCAAGGAGATACCTTTTGTTGTTGGGCGCTTTAACAACGCAGAACTTTCTGACGTTCGGGCACTACCCTGCGCTGCTGCCGCATGAGGACGCCTTCCATGACCAGCCAGAACACCAGCAGCCCCCCCAGTAATCAACAGCATACCTCCCAGGCCGAAGCGCACGATCAGGGCGGCGGCGGCAGTGAATAGCCCACCACCGACAATGGGTTCGAAGAAAAGCTGCTTGTAGGCAAAGCTTTCGAAAGCACCGGTTTCATTACGGAGATCGACCATGCGCAGCAGCAGCATTCCCGTAACGGTTACCCCCATAGATTGCCCCATGTCGCCGATACCCTTCTCAAACCAGTGGTCAGGAGAGAGGCGGGGGGCATTGTACAGGAAGAACAGCACATGCCAGGCGATACCCACAATGCTGAGATGGAATAACCCCTGTCCAAATCCAGAAGTGGAGTTTTCTCTAAGGCAAAACTCCACTTTTGGACTTGGTATAGCTGTTAAAACGTCGGTGTAGAAGATCCCAGGGTTCTTGGGTCATTGGGCAACAACTTTTGGTTGCTCCAGGGTTAAAACCCTGGGATCTTGGCTTCCTAGGCCCGTGTTCTAGCTCGCCTCAGCCAGCTGCTGCACGGTACTGCGTACCGCAATGGACAGCATAATGCGGGAAAGCCCGCTGGCAATAAAGCTGATGCCCACCAGCAAGCCAATTACCCAGGGCGCATCCAGGGGCCACTCGGCCCAGATAAAGACCCCCAGGGCCAGGGTCAGCAAAGCGTTCAGCAAGAGCCACAGCCAGTTTGACCGGGACCGCATCTGTATCGTCAGCAACAGCTCCACCACCCCTTCGGCCACAAGGAACGATCCCAACAACAAGGTTAGTGTCAGGACTCCTTCGAGAGGATTGATGATTAGGACGACTCCAGCGGCAAGGTATAGACCTGTCAGCAGCAGTTTCAGCCAGAAACTGCCCTGCTGACGCGTCTGGAGGGCATAGATCAACTTAATGATGCTGTTACCCACCAGTAGCCAACCAATCCACAGGGTCAGGGACAGGGAAGTCACTAGAGGCAGGCTGATGGCGGCAACACCCAGCACCATCATCAAAGCTCCCAGCACTATTGACCAGGTGGTAGATTGCTGAATTAAGCCGATGGTTTCCGCTTTGTTAGGAGAAGCTGCGACGGGCTCAGGGGTGGAAGACTCTGCATCCTTATTTGCAGGCAGAACGCCATTACTATCAGAGGCTTGATGGTCGGCATCTTGCTCCAAGGAATCCTCTGCGTTGGCCCTAGCTTCAACCTCCGTTGGGGTAGCATTTTCTTCGGCAGTTTCCGGTGCAAAGGTTGCTTTGTCAGCAGTTTCCTCTGCAGTTATCTTTTCCGCGCCAACCTCTTCTTCTACTTGAGGGGGCGATGCGTCGACGGAAGTTTCAGCCCCTGCAATATCTTGCTGATCGGGTGCTTTGGTCTCTTCGCCAGAGGTATTTTGAGTCATGATGTTGTGTTGCGTTAGCTTGTGTCCCTAAACCATGCTAACCATGGCATCCTGGGATTAACACCATGCTAAAGGGAGCGACGGCAATGAACCGTTTCAGCGAGATGGGCTTCACCAAAGATAGTTGGAAAGGCCAGCGGGGAGAGTACTGGGTACTGGCTCAAATGGCGCTGCTGGCGGTGTTTGCGGTGGTGCCGAAGTTCGTCCCGGAAGTATTGATGGATTTGCCCATGCCAGTGGTTTATGGAATCTGGGGCGTAGCCGGTGCGATCGCGCTCCTCGCCCTTATCCTGCTTGGCAAAGGCATGATCGACCTGGGCCAAAACCTTACCCCCTTACCCTACCCCCGCGACGATGGCCAACTGGTGCAGACCGGCGTCTACGGCATTGTTCGCCACAGCCTCTACAGCAGCTTAATTCTGGGTACTTTCGCCCTGAGTTTATGGTGGATGAGCCTTACCCACCTGGCCGTTTCTATCTCCCTGTTTCTGGTTCTTAATACCAAAGCCAGCAAAGAAGAAGCCTGGCTATCCGAAAAATTTCCAGAGTATCCCGAATACCAACAACGGGTGAAAAAGCTAATTCCCTGGATTTATTAGGCTCCAATCACCTCAGATCCCGGGGTTCTTCTCTGTGTAGACCCAAATCCCCCTATCCACAAAAAGAACCCTGGGCTCTCACCACCCCACCACCCCACCACCCCACCTACCTCACCTACCTCACCTACCTCACCCCCTCACCCCCTCACCCCCTCACCCCCTCACCCCCTCACCCATGCCCACCCCCCAAACTACCCCAACCACCCCCCAACCACCCCTCTCCCTCCCCCCCATGGGCTGCGGCACCTGGGCCTGGGGTAACCAGCTGCTGTGGGGCTACAACCGGAGCATGGATGAAGAACTGCAGCAGGTGTTTAACCACTGCGTCAGCCAGGGCATCACCCTGTTCGACACGGGCGATTCTTACGGCACAGGGCGTCTCAATGGCCGCAGCGAAACCCTGCTGGGACAGTTTGCTGATGCCTATAGCGGTCCTAATCAAGAAAATATCTGCATTGCCACCAAGCTGGCGGCCTACCCCTGGCGGTTGACCAGAGGTTCTATCGTCAAAGCCTGCGAAGGGTCCGCGAGACGGTTGGGGCGACCGGTGGACCTGGCCCAAATGCACTGGTCTACCGCCAACTACGCCCCCTGGCAGGAAGGCCCATTTCTGGATGGCCTGATGGATCTCTACGAACAGGGCCAGGTGAAGGGCGTAGGGCTTTCCAACTTTGGGCCGAAACGGCTGAAGTGGTCATACAAGCGATTCAGCGAGCGGGGCATTCCCATTGCTACCCTGCAGGTGCAGTACTCCCTGGTATCCACCTACCCGGTGACGGAGTTGGGAATTAAGGAAGTCTGCGATGAGCTAGGCATTCGGCTGATTGCCTACAGTCCCCTGGGCTTAGGGATGCTAACCGGAAAGTACGGGCCTGATGGGCCGTATCCCAAAGGCTTGCGGGGTTTGGTGTTTCGCCAGTTGCTACCGGGCATGAGACCTTTGCTGGAGACGTTGGGCGAGATCGCAACCCACCGCAACAAAACCCCTGCCCAGGTGGCTATCAACTGGTGCATCTGCAAAGGCACAATCCCTATTCCCGGTGCGAAATCCCTCAAGCAGGCAGAGCAAAACGCTGGGGCTATGGGCTGGAGCCTGGACTCGGGCGAAGTCGAGGAACTGGATAAGGCTGCTCAAAACAGCGACAAAACCATGGTGCAAAACATTTTTCAATCCCGCTGATTGCAGAACGGATCAGGGCAGCCGGTAGCGAATCGGTCCTGTTGCCTGTCGAGGATCAACCACATTGCCCTTCTGCAGGGTCACGATTTTGCCCTCATCGACTAATTGAGTGCCCACAGCCCGCACAGAGGGCATCAGGTCCCGCCAGGTTTCTCCCCCCAGTTGGCGAGCGACTTCTGACGGGCAGATGGTTTTGCTGGGACCCCGCTGCTGCACCAGGTCCATCAGCTTGTGGCGGATCTCATCGGGACTGGTCATACCGAATCGTGGGCGTGAACCCGCTTTTCGAGGGCGAGGAATTCTCGCATGTAGGTGTTGACCTGGTCGGGTTGTTCTTGCTGCACCCAGTGGCTGCAATTGGGAATATAGCGCAGGTGGAAGTCGCGCACATAGTCTTCGGTGCCGATGGTCAGTTCTTTGCCGAGGGCCGTGTCTTCTTCGCCCCAAATCATCAGGGTAGGCACTTCCAGCACGGGCCAGGTGCGGTTCAAAAAGCTGCTGCCCACCATGGCCCGGTAGTAGTTGATCATTGCCGTCAGGGCACCAGGTTTGGCGGCGGCAGCTTTGAACAGTCGAATATCGTTGTCGGTAAAGGCTTCTTTGCGGATAGCCATGCCGCTAAACATTTGCTCAATCAGCCAGTAGTCGCCCGCCTGTATGAGCAGTTCGGGCAGAAAGGGAATTTGGAAAAAGCCAATATACCAGCTTCTTAACAGCTGCTGGGGGGTCTGCAGCCCGGCGGCAAACTTGGCTGGATGGGGCAGATTCATCACAATCAGCGATTCCAGCATTTCGGGATGGGTGTAAGCGAAGGACCATGCGATCGCGCCGCCCCAGTCGTGCCCCACCAGAATGCAGCGGTCGTAGCCCAGCTTACGGATAACTCCTTCTACATCCTGCACCAGTGCTTCCATGCGGTAGGCGTCTACCCCTTCGGGTTTATCACTTTCGTTGTAGCCCCGTAGATCCAGGGCAACACAGGTATAGTCACTGGCAAATTCAGCCAGCTGGTGCCGCCAGGAATACCAGAACTCAGGAAACCCATGCAGAAAGAGCATTAGAGGGCCTTCCCCCTGGGTCACATAATGCAGACTAATGCCGTTGGTAGATAAGAAATGATGATTGGGAAGAGCAGTAGTAACCATAGTGCCTGTGTGAGAGACCGCTCTTTCACTATATCGAGGTGATTGAATGGACCGAACAAGCTCCGCTACATCAGTGCGAACTTTTCTAAAGCCAGCGTCAAGGATATTGAACAGGATTGATGTTTTAAGACATTTTGCTGAAAACCGTAAATTTGTCCTGACTAGAGGTGACGGCGACGAAAAGGTCAGTAGGCGAGATCTTTAAAGGCGAGTGAGGCCTATGGATAGATTCAAAACCTGTCTTTCAGGAGTCAACTGAGCTTCACCAGGCCAGAAAATCCTGTACGGGAGAGTGTTCTGATTTTTGTGTAAGGGCCAATCAGCCGATTAATCAAGTTTTCTGCAAGCCTTGTAGGGCAGGCGTCTCGCCTGCTCAGCTGGGACAGGCAGGATGCCTATCCCACAAGATTCCGAACACTCCCTGTACGGCGTTTTTTAAAGCTAGTAAGGTGCATCAAAGGTTCGAACAGTCTTGCCTGTGAGGACTAGGCTGAGTCTCACCAGCTCAAAGTGCCGCAAACGGGTGTTTTAAAGTCTCAACTCGAGTTCCTGAGTTCCTATTTGGCCATTGGTATGGATGACCTGACGTTACTGCGCTTTTTCGTTGCCGGAGATGTCTGCCTGGAAGCGAATAAAAATCTTAGGGTAGAACCCATAAATCATAATCAGAGGCAGCTATTTACCCGAGATGGGGCATTGTTAGCGACTGCCCATGATCGGGCTTTGCCGCCCTACATCATGCTGCGGTTAGGCACTAAATACACTCCGATTTTGCACCAGGCTTTACTCGACCATCATCTGGTACCCGTTACCGGAGCTTTGCCGGGGGCTGTTCTCGCTACGAGTATCATCCCCTACCCTATGGTTTTGTCAGCCGTTCTGAACCCGCTAGAAATCTCTGGAAACGCTGGTGGCAAGATCAAAAGCGATTTGCCCAACCCTCGGCAGACCAATCGATTCGCATTTTGGTTGAGGGGCAATGGAGTGCCATAGAAACCATTGTGCTGAACCGGGGTACCCTGTACATTCTCGCTGCCGGGTACGAAGCCATCCATCATGGTGAGGATGAAATTGTCTGGCTTGAACAGGAGGAAACTGAGGCCACTGTGTTAGTTGCAGCCCCACCTCCCCCTCTGCCCAAAGCCCGCACCCCAGAGCAAACAACTGCCCTCAGTACCCCTAACCCTGATGAAAAAACGGCAGCAAGCCCAAAAACATTCTTTTACACCCTAGACAATGCCGCCGTCACCCTGGATGGAGACAAAATGTATATTCAAACTCCCTTTGGGGAAGTCGTAGTCATGGGCGAAGCCCTCGAACATCTGTCCAAAGCAGACTCACCCAACCATCAGGCAACAGCCCATTCTGCTGTGGGTCGGTAAAGGGCACAGAGCCTACTTAACGGCTTCAGGCATCCCCCGTAATAGAAAGGTTCTCGACCCAAATGCGGGGGCATACTCCGCCGGGGGTAATTTCCACCTCGGGCTCCACATAGATGATGGCCTTCAGCAGGTCGCGGAAGTCTCCTGCAACGGTAGCCGATTCCACACTGACCCGTTCGCCTTGATTCACCAACCAACCGTCAAAGGGTAGGGAGAAAGAACCCTGCAGGGCATTCACCCCGGCATGGAGCGCCTGCACATCATCAATGAACACGACGTTTTCAGCGGTGTCCAGGGAGAATTCCGACTTAGCAGACTCCCCTGGCAGCACCTGGTAGAAGTTGGGGCCGACAGAGACCTTGGCCCCAATGCTGGCATGGCCGGTGGGGGAGGCTCCCATGCGTTTCGCCGTACCGGTGCTGTGGAGAAAGTTCTTCAGCACCCCCTTCTCGATCAATGCTACCTGCCGGGTCGGAGTACCCTCACCGTCAAAGGTTTCGGCGCTGACGTTTTCGGGATGCAGGGCATTGTCAATCACCGACAGCAGGGGCGATGCCACGGTGGTTCCGAGGGATTCTGGCGTGGAAAGACTGCGCTTATCCAAAATGCTCTGGGCGTTGTACATGTTGGAAAAGGCCCCCAGCAAACTCAAAAATGCTTCCCCAGAAAAGACCACCCGGTACTTGCCAGACTTAATTTTGTCGTAGTTGAGGTGGCTGATGGTCTTTTCGGCAGCTTCTTTGAGGCAGCCATCTACATCCAGTACTTTTAAGCCATGGTTAACGCGCACGGCACCGGCAGAGCGGGGTTTACGACCGTCTTCCTCGGTTTTGCTGTACAGGTACAGAGAAGCGTAGGAACGGGCTTCCTGCCGCAGGGCACCGGCGCTGTTGAGGTAGAAGCGGTTGATGTCTCGTTGCGCCAGGCCATTGTAGGGAACGCTTGCGATCGCGGGATGAGCCTCCAGCAACCGCTTTTCCACATCTACCAGGGTGGTAATTAAATCTCCTACCGGCACCGGTTCTATCATTTCCACCGAAACATCGGCAGTGGGTTTGGTAGCCTCGGGGCTAAAGTCAGGAATGTGCTCGGTGACCCCAAACCCGCTGGCTTCCTTAGCGGTTTCCAGGGCCAGGTCAATCCCCACAGGGTCCACGTCACTGGTAGAAGTCACCCCCACTCGGCCATCGGAGTTCCACACCCGCACAATTACACTGCTGCGATTCGAAGCCTTAACCTGCTTCGGGTCTCCCCTATCGACCTGAACGCTGGTTTCGTCAACGCTAGACCCGTACACGTCGTACTTGGTAATGCCCAGCTTTTGAGCACTGGTTTCGGCGTAGGAGGCAATGTCTTGAACGGTAGGCATGGTGGTGGATGGGTAAGAGGGTGGGCGGGTGGGTGAGGTAGGTGGGGTGGGTGAGGTGGGTGAGGTAGGTGGGGTGGGTGAGGTGGGTGAGGTAGGTGGGGTGGGTGAGGTGGGTGAGGTAGGTGGGGTGGGTGAGGTAGGTGGGGGGTGGATAGGGGGTATCGGGTATGGGGTCCTGGATATTGGGTCTGGGGTGCCGGGACTTAACTCTGAAGAGAGCTTGGTCCTAAGTGCCTGATACCCGACACCCGATACCTATTGCCTTTAACCCCTCACCCCTAACAATCTTTCCTAGCGTCCTCCAACGGTAATCGAGTCAACCTTCAAATGGGGCTGCCCCACAGTGACGTAGATGCTGCCGCTGATGGAGCCGCAGAAGCCGGGGGCGAGGCCCAGGTCGTTGGAGCACATGGAAATCTTCTGCATGATTTCAGTAGCTTCGCCGATCAGGGTGGCTCCTTTCAGGGGCTTGGTAATCTGGCCGTTTTCCACCAGGTAGGCTTCGTCCACGGCAAAGTTGAACTGGCCGGTGGGGCCGACGCTGCCGCCGCCCATCTTTTTGCAGTAGATGCCTTTGTCTACGGAAGCGAACAGTTCATCCAGGGAGTAGTCGCCGGGGGCAATGTAGGTGTTACGCATGCGGGAGGCGGCGGCGTAGGTGTAGTCTTGACGGCGACCGCTGCCAGTGCGAGGGTGCCCGGTGCGAATGGAGCCGGCCCGGTCGGAGAGGAAGTTTTTCAGCACGCCGTTCTCAATCAACAGGGTGCGCTGGGCGGGCATGCCCTCATCGTCCATGTCGATGGTGCCGAAGGCGTCGGGAGAGAGACCTTCATCCCAGGCGGTGAGGTTTTCATGGGCAATTTTCTGACCCTTTTTGTCGATGAAGGGAGTGGTACCCCGTTCGATCTGGGTAGTTTCAAGCAGATGGCCACAGGCTTCGTGGAAGATCACGCCACCAAACTCGTTGGCCATAATGATGGGGTAGCTGCCGGACTCTACATAGTCGGCGTAGAGCATTTTGCCAGCGGAATCCGCCACGTTAGAGGCGGTGGTTTCGTAATCCCAGGTGCGCAGGAAGGCGGGGTCGCTGGTGTCGCCAATGCGCTGGCCAATGGAAGAACGGTGTTCGCCATCCGCACAGAGCAGATTGTAGCCGACAGACTGGGTCAGGCGAATATCGCGCGCAAAGGTGCCGTCACTGGAAGCCACCAGCACCTCCTGCCAGTCGCGGAAGTAGGCGGCACGACGGGAGGCCACATGGCTGGCTTTTTTCTCAAGGGCCGAGTTAGCCGCCAGCAGCACATCTCCCATTTCGGCCATGGAGCTGCACTGGTCGAGCCAGTCGTTTTTGCCGCGAGCGGTGCCGTAGTCCCGCAGTAATTCCAGATTAATTTCGGCGATGCCTGCCGCTGGCCCCGGCAGGGTCAACCCCATGATGGATAGGGCCTTTTCTAAAGCCGCTTTGAGCCCCGAAAAGGAAAGGTCATTGGTACTGACGTAACAGTCTCCCTTATCGCGAAAGATTCTGACCCCGGCCCCAGTGATAATTCGAGGGGAAATGCTGGTGATGGCGTCATCCTCAGCCATGCAGCTGATGTAGTTGCTGCGCTCTAAAAAGAATTCCACAAAGTCAGCCCCGGCAGCCCGGCCCAAACCCAGCAGCGTGGAGAGGGTCGCTTCCCAGGAGCTATCAAAACGCTCTCGCGTGGCCGAATAGGTGCGTTGCAGCAGGTCGTGGGTCTGCAGCAAGGGGGTCGGTGAGGTTGCAACCGTCATGCCAGTTAATCCTTACGTCGTAGGGCTTACGTCTGATTTTGAGTGATAATTTTGAGTGATGTGTTCAAGTGTAACAAACCCTTTGGCTATCCTCAGAGGGTTTTCCGCCAACATTTTCTGCCCCAGAATAGAGGAAATTGGAGCGGGTGTAGCCCCTGCATGAGATATGGGAATTAAGTTCAATCAACTGCGACAGATAACGTTGAGAGTCAACCAGGGGATACGCCGGAAAGGGGAAGCCTGCGGCGGCTATATCCGCGGATTTCCTCAAACTTTCAGGCAGTTCCGTCATAAGTATTTTGCCAATGGTCGGCGGGTAAAGCCCCTGGAGCTGGCCCAGCTGCGGCAGAACCTGATGGAAGAGTCTGATTCGGGTTGGGACTACCAGGTGCTGGTAGTCGGCTCCTGCATCATTGCCACTTTCGGGTTGTTGTCGAACAGTGCGGCGGTCATTATTGGAGCCATGCTGATTGCGCCGCTCATGCTGCCCATTCGAGGGCTGGCCTTTGGCATTTTAGAGGCTGACCGAGAGCTGATTAAAACCAGCGTCATCTCTATCGTGGTGGGAACGGCAACGGCCATCGTCATTTCTGCGGTTTTGGGAGCCGCCACGGGTATTGCCCAGTACGGCAGCGAAGTATATGCCCGCTCCCAACCTACCCTGCTGGATTTAGGCATTGCGGTCACAGCCGGAGCCTTGGCGGGATTTGCCAAGGTAGAACCCAAGCTGTCGAGCACCATTGCGGGTACAGCCATTGCCGTGGCTCTAATGCCTCCGGTGTGCGTGGTGGGGCTGTGGCTGGCTCAGCTGGAATTCAACCACAGCCTGGGGGCCATGCTGCTGTACACCACCAACCTGTTTGGCATTACCCTGGCCTGCATGGTGGCCTTTATGCTGGCGGGTTATTCCCCCTTCAATCTAGCCCGACGGCCCATTAGTATCGCCATGTTCTTTACCGGGCTGCTGGTGTTTCCCCTGGGGTTTAGCACCGTGCAACTGCTGCAGCAAAACCGCCTTGAGTCTGCGGTAAGAACCGCCCTGCTGGACCGCACCCTGACCTTTCAGCGCCTGACCCTGGTCAATATGAGCACCAACTGGGTGGCAAACCCTCCGCAAGTCTCGCTGGTGGTGTATGCCTCTGAACCGGTAACCCCCAAGCAGGTGCAGTTGCTAGAAAATTTTTTAGAAGATGAGCTGGGGCGGCAGTTTACTTTGATGTTTGAGGCGGGTCAGGTTGAACTGGTTACCAGCGAACCAGAACCCGATAGTCCCCAAGATGGCGGGGCCTGGCAGGACTCTCAACCTTTGAAACCAGTGCCCTCCCAGGCAGAATTTACAATACCTTAACGGACTACAGTGCCGTCACTGAAGTCTCTACTTAAGGGGCATTAACCGTAAGATAAACTTTAGTGTCATTACCCAGGTTTGGCCACTCTGGAGGCGTTATTCTAATAATCAAGAAGCGAAAAGCTTCAAGTTCAAAACAAATAGTTCAGTCCACTTCAATGAGGAGGTTCTTATCGACTCTACGGCTGATACTATTCCGTCGATACAGGAAGCATCCAACCAGGTCGCTGGAAGTTTTCCCTCTGTAAAATCGAGAGCAATGTGTTAGGAACCTAGAGACGAGAGTTTAACCAAACGACGGTACCGAAGCATCTCTGGCTTAGTGAGATAATTGGAAATACTTACCGAGCAGACCGTTCTGGGTGCTTCCCAGGGTTCGCTAAATCAAAAGCTAACGGTGTCAAATTACGACAGTGTCAAATTACAATAGAGTGCTCTAGATTCGTCAAGACTTTCTAGGGCACTCTCATTTTTTGTTCTAAATTCTAACGAATTCTAACGAAGTACAGGAGTGGCGTTTTTTACCAACAAAATTCCACTCCTTAAGCCCGGAGTTCTGACACAGGCTCGGTTGCAAAAATCATCCTGTCATCTGCAAATGCCTTAAACTCAAGGGCGTTGCCGCTGGGGTCTTTGAGAAATAAGGTGGCCTGTTCTCCGGGAAGGCCTTTAAAGCGAATATAGGGCTCAATGACAAATTCTACCTGGGCTTTTTGCAGGCGGTTCGCCAGGGTTTGCCATTCTGCCATGGTCAAAATGACGCCCCAGTGGCTGACGGGTACATTATGGCCATCCACATCGTTGGTGGGTTTGGGGGTCGTCTCTCTGCGGGTCAGGTGAGCAGTGATTTGATGCCCATACAGGTTGAAGTCAACCCACCGTTCGTCGGTGCGGCCTATGGTACAGCCCAGCAGTGTTTCGTAGAAGTGGCGGGTGGCGGTGAGATCGTGGACCGGAAAAGCAACGTGAAAGGGACGAGGCATAGGCTACAAGAGGAATGTCTGGATTCTTAAAACAGGGACTCCCATCATAATTCAACATTCAACCCACTTTTAGCGGTAGTGTCCTGGGTTCAAGGGAGGGCTGCCGGGTTAAGGGATGCCATGGGTTTGATTAGCGTTAACCAACCCTATATGGGGCACCTCTGCTCGGCAGCTCCATCCCCGCGCGCTAATGTGGGGCAATGACGACGTCACTCTGGAACTAAAAGTGAAGACGGTCAAGTATTTTAAGGAAATGAACGACCACCTCGATCTCCTGCCGTAACAGAATCTGACCATGTATGCCCTGACCAACTGCACCCTTTATACCGGTAGCCAGGAACTCTGCAACCATGCCCTGGTAATTGAAGCAGATACCATCCTGGATGTCGTTCCCGAAGCCAGGCTAGGGAGTGATATAGAACGCTTGAACGGTCAGGGATGGGTTGCGGCCCCTGGGTTTATTGACCTGCAGCTCAACGGCTGTGGCGGGGTCATGTTTAACGACGCCATTACCGCCGAAACCCTGGAGACGATGCACCGCACCAACCTCAAAAGCGGTACCACCAGTTTTTTACCAACCCTGATTACCGCACCGGATGCCGCAATGGTAGCCGCGATGGAGCTGGTCGAGGGCTATCGCCGTACCCACCCCCACAACGTACTGGGCCTGCATTTGGAAGGGCCTTACCTGAATCCTAAACGTAAGGGCATCCATAACGGAGCCTATGTTCGCCCGGTGGATGATGACATGGTGGCTCGCATCCTAAAAGCGGGAGGGGAGGTGGTCAAGATTTTGACCCTGGCTCCGGAGATGGTCCCTCCTCAAACGATTCAGAAGTTAGCGGCAGCAGGGATTTTGGTCTCTGCCGGGCACACCCACGCCAGCTTTGAAGAGGCAGCATCAGGTTTTGAGTCTGGGGTGGGCATGGTCACCCATTTGTTCAATGCCATGACTCCCTGGCAGGGGCGACAACCGGGCATGGTGGGGGCAGTGTTCAGCCATCCCGATATCTACGCGGGCATTATTGCCGATGGGCACCATGTTCATTACGGCTCCATCCGGCTGGCCCATAAGCTCAAGCAGGACAAACTGCTGCTGGTGACCGATGCCACCCCGCCCGCCGGTACTTCCATGGACGCTTTCATCATTGGTGGGCAGAAAGTGTTTTATCAGGATGGCAAATGCGTGTCTATCGACGGCACCCTGGGGGGCTCGGCCCTGACCATGGTTGAGGCGGTGAGAAACTGCGTTCGGTTTGTGGGGATTGCTCTGGCTGAGGCTCTGCGTATGGCCAGCCTTTACCCGGCCCAGGCTATTGGGGTCGATCATCACCTGGGGCGACTTGCGCCGGGTTACATTGCCAACGTAACGCTGCTCGACCCTGCAACGGTTCATATCTGCCAGGTCATCGATCGAGGACAGGTCTCTTTGCCGTCACCATGGGGCATCAGGCCAGTGGTATCGGCAGAGTGAAGTAAAAGGCGCTGCCCTGCCCTTCAATACTCTCTGCCCAGATGGTGCCGCCGTGGCGCTCGACAATGTTTTTACAAATAGACAGGCCTAGCCCGGTGCCTCCCTTCTGGCGAGAGTCGGAGGTGTCTACCTGCTGAAACCGGTCGAAGATAAGGCTAAGTTTGTCGGAGGGAATGCCTCGACCCTGATCTTTTACGGCAATGAGGAGATAGGGGGGATGGGGAGATGGGGGGATGGGGGGATGGGGAGATGGGGAGATGGGGGGATGGGGGGAAGAGAGGTGAGAGTGTGGTTCTGGCTCAATCACTTCAGCGGTCAACCAGACGGTGTCTCCGGTTGCAGAGAATTTAATCGCATTGCTGAGCAGGTTAGTCAGGGTTTGCAAGATGGCGTCGGGGGACAGGGGTACAACCCAATCGAGGGGAGCAACTTTCAGGGTAATGTTGGCGTTCACCGCAATGGTTTCCAGGCTTTCGACGGCAGCCTCCATCAGGGTGCCGATGTTGCAGGGTTCTTTGACCAGGGTGACCTGACCAGATTCCAGCCGTTCTAAATTTAGAATGTCATTGACCAGGCGAATCAGTCGATCAGAGTTTTGAATGGCCACCGACATCATGTGCTGGGCTTTGTCAGGACGGTCTTTCAGTACACCGGTTTCTAAAATCCCCAGGGCACCCCGCATAGACGTGAGGGGAGTGCGCAGTTCGTGGCTGACAATAGATACAAAATCCCGCTTCATTTGATCAATTTTGTGGCGTTCGCTGATGTCCTGCACCTGGGTGACAAAGTAAAAGGGGCGCTGCTGCTCATCTCTCAGTAAAGATACGTTCAGCAAACCATAAACCGTATGGCCTTGCTTATGGATAAAGCGTTTTTCGAGTTGATAGGTGTTAATTTCGCCCGCCAAGACCTGAGCGGCCAGGGCCATGTCTTTCGCCAAATCTTCAGGGGCGCTAATATCCGCAACAGACATGTGAACAAGTTCATCCGTTGAGTAGCCGTAAATTTGGCTGAGGGACTGGTTAACCCTGAGTAAATGTCCATCCAGAGACACCAGGGCCATGCCAATGGGGGCGTCTTCAAAGGCACGACGAAACAGTTCCTCATTTTCTCGCAGGGCTGCTTCGGCCTTTTTGAGGTTGGTAATATCGAGTTCGATGCCGTACCAAACGGTGCGGCCATCCTCTAAACGGTGGGGGATAGACCGCACGGTTGACCATTGCAGTTCGCCCGAAAGGGTACGCTTGCGTATGTCAACTTCGAACAGAGACAGATTGGCTAGGGAGGCTTGATTGGCCTGTTCAACCAGTTGCCGATCTTCTGGAATGATCAGATCAGCCAGGGCGTTAAAATTACCGATAACTTCTTCAGGTTTAAGGCCGGTGACCTTTTCAACACCGGCACTGACATAGTTGAAATAAAAGCCCTTATCAGGATCATAGATAAATTGATAAACAAAACCTTTGGGCAGGTTGTCGCCAATGGCCCGCAACAGATTTTCTTGTTCTTGCAGGCGTATTTCCGCCTGCTTACGCTCTGTAATGTCGTAGATAGAGGCCAACCGGGCGATGATGTTGCCCTGGGAATCCCGGAGGGGAGCATCTAGCAGGAGGACATCAATCTGTTCTCCGTTGCGCCGCATGAGGCGAAGTTCTATGCCTTCAATCGGAGTTTCGGAGGCGAGTCTATGCTCTAGGATCTGGTTGTTGTGATCAATTTCTTCGGGGGGCCAGTAGACAAAGGGCGGCTTAGCCCCCAGAAGTTCTTCCTGGCTCCAGCCCACCATGCGACAAAAGGCCGGATTAACGTAGGTTTGCTCGCCGTCCAGGCTGATTGTTGTAATACCTTCCACAATGGAGGATTCAATGGCCTGACGCAGGCGAAACTCGGCCATAAGGAGTTCTTCGGCCAGTTTGCGGTCGGTAATGTCTACTGAAGTAGCGGTAACAACCCAGCACTGCTGGGCCTCATCCCGAACGGAATTGGTGATCTGGGAAAACCAGCGAATGCTGCCGTTTTTATGGCGAAAGCGGTATTCGTAGGTGCCGGTTTGTTCGGCAAAGATATTGATAAAGATGTTGTCTTGGTAAGCCTGCCAATCTTCGGGCAGAATGCGCTCGATCCATAGATTCTCGTCAACGGTCATTGCTTCGGCGGTAAAGCCAGTGAGGGCTTCGCAACCGGCAGAGACCCGGTCAATGGTCCAGCTGCCATTTTCAAATACCCGCATACTGGCGATGGCCGCGAGGGCGCTGTTGAAAATTTCCTGGGTTTTTTGTTCAGAGGCCTGCAGAGCACGCTCTAGCTGTTTACGATCGGTAATGTCAATAATGAGCGCGTAGTAGCCATTGACCTCGTTCTGGTCACCAAAGTCAGGCACCAGCACTCCTGATACATAGCGAACCTGGGTTTCCTGGTAGGGCAGCTCCATTTCGTAGGTTACGGTTTCTCCCCGCAGAGCCGCCGCGATGTGGGCCTGGGCTCTAACGTACGACTCTGGCCCAATCACCTCTTCGACTTTACGCCCCAGAATATCGTCACGCCGGAGGTTGAACCAGGCTTCGTAGGTCTGGTTGACAAACCGATAGCGCTCTTGGGAGTCAATGTAGGAGATACATCCTGGAACTGAATCGGTAATCAGTCGCAGCCTGGTTTCGCTCTGCTGCAGGGCAAGTTCAATCTGTTTCTGGGTGGTGATATCCAGACCGGTGCCGATTAGCTTAACCACGCGCCCGGTTTCGTCTTTGACCGCTTCCCCCTGACCAATGACGTAGCGAATGGAATGGTCAGGGCGCACCACGCGATATTCCAGGGTGCAAGGCTGGCCCGTTGCGATCGCGGTTTCGATCATCGCCTGCACGGGGGCTTGATCATCGGGATGGAGATGGTCTAGATACTTCTGGTAGTGGTTAGACGCATCCTGGGGCTCGATACCAAAAATTCGACACAGCTCGGGCGACAGAGTGGCAGACTTTTGCTCCACATTGAGGGTCCAACTGCCTAAATGGGCAATGCGCTGCACTTCATTCAAGGCTGCTGTTTTCTCAGCAACCTGTTGTTCCAGGTCTCGCTCGTAGTTGTTTTGCAACTCGGCCCCCTGGCGCAGGGACATGACCATTTTTCGGAACCCTACAGACAGGGTTTCAATTTCTTGAATTTGGGAGGTGCCCAGGGTTTGATCCAGGTCTCCATCGGCCACATTTTGGGTCGCCTTGGTTAAGTTCAGCAGAGAGCGGGTAATGCGCCGGGCCGTCCAGATGCCGCTACCAATTGCCCCGATTAAGGCAAAACTGCATAACAGCAGGGTCCGCCGGGCATTATCGCGAATATCGGCTTCAAAGACCGCTTCTGGAATACCGGTGACGATGAACCACTCTAAACCGTAGTCATCCTGGTAGGGGATAACCCGTAAAAAGTAACGCTGCCCCGTCATTTGAACCGTTAACTCCTGGGGCGTTTGAATCGCCCCCAGGGAACCAAACCGGGTTTGAAGCTGCTGGGCGGCCTTCTGCAGAAAGGGGTGGTTCGCTGCCGTCGCTGATAGCCGCTCAAATTTCACCCGTCCTGGTTCGTAAACCGTTTGATGGGTCGGACGTAGTTCTGAAGTGGCAAGATAGGCCGACTGCTCCAGAGAATTCGCAATCATCAAACCGTTGCTATCGAGAATGAAGGCGTAGCCGTTTTCACTAATAGACAGAGACTTTAGAAAAGTATTGAGCTGCCGTAAACTGAAGTTGACTGAAAACACCCCCTGCAGCTGGTTGGTGTCGTCATAGAAGGGGGCAAACGCATTGATGGCTAATATTTCTGACCGACCAATTTGAAACGGCTGACTCCAACCGGGGCGTCCTGTTGCAACCGCCTGGCGGTACCAGGGGCGGTCCCTAACATCAGCTTTCTGAATGATTTCGGTCTGGCGCTGAAGATTGCCGTCTTCGTTAACGCTGAAAATCTTCACCTGGGAGGGCTGATCGATATTCGCTAAGCCTGCTTCATAGGGCAACTCTTCAGCCTGCACATTGGTATTGGGGCCAAAGTCCTGCTCGGGGTAGACGCGGTTAATAAATCGGAACTCCCCCTGGGGCGAACCAAACAAGACGCTGGTGGGTAGCGGGTTTTCAAACAGCTGCAGCGTCAAAAATCGATGCAGCTGGTCTAAATCATCGAGGGAAATGGCCCCAGAGCGCAGGGCGGCAATGTAAGACTGGTTGATACGATGGCCCTGTTGCAGATAGTTGTTCAGATCCTGGGTGACTAATTCTCCAGCTTTTTCCATGATCTGGTTGGCCAGAACCTCTATGGTGCGCTGACCGCTGCGGTAAGACAAATATCCGATCAAACCCGTTATACTTACCACCTGCAGCACAAAGGGCACAATCAGCAGGGTCTGTAATGAGAATGGCCGTTGTTTCATGGTTGATAGGTTGCCCTGGGTTCCCCGTGGTACAGGAATTTTACAAAACTGCGGGCTGGGCTCTTTCAGCTTCGAACAAAACTTCGTTGTAGGCGATCTGATGATTGTCGTCTACCCACACCAATACGGCTCGCTTAAGCTGATCGCCGTCTATTGTAACCAGGGAAAAATTGCGCTGGGTGCCGCCGTTTACCTGTACCCAACGGGGTACGCTGGCGGCGTTTAGATGTAGCGTACCTTCCTGATCTGTGCAAACCCGCTGCCGGAGTCGGTCTTTACGATGACGCAGCCCGTGGTGCATGTGGCCAAAGGTGACCAGAGATACGGTTTTACCCTTGGCCCTGGCGTAGGTGATAGCCTCGGCCAGATCAGGATCGCCAAAGTCGCCGCCAATGGGGTTCCAGTCTCTGCCACAGGGGGCTTCGGGGTCGCTGCCCAGCCCGGTGGGGCCGCAGTGACCCATAAAAATCAGGTGGTTGTAGGCAGCAGTATCAATGGCCTGCTGCATCCGAGCAACGGATTCTTCAAAGTTATTCACGCCGTAATACTGGCGATAAAAGTCAGCATGTTTCCAGTCTGAGCCGCCCCAGCTAAACGGACGCCCCCCAATCACGGTTATCCCCAGGGTAGGCAGGTCAAGCTTACCATAGCCCACGTGGGTTGCCCCCAGGGTTGCGAGCTGCTGCAGGACTCGATCTTCTGTAGCCCGGTTGTAGGGACACTGTTTGCGGCCCCAGTCGGTGGCTGAGTACCAGGCATCGTGGTTGCCTAAAATAACGGCTTTAGGCAGGTCCAGGGCAGCAATCTGACGGACTAACCCGACCGCCTCATTGCCAATATCGCCCACAAACAACACCAGATCCACGGCCAGGGCCTTCAGGGCATGTCCATCGGCTTCGCTCCACTGGTCATGGATGTCTCCCACCACTGCGACCGTGATTGGACGTGCCCCTGCGGCTATACGAATAGTCATTACGCTCACTAGATAAATACCCTCTACTTAGGATAGGCTTTGGGGCGTTAAATGCCATTGCATCCCCTCGACTCTGCCATGCCCTGCCTCATTTTTACCGACCTGGATGGAACCCTGCTCAATGCCGAAAGCTACAGCTACCAGGCCGCTTTGCCCACCCTGGCACGACTGCAACAGGCCGGTATTCCAGTTATTCCTGTCACCAGCAAAACTCGCCGGGAGGTAGACCAGCTCCGGGCTGATGTGGGGCTGCAGGAACCCTTTGTGGTGGAAAACGGTAGTGCTGTGTTTATGCCCACCGACCAGACCACCTTTCGTCTGCCCGATGGGGAGGACCTGGATGGCTACCGGGTGCTGCAGCTGGGCTGCAACTACGTCACTGCCCGCGCCGCCCTCAAGGCCATCGCCCAGTCCATCGGACGCCCCCTCAAGGGCTTTGGCGACTGGACTGTGGACCAGATTATGCAGCTGACCGGTCTCCCCCAGGAAGCCGCCAAGCAGGCCAAAGCACGGGAATTCACCGAACCCTTTATGACGCCTAAAAACGTTACCCCAGAAGCGCTGCGGGCTGCGGTGGAAGATATGGGCTTTAAGGTGGTGCTTGGCGATCGCTTTTCCCACCTGATTGGCGGCGAGGCCGGCAAAGGGGTCGCCGTGCATCGCCTGGTGGAGCTGTATCGAGCCAGCCATAACCCCGACGCTCCAGTAGTCACCATTGGCCTGGGCAACAGCCCCAACGATCTGGACATGCTGGAAAACGTCGACCACGCCATTGTGCTGCCCGGTGAGTCAGGTCCCCATCCTCGCCTGGCCGACCGGGGCTGGGCTGTGGCCCCCGCCCCCGCCCCGGAGGGGTGGTCCCTGGCGGTGGAGGAGATTTTGAACCAGCTCCAGATGCCGTTTTAAGGCTGCAATCAGCCCCATGTAACAAATGTTACTAAGACAAGTTGAAATCAATCTGTGCCAATGGCTGAAAGCCTTTATCTGCCGTAGGGTGGGCAGTGCCCACCAGGCTTAGTTCAATACCATTGCTCCAGATAACGGGTTTGCAATTAGCAGAAAACCCTGCCTGATCCTTGAATATAAATAAGAGGAATCCTTCGAAAGGTTCCCCTTCGGATAAAATCTCAACACCATTGTGAGAGCCGCCGCCATGTTAGACCAATTTTGGGAAGCGATAGGTTATGTATTTGCCCTCAATGCCGAGGCTTTTCGCATTGCCACTACCCTTCCCGCAGGGCTGAAACTCGCTTTAGGGGTGGTAGTTCTGGCGGGGCTTTCTCAAGAAATTGGTCAGATTGTCATTTTATTTCTCAATCGAATTAAGCCGGGCAGGTTTGTTTTTAGCCTGCTGATTAATGCCCTCCTTTTTGCCTTTGGCTTTCTGGCCCTGGTGGGCAGCACCTGGCTCATTACCCTGGCCCCGTGGACTACGCGGGTCGCGTTTAAAGATCTGGTGATTGTGCTGGGTCTGGCCTATGCTCCACTGCTGTTTGCCTTTTTGGGGGCCCTGCCCTACCTGGGAGTGCCGATTCTTTCGCTGCTGTCTATCTGGCATTTGCTGGCCATGGTAGTAGGGTTTGGGGCTATCGCCAACCTGAGCATCAGTCAATCATTCGGCTACGTGGCCTTTGGGTGGTTTGTATTACAGGTTCTACAAGATACCCTGGGTCGTCCTCTGGCCAAACTGGGTCGGCGTATTGCGAACACGGTCGCCGGGGTAGACCTGGTCACCGACCGGCGAGATCTCACCGCCACCATGCAGGATGAACTGGCCCAGACTTCTACCCGCTGGCAGACAGAGTTTCAACAAAAAATTGATGCCGTCCGCCAGGGGGGAACCTTTCGCCAGGCTGGCATCGCCCCGATCATGGCTGCGACGGCCCCCACAGGGTTGGAGTCGCGTACTCTGCCCACCCCCGACAAGTCCAGAAGTACCCTGCGAAGCTTCGGCAGAGGCTTCAAAACAGCCCTGGTGCTGCTGGTGCTGGTGGTGCTGACCCTAGTCGTGCTAATTTTGCTGCGCCCGCTGCGGGAGTGGTGGTTTAGCTGGGTGGCTAACCTGCCAGGGCTGGTGCGCTTTGTACTCAGCCTGGTGTGGATTAGCGTCGTCGCCCTGATTGTGGCCGGGCTGTTGGCCCCACTGGAAACCCTGGGCTGGTGGGCCGGTTGGTACGACGACGATATTGATACCACCGTTAACTCCGGCGAATTAGCCCAACCCCTGGCCGATGCCACCAACCTTAAACGGTTCGTTGTCTATCTGGACGGCATCGGCAAATCGACCTTTGAGTACCTGCCCGATATTGAAGAATTCCTCGATACCCTGGCCCCCACCCTCCCCCAAGACATGGCCCTGGTGCGGGGCATTATGCCCTACTCGGTGATGAACAGCCCCCTGGATGAAGACCGTCCCCTGGCGTTTTTCTGGAAATATGCCGACAAGCTGCGGTTTGCGAACCCCGCCAGTGTTTTAGGGTTATTCGTGAACATTCGCAATGTGCTGATTGTGGGGGTGTCTGCCGATCAACGCTATGGCCCCCTCTACAACCAGGGAATTGCCCAGGTGGTATATAACGGCCTGGTGAAAAATGGTTATCGGCTGGGTAGCGGCACACCAATCACCTTCATTGGCTACAGCGGCGGCGGGCAAATGGCCTGCGCCTGTGCCCCTTACCTGAAGCGAGCCCTCAGTGCCCCGATAGATGCCATCTCCCTGGGGGGGGTTATCAGCGCCAACAGCGACATTCTTAAGCTTGAGCATCTCTACCACCTGGTGGGAGAGAAGGACAGCGTCGAGCGCATTGGGCCGATTATGTTTCCCGGTCGCTGGCCGGTATTTCCCCTGTCCTACTGGAACCGGGGCAAGCGCCGGGGCAAGGTTACGATCATTCCCATGGGGCCGGTGGGGCATCAGGTGCCAGGGGGCATTCTCGACCCCCAGCTGGTGCTGGCCGATGGGCGCAGTTCCCTCACCCAGACCATTGATACCATCAATGCCATTCTGCAGGGCAAACTGCTGGAGGACACCTTGGCCGACGCCGAAACAACCAGTAACTACGCCATCTTCCAATCCAACCCCCTGGTGCGACCTGAGACCTATCCGCTGACCTTGCGTCCAGACCCGAATCTCTATATTCCCCTGGGAGACTGGATTGGGCGACTCATTTTGCCCCCCAGGGATGAACGGTTTAAGGGCGTGTTCTATGAAGTGCACCACGCCCCTGAGGAATATGGGCAGCTGGTGGGGCAGGTGGTCAAGCTCTGCTGGTCTCACCACCCCACCGTGCAGAGGTTTGTTCAGGCTGTGACTCAGGATGTCCACTTCAGCGCCGATGCCGAATACAACAGCCGCTTCGCCGGAGTCATCCATCCGGTGCGGTTGAACCACTGGCTTCAGGTTGACCCGCTAGAATCCCTGGCCGGGGCCCATCCCGAGGACAACATGGTGGTCATGGTGGAAGATCCTGAGGTGACAATCAGCGGCGGAGACACCATTCTGCGCATTCACTCCCAGCCCATGGAGGTCACCGGGCGCTACTACGGGCTGGTGAAATTTGTCGCCCCCATTGAGGGCACAGATCAGTTTCGGGTCCTGCATTTCAACCGCCAGACCCGCGCCTTTGATGGCCCTGAGGAACGGGTCAACGTCCCCCCCGTAAAGCTGGCGGAAGCCTACGGCAGCTATCCATCCACCGCCACAGGTATTGAGCATTCCCCCTGTAATGAGCAGGGCTGGTACATCTACGGGGCGCAGGAGGCCTCGGGCCAGTTTGTGGTGCAGGCCTGGGCACCCCGGTCCCTATTCAGGCTGCAGCCCGACCAGGTGGTGTTCGGCGGTAGCAAGTCTGCCTATCGATACATTCGCAAAGAATCCTGGGCCAATGTGGTGGCCCAAAAGGGCAGAGTGTCTTCGGTGCTCTGCACCGCTTGGGATAACGGACGCCCGGCAGCCATTACCGATGCCATTCAAGACTGGCAAGAGGGCGACCGCGCCCTGCTGCTGCATAACTACGGCGGCATTGGTGGCAACCAGAAGGAACCAGCGGCGGCAACCCCGATCTTTTTCGGGCATTTTTCCTTTGGCCGGGCCGATGTGGTGCGCGACCCCCTGGCGGATGAGCTGCGGTTCGACATTCGCTATTACCAGGTCTATGCCCATAACATCGACGGGCTGATTGCCGGTACCCTGCACTGGTCGCGCTACCAGGGAGACCGGCAGATGGGCTGGCTGGGCACCCGCCCCACCTGCGACATTGCGATCAAGCTCGACTGCTTTACCGGCAGCTACAGCTTTGAGGGAGATTTGCGATCACCCCTCAGCCGTATGGAAGCTTACCTGCAGGCCATGACCGCCCGCTACCGCATCGGCGATGGCACCGGCGGCACCTTCGTTGGGCCATCCAACAACTGCTCCCAGGACTCAAACCAGGCGCTGTTCGCCAGCATTCAATACACCGCCCAGAATATTCGCGACAAAGCACCTCAACTCCAAGATTGGGCTGTCCAGCATCCTGAAGAGGGTAAGCGCCTGAAACAACTGATTGCCCTGGATAAAGATCTCAAAAATGCCCTGCAGCCCTTCGGCAAACCCCGCCCCGACTGGGAAAAGAACGAATTTAACCTGGGCAACTCCCTACAAGACCAGCCCCTGCGCAATTTGCTCATGGGCCTGGGCAGCTGGCGCACGGTCCTGCCCCGCAAGGCAAACGATGTGGTCGTTGAGCAGTTTCTAAAATACGGCGCTTCGGCCTGGGTACTCCGCACCAGCCAGGTCGGAGGAGATAACCCCAATATCGAACCCATCGCGCCGATGACGTTTTAATCTAAATGAGCCAGTAGGCCCCCGCAAATAGCCCTGCAAGGGCCAGAAGTCTGGGGAATAAACGCCTGAAACTCCGTTGAGCAGGGGTAGCTTTAGCCCCACAGCCGTGGGGATGGTGGTGGTGGGCCTGAATCACCCCATAGATGTGGGGAGCCCCCACAATAAAGCAAAAGATTGCAAACCCCCCCGGCCCCGATGGTTCTACGGAAGTTGCCGGTTTCATCAGTAAGTGGCTGGCCATAACCTCTCTCTCCGTTGTACTTTCTATTAAAATTCCCTTAGGAAAGATAGATGCCACAGCTGAGGCTTTTGCGTGTACATTCTTTTCGCACAACATGGTTGGGCCGACGATAACCGGGCCATGGTATCGATGGCTAAAGACCTGGCCGCAGACGAGGCTCAAATTGTAGCCCCCTCCCTGAACTACGCCATGACCTGGCTACGCATAGAGCCTCTGGTCACAGCAGTCGAACAGCAGGCTATGGTTGCTCTGGAAGAGTTCCCCGATCGCCCCTGGCGCATTATTGGCCATTCCATGGGGGGACTGATCTGGCTGGAACTGCTCAATCGCCGCCCCGACTGGCGCTTGAGGGTAGAGTTTTTAACCCTGGTGGCATCTCCCGTAGGGGGTGCAGACCTGGGACGCATTATTGACCCTTTGCAGGTAGGGGTCGGCATTGCCGCTGACCTGGGGAAAGATCGCCGTCCTCTGGCAGCCAGCATTGCTGCAGAGATCGACACCCTGGTGCTGGCCGGTGATATTGATAACGGCAGCGACGGCACCATTACCCTGGAAAGCACGAAAGTTCCCAATGCCCAGTTTGTTCGTCTGACTGGTCTGAGCCATGCGGCAATGCGCTACCATCCCACGGTCATAGATCGCATTCAGCGGTTCTGGCGGGGCGAAAGCCTGGGCGATCCCGTCAGTTTTCATCCCATTATTGAAAAAATTCGAGCTGTGCCCGGCATGACCGATGCCCACCAGCGGGGCTTTGACAAAGCAGCTACGCTGTTAACCCTGGAAGACGGCATCAGCATTCGGGTATGGCGTAGCCCGTTGGGCGTAGACCATGTGTTTGTAGCGTCTCCCCACGGCAGATATCTCTACGGTGGCTATGTGGGGTGGATACACAGTGCAGAGCTGTGGGCGACGCTACAGGCACTCAAGGCCGCAGAAACAACGCTGACCTAGACCAGCCCTTTGAGCCTTTAGAGTCAGGTCAAACCCACGGTAAGCTAAATATTCAATGGTGAACAGCACCTTTCATTGATGTATCTCTATCACAGCTGATTATGGTTGCTTCCCCCAATGCGCTTCCCTACCAACCCCTCTCGGTAGAAGAATTTGCCCAGCGGCAAGTCGCGACAGATGACGATTGGCAACTGATCGATGTCCGAGAGCCTGCCGAAGTTGAAATTGCCAGCCTAGAGGGATTTGTTAATCTGCCTCTGAGTGAATTTGCCAACTGGTCTGGGGCTATCCACAGCCAATTTGAGCCTGACAAAGAAACGATTGTGATGTGCCACCATGGCGTTCGATCAGCCCAAATGTGTACCTGGCTGGCCCAGCAGGGGTTTAGTAACCTCAAAAATTTGACTGGAGGGATTGATGCCTACTCGGTCGTCATAGATCGGTCAATTCCGCGCTATTAAGCCCTGCTATCAAATCCTCCAGGGGGTCGTAACCTTCATCCCCCAAAGGGTGTGCTGCCCTGCAATGGGATGCTCTGGCCCCTGGTCAAACTCGGGTTATATTAGCCTAGGTAGATGTAATGGTTACCGGCCTGCAGGGTAAGCTTCATATCAATAGCTGCAACGGGGTGCGAATGCGGGTCTACTCAAGCCTGGTTTTCCTCTACTTTTCTTACGGTCGCAAGTCCTATGCTTCAGTATTCCCCCATTCGCTCCCCCAATGCTGCTGACCGTGAGGCTCTGCTAGCCGTTGTGAACCGACAACTGCAGGCCTACCGCCGGGGGCTACCGTTAATGCCAACCAAAACCGGCCCAACCAACCAGGGCTCGGGGGCTGAAATTGAGCTGAAATACCAAATCTGGGGTATGCAGTACGCCATCCGGACCACGGAGGTGCTGACGTCTTACCAGGAGATAACTCACCTCTTCCACCAAGACGGCATTGAAGGCCGCATCTTAGTGCTGGGAGAGCCTGGCATGGGCAAAACCCATACGCTTGTTGCTGTGGGTCAACTTCTGCTGCAGCGGGCTAAACAAGCCAATGCCCCCATCCCTGTGCTGATTGACCTATCGGGCTGGCAGGGCGAAACCATGCGCTCCTGGTTGATCGACTACCTCTGGGAAGAATACCGCGTTGCCAAAACCATTGCCGAAGATTGGATTGACGGCTCTGAGCTAACCCTATTACTGGATGGGTTCGACCATCTGCCCACGGCCCAGCAGCGATCCTGTGCCCACGCCATTGAAACCCTGCTGCGCACCAGCCCTGATCAGACCGCTATTCTCTGCTGTCGCCGCACCGTCTTAGAGCAAAGCGGTATTACCTTCAACCATTTCAACAGCGGGGTCAACATCACTCCCCTGGCGGCCCAGCAGGTCAAAGACTACACCGTTGCCCTCCAACGTGACGATCTATGGCAGGGCATCAAAGGGAGTAAGGCGCTGCAGGTACTGGCTCGGGTACCGCTGCATTTGACTATGCTGGCCCTGATCTATCGGGGGCAGACCATTGCGAACCGCGAAGGGCTGTTCAATACCTTTATTACCGAGCAGTTGAGCCAGGGAAAGACGACCCCGACCGACCAGGCTGCTCTGCAGTGGCTGGCCCAGAAACTCGAGACTCGATCACGCACCTTTCGCCTTGACCAACTACAGGCCACCTGGCTGCCTGCTTCGCGGCGGGTGTTGTATCGACTGCTGGTGGTGGTGCTTTTAGCCCTGGTCTACGGTCTGATTGGGGGCAACCTGGTGTTGGGAGCCGCCATCGGTTTAGTTGCTTCACAAATTGATGTGGAATCCTTTCCCCGCTATCGGCTGAGCCTGGCGATTACCTCCTGGAAAACCCTGGGGGTGATGGCTTTAGCCTCTAGCGGCGCAGCTCTGGGGGTAGGCTTGATGCTGGGAGGAGTGCTGGCTGTGCCGCTGTCGCGGTTCGGCCTGGGGCTGTCAACCTTTGGGGTTGCCGGTGCCATGGGAGCCATTTTGGGCTGGTGTATTGCCCTGGGAGGGTTGCTCTGGGGGGGGGTACAAAACAGTATTCAGCTCCGCACTACCCCCAACCAAGACGTCATCATTGGTTTGCGAAACTGCACCATATTGGTCGGGCTGCTGGGGGGAATTATTGCCCTGCTGCTGGTGGCACCTGCCGTAATGAGTAATCAACCCCCCTTTACCCTGCTCGGTCTACAGCGCATCCGGCTGTTGGTGGTGGGCTGTTTGGGATCGATCTTGTGGCTTTCGTTTGCGCTGCAGCAGGCCATTCTTCGGCTGCTGTTGCTACCCGGTAAGCAGGGCGGCATTCCCTTTTCAGAGCGGGCCTGGTTGAAGCGACTGGTTACCTCCCATCTGCTGAAACCGGTGGCCGGAGGTGTTCAATTTTGCCATGAAGATGTTCGCCATCTTGTTGCTGAGCGGGTTCCGCAGTCTCTGACCGCAGAGACGCTTAAACCCAAGAAAGAAACTGCGCCTCTGTAAGACCGCTACGTTCCCCCGGTTTTCTGGGCAGCGATTTTGCCATCCCGCACATCCTCCGTACTTCAAGGAATACTCATTCATGGTTGGAGAAATGACTGCGGGCGTGGTGGCGTCGTGCGGCGCTGGGGTGGCAGGGGGATAGGGAAGTTTTTTGAAAACTTGCTGGAATGTTTGCAGCCCGTTGCGTAGCATGTGTATTACAACGTACTCCTTCAACGGGACGTTATTTTTATGGCTTCCTTACAACATGTCATTCGATACTACAGCCGCTACCGCCTGGCGGCTTTCTTTAGTATTGCCGCTAGCAGTCTGTTTCAGGTGGTAGACCTGGCGGTACCCTACTGCATTGGGCAAATTCTTAACGTCCTGTCCGACCAGCCCCTGGACACCGTTAGCCAATCCCTGGTGGCGGGGGTTGCTGACCTGACCAACCGGCCCATGGGCGATGGTCTAACCCTGGCGGTATTTCTGGCCATCATTTTCCTGGTAACCGTGGTGCGGGCTCCTATCCAGCCCTGGCTGGGGGACTGGTTCCACTGGGATATTGCCCTGCGCACCCGGCGGGACCACTCCCAGGCGGTGGTGTCTAAGTTGTTGACCCTGCCCCTGGGGTTCTACGACGAAAACAACCCTGGCCGCATCGCTGGTCGGGTGGCACGGGGGCTGTCTAACCACACCTGGACCTATCCCGAAATTGCCGGCCAGCTGATCCCCAAGCTGATGCGCATTGTGGGCATCTTTCTGATCATCTGGTGGATTGACTGGCGTATTGCCCTGGCCTTTCTGGTGTCATTCTTTGTGATTTTGGGCTTTAGCCTGAAGGACCTGGTGCGCCTGATCAAAAAGGAGCGGGTGCTGGATCGCTATATCGAAAACACCGAAAGCCGCACGTCGGAGATTATCTCCAACATTAAAACGGTGAAGTCGTTTGCCACCGAAGGGCAAGAACTCAAGCGCCAGAGCCAGCGGCTGCAGCGGGAGTTTTTGATGATCGATAAGATCATCCACAAGGGCTACATTCTGCTCTCTACCTGGCAGCAGCTGGTGATCCAGTCCTGCGTGTTTGCCATTCTGGTGCTGACCCTGGTGGCCACCCTGCGGGGCAACATTTCCCTGGGGCATTTCGTCACCACCCTGACGGTGTCAAGCATGGCCTACTCAGAGCTGGAGCCCATCAGTAACCTGGCGGAGATGTTTGCCCGGCGCATTGCTTCCATGCTGCGGTTCCACGAGTTTATGGCCGAGCCCCTGGGGACTGACGTGGTTAATCTCACCGCTAAGCCCGAAAGTTTGCCCACCTACCAGTTCACCGGCAAAGTCCATTTCGACCAGGTCAGCTTTGGTTACGACCGGGGCAAACCCATTCTGCAGGATATTAACCTGCTGATTGAGCCCTGCCAGACTGTGGCCCTGGTGGGGCGTTCCGGGTCTGGAAAATCTACCCTGGTGAAGCTGCTGTTCCGTTACTTTGATCCCCAGAGTGGGCGCATCCTGATTGACGGAGAAGACCTGCGTCGCCTGGATGTGACCGGTTACCGCAAGCGCTTGGCCATTGTGCACCAGGAGGTGGATGTGTTCAACGGCACCCTGCTGGACAATCTCACCTACGGCAACCCTGCCGCCACCCTGGAGGAAGTCCACGCAGCCTGCCGCATTGCCCGGGTAGATGAGTTCATTCACCGCATGCCCCAGGGCTACTACACCGTAGTGGGGGAACGGGGGGTACGCCTCTCGGGGGGGCAACGGCAGCGGTTGGGCATTGCCCGCGCCCTGCTGGTGAACCCCGACGTGCTGGTGTTTGACGAGGCCACCTCCAGCCTCGACTACGAGTCGGAACGATCGATTCAGCTGGCCATGCACTCCATTTTGGGAACCCGCACCACGCTGATTATTGCCCACCGCCTCAGCACCGTGCGAGAGGCTGACAAAATTGTGGTGCTGGAAGCCGGTCGCATTGTGGAGGTGGGCAGCCACGACGAACTGCTGGCCCACGGCGGCATTTACCACCGGCTGCACGTACTGCAGGAAACCGGTGAACTGCTGAACTAAATCTTGTCCAAGTCCAGAAGCGACTCATTGACTGACAACAGTTGTACGCCCTCACCCCCACCCCCTCTCCCAGAGGGCGTAGCTTGCTTCTCGAAGAGTGGGGAGCCGATCAATCTGTCCAGTTCCCTCTCCCCTCGGGAGCGGGCGAGGGTGCAGCTTGCTTCCCGGAGGGTGGGCTTTCAGGGATTGGGTTGAGAAGTTGTGTCAGTCAACCAGCCAGAAGCGGAGGCTTGCCTCAGGGAAAGCTATAAATTTCCAGCTGGACTTGGTATAAAGCTCCAGAGGTGCCGCTTAGCCCTGGAGCTTTTGATTGGCGATGACCGGGATAAATCTTGATCAATAGCTGCAAATCTACCCTGTTGAGTAGTACCAGGGTCCCCCTTAGAGAACTTTCATCACACCTTGACAGGGCCGCACATAAAGAGACACAGAACCTGAAACCTGAACGGATGAGGGAGATTTTATCCTGGTAGTAGATTTTGGATTTTCTCCACTTAAGCCATTTAAGGCTGATAGGCAAAATTTAAGGTCTACCAAACTAGTGGCGGATATTAATTTGGCTGAACAATATAGGCTTACGGTTGAGTTATGTTTCGGAAATTTTGCTGTTCTTTTCGATTCCAATCTTTCACCTGGGAGCCATAATAAGATCTTTATAGGAAAGGTTTCTGTACTTTTTGGTCTGACCAGGGGCTTTTTTTGGCAAATTTAGACCTTGTCCAAGTCCAGAAGTGGAGTTTTGCCCTAGAGAAAACTCCAGATTTCGAGCTGGTCTTGGTTTAATTTATTTGATGTGGCTGCAAGGGATACGGTTTTGCACCTTTGCAATTAATTTGCACCTTTGCAACTGAGGAGGTGATGTATTCTCTACGACCGCTAATATGCCGGAATCTACGGCCATGTAAGCCAGGGTTTTGATTTGAGAATATCGGAAGCTATGGCAAAACTCTCTCTGATTTCCCCTACCAAAAAGTTGTAAAAAAGATGTGAGGTCAACAGGTTGGGTGTGTCGGTATCTTTCTACAACGCATTGCAACAATTCTCTCAAAGTTACTGAGTCAGTATTTACACCTCTGTATAAATGATTAAGGAGTTCCCGATCGTCATTCGCAAGTTTGGATTATGAAAATTTTGCTGGTAGAGGATGATCCCATTAACGGGCAGGCCCTCAAACGACTATTTTCGACCTATGCTTACGCCGTTGACCTGGCTGCAGATAGTGAGGTTGCCCTGGGGTTGGTCGAAGCTTTTGACTACGACCTGATGGTGTTAGACCTCATTCTACCGGGGTTAGATGGCCTGAGTTTATGTCAAAAATTTCGTCGGCAGGGGGTGCAAACGCCCATTTTGCTGCTTACCGGCCAGGGAGCGGCGGCTAAGCAAAAGGCAGAAGCCCTCAATGCCGGAGCCGATGATTATGTCGCCAAACCGTTCGATACCGAAGAATTGATGGCCCGGGTACAGGCTTTATTACGGCGGGGGCAAATTCAGAGTCAACCGATTTTGACCTGGGGCAAGCTATCCATAGATCCCAGCAGCCGCCGGGGGCAGTACGGTACTCATCAACTGGTGCTGACTCCCAAGCAGTACGGCATGTTAGAGATGTTTCTGCGCCATCCAAAACAGGTTTTTAGTTCCCAGGCAATTTTGAACAATGTTTGGGATTCTGCCGAGACCCCCGGCGAAGAAGCTGTGCGGGTGCACATTAAAGAGCTACGCCGCAAACTCCAGGAGACCGGTGCCCCTAAAGATTTAATAACCACTGTGTATCGCACCGGCTATCGGCTTAACCCGATGTATTCTGAAACGGTGGCTGACCTGGATGGCAACGGTGTATCCATGGCCCAGGTGGCTGAACTACGGGCCGTCAACGAAGACCTGCGGCGAGCCCTTGAGCGCATTCAGTCAACAGAAAGTGAACTGCGCCACAACAATAAGACCCTGGCAGAAACCCAGCGAAAACTGGCAGAAGAACGCCAGCACCTGCAGAAGCTGAATCAAAACCTGGAGCTACAGATCGCCAAACGCACGGCCTCTCTGGCGGCAACAAATCGCCAGCTGCGTCAACGGGAGCAGCACTGGCAGGCGCTGTTCGACAATACCCCAGACGCCATCTTAATAGCCGACGATGAAGGCCATTATTTAGATGCCAACCCCGCCGCCTGCCAGCTCTTTGGCATGGCCAAACGCGATCTTTTGCAGGCTTCTATTGCCGATTTTGCCGACCCCAATATTGATGTCAAGCAGCTATGGCGAGAGTTCTTAGAGGCTGACCGCATGGCGAGGTCATTTCGTATTCATCGTCCTGATGGCACCGTACGAGAGGCTGAGTTTTCTGCAATCGCGCACTTTTTGCCCGGTCGTCATCTCTCCCTTTTGCGAGAAAAGCCAGGCACGGCTTGCTCCCCAGATTTAGTAACTAACGTCGAAAAGGGGCATTGAAGCCGATGCATAAGGGCTATAACTTACGATATTACTGAAAAGAAAAAGCTTGAGCAGCAGTTTTATCCGGCCCAACGGCTAGAGGCCCCGGGCACCCTAACCGGCGACATGGCCCACGACCTGAATCATATGTTATCGCCTATCTTGGCCATGGCCCAGCTCTACCCATGACCCAGCCGCAGCTTGACACCGGCTCAAACAGCTTCACCTGGAATACTATCAGGCACCCGGTCCCTCCCCTTGCCTCAGGCGGCAAAATTCGTGGGGTCCTGGTCTCGGCGATGGCGCAGGGGAATGTCTGGTCCCTGGCGGTTGCCGTCCAGGGCGGCGGTGGCTTCCAGGGATGTTCTCAGGTGCTTGGCGGCATAGATTGACATATCGCGGGGAACGTTGATGCGATCGCGCAAATACCGCAGCGCCGCGTCACTCCCCTGGGGAGGCTGACAGAGTTCTCCGGTAACCAGGTGGGTGAGGGCGCAGCGCAGGGCTTCGTCAAACACCGCATCCTCAGCCGGGTTCACCCGAATAATGTTGGCCCGATGCTTCAGGACCCGCTGCAGTGCCTCCTGGCGAGAGGTCTCCGGTTCAGGATAGGCCACATCCGGCAGGCCAAACCAGGGGCCATGATCTACCCGGTTCTGGTGAGCTCGCGCCTCGGGGGTATCGTTAGAAAAGCAGCCGCCCATCTGGGGAGGCAGGTCGTGCACATGGGTATGAAAGTCGCTCTGGGTACCCCGGTAGGTAGGGCGACTTTCCATGGCATCAAACCAGGCCGACCACTGGGGGCTTTCTTCCCGCAGGGAATACCCCTTGTAGTAAAACAAACTGGCGTTCATGCGCTCCACGTAGGGGGTAAACACCACGTCAGCGGTGCCGAATTCCTCCAAAAAATAAGGTCCAGGGGTGCTGGATAGGGCCGCTTCCGTCTTGGCTACCACCTGCTTAAATTGCTCTCCCGCTTTACGGTCCTGTCCCCAGCGGTTGGGATAGCACAACCACATACACCAGGCCCGAAACAGCAGCCTTTCTAGCTGTCGCAGGGGCAGTACCTGGGGATCTTCCATAGCCTGATTTAGAGGACCAAAGGCACTTTCCAGGGTGAGCAAAATGTCGTCGCTTTCGGTCACCAGTCGCCCATCCAGATCCAGGGCGGGCAGCATGCCGGAGGGAACTTTTTCCTTGTACCAGCGCTCCTTTTCCCCGTAGCAAAACATGGTGACTTTTTTAATCCGGTAGGGAATGCGCTTCTCTTCCAGCCACAGCCACACCTTTTGACAGTAAGGGCACCAGGCGTGGTTATCGCGGTACAGGGTAACCCGCACGTCCGCCTCGCTCTGGCCAAACAGACGCAGGGTCGCCTGGGCGTTGGTGGGGCCGTTGACGGTGTCGCGGGTAAAGTCGGAACGGGCTTCCAGATCAGCCCAGCTGAGTGCAGCGGTGGTCATGGCGGTGAATGGGTAACCTTACGTCACAATCTCCGCCTATTGTAAAGTTTTGCAATCAAGAATTACAGATTTTGCTGATGCTGACGGCAATTCTCCATTTAAAAATTCAACTGCTATTGGGCGGGATCGCTAGTTCAAGTTCCTGGAGCATGAAGGTGAGCAGATAATCCCAACTGTCGAAATACAGGTAGCGGGTTAAGGCCCGCAAATCCTCAAAGAAGGTCTTGCGGGTGGGCAGATGCCCTCGCAACAATCTGTACTTCTGGTCGAGCCAATCCAGCACGGTATGGAAGAGGAAAGACAAGATGTTGAGGGTGGCGAGCCCTGAGGCGAGATGCTGCTGGCCATGACCGAAATTGTATTCCAGGTTGTCGCCCGACAGCTTACCGTGAGTTCATACCAGTTCACCCACAGGACATCCTCTCCATCTCTGAGGGGTACGTCATTGAACGTCCCATCGCCACCAACAGCGTGTCGAATACCGAGCGGAACCCATTCAACTGCCCCTGCTCGTCCAACCCCTACAGAATTTCCTCAAACACCGGAAACATCTGCTCGGACGCGACGCCGTCCAGCCAGTTTCGAATCTGGTTGTCACTCGGAATCTAATGCACCCCGAACAGACTTTGGGCGTTACTTTTTCCGTTGCTAGCTGCCATCTTGTCCTTTCCCTTTTCTTTCGACGACTGGGTCATAGACTCTCAACCTTTAACCGCTTCAGCATCCAGTCAAAACGGGCCCCGCCCAGGGCCAGGTTATCAATCAGGTCAAGGTCGAGTTCATCTTCGTAGACGGTGTTTACATCCAGAGATTGACCGGCTTTGTAGGTGCTTTTGCTATACCCGAGACGGTTAATCAGGCTGGTGAGCCGTTCCGATAGCAGAATGGTCAGCACCCGGTAAAACCGCGTGGCCATGCCGGGGTCCTGCTGCAGTTTAATGGAGAGTTCCCGCCGGGGAATGGCCAGCACAATGGAAGGGTCTACCGCACTGACGGCAAATTTCGACAATCGCGAGTCGATCAGGGTGGTTTCGCCAGCCACCTCCCCCCGAGACGACCGGGCCACCTCTCGCCCCACCGGTTCGCTAGACGGCCCATCGGCGGCAATTTGGCTAAAAATTTGGGTCAGCGCAGACGACTTACCCGCCGTAATCGCGGTGGACAAAAGCCCCTGCAGCACAATGTAGAACATATCGGCGGGTCTGCCCGCCTGAATTAACCGTTCCCCCGAATCTAGCCGCATGATGGAACCGTGGGAAATCATCCAGTCCACATCGCTATCAAATAGTTCCCCAAAAATCACCGGACCATCTTGAATGGGAGACAGCTGCAGCCCCCGACGATGGACATATTTGTCCAGCAGTAGTTCGTAGCGATTGAGCAACAGGGTAGCCATTACCCAGTAAAACCTGGAGGCAAATTCCAAATCTTCTGCCAGCTTGGTTTCTAACCTAGACTGGGGCACCATCAGCACCGTAGTCGGCCTCACCGCCCGCACCGCCATGGGAGATTTGGGCTTTTGCAGCACCGCCATTTCCCCAAAAACGTCGCCATCCTTCAGGGGAAAAAGCTCATGTTCCAGGTTGGCATTGCCAGCAATGGCAGAAAACGCTCTACCCAGGGCACTTTCTTTATCGTCGGCCACGGCGGAGATCATCTGGCCATGGAGAACGATATACAAGCTATCTACCGCAGCCCCCTGTTGAATGACTACCACATCTGGGTCCAGGGTGTGCTGTTGACCGGCCTTCACTAGCCAGTCAATGTCCTGATCCTGTAATGATTCAAGAAGTAGTTCTGCCATTAGTCTAAGGAGTTTAACGGTTAAAACGGGGATGGCGGTAAAGAATGCTGTGCGTCTTTACAACGCCTTCATGAACACACAGCCGCTGGACTCAATTGCAAGTAGTGATGCAAGTAGTGACGATCGAAGGCTTGTTGCAGTAGGGTTGGCCCCTGGTCAGAGGCGAGTTCTTCGAGGGTGAGGGAAACTAAAGCCAGTGATGTTGTAATTTTGCCCAAAATGCTGCGGTAATGTACCAAATGCTCCTGATCAAACCGCTCCAGGTTTTCTGCCGCCGCTTTAACCAGGGCTTGCAATACCCTAAAAGCACCTTCAGAGAGGGGGGGCTCGCCCAGATACAGATGCAGTCGTCCCCTGGGGCGATAGTGGGGGAACTGTTCTAGCCCCACAAATCGCAGAAACCAGTCGGCCCGGTAACGGCCCTGGGCGGCCAGAATGCCGAAGTAATCTGCAATGAGTTCGTCTAAAACGTAACCCAGGGGGGGGAAGCTGCCCTTTGCGGGTGGCCAGACGATAGTTTTCCGTAGTACTGATCCCCGCCTGAATGGGGAACTGTAGCTGCACCAGAGCCAGGGCCAGGGCAGGATACACCCCCAACTGCCGGGCCAGGTGCAGATAGTTGCGCCAGACCTCAACGTGGGGTTCGTCTACCAGGGTAAACTGACCCCCATCTACGGGCGTAGCCCCCCCGTCGAACAGGTTCTGGTTGTAGGCCAAAAGTTCTTCCTGCTCTGCGGGGGATGCACCACAAGCTTCCAGGACTTGAGTTCTGACGGCTACTGTATCCATGGATGGCTGATCCCCACTGAGAACATTAGTCTTGCCCCGAAGGTGGTCGCTGAAAAAGAACTTACCGAATCTTGAGCATTCGCTATCAGGGCGAAGCATCTGGAAGGAAATTGACGGGACTGTTCCAATAATTTTTGGCCAGATGCTTCGCCCCTACTTTCTTTTTCAGAAATGGCCTAAAACAATGCTTTTTGCACAATTTGGTCAAAAATCTGACTCAGGGGATGGTCTGGATAATTCACCACAAACAGCCCGCTACTGGCCAGCACCATCATTTCATCGGAGTGGGGCAACACCCCCACCACATCGGCGTTGTAGGTGGCCTCGATTTTGCTTTTGAGTTCGTTCAGGTCAAACGACTGGGGGGCTTTGTTGATCACCATCGCCAGAGCGGGCACCTGCAGCTTTCGCGACACATCTACCGTGACTGCCGTGCCCTGGTAATCTTGGGAGTCGGGCCGGAGGATGAGAATGAGGACGTCTGAAATGGAGATAGACAGCAGGGTTTCTTCATTCAGGCCAGGATGGGTATCCACCAGCAGGTAGTCCAGATTCAGAGACTTTTCTAACGCCTGCAGCCCTTCGCTGAGGTACTCAATGTCATACCCTTCTCGCAGTACCCGGGCAATATCTTCAGCGCGGGTGCTGCTGGGAATTAAAAACACCTTGCCGCCGTTGTCGGCCAGAGGCCCCAGGGTTTCGGTGACATCGTAAGAAACCTCGTCAATGGAACGGCGACCCCAGAGGTAGTCATTCAGGGCTGTTTTGATTTGACTGCCATCGAACCCAAACAGCACGTGAATGCCGGGAGATTGAATGTCGGTGTCAACCACACCAACCCGTTTACCGTACTTTGCCAGGGTTGCCGCCAGGTTGGCGGTGGTGTTAGATTTGCCCGTTCCTCCCCGGTAGGAGTGGATAGATACGACTTTGGACACTGATTCAGCCCTCTGTGTGAATACAAACGATCAATCTCAACGGTGTGAGTAGTTAACAGACAGTTACCGTATATTAAATCGTCGGGAAAGCCTGTGAATATTAAAGAAACTCTGGAATATGGTCATTCTCTGGGCGACGAGGCGAGAATTTGACGTTGGGGACTGGATGAGTTCAGCGTTCCCCAGTTCCTGACGGTTAAGCTGCTGTCTTTACCCCGCTTAATAAATGAAGAGACCAGGGGGGAGCTTAACTGAGTATTTATTCCTGCGAAATCTGCCGTGAAATCTGAAAATTCTCTGCCAGCAGGTTAAATCCACAGAAAAGAATTGTTATAAAATCAAATCTTTATTATTAAATGGAAATAACCCAGGTCCAGCTCAAAATCTGGAGTTTTCTCTAAGGCAAAACTCCACTTCTGGATTTGGACAAGGTTTAATCTAAGTTTTTTTCTGCTTAAGGCCAGGTCAGGTGAAAACTTTTTTTTACTATACCCATATTTGTTTTAGGGTTAACATTCGGCTCTAACTGTTGCTTTGCTTAGTTTTTGGGAAAATTCTTATTAAGGCCAAGTCTATGTTGAGAACCATAGTTCTGCCTTCACCCCCTGCCCCTCTCCCAAAGGGCGTAGCTTGCTTCTCGAAGAGTGGGGAGCTGGAGAAGCCTTCAAAGTCCCTCTCCCCTTGGGAGAAGAATTTAGGGTGAGGAAAAACTCCGGGTTCCAGGTTGGACGAGGTTTAAAGCCAGGCCAAATGTTCAGTAAATCATCTTCTTCAGGTGATTTATTGACTTAAGTCAGTACAAGTTTCTTCCCCGTAGCTAAGTTTGTAACAAATTCAAATGTCTAATACATCTTCAAATTCCAGAGATCACGGCACAGTTCGCTCAGGGCAGGCCCTACACGCAGCTGGCCTGGTTACCGCCGAGCGAGCCACAGAGATTGCCAAGGTGACCGAGCAGTTCTCAATGGCCATCACCGAGGACATGATGGGGCTAATCGACCCCGACGACCCCAACGACCCCATTGCCCGGCAGTTTGTGCCTGACGGTAAAGAGCTAGACATTCGTCCTGAGGAACTGGCCGACCCCATTGGCGACTTACCCCACACGCCGGTAACGGGCATTGTGCATCGCTATCCAGACCGGGTGTTGCTCAAGCCGGTGCATGTGTGCCCGGTGTATTGCCGGTTTTGCTTTCGGCGAGAGGTAGTGGGCGACGGCGGCATTGGCCTCTCTCCCCAGGAGCTAGAGGGGGCTCTGGACTACATTCGGGGCAACACAGACATTTGGGAGGTGATTTTAACCGGTGGCGACCCGATGATTTTGCCGAAGGCGAAACTACACCACATGATTCAGGCCCTGGACCAGATTGACCATGTGGAGGTGATTCGCATTCATACCCGCGTGCCGGTGGTAGACCCCGGCAGGGTAGATGAGGAACTGGCCAAAATTTTGAGGGTGAGTAAGCCGGTTTATGTGGCCATTCACACCAACCACCCTAAAGAGTTCAGCCCAGCCGCCTGCAAGGCCATTGCCACTCTGGCCGACAACGGCATTCCCCTGGTGAGCCAGACCGTTTTGCTAAAGGGCATCAACGATGACCCGGAGATTCTGGCCAGGCTGTTCAGAACCATGGTGAGAAACCGGATTAAACCCTATTACCTGCACCATGGCGATATGGCAAAGGGCACCAGCCATTTTCGCACCACCATTCAAGAGGGGCAGGCCATTATGCGGGAGCTACGGGGGCGGATCTCTGGGCTGTGTCAGCCGTCTTATATTCTGGATATTCCCGGTGGGCAGGGCAAGGTGCCCATTGGGCCGAACTACCTGCAGAAGCAGGAGAACCACAGCTACTACGTAGAAGACCCCTGGGCTGAGGTGCATCCGTATCCGCCGGAGGAGTAATACCAACCGTAGGGGCGAAGCATCTGGCCAAAAACTATGGGAAGAGTCAGTCAATGTCCTCCCAGATGCTTCGCCCCTACAGCGAATGCATATTATCCGGTAAACTCTTTTTCGGAGATCATCTTGGCTTCGAGATAGCTTTTGATAGCCACACACTGAGCCACCTCCCCTCCTCGGAGGGGTTTCCAAAGGGCGGGATGGGTCACATCTGCAGCTATAAGATGCTTCCTTTTTAAGAGAGGCCAACTCATCGCTATGATTTACCTGCCCCAAAAGCGAAGGAGTCTGATACCTCATAGGTTGGGTGAAACACAGTGAAACCTAACATTAGCCAATAACCTGGTTCTGTTGGGCTCTGCTGTCGCACCATCCAACCTACGCTGTTGAAGATGAAGCAGTGCTCTAGAGAGTAAGTAGCGCGGATTTTAAAGCAAAAATGATGCTGAGCAAAGCTCCAGCATCATCAAAAGAATTGATTAAAGCTCTATAAACGCGATACATGTGATTAGCATCAATGGTTTAGTCTGAGATAACCTGCTCAGATTCAGCTTCAGCTTGGTCGCCGGAAACTTTCTTACGCCAGAAGGCTACGCCCATACCAATTAAGCCAGGGAGCATGGCAGGGGTTGGGATAGCGGGAGCCTCGTCAAAGTTGTAAGTAACGACTACCTCAGATTCGGCATCGGTGAATTGAAAAAGGTCTTGATTACCTCCCCCGACAGTGATGGTCGAGGAACTGTCTGCATTTAGATCTACCGAGAAGGTACCGACACCAATGAAGTCATTCAGATTAGTCGTAACAGTCTGCTCATCAAAAATACTAATAACACCTCCAGAACCTGTAATTGAAAAAGTCCTAGATTCTCCTGCTGGTATATTAATAGGAGAATCCGAAAGCGACTGAATTACTTCGTTCGCAAATGTAAACAAAGAAGTGCTACCGACTCCGGGAGTTGCCTCTACAGTTGCACCAATTTCGAGACGCCTAAGGAGTGTGTCAGATATAGCGTCAATTTCGTAATCGCCCCTCAGTTGAGTGTTTAACCTGAGAATCACACTGTTAAGGGTGCGAGTGCCGCCCTCATCGTCGAACAGATCCAGATTCACTGAATCATTCCAATCAGTTAGTGTGAAAGGAACCGTAGCAGAGTCTGAAATTGTAGCGGCTTGCGCCTGCATGCCTAACAGCCCGAGAGACCCGACTGTCGCGACTGGAAGCAGCAGACGTTTCGTGAGCAGTCCTAAATCTATAACCATTACGGATTCTAAAGCTACCTAAAAAAACTTGATTCTTCTAAATTATCCATGGCCAAAGTGTTCTAGACACTGTGCTGACTGTTCGATAATCAACGGTGGATAGCGGATCGGCCATTAGGGCTAGATTTGAGAGTATTCTGCCAACAACTTCGGGAAATGTCAATACTACACAGTTCCGGCGATCTGCAGGCTCAGCGAGGATGCTGGAAACTCTGTTTGACCCTGTCTCCTGAAAAGAGATTATGACTACATATAATGAGTCGCACGATATAGACTATCGGTTAGCTTACTTCTATGGGGGATTTGTAGATTGCGGTTCAAGCCCGGAATAAACGAATTCTGATAATTATGACCTTATCAGCAAAATTCGTTTGGCTTGTATTAAAATATGCTTGAATCTCTAGAATCTTTAAAGCTAATAAACCGCCAGTCAAGTTTGGACATCGCTAAATTGAAAACTGCTGCATCCTAAACCTTGTCTAAATCTAGAAGTAGAGTTTTGCTTTAAAGAAAACTACATATTTCGAGCTGCACCAGATTTAACTATCAATTGGTCGCGGCTCAGCCTGCACCCAATCCAGCAGCAGGCGGTTAAAGGCTTCCGGTTGCTCGTCGTAGAGGCAGTGACCGACCTCTGGCAGGGTCTGGAGCTCAATGTTGGGGCTTAGAGCAGCCAGATCCTTCGCCATGTTGACGGGGATTACCCGGTCTTGCTGGCCCCAAATTAGCAGCGTGGGCAGGTTAAGCTCTGCCAGCATGGTTTTGACAGAGGAGCTAAAGTTTGGCTCGGTGCGCGATCGCACCAGATAGCACAGGGTGCGGGGGGCACCGCGATCGCAGGGGGGCACCGCAAAGGTTTCTACAAGTTCTTCATCTACCCGGTCGGCCACCAGATAAATGCCACCCAATGCCCGCCGCAACGTACCGGGACGCCGAAAAATCGATAGAATCAGCCGAATCAGCAGCGGGTTAGCCACCATGCTTTCTACCCGTCGGGCCAGCACATCGACCCAACCGGCTACCAGGTCTTCTCGGGAAGCCTGCAGAGGCACAGTAATCATCGCCAGTTTGTGAACCAGTGTGGGGCGGCTATGGCTCACGGTTAGCGCCACCAGCGCCCCCAGGGAGTGCCCCACCAGCACTACGGGTTGCCCCACCACCGCCTGAATAAAATCTCCCACCTGGCTGGCCCAGAGGTCGGCACCGTAGAGGGTCGCAGCTTTTTCGGTATCGCCAAAGCCCAGCAAATCAAGGGCATATACCGGGGCAGATTGGCTCAGTTCCGGCAAATTATGCCGCCATTGATTCAAGTTCGCCCCAAAGCCGTGGATCAGGACGATGGGGGTTGCATTGGCATTCGCTTCTGGAGGGGTTGCAAACCAGTACCGCACCCGCCACCCCCGCCAGTACCAGATGCGCTGATGCCCGGCCTGGCTCAGCCCGTTGGGACGACTGCGAAGGGTGGTTGGGGAGGTCATGGGAGGGGAGTTGGAGAGGGCAGGGGAGATGGGGGGATAGGGAGAGGGGGAGATGGGGGGATGGGGAGTGGTTTTGGATAATCGTAGCGTTTTTTCTGTTGCGGTGAGGGGTAGACCTGTGCGGGGTGCATTCTCGGCCCGATGATTGTAGAGTCCCTATTCCTATCAGCAGCGGAATGCTTTCCCGTGGGTTACGGCCAGGATTGAATCGGTCGATGTTTTGCGGAGTTCAGCTGCAGCCTAACCCACCCTACAATTTCTTCCACCCCACCCACCTACCCACCCACCCACCTCACTCACCTCACCCACCCTCCCACTCCCCCACCCTCCACCCCCCACAACCCTATGCAGACGCGCCAGTTTAGGTCATGCTATTAACCGAGACTGAGCATGACAGATAGATAAGGAGAGTCAACATGGCTGCTGAAATGGATCCGGTCAAGCTAATGAAGCAGGAAGTCGGGCGGCAGGCGGCGGCTCGGGTTGAGTCAAACACGGTGGTTGGCTTGGGAACAGGTTCCACCACGGCGTTTGCCATTCAGTTCATTGGCGAGCGGCTAAAGGCTGGAGAAATCAGCAATATAAAAGGAGTGCCCACCTCATTTCAGGCATCGGTGCTGGCCAAGCAGCACGGCATTCCCCTCACCACCCTGGATGAAATCGACGGCATTGACCTGGCCATTGACGGAGCTGATGAGGTTGACCCCCAGCACAATCTGATCAAGGGCGGCGGCGCGGCCCATACCCGCGAAAAAATTGTGGATGGTCTGGCCAAGTACTTCATTGTGGTGGTAGATAGCTCCAAGCTGGTGGATCAGCTGGGGTCTACTTTTGCCCTGCCGGTGGAAGTGCTGCCCATGGCGGTAACCCCCGTTAGCAAGGCGCTGGAATCCCTGGGGGGCAAGCCCGAAATTCGCATGGGCATTAAGAAAGACGGCCCCGTAATTACCGACCAGGGCAACATGATTCTGGATGTGAAGTTTGACGCTATCGACGACCCGGCTGGTCTGGAGAAGACCATCAACAACATCCCTGGCGTGCTCGACAATGGGCTGTTTGTGGGGGTGGCTTCTGAGGTGCTGGTGGGCGAAGTGAAGGATGGACAGGCCAGTGTGCGCAAGCTGTAGTCTGCCTGCTGGCGGCTAATGCTAAGGTAGTCTCTGAAAAAGAATTTACCAATATTGCGCATTCGCTGTAAGGGCGAAGCATCTGGGAGGGAACTAACGTAACTTTGCCAAAAGTTTGTGGCCAGATGCTTCGCCCCTCCGGTTGGTAACCTTTTTCTCAGAGATCTCCTAAGCGCTTGTTTTACACTAAAGTCTCTATGCAGTATCGACGCTTTGGTCGTACCGAACTTCAGATGCCGGTGTTTTCTTGCGGCGGCATGCGGTATCAGCATTCCTGGAAGGATGTGCCTTTGCGGGATGTGCCCCGCAAAAATCAGGAAAACCTGGAGGCCACCATTCGCCGAGCTTTAGAGGTGGGCATTAACCACATCGAGACGGCGCGGGGCTATGGAACTTCGGAAATTCAGCTGGGGCAAATTCTGCCAAAACTGCCCCGCGATCGCATAATTGTACAAACCAAAGTCTCCCCCCAAAAGAATGCCCGCGAGTTTCGCAAAACCCTGGAGCAATCCCTCAACAATCTAAAGCTCGACCACGTTGAGCTATTGGGCATCCACGGCATTAACACCCCCGCACTGCTGGAAGATACCCTGCGCCCCGGCGGTTGCATGGAGGTGGCGCGGGAGTATCAAAAACAAGGACGGGTGCGGTTTATCGGCTTTTCGACCCATGCGCCCACCCAGGTGATACGGGATGCGATCGCCTCTGACCAGTTTGATTACGTCAATTTGCACTGGTACTACATCAACCAGGACAACTGGCCTGCCATTCTCGATGCCCAGCGCCACGACATGGGGGTGTTCATCATTAGCCCGTCCGATAAGGGAGGACATTTATACAATCCGCCAGAGCGCCTGATAGAGTTGTGCCATCCCCTCAGCCCCATGGTGTTCAATAACCTGTTCTGCCTGCGGAATGCTCAGGTTCACACCCTCAGCGTTGGGGCGGCTCGCCCTTCAGATTTTGACGAACACCTGAAAGCGCTCCCCTTCCTTGATCAGGCCGATGAAGTCATTAAGCCGGTGTTAGATCGCCTCCGGCAGCAGGCGACCGCTACCCTGGGAGAAACCTGGCTGCGCACCTGGAAGCAGGGTCTGCCCACCCCAGAAGAAACGCCTGGCAATATCAACATTCCGGTGATTCTATGGCTGCGCAATTTGCTGCTGGCCTTTGACATGGAAGAGTATGCCAAAGCCCGCTACAACCTGCTGGGCAACGGCGGACACTGGTTTCCTGGGCAAAAGGCTGAGAATGTGGAACGGGTTGATTTCTCCCACTGTTTGCAGAATAGCCCCTACGCAGACATCATTCCTGATTTATTGGCCGATACCCATCAACGCCTTGGGGGGCAGGCTGTGTCAAGGCTGTCGAGTGCATGAATTCAGGGTAGGGGCGAAGCATCTGGATGAAAACTTGTGGAAGAGTCGCATCAATTTCTTCCCAGATGCTTCGCCCCTACTAAAGGGAAATACAGCATTCGATTTCTTCGGGGCGAAAGCTGTAAATAGCTTCGGCGTCGTAGCAATCTCTATAAACGTTTGCCATTTCGAAGTCGTACAGCCGAATCAAAATTTGAGTTTCGGGAGAATCGTTGACAATACCAGCGATAATGCCGTAGCAATAGATTTTAGAGTCACTACCTGCTGGCTTAAACGGTTGTTTGAGACGAACAATATCTCCATCCTTCATAGGTGCGTATTCCTTATGCGTCAAGCCCGAGTTGCTCCTTGCTGCGGTTGAGGGCCTGCCAGAGCTGATCTATTTTTTGAATCGCCTCAGCATCAGATAGCTTGCCGCCGGTATGTAAGCCGCTGATGTAACCAACCTGATGGGCAAACTGCTGCAGATTATCATTAAACATCAGAGTGGCCGGGCTAAATTGGCCGTAATACCGAGAACGGGGATATAAAAGCTTCATCTTGTCTGGATCCATGCTTAACCTCCCGCAAAGACAATTAGTTTTATAGAATAATGCACAGACATAAAGATTTGGGGTAAGAAAATCATCTTAGTCCCATAATCTTAACTTAGCCTTGCTCTGTTAAGAAAGTTACATCAGGCCCATAGATACTCCTAAAGCTTAACTTTCTTTCACTGAAGTTCGTCGTGTCAAAGTCAAGAATTTCAGCAGGTGGTATGCATCTGCTTTTTGGGTTACTGGCCCACATGGAGGAGGTTTTTAAGTAAAAAAGCACCAGCCGGAGGGGCAAGCACCTGAACGAAAACTCTTTGAACAATTACGGCCACTTCATCCCAGATGTTTCGCCCCTACAGCAAATGTGCAATATTCGGTAAATTCTTTTTCTGAGATTACCTGAGGTCTTTTCGGGAGCAGCAGCTCAGCAAGCAAGCAAGTAACCAGACCGCTAGTACAGGTTCAATGACAACTGTTGAGGATATAGCTCTTGAAACAGGTTTTCGACATCCCCACGACGATAGAGATGACGATTACTACGGCGAGAAGTTCGGCGATCGCACTGACGGGCATCTAATTGTTCCTGCAGTTCTTGGCGGGTGCAGGAAAAGATTTTGGCGGCGTCTCGCAATGGTATCCACTGGTAACGAAACTGCTGCAAAAGAGTTTCATCGTCTATATTTTGCAGGCGGCTTAGCAGCAGCTTTGCCAACAGCCAGCAGGCTTTTGTATCCGCCAGGGCGCGATGGGAAGGGCCGACATCAAACTGAAAATGCTTCACAAGCTGCGGCAAACTGCGAGACGGTAAATCAGCCAGCAAAAACCGCGATAGCAGCACCGTACAAAAACGGTGCGACTCTTGCCGTCTAAAGCTTTTGCCCAGCTGGCGATACTCTGACTGCAAAAAGCCATAGTCAAAAGCCAGGTTATGGCCGGTCAAAATCCCCTGGCGCAGGTAGGGCAGCACGGTATCCCAGACCATTTCTGCCGGTTGCCCCTGCTGCACCATATCGGTCGTGATCCCCGTCAGACGAGTAATGTTACGGGGCACCGGCACCTGCGCATTGATTAAGAAGCTGGTTTCATAAGTGATTTCATCCTTCAGAGAACCCTGCACCACTGCCACCTCTATTACCCGCGCTTTAGGAGGCCGTGAGCCACTGGTTTCAACATCGACAACCGTTAACGGACTAGCGGCAATACGGCGATAGAAGTTCAACAAATCACTGGACAGCAAAGCCGTCTGTCCATGACGACTGGTCGATACAGGGACCATAGCGGCTGATGGTGGAAAGGTACTTACCCAGGGTGCCACAGGTTGGGGGGATGGGGGGATGGGGGGATGGGGGGATGGGGGGATGGGGGGATGGGGGGATGGGGTAGGTGGGGTAGGTGGGGTAGGTGGGGTAGGTGAGGTAGGTGGGGTAGGTGAGGTAGGTGGGGTCGTAGTTTTGGTTCTGAAGTGATTGGAAGAACTTAGTGCTTAAAACCTTATATCTGGCACTTGACACCTGATACCCTATACCGACCACCCCTCACTCCCTTACTTCAAAACAGACTCAACTGAGAAGCATCTTCCTCTTGCTGAGCCGCTAAATCCCAGGGCATTTCGGGTAAATCTGTTCCAGCCTGCTGAAGCTGGTGATACACTTCGCGGGCAATGGCGGGGGATTTTTCTTCTTGGGGGCAGTGAGCAAAAAAGTAGACGTCGGTGTCGTTTTGCAGCCACTGCTTGAGGCGGGGCACCCATTCATCAAAGTAGGGTTGGTTGACCCGCAGTTGGGGATGGCTGATGTAGCGAACGATGGTGAATGGGGCGGTGACGACGGGCTGGAGGGGAACTTTGGGCTTTTTGCGTTCTGAGCCAATTTGGGGATCGTCGTCGGGGGTGTTGATGCAGTCGTAAATGGGGCGGGTGTCTAGCAGCACGCGACCAACGCCCATGGCTTCCAGCATCTGGTTCAGGCGGTTGGTGTGGGGCTCCTGGAACCAGTCCAGATGGCGGACTTCGACGGCAATGGGGCAGCGCTGGCGGGGCCACCGGGCCAGAAATTCTCGCAGATCCGAGAATAGGGCAGAGCTGTAGCCCGGGGGCAATTGGATGAAGAGCGGTCCCAGGCGTTGGCCCAGGGGGTCCAGGGTTTGTAGAAAACGGTGGGAGGCTTCCACAAAGGGCACCAGTTTGCCCTGGTGGGAGTAGGCTCGGGGCAGCTTGGGGCAAAACCGAAAGCTGGAGGGCATGGTGTCGGCCCAGCGCTGAATGGTTTCGGCGTTGGGCATGGAGTAGAAGGTGGTGTTGCCTTCAACAGCGGTCATGCGATCGCAATACAGCCGTAAAAAATCCCCCGCTTTGCTACCGGTGGGATAGAAATCCCCCAGCCATCCCTTAAACGCCCATACAGCGCATCCGGTGTAGTAGACCCCTGGCATTTTGGTTTCCGTCTCATCTTTCTTATCTTGGCGCAGAAGGGGTTGGGGGGGAAGGGGTGGATGGGTGGGAGGGTGGATGGGTGAGGTGGGTGAGGTGGGTGAGGTGGGTGAGGTGGGTGAGGGGGGTGAGGTGGGTGAGGGGGGTGAGGTAGGTGAGGGGGGTGAGGTGGGTGGGGTGGTGGGGTGGTGGGGTGGTGAGGAAGAAGCTGTAGGGTGGGTTAGGCTGCAGCTGAACTCCGCAAAACATCGACCGATTCAATGCTGGCCGTAACCCACGGGAAAGCATTCCGCTGCCGGTACACAAAAGAAGCTGTAGGGTGGGTTAGGCTGCAGTTGAACTCGGCAAGAAACCGACCGATTCAATGCTGGCCGTAACCCACGGGAAAGCATTCCGCTGCTAATCGGCATAGAGACTCTGCAACCCGCAAACCTTTATTTATGAACCTTTGTGCTAAGAAGAGGCGCATAGTAGAGCCTGACAGGAGGAAATGGTCTGCCATTCCTGCAGAACTCGGTTGGGAATGGGAATTTGGATGGGTTGGCTCGTCTCGGTGGCCAGAAGCAGGGTAATGGCTTCAGATTGGTCGAGGGTTGGCCAGATGGTGCTCAGGTCGTATTGGGCATCGAACGTGTCGGCAGCCCAATCCAGGGAAGGCCGTAGGGGGTGAGCTGGGGCGGAAATCGTTTGACCAGTGTGGAGCCTGATTTGAAGAGGGACTTCAGGTGGTATGGAGTGGGGCCGAGTTCCCTTCAGCCCCAGCATGAGGGGTTGAGGGTCAAGGTTTTGGGGATACTTGTAAACCGTGATTTGCCAGGGATTGCCCACTGTATCAGCGACCTGATCCGAAGCCTGCATCACTAAATGCCCGGAGGGCTGGGCTTTCAGGTTGACCTTAGCCAGGCTGGATCGAAACCCCTCTTTAGACGCAGGCTCAAGGGGGGATGATTTGCCGTCACAGGGTAGGGCGAGGCCAAACAGGGTGCCCAGCACTATCAGCGAGGCGATGGCGAGAATGACGAAGTTATGCCGCCATCCTCTGGGAGCAATCGAGGAGGCGTTTTTCATGGCTTACTCCATAGTTATGGATAGTCCGTTATGGATAGTCCGTTATGGATAGTCCGTTATGGATGGTCCGTTATGGATGGTCACCGACCATCGGCACGAATCTGACGGGGAGGGTATATTCCGTTGACAGGCCGGTGACGTGCTTGGTGATCACCAGAATGGTCTGGCTGGAATGGCCTACCGGCACCACCAATTTGCCACCCATGGCCAGTTGGTCCACTAGAGTTGAGGGAATTCGTGTAGGAGCGGCGGTTACCACAATGGCATCATAGGGAGCATTTTCTGGCCATCCCTCATAGCCGTTCCCCTGCTTCACATGAATATTTTTATACCCGAGTTGTGTTAGCTTTTCTTCGGCCTTTTGAGCTAAAGCAGGAACAATTTCAACGGAATAAACCTGTTCGGCCATTTCGGCCAAAATTGCTGTCTGATAGCCAGAGCCAGTGCCAATTTCAAGCACTTTACCATTGGCGGGTATAGCTGCAGCATTGGTCATGAAGGCCACAATAAATGGTTGCGAAATAGTTTGATTGTGGTCAATCGGCAACGCTTCATCTTTATAGGCCAGACGAACTTCCTGCTCCTGAACAAAGCGATGGCGAGGCACCTTCAGCAGAGCATTGAGAACCCTGGGGCTGGTAATGCCACGGGGAATGATCTGGTGGTGAACCATGGAATTACGCTGCCGAGCATGGTCTTTTTCAAGGTCTTTTTCTTCATGAAACAAGCTATCAGACCCGGAAAACGATGAAAGATTCCGACTATTCACCGTGCCATTTTGAGTTTTCAGCATCGAAAGGGAATTGGTCATAGTGACCTCCTACCCCAAGGGTTTATGTACTTGGCTTTTGAGCTGCCAGAAATTGGGGGGCTTATCTATATTTTAGCGCTTGGGTAGGGAGGGTTTTTCCCTAAAAATTTGGGGTAAAATACCCATCTAGAGCGAGTATTTTTTTACTTCCAAAGTTTAAATAATTAATTTAAAGATTACATATGATTAAAGTCTCAGAGTTCATGACCTCTCCCGTGATCACTGTTCGATCTGCTGCTACCGTTTCGGAAGCCATCCAACGGATGCTGAATCACAGCATTCACACGTTTGTAGCCTTGTCTTGAAGAATTGGTATTATCCCAGCGCAATATCCAAAAACATCATGATCACAAACCCGGCCATCACGCCGAGGGTGCCCCGCTGACCAAATGCCTTCTGGTCAATTTCGGGAATGATGTCATCCACAATTACGAACAGCATGGCCCCGGCGGCAAACCCCATGCCCCAGGGCAGTAGGGGTTGGGCAATGCTGACAACTCCGGCCCCAATGAATCCGCCGATGGGTTCTACCAGTCCGGTCAGGGTAGAGATGCCCAGGGCGTAGAGGGGGGTATAGCTGATATCCCGGAGGGCGATCGCAACCACCAGTCCTTCCGGAAGATTCTGGATACCGATACCCGCCGCCAGGGCCAGGGCACCCGCCTGCTCTCCCCCGCCGAAGCCGACTCCCACCGCCAGCCCTTCGGGAAAATTGTGCAGGGTAATGGCAATCACGAACAGCCAGATGCGTTTCAGGTTAGCGGCTGAGGGGCCTTCCTTACCTTTAAAGAAGTGCTCGTGGGGGAAGGTATTGTGGGCCACCCAGAGAAATCCGCCCCCCAGGAGAACCCCCGCCACCATAATCAGGGCGGCAACGGCAGGTGAATTTCCGGCCTCAACGGCAGCTTCTGTACCCGGCAGAATCAGGGAAAAGGACGTCGCCGCCAGCATAATGCCGCCCCCAATGCCAAGCAAAATCCCCTGCAGTCGCTCGGTGGGGTTAATTGGCAGCAGCACCGGCAGGGCACCCACCCCGGTACCCAGACCCGCCAGCAGACTGGCGACAAATCCCAAAGTCAGTGGGTTCATACTTACCTTGCTATAGTGATTGGATGCTTCAAATAAATAGATAGCCCGTCAGAGGACTCATCTCCTTTGTAAACTGTCTACTCTGCAATCCATTTTGACTACCCTCTCTCCATAGAATTATGACCCCTCAGCTTACTCAGTTTGGCGAAGAAATGTCCCATCTGACTGGCGTTCGCGCCATCATGAAAGACATTATCGAAACGCTGAGGTCGGGCCAGGGGCGGCAATTTATCAACCTGAGTGCGGGCAACCCCGTCATTCTGCCGGAGGTCGAACAGCTCTGGCGCGACTGCACCCACGACCTGCTGAACAGCCCGGAATATAGCGAAGTGGTCTGCCGCTACGGTGCCAGCCAGGGCTATGAACCCTTGATTGAAGCAGTCATAAACGATTTCAATCAGCGCTATGGGCTGCAGCTCACCCAACGCAACATCCTTATTACCCCCGGCAGCCAATCTCTCTACTTCTTTGCGGCCAATACTTTTGGTGGCTTTGCGGCCAACGGTGAGATGAAGGAGATTGTGCTGCCCCTCAGCCCCGACTACACCGGCTATGGGGGCATTTCCCTCGCGCCGGAAGCGGTTAAGGCCTATCGCCCTTCCCTGGATGTGGACCAGGCCAATCACCGGTTCAAGTACCGCCCCGACTTCGACCAGCTAGAGGTGACCGACCAGACGGGGCTGGTGCTGTTCTCTCGCCCCTGCAACCCCACCGGCAACGTCCTGACCGGGGAAGAAGTGCAGCAAATTGCCGGCCTCGCCGCCGTCCATGGAGTGCCGGTGTTCGTAGATTCGGCCTATGCGCCACCCTTCCCGGCCCTCAACTTCACTGAGATGGAGCCCATCTTTGGCGACAATATCGTTCACTGCATGAGCCTTTCAAAGGCGGGACTGCCGGGGGAACGGCTGGGCATCGCCATCGGAGACGCGGAGATCATTCACGCCCTGGAATGTTTCCAGACCAACCTGTGCATTCATTCCTCCCGCTACGGTCAGGCCATCGCCGCCCGCGCCATTGCCTCGGGAGAACTGGCGAGAATCTCAGAAACGGTGATTCGCTCTTACTACCAGGGCAAGTTTCAGGTGCTCGAAGCTGCCCTGGATGCCGCCATGCCCCAGGATGTGCCGTGGTACCTGCACCTGGGCCAGGGAGCCATCTTCGCCTGGATCTGGTTTGACCAGCTGCCCTGCACCGATTGGCAACTGTACCAGCAGCTAAAGCAGCGGGATGTGATTGTCGTCCCTGGCAACGCCTTCTTCCCCGGCATTCGGGAAGATTGGGCGCACACCCGCCAGTGCATCCGCATTAGCCTTACTGCCAGCGATGACGAGATTACGGCGGCCATGGGGCACCTGGCTGAACTGGTGCGGGAGCTGTACCAGGGGCAAAGCCTCCTCTCTACAGCGGCGGCAGCGACGGTCTAGGGTAAAGGTACGATGCAAGATAATCCTCAGACCGTAACGGATTGGATAGAAGTTGGTCGCATTGTCGCTCCCCAGGGGCTGAAGGGAGAAGTGCGGGTCTACCCCAGCAGTGACTTTCCAGAACGGTTTTTGGAACCGGGAAAACGCTGGCTGCAGGGACCAAAAGATTCCTCACCCAAACCCGTTGAGCTACTTAGAGGGCGCTTTCTCGCAGGCAAAGGGCTGTATTTGGTGCAGCTGGAAGGAGTGACAAATCGGGATCAGGCCGAAAGCATCCGAAATCATCTGCTGATGGTGCCGGCCACAGATCGCCCCGACCTGGAAGACGGGGAATTTTATGTGGCTGACCTGGTGGGATTGAAGGTGATTCTGCAGGCCAGCGGCGACGAAATTGGTGTTGTTACTGACATCTACGAAGCGGGTAACGATTTGTTAGAGGTAACTCTCGCCATGGAAGATCCGAAGAGCAAACCCCAACGAGTATTCATTCCCTTTGTGGATGAAATTGTCCCTACCGTTGACCTGGAGCAGGGACGAGTGGAGATTAACCCTCCCGAAGGTCTGCTGAACCTGTAGGCTTTAATGTCCCGGCCTCAGGTTTACTGAGCAATAGGGCAAATTACTCTGCTCTGGCCGGAACGCAACGTTTGCGTCAAATCAGGCACCCAGTACCATAAGCAATGCGTTATGACCCAAACTTAGAGTTTGTAGGGCTTTGCGAAAGTTGGCGGATCGATAACGCATCCTACGCTGGCCTTATCCAGGTCTAGACATAGAATTTTGCTGAAAGGAAAGCTCCAGTTTTCGAGCCGGGCCTGGCATACAGGACATCTCAGCTCCCCTGCTTCCCCCTAAAGAAGACCGCTACAATACGGAAAAAGTTAATTTTTAGCCCCGTGACTGCAACGCAACTACCGGTCAAAGACCCCTCCCAAATCCTCCAAAACGCCCTCGCCGCCATTGACCTACCCGCCGACTGGGTAGGCATTCGCGCCCTGCGAGAAGTCGAGACCTACCGCTCTATGCGGGATGGCAAGCCCGAGCGCAACGGAAAATCCCGAGACCAGGGGGCCATGGTCGAAGTTCTGGTGGATGGCCACCTGGGCTATGCCGCCACCAATCAGCTCTCGGTCGAGGGGTTGCGAGAAGCTGCAAAAGCCGCCTATGCCCAGGCCAAAGCGGCCTCTCCCTGGCAGATTCACGCATTTACTCCAGCCATTCGCCCTAAGGTGACGGGCCAGTATCGCTCCAATGTCATCCAGCCCTTCCACCACTTTGCTGCCGGGGAAATCAACGACCTGCTGGCCCGTATCTGCGAGGGCCTCAAAGTCTCCGACAAAATTGTGCAGACCAACGCCAGCGTGGGCACTCAGGAAATTGACATATGGCTGGTCAGCAGCAGCGGCTCTAACGTTCACCAGCAGTTCTCGTTCCTGACCACCCATTTCGGCGCGACGGCCCAGGATGGCCCTATCGTTCAGACCCGCCACCGCAACGGACCCGGTGCCCACTGCTACCAGGGCGGTTGGGAGCACATGGCCCAGGATGATGCCCTCTGGAATTCCGTCCATCAGGTGGGTAGCCAGGCGGTGGAACTGCTTACCGCCGAAGAATGCCCCGAAATGACCACCACCCTGGTCCTCGCCCCCGACCAGATGATGCTGCAAATTCACGAGAGCATTGGCCATCCCCTGGAGTTAGATCGCATCCTGGGGGATGAGCGCAACTATGCCGGCGGCAGCTTCGTCAAGCCCGAAGACTTCGGCCAGCTGCAGTACGGGTCTGACGTGATGAACGTCACCTTTGACCCCACCATCGGCCATCAATTCGCCAGCTACGGCTTTGACGATACGGGAGCCATCGCCGAAAAGCAGTTCCTGATTCGCAACGGACGGTTAGAGCGGGGCCTGGGCAGCCACGAAAGCCAGACCCGGCTGGGCATTCCCGGCGTGGCCTGCGCCCGAGTCACCTCCTGGGATCGCCCCCCCATCGACCGCATGGCCAACATTAACCTGGAGCCGGGGGATACTCCCGTTGAGGAGATCATCGCCGGGATTGAAGATGGCGTTTACATGGAAGCCAACCGCTCCTGGTCCATTGACGACCAGCGGTACAAGTTCCAGTTCGGCTGCGAGTATGCCAAACGCATCCGCCATGGGGAGCTGGCGGAAACTCTGCGGAATCCCAACTACCGGGCCACTACTCCCGAATTCTGGAAGAGCCTGGTGAAAGTGGGCAACCGCCAGTCGTGGCAAGCCTTTGGCACCCCCTACTGCGGCAAAGGGGAACCCAACCAGGTAATCCGCGTCGGCCACGGCGCACCGGTCTGCGCCTTTGAAGGCATTGAAGTATTTGGGGGGGCAGGCTAATGGCGCTGAATTGGGAAGCCACATTTAATCAACTGGTAGACGCTCTGCTGCCCCAGGTGCAGGATACGGAGCAAGTGAAGCTCACCCTGGTGGCTGAAGATAGCCAGTTTACCCGCTTTAACCAGGCCAAAGCCCGCCAGACGGGTACTGTCCGTTCCGGCAGCCTGGCCTTAACTCTGATGGATAAGGACCATACCGCCAGCCAGTCCCTCCCCTTTACGGGGGACAAAACCGTGGACTGGCCTGCCCTCATGGAAGCCCTGACCGAATTGCGGGAAGAACTCCCCCACCTGCCGGAAGATCCCTACCTGGTGCTGCCCTCTGGCGATGCCACCAGTCGAGATGTTTATTCTGGCCAGTTGCTCTCTCCCGATGAAGTGGTTCCCGCCCTGCTCCCCGGTTTCGAGGGCTTAGACGCCGCTGGACTCTACGCCGGGGGTACCTCCATCCGCGCTTACGCCGACTCTGCCGGACAGCGCCACTGGTTCGAGACAGAAACCTTCACCCTCGACTACTCCCTCTTCACTGAAGCAGGTCAGGCGGTCAAGGGCACCTACGCCGGTCGCGAGTGGGATGCCGCCACCTACAGCGACAAACTCGCCACCTCCAAGCGCCTGCTAGCCCAGATGGAGCAACCCCGCAAAGCCCTGGAACGGGGCCAGTACCGCACTTTTCTCGCGCCCTCTGCTGTGGCGGATCTGGTTTCCATGCTGTCCTGGGGTGGCATTAGCGAAGCCTCCATCCGCCGGGGAGGAAGCGCCCTCGGCCCTCTGCGGCGGGGAGAGCGCACTTTGTCCGGGAAAGTCAACATCACCGAAGACTTTACCCAGGGCCAGGTGCCTCGGTTCAACCAGTTTGGTGAGCTTGCCCCCCGCACCCTACCGCTGATTCAGTCTGGGGAACTGGTCAACACCCTGGTCAGCGTGCGGACGGCGAAGGAATATGGCATCGAGTCCACCTCTGCTGAAGCGGGGGAATTTTTGCGATCGCCCCTCCTCTCCCCCGGCCAACTCCCTAATGACGATGTCCTGAAAGCCCTCGACACCGGACTTTACGTCTCCAACCTCCACTACCTCAACTGGAGCGACCGCCCCAACGGTCGCATCACCGGCATGACCCGCTACGCCTGCTTCTGGGTGGAGCAGGGCCGCATCGTCGCCCCCATCGAAAACCTGCGATTTGACGAAAGCCTCTACAACTTCTGGGGCAGCAACCTGATAGATTTGACCCAGGAAACCGCCATTATTCCTGAAGTGGGCAGCTATGGCTTCCGAGACCTCGGCGGCAAAACAGTGCCGGGGATGTTGGTGGATGGATTTGCTTATACGTTGTAGGGGAAGGGAGCGAGGGAGAAAGAGAGCGAGGGAGCGAGGGAGGAAGTGGGTGAAGTAGGTGGTGTGGGTGGGGTAGGTGAGGGAATGCAAAATGAAAAATTCAAAATTCAAAAAATCTGGAAGAAACTGTAGCGTGGGTTAGGCCTTCCTCAGTCTTTGCTAAAATCCGACCAATTATGCCCTGGCCGTAACCCACAGAAGAGCATTTCGCTTACAGAGAGAAAAACTGAAGAAGCTGTAGCGTGGGTTAGGCCCTCTCGGGACTTTGCTAAACTTCGACCAATCACGCCCTGGCCGTAACCCACAGAAGAGCCTTTTGCTCACAGCAAGAAAGACCAAGGAGACCTGAAGATGACCTTTGACCTACACCAACTCGACAACCTGGACTTTGATGACTCTAATGAGCTGGTAGACGACTATATCCAGGATGCCATTCAGGCATTTGCAGATTCTCCCGAAGGTCAGGCCTACAGCGAAGAGCATCCCGACTTTGGCGGCTGGATCAGGTCATTTATCGACTTCAGCTACAACTACGAGGGATTCACTCTGCCAAAAATGACTGAGGCAAATGTGGATCTGGTAATGGGTTCTCTTTTGCCCCGCAAAATCACCCTGATGAATTCCTCCGAGGCGGACGATGCTGGGGATGAACTGATCGCCTTCTGGTCCTGGTTGAAGCGGGAATACGAACTGAAGAACGCAGACTCCATCATTGCCTACCTGGACAGCATCAAAGACCAGTTCCCCCAGTGGATGGTAGACCCGAACCGCGCCGGGATGGCCAAAAGCTTCATGATGGGCGGTATGCAGGCCGGGTTTGACATGACCACCCAGGAAGGGCTGAATGCATTTCATATGGCCTATGCCACCCAACAACTGTTGGGCAACCGAGACGAGAATTCCCCCTTTGAGCAAATTGGGCAAAACCTGGATCGTCTATCATCCAGCGGTTTCCCTCCACTGGCTGGCAAAAGCAAGAAGTCTAAACCCAAAAAGCAACCTAAAACCAAGGGGTTTGGTAGTATGGATGACTCCGGCGCAAACGGTAGCAAGAAAAAGAAGTCTAGTAAAAAGCGGTAAGCGTAGCAGGGGCTGGTATTTGTGCGAGAAGCCCCTATTTTGTCAGATTAGAATTAAAGCAACATCTGCGGGGTAAGCCCCATGACCCAGGCCAGAGTCAGGTTCAGCAATTTCGAGGAATACCTCTCCTACAGCGACAAAACTCCGCTGGAAGGCCGATATTTGCTAATCGATGGAGAGTTAGTGGAATTGCCGCCTGAATCAGAACCCAATAACTGGATTGCTAACCATCTGCAATTCTTGCTAGTCGCCGCGAAGGTTGCTCCCCTACGTCTGATCAAAATTCACTCTCTGGAGCTGCAAGTTCCTGTGCTCCATCCCGGAGATGCTGCGAATCGTTATCCCGACCTGGTGGTTTTGCGGGAAGAACACCTGGCCATGACCCAGCGACGCCTCACCATTACTCTCGACATGCCGCCGCCCCGGCTGATTGCAGAAGTCATCAGCCCCGGCAAATCTAACCGAGAACGGGATGTGATCCGCAAACGGAACCAGTATGCGGTTGTAGGTGTTTCCGAATACTGGTTGATAGAGCCCAAGGCCCAAACTATTCAGGTGCTGACGTTGCAGGGCAAAGCATACGAGGAAGTTGGCGTATTTGGTCGAGGGGATGCGATCGCATCCCGCGAATTCCCTCGACTCGTTCTAACTACAGATCAAATTTTCGAAGCTGACCTATAGCTTTAGTCCCCTCGTGGTAGGGCAGTTCACCTCAAATCCACAGCCTCCAAAACCATCAAGTGCTGTTTTCGGTTAACCCGTACCGACTGTTAAAATCCTGAATACAGCCAAGGACAATCTTGATGGCACAGGTTCTAACCAGAGATAACGCCGACCAGAGAGTAGCCTTCAACGGCACCTGGGAGCAATTTCGGCTGATTCAGCAAGCCACTCAAAATGCCCCTGGAGTAAAACTGTCATTTTTTGCGGGTGAGATCGAGATTCTCGTGCCAGGCTTTAAGCACGAAAACTTTGCCGAAATTATTGGCTACCTGGTCACAACTTTTTTGTTAGCTCAAGGTTTGCGATTTCATCCATCGGGCTCTATGACGCAAGAGAAGGAAGGCGAAGCTTCTACCCAGGCCGACAAGTCCTTTTGCCTGGATCGGCCAAAGGTCATTCCAGATTTATCCATTGAGGTGGTTTACACCAGCAGTGGCCTCAGCAAACTGCCAAAATATCAAGCTTTAGGAGTGCCAGAAGTATGGTTCTGGGAGGACGGTGTCCTCTGGCTGTACCATTTGCGTCCCGAAGGCTATGTCGCGATCTCTCAGAGTGAATTACCAGGGCTAGAAGATTTGGATGTAGAGCTGCTACAACGCAGCGTATTAATCGCGGAAACCGACTTTGCTGCTGGGATGAAATTCTTTCAAGAAGGCACCGCCCGCCCCTGACTGAGCAGAATCGCACTGCCGCTGTCCCCTCCTCGGAGGGGTGCCCGATAGGGCGGGGTGGGTCAGCTTTTCCAGAGCGAAACTTACGCTTTGCCCAGTTCAACCCACCCCTGCCCCTCCCAAGAGGGGATTCTAATCCGCTTACTTCATTGAGTGAGCATTCGGCGGTGGAGGATTTAGCATCCAACATTCAATAGTCCGCACAACCTCATCAAGTCGAAGACGAACATCCTCATCCCGAAAACGGAGAAATCTGACTCCTATCGCTTCCAAACGAGCCTGTCGGTACTGGTCTTGTTCTTGAGCTTCTTCGCTATCGTGGGATGTGCCATCGATCTCAATCGCTAACTTCAGCTTTTTACAGTAAAAATCGACGATGTACTCATCAATGGGCTTTTGCCTGTCAAAGTCGTAACCTTGAACTTGCTTCCTTTTAAGGCGCTGCCAGAGCATAATCTCTGTTTCCGTCATATTTTGTCGGAGATAACGGGCAATTGCTTTCAGTTTTGGGTTGTACGGCAGTAATTCTTCACGCATCAGATGCTTTAAGCCAGTTCCTCTATTCTGAGGATTCCCATGGCTAAGCCAGGAAAGCTGGTCAATGCAGCAAGTTTTCTCATTGCCCAACCCTCGAATAAACCCACCCCTACCCCTCCGAGGAGGGGACGTTCCTACCACCTTCCCCTCCTCGGAGGGGTGCCCGTAGGGCGGGGTGGGTTAGCTCCTCCAGAACGCAACTTGCAATTTGCCCAGTGCAACCCACCCCTACCCCTCCCAAGAGGGGATTTTGCGACCACCTTCCCCTCCTCGGAGGGGTGCCCGTAGGGCGGGGTGGGTTAGCTCCTCCAGAACGCAACTTGCAATTTGCCCAGTGCAACCCACCCCTACCCCTCCCAAGAGGGGATTTTGCGACCACCTTCCCCTCCTCGGAGGGGTGCCCGTAGGGCGGGGTGGGTTAGCTCCTCCAGAACGCAACTTGCAATTTGCCAAGTGCAACCTACCCCTACCCCTCCCAAGAGGGGATTTTGCGACCAAGTTTCCCTCCTCGGAGGGGTGACCGATAGGGCGGGGTGGGTAAACTCAGCAATATCTAATCCTCCAACCTCGCCTGAATCGTCTCCAGCACCGATTGGCTCAGCGCCTTGTAGTCATAGCCCCCTTCCAGACCAAACAAAATATTCGGCGTTACGGTCATGCATTCGCGGGTAAACCAGCCGTAGTCTGTCGGTTGCAAACAAATGCTGGCTAAGGGGTCTGCCTTGTTAGCATCGTATCCGGCGCTGATGATCAGCAGGTCTGGCCCAAAATTCTTCAAAAACGGAATCACATCCTGCTTGAACCGGGTCTGGTAGTCGCTGCTGACGCTGCCCGGTGCCATGGGCACATTCAGCACGTTGTGGTGCATCCCGGTTTCCGTCTCGCGCCCGGTGCCGGGGTAGGCCGGGAACTGGTGCAGGGAGCAGTAGGCAATGTGGGGATTATCCTCCGTCAGTGCCTGGGTACCGTTGCCGTGGTGGACATCCCAGTCGAGGATGGCGACGCGGTTTACGTTCGGTTGCTCCAGGGCGTAGTGGGCGGCAATGGCGGCGTTAGAGAAGAGGCAGAAGCCCATGCCGCGATCGCGCACCGCATGGTGCCCCGGTGGTCGGCTCAGCACGAAAGCGGAATGGTGACTGGTGAGCACGTAGTCCACCCCATCCAGCCAGGCGCTCACCGCCAGACGACCGACATCGTAACTGCGGGGAGATACCACCGTATCGCCGTCGATGTGGCCGCCCCCGCCCGCCGCAATTTCCTTCACCGCCTGAACGTAGCGGGGGTTGTGCAGCCGGTTAATCCAGCCATCCACATCTCGCTGGTCAACCGGGGTGGGCTCGCGCCAGTCGAGGTGGTTAGCCCAGGTGGCAGTCTTCAGCGCCTCCAGAGTTGCCGTCAGCCGACCGGAATTTTCAGGGTGAAAACTGCCCGTGTCGTGGGTTAAGAATTCTGGAGAATAAATCAGGGCTAAATCAGGGAGGGCAAAGTCGTGGTGCACGGCGAACTCGGTGGGCTGCAAAACGAAAATTTGAGGAGTTGAAAATCAGGACGAAATCATCTCAGATTTCCGCGTTTCACCTCTATCCTTACCATAGCTCCAAATGCCTGAAACCATAGGATTTGTGATAGAATAATTACTGCGTTAGCTAAGAAAACTAAAGCAATTTGAGCGCTACTCAGCACCGTTCGGCCTGACCGTCTGATTAGCGCTTTGTTATTCGGAAATTCGGAGTTTTTTCGCCTATGGCAACCCCAGAAGAGCGTATCGTCCCGACCGATTTGCGCAACGAAATGTCTCGCTCTTACCTAGAGTACGCCATGAGCGTCATCGTCGGGAGAGCGTTGCCAGACGCCAGGGACGGGCTCAAGCCGGTGCATCGTCGCATTCTCTACGCCATGCACGAACTTGGGTTGACCGCCGACCGGCCCTTCCGGAAGTGTGCCCGGGTGGTGGGGGAAGTGCTCGGTAAGTATCACCCCCACGGCGACACCGCCGTTTACGATGCCCTGGTGCGCATGGCCCAGGACTTTTCCATGCGGTCGCCGCTGATCAACGGCCACGGCAACTTCGGCTCCATCGACAACGACCCGCCGGCGGCCATGCGATACACCGAATGTCGTCTGCAGGCCCTCTCCAGCGACTCTCTGCTGCAGGATATTGAGTCGGAAACCGTCGATTTTGCAGACAACTTCGATGGTTCCCAGCAGGAGCCCATCGTTCTGCCCTCCCGGCTACCCCAGCTGCTGCTGAACGGCTCTTCCGGCATTGCCGTGGGCATGGCCACCAACATTCCCCCCCACAACCCTGGAGAGCTGATCGACGGGGTAATTGCCCTGATCGAGAACCCGGCCATCTCCACCGCCGAGCTAATGCAGCTCATCCCCGGCCCTGACTTTCCCACCGGGGGGCAAATTTTGGGTCGCAGCGGCATCCTGGATGCCTACACTACCGGGCGTGGTTCCGTCACCATGCGGGGGGTCGCCAACATCGAAACCGTTGAGCAACGGGGCCGCCCCGACCGGGAAGCCATCATCATCACCGAGCTGCCTTACCAGACCAACAAGGCGGCCATGATTGAGCGCATTGCTGAGATGGTGAACGAGCGGCGGCTGGAAGGCATTGCCGACATCCGCGACGAGAGCGATCGCGACGGCATGCGCATCGTCATCGAACTCAAGCGCGACGCCTACCCCCGGGTGGTGCTCAACAACCTCTACAAGCAGACGCCCCTGCAGAACAACTTCGGCGTCAACATGCTCTCCCTGGTGAATGGGGAACCCCAGCTGCTGGGGCTGAAGCCCATGCTGGAGGTGTTCCTCGACTTCCGCATTGAAACCATCACCCGCCGCACCCGGTACGAGCTGCGCAAGGCGGAAGAGCGCGACCACATTCTGCAGGGCTACCTGATTGCCCTGGCCAATCTGGATGCCATTATTGCCCTGATTCGCGGTGCGGCAGATACCCCCACCGCCAAGCAGGAGTTGATGGAGACCTATGAGCTGTCAGAAATTCAGGCCGACGCCATTCTGCAGATGCAGCTGCGTCGCCTCACCGCCCTGGAGGCCGACAAAATTCATGCAGAGCACGAAGAGCTGCAGGCCACCATCGCTGACCTGCAGGACATCCTGGCCCGGCGCGAGCGAATTCTGGAAATCATTGTCAATGAGCTGACTGAGCTTAAGGCAAAGTTCGATGACCCCCGCCGCACCGTCATTGAGATGGATGAAGGGGAACTAACCGATATCGCCCTGATCGCCAATGAGCAGGTGGTGCTGCTGATTACTGACCAGGGCTACATCAAGCGCATGCCGGTAGACACCTTTGAAGCCCAGAGCCGCGCTACCCGCGGCAAGTCGGGCACCAAAATGAAGGAAGACGACGGCGTGCAGCACTTCATCACCTGCTACACCCATGACCATGTGCTGTTCTTCAGCGATCGCGGGGTGGCCTACTCCCTGAGGGCCTACCAGGTGCCGGAGGGCTCCCGCGTGGCCCGAGGGGTGCCCATGGTGCAGATGCTGCCCATCCCCAAAGAAGAATGCATTACCTCGGTGCTGGCGGTGCGAGAGTTCACCGACGAAGACTACCTGGTGATGCTGACCAAAGGGGGCTACGTCAAGAAAACGGCCCTGTCGGCCTTCAGCAACATTCGCACCAACGGGCTGATTGCCATTTCCCTGGAAGATGGAGACCATCTCAAGTGGGTGCGCCTGGCCCGGACCACCGACAGCATTCTGATCGGCTCCCACCAGGGCATGGCCATTCACTTTAAGGCCGATGACGACCAGCTGCGGCCCCTGGGGCGACCTACCCGCGGGGTGCGGTCCATGAACCTGCGGAACGGGGATGAGCTGATCAGCATGGATATTTTGCCCAGCCAGGTGGTAGAAGCCGTGGTGCGGGCCAACGCCAGCGACAGCGATGATGAAGAAGATGTCACCCCCGGCACCGAGGGCGGTCCCTGGGTGCTGGTGATTACTGCCTCGGGCCTGGGTAAGCGGGTGCCGGTCTCCAAATTCCGCCTGCAGAATCGGGCTGGCATGGGTCTCACCGCCATCAAGTTTCGCAAGGATGACGACGCCCTGGCGGCGTTGCTGATCGTCAACGAAGGGGATGAACTGATGCTGGTGACCAACCGGGGCATCATTATTCGCCAGCGGGTGAATGACATTTCCATTCAATCCCGCCCCGCCACCGGGGTGCGGCTGCAGAAGCTGGATGACGAGGATGCGATCGCGGCAGTTGCCCTGGTGCCCCCAGCCCTGCAGGACAACCAGGAAGAGGACAACGGCGACCCGGCGACATCCATTGAAGCCGAAATAGCCGCGGAGGAAGCCGCCGAAGCGGTTATCGAGGAAGCGGCTGCCGAAGAGGAATAGGAGGTAAGCGCTAAGTTCTAAGCGCTAAGTTTGATATTCCATCGTTTCCTGAAGCGGAGGTAGCCAGCGCTGCCTCCGCTTTTAGTTCATGTCCTATGGGTTCGCGTCATAATAGACTTGTCGTCCTCGAACTCAAGACAAGCCTATGTTTTTCCCATTTTGTTGTACTCCGTCTCCCGAGGCCCGTCGTCAACAGCAGCAGTTCAAGCTGGACATGATGAAGGCATTTCGCGACTCCCTGGAAACTCGCTTAGCGGCCATCAATGCTGCCATCAGCACCGTTGAGCAGCAGATGAGACAGGACAGCGAAGAGACAGCCTAACGCCAACTCTCCTCCCCGCTGGTCAGTAAGCCGGAAAACCTGCACTATGATCTAATCCGTAGAGAACATCAACGACGCAGCGGGGAGACACCGACACCATGGGTATGCAAGTCTGGCCGGGCCGTCCTCACCGCCTGGGGGCAACCTGGGATGGCTCTGGAACTAACTTCGCCATATTTTCTGAAAACGCCACGGCAGTAGACCTGTGCCTGTTCGACGAAGCCGGTCACGAGACCCGGTTGCCCCTCAAAGAGGTGGAAAACTACGTCTGGCATGGCTACCTGGCCAACGTTGGCCCCGGCCAGCGTTACGGCTACCGGGTGCATGGGCCTTATGATCCAGAAAACGGGCTGCGGTTCAATCCCCATAAGCTACTGCTCGACCCCTATGCCCGTGCGATTGAAGGGGATGTGACCTATGGTGAATCGATCTTTAGCTACGATATCTCCCGCGTGGGTAAGACCGACGATCTGGAAGATCTGGACCTGACCTTTCAGGACGCCGATAGCGTTAACGCTATGCCCAAATGCGTCGTGGTAGACCCTTCCTTCGACTGGGAAGGCGATCGCCACCTGGAGACTCCCTGGCACCAGACCATCATTTACGAGACCCACGTCAAAGGCATTACCCAGCTTCATCCCGATGTGCCCGACCATCTACGGGGCACCTATGCCGGGTTGGCCCATCCCGCCGTGATCGAGCATCTCCAAGGGCTGGGCATTACCGCCGTGGAGCTATTACCCGTCCATCATTTTCACGCCTATCCGGGGCACCTGGTGGCCCACGGGCTGCGCAACTACTGGGGCTACGATTCCCTGGGATATTTTGCCCCCTATGCCGGCTACAGCGCCTCCGGCCAGGCCGGGGAGCAGGTGAAAGAATTCAAGCAGATGGTGAAAGCCCTCCACCAGGCAGGCATTGAAGTGCTGCTGGATGTGGTCTACAACCACACCGGGGAGGGCAACCATCTCGGCCCTACCCTGACCCTCCGGGGGTTAGATAATGCCGCCTACTACCGCCTGGTGGATGACCTGCCCCGCTATTACATGGACTTTACCGGCTGCGGCAATTCCCTCAACGTGCGCCATCCCCAGGTGCTAAAGCTAATTATGGACAGCCTGCGCTACTGGGTCACCGAAATGCATGTCGATGGCTTCCGGTTTGACCTGGCCTCGGCCCTGGCCCGTGAGCTGTACGAAGTCGATAGCCTGGCCGCCTTCTTCGACATCATTCACCAGGACCCGGTACTCTCCACCACCAAGCTCATTGCCGAACCCTGGGACCTGGGGGAAGGGGGCTACCAGGTGGGCAACTTTCCCCTGCTGTGGTCAGAGTGGAACGGCAAATACCGCGACTCCATGCGCGATTTCTGGCGCGACCACGACTGCCGATTGGGGGAATTTGCCTTTCGCCTCACCGGCAGCTCTGACCTGTACCAGGCCAACGGCAAGCGGCCCCACGCCAGCATCAACTTCATCACCTGCCACGATGGCTTTACCCTGCGGGACCTGGTCAGCTACAACGAAAAGCACAACGAAGCCAACTGCGAAGACAACCGCGACGGCGAAAGCTATAACCGCTCCTGGAACTGCGGAGAAGAGGGGGAGACAGACGATCCCGACATCCTGGCCTTACGCCTGAAGCAGCAGCGGAACTTCCTCACCACCCTGATGCTCTCCCAGGGGGTGCCGATGATCCTCGGCGGGGATGAACTGGGCCGCACCAAACAGGGCAACAACAACACCTATTGTCAGGACAGCGAACTGTCCTGGTTCGACTGGAACCTCTCCCCCGACAACCAGATCCTGCTGGACTTTACCAAACGGCTCATCCACTTCCGCCGCCAGCATCCCACCTTTGCCCGTCGCCACTGGTTCCAGGGGCGGCAAATCCACGGCTCTGGGGTCCATGACATTGGCTGGTACAACCCCGACGGCGGCGAAATCACCGACGAACAGTGGCACGACGGTTCCGCCAAAGCCCTGTGCGTGTTTATGAATGGGGAAGAACTCATTCACCCTGACGCGTTGGGGCAACGGATTTTGGACGACAGCTATCTGCTGCTGTTCAACGCCCAGCCAGAACCCCAGGAGTTTGTCATCCCCCCCGCTCTGCAACAGCGTCAGTGGTCTCTGCTGATGGACACGGAAAAACCATCGGGCTTCATCGACGATGGCCCCACCTACCAGACCGATGAAGTGATCACGGTAGCCGAGTTCTCCCTGGTTATGCTGGGCTGCCAGCGCTGTTTTCAGACCGGTTGATATGCACACTTATGAGCGCATTTACGCTATCGTGCGGCAAATTCCTGCCGGTCAAGTCGCTACCTACGGCCAGGTGGCTGAACTGGCTGGCCTGATCGGCAAGCCTCGCCTGGTAGGTTATGCCCTCTACCGGGTGGATATGAAAACTTCGGATGTACCCTGGCAACGGGTAATTAATGCGAAGGGAGAAGTCTCCCAGTCGCCCCTGCGAAATGGAACGGATTATTTACAACGGGCCATCCTCGAAGATGAGGGCATAGAATTTGACGAAAAGGGCCGCATTGACCTGAATCGGTATCGCTGGCAACCCGCTGCAGCAGTCATTCAAGCGGCTTTAGACCGACTGGTTCCCCCCGAGGATGCTGACACCCCATGACCGAACCTAACGAAACCTCACCTTCCCAGACCCTGAAGCTACCGCTATGGCTGAGAAATACCGTGATATTTCCCCTGGTGTTTCTCAACCTCTGGCTGCTGACCCTTGCCATCAACTATGTGCAGCCGCTGCTGAGCATTGTGCTGGTCTCCATCATTCTGGCCATTGTGCTGGACTTTCCCATCAAGTTTCTGCAGAGGCAGGGCATGCCCAGAAGCCTGAGTCTGACCCTGGTGCTGCTGGTGGGTATCGGGTTAGTGGGACTGCTGGGATTGCTGATTGTCCCCGCCCTGATTCAGCAGGTGAGAGACTTCATCGACCTGCTGCCCCAGTGGGTGGCCTCTGCGGATGCCCTGTTTGAATGGCTCGACAACTCCCCCCTTGCGCCGCAGCTGAGCCAGTATGGCCTCAACCTGGATCAGATCGAAGCCCAGGCCCTACAGCAGGTTACCCGCGCCCTGCGAATCCTGAGCAGTTCTTTGCTCAGCCTGCTGGCGGGCAGTTTTAGCGGCGGGCTAACGGTATTTTTTGTCATCATCCTGACCATTTTTCTGCTTACCAGCGGCGAGGCCGCCTGGAACGGCATCATCGGCTGGTTTTCTCCCCGGTGGCAGCAGCGGTTGCAAAGCGGCATTCCCACCAAGCTGAAGCGGTTCATTGGCGGTCAGGTGGTAATTGCCCTCAGCTTTAGCGCCACCCTGTCGGTCATATTCACCTTTCTGAAAGTGCCCCTGGGCCTGCTGTTTGGGTTCCTGATCGGCATGGCCAGCCTGTTCCCCTTCATGGGGGCGATATCTCAGGCGGCAGTGAGTTTGTTTCTGATGCTGCAGGATTGGAGCACCGGGTTGGAGGTGTTTGGGATTTCTTTTGTTCTCGGTCAAATCCTCGACAATGCTATTGTGCCCAAAGTCATGAGCGGCATCGTGGGGGTCAACCCCATCTGGGTGATCATCGCCGTCTTCATGGGGGCCAAGCTAGGGGGCTTAGTCGGCATTTTGATTGCTGTCCCTGTAGCCAGCATTATTAAGGACGTGGTGGATGATCTGCTGACCAAACCGCTATCCGGCGATTCCCCAGATTTAACAGTAAGAGACAGTGCTGCTTCTGGACCTGCTCCTATCAAAGAGCTACAGCTCTGATATTTCATTTACTGGTGCTTGTTTTGCAGTTGTTGCCCATTCTTTAGCCCACTATGCTCAAACGTCTTCACGCCAAAATCATGGGCCATCCCCGCTATCGTTGGATGGTGATTCTGGCCTCGCTGGCCTAACTGGTCAGCCCTCTGGATTTTTCTCCCGACGTAATTCCTATTCTCGGCTGGGTAGAGGGAGTGTTCGGAATCTTGTGGGATAGGCATCCTGCCTGTCCCAGCTGAGCAGGCGAGACGCCTGCCCCACAAGGCTTGCAGAAAACTTGATTAATCGGCTGATTGGCCCTTACACAAAAATCAAAACACTCTCGGGTAGACGATGGCGTAATTGTCACCCTGTTGGCCACCGAAATTACCCAGCTTCTGCTGAATCGTCGTCAAGCCATGCGAGAAAAGAAAGCCCTGGAAGAGAGCCAGACCTAGGGAGGAATGTCACTGAAACCAGGCTGGTGGGCAGTGCCCACCCTACAGCAGATCAAGGCTTTCGGCGTTGGCCCTATGGGCCGGTCTGGGACCATCGGTAAGGATTGATTGCAGCTTAATTCAGTGCCATTCGACCTAGGGAGCGTTGCGGTACCTTGCCAGGTCGTGCTGATCTAGGCCGTACTCAGTCCACCAAACCATGTTCCAGGGCAAATCGCACCAGCTCTGTGCGGCTGTTGGTGCCGGTTTTGCTGAACAACCGACTGACGTATTTTTCAACGTTGCGAACGCTGGTATCCAGACGGCTGGCAATTTCTTTGTTCATCAAGCCTTCGGAAACCAGGTCGAGTACGCTCTGTTCCCGAGGGGTCAGGTCAATGTTGATGTCGGCAGGAGTTTTGGCAATCCCGCCCTTTTGGGTCAACATGGCCTTAATTTCTTCGATTTGCCGGGCCATGGTGGCAATATCGGGAATATCTCCAGTATCGGGGGTTTGAGCGGCACGACGCTGCATCAGGTTGCTGACCACCGCCACCAGTTCTTCAGGGTCAAAGGGTTTTGACATATAGGCATCCACTCCGGCGTTATAGCCCTGGATGCGATCGCCGGTCATTCCCCGAGCGGTCAAAAACAACACCGGCAGTCCCTTGAAGCGAATGTCATCCCGCACCTGGGCCAGAAATGCGTACCCATCCACCTGGGGCATCATGATATCGGAAATCAATACGTCCGGAGTTTCCTTCTGTAGCAAGTCCCACCCTTCCTGGGCGTTGCTGGCCGTTTTTACGGTAAAGCCACTGTCTTCTAGATAAGCCTGCACTGCCTCCCGCAGCCCCGGCTCATCATCAACCAGTAGGATATTTCCGGCGTTTTCAGACATTTTTATGCTCAGGATGATCACATAGCTTAATTTAACCCGGAATGGGACCTCTGCCGTCATTTCTAAAGGTAGAGATATCCGCGTTTCTCAATCTGCTGTTTTTGAGCATCTGCACGATATCCAGCCATTGCTTCTGGGGACGGCAACACCATATCGCTTCAGCTCAACTTCACCACCGGCTGGTTGGTTATCAGGGTATCTCCTGTCAGAATATCTTCCACCGTAATGCGCAGCAGCCGGTCGGCATCAACCCGAAACAGCACCCGAATGCGGTCAGTTCCTGGAAAACCCGGTGGGTTCAGCTGGGCGATGGTGCGGGCTCCTTCTGTATCATTAAGGGGCTGCACCTGGTTACTGCCTTCGCTGACCTGGCGGGTGACCAGGCGACCATTTTCGAAGTACACCTCCGTTTGGGTGGCTGCTTCTCCCAGTTCCCCCAGCACCAGTTCAAGACTGGGCTGCTTATCTACCGAGGCCCCCAGGGTTAGCTCCACCGGCTGAGTCATGGGGTAGGGTTGCCCCTGCTTAATGATGGGATGCCAGCCGTGGCAGTTGTTGCGGCGGTCCCAGTAGCGCACCCCATAGCTGTGGTAGAGAAAATCTTCCAGCTCTAGTCCCTGTTCCAGCCGTAGAGCCCCGTGGGCAACGGCTTCAAACGGTTTGTCTGACTTAATTTTGTCTGCCGGAAACTGCTGCCGCACCCAGTTCTGCACCGCCGGAATTTGTGCCGTTCCCCCCACCAGCAGCACGGCATCGATATCTTCGGGCGATACCCCCTGGCGTCTGGCCTGTTGTAGTACCTGGGCCAGGCTGGATTCTAATCGTTCAAAAAACTGGTGCTGGCTTAAAATTTGCTCGAACTGGTTCCGATCAAGGACAAACTCATAGGTTTCCAGGGTTTCATCATTAAAATAAACCTCCTGAGCCACCTCCTGTTGGGAAAGCTGGATTTTCAGCCGCTCCACCAGCCGCTGCACCACTGGACTGCCCTCAATTTCCTGCTGCTGTTGGAAGTAGTCCACCAGCCAGTTATCAATGTCAGCTCCACCCAGGTTTTCTCCGGCTTTGGCCAGCACCTTAGCAGTTTTAGGAATTTGAGCCGTATCGTGGGCCATATGCTTACGGCCCCACTTCAAAATGAAGCCCATCGGGGGGCGCTTTTCTGGCGTGGTTAACTCCACTAAAGACCAATCCAGGGTGCCGCCGCCCATATCCAACACCAAAAGGGTTTGGTTGCCTGTCAGGCCATACCCCAGGGCGGCAGCGGTAGGTTCATCAATCAACCGCACTTGCTTAAAGTTTAAGGCTTCAGCCAGTTCTCCCAACCACAGGCGGTAGGCTTCAAAACTATCGACTGGCACGGTTACCACCAGGCTGTCGGCTTCGGGGACGGTGCCCTTAACCTTGTCGAGAACAGTTTCAAGAAACCACTGCCCCACCTGCTCAAAAGTCAGGGTTTGGCCGTCAATTTCCGGCAAAAACCCCTGAAAAGATGCTCCGATGCCCCGCTTAAAGTTGCCAAAAAAACGGGGGTCTGCCGTAATATCTAAACCTCTATCCCGTACCGACTGCCCCGCAAGAATCCCCGATGGGTGAGGACGCTCGACATATACCAGACTGGGTACCAGCGGTGGGTCATCCCCTAACTGTACGCTCAGCCCCTGTAGAGAAATAGTTTCCGGCTGTTCGGAAGCCGCATTCCAGCGGGCGACTACAGTATTACTTGTACCAAAATCAACAGCGATGGCCATAGGGTCTGGGACAGGTGCAAACGGTAAGAACAACGCCAACTCAGCCGAAAGCACCCATACGCTGAGGCTTTCGAGTTTAGCTAGGAAAAGATTTCATCATCCTAACGGTGATGGGGGTCTTTCGGCAGCGCCGAAGATGTTTTGGACTCACTATCTTGAGCTAAATGCCTTTTAGGCCAGTAGCGGGCAACCACTGTAATCATGGTGATGATCGTAATTGGAATGACGAACAATAGCATCACCTGGCTAAAAATTTCTAGATGCTCATGGTCAGCCGCCCTCAGAATGAGATACGTGGCATAGGCGACGTAGTAGCCAACAAACAAAAATCCTTCCCAGCGCGAAATCTCATTGCCGGTGGCAAAAATGGGAATGCAGGCCACCGCCACCGCCACCATCACCGGGAGGTCAAAATTTAACACCGCCGGAGGAATTGACAGCCCGCCCCCAGAGGTGAGAGTTGCCACCCCAATCACAGTCAGCAGATTGAAGATGTTGCTACCAACCACGTTGCCGACGGCAATATCTCGCTCTCCTCGCAGGGTCGCCACCATGGATGTGGCCAACTCCGGCAGAGAGGTGCCGATGGCAACAATGGTCAAACCAATGACCACCTGGCTAATGCCAAAGGCTTCGGCAATATCCACCGCCCCAAAAACAAACAACCGCGAGCCGACAATCAGGATTAAGACCCCCAGTCCCAAAAACAACAAATTGTATAGCCATGCCAGCTTGACTGCGCTTTTGCTGCCGTACTCCAGTTCGTACTCGGCCTGGACATTGGCATCGGTTTCTTTGCGGCTCTGGTAGAGCAAAAATAGTGTGTACACCACGCTACCGATGACTAGAATAATCCCGTCAGAGGGCTGCAGTAACCGGTCCAGGGAAAAGAAAAGCATCAGCCCTGAAATACCAATCATGATCGGCACATCGAGCCGGATCAACTGCTGAGCGACCCGCAGAGGAGCCACCAGGGCTGAAATACCCAAAATCATCAGCACATTGAAGATGTTGCTACCAATCACATTACCTACGGCAATATCGCTCTGTCCGCCCAGGGTTGATTGCAGGCTAACGGCTAACTCTGGCGCACTGGTGCCGTAGGCTACAATCGTCAGACCAATAATTAAGGGAGGAATACCCAGTAGCCCAGCAAGTTTAGAGGCACCTTTCACCAGGGATTCTGCGCCTACCATGAGTAGCCCTCCCCCGGCAATAAGTGACAAAATGGCAAGAACCATAGGTTTGATTTGATCAGGTCAGTGATTTTCCTTAAGGGGCCCAAGCGCCGTGCTGCAATTGGGATGGGTTTAAGATGTAACTGCACATCCCAGACTAACCCAAGTTCCAATCCTGGACGTGATCCCCAATCCTTAGTATGTCTGATTCTGCTGCATCCGTTACACAAACCGCACAATTAGCTCCCTGGCGGAGCCCTTTATCTCGATCCTTGCACCGCAATCGAAGCAAACCCTACAGTCGCTATTTTCAGTTGGCAACGGTACATCCCGATGGTCGCCCGGCGAACCGAACAATAGTATTTCGGGGGTTTTTGCCCGATGCTAATGCCCTCATGTTCGTTAGCGATGGCCGCAGCCAAAAGGTTGAAGATGCAGAGGTTCACCCCCTGGCTGAAGCCTGCTGGTATTTCACCGAAACCCGTGAACAGTTTCGGCTATCGGGCCATCTCTCCTGGATTGATGCCGATCATCCTAATGCTGACCTGAAAACCCAGCGCCAGCAGGTATGGGAAAACTTGTCTGATAAATCTCGCCTGCAGTTTTACTGGCCGCATCCTGGCCAAAAGCGCACTGAAGGCTCTGAACGCTTTGAAGACCCGGAACCTAACCCCCAGCTTCCCCCAATTTCTTTTTGCCTGGGATTGCTCATTCCCCAATCTGTGGATCACCTGGAATTAAAGGGAAATCCCCAAAATCGCACTCACTATAGTCGGGTGGATGATGACCAGTGGAACCAGGTTGAACTCAATCCTTAACCACTTCCGTAAAGACGGAGGCAAGACGTCAGCGGTTGACAAAACTGCGGCTAACCTTGCGGTGAGTTGTATCGCATCACCCAGCCGTTGCCGCTTAGGAATGAGGATTTTATAACATCCAATTTTTGTAGGGTAGGCATCTTGCCTGCTCTTGGACAGCCGAGACGGCTATCCCACGTTATTGCATCCCCATTCCCCAGTCAAACGCTGACTTTGCCCACTTGCCCTAATCGACCGGCAGGTTGCGCAGCCGAATGAGTTGCCGACGCATTAGTGGAGAAGCCAAAACTTCTGAAATTTCTGAAATTTCGACTTCCGACTCAATTGGTTCTACAAACTCATCACTGCCATAGGAGAAGGCGTCGATCAGCAATTCCAGCAGACGCTCTCGGTCCTGCATGACGCGGTCTTCTTCAATAATGCGGAACTTGAGGGTAACCTCACATTCATAAACCCCTACCTGCGATTCAACCGCTGATTGTTGTGCAGTGATAGACATAGTTGATCATGTACTCCCTAGACAAATCAAATTTCAATAGGTTGTTGATTTAACCTTCTCCAAGACCAGAGGTAGAGTTTTGCCCTAAAGAAAACTACAGACCTGGTGCTGGGCTTGGTATAGGGGCTTTTAACGAATACAGCACTCTCCTGCTAAGGGAGGTCAGTAAAGCCAGGGGCTGGTTAAATGGCCTGTGCACCTCATGTGCTGCAAAGACGCTGTATTACAACCGTAGACAAGTAACAAATTAGAAGCTGACTACCTACATCCAAGCAAATTTAAACCGAAGCAGACTTCTATAAACGCTACTTTCATAGGATTTATACATTTTTGTGAGGCAAGGATTAACCCCTGTAGATTTTGAGTATTCCCCATAATTTAAGAGCGCTTTTTTATACCGGGGCACCCGTTCTAAGCATCTTCAAAGATGCCTCAATTGCTTGACCCACAGGGCTATTAGATAGATGGAAACACTAGATTTAGGGGCAGCTTTATCCGAAGTTGAAGTTGAAATAACAGTAAATCTACCTTGGTGATTTTACGGCGGACATAAGACTTATTCTGAATCTTTTAAGGTTTAATTCAGCCCTGCAGGTTAGATTTACGCAATATTACTGATTTGTCTGGACCGATAAGAACCAGATTTTCCCCTCATACTGAGTCAGGGTTTGGGATTGAGTTCTCAGGGCAAATTTAGGTTGGCCAGTCCCAGATAACGAATGCTTTACAAATTTAGGTTGGCCAGTCCCAGATAACGAATTCCCTCAGGGCTGATATCAAACCGGCAGGGTAGCACCATAAGCCCAGCCTTTACCGAAGTTCTCAAAAGCTCACCATAGGTTGGGTCGGCCTCATCGCCGGGGGAAAATTCTACGCAGTCGCCCCGGTTAATGAAATAGAGCATGACCGCTTTGTGGTCTGGCAGCAGGTAGGTAAGTTCTTTGAGGTGTTTTTGCCCGCGAGTGGTGACGGTATCGGGGAACAGGGCCAGGGTTTGTTTGGCCCAGGTGGTGTTTTTAACCTCAATGTAGATCAGGGATTGTTTAGCCTCGTCAGACAGGACAAAATCCACTCGACTTTTGTTGTCGCTGCCGTAGCGCACCTCGGACCGAATCATGCTGTAGTCTCCCAGTTCAGGGATTAGTCGGGCCTCTAGCACCGATTTCACCACCCGGTTGGGCAGAGCTGTATTCACGCCTACCCAGGTGGGTATTGTATCGTTGACCTCTGCCAGTTCCCAGGTGTAGGGCAGCTTGCGGTTGGGGTTGTCGCTGCGAGATACCATGACCCGACCACCGATATGGCACACCCCGGTCATAGGTCCGGTATTGGGGCAGTGGACGGTGATCACTTCCCCCGTATCGAGTTCAATGTCTGCCAGGAAGCGCTTGTAGCGTTTTAGCAGTGTTCCCGGCAGCAGTTCGGGGAAGGGGTAGTGCCAGTCGAGGGTCATATCGGTGGGGAGAAGGGTGCGATTAGTACCGTAGCAGAAAGGGGGGGAAGGGGTGAGGGGTGAGGGGTGAGGGGTGAGGGGTGAAGGGTGAAGGGTGAGGGGTGAGGGGTGAGAGATGGATGCTGGTGGGGGAGATTGCTTGCGACTTGAGATCCTGCTTATGATGGAGGCTGATCTGCCCTTTGGAGTTTGTGGTTTGTCATGATAATGGCTCGCGCATCGCTGGTTGGGAGTTTGTCAGGTCTGCTACTGTTGTTGCCCCTGGGGGCCTGTGCTCCTTCGACGGATGGGCAGAATGCTGGTGACGAGCAAAATATTACGGAAGCGGTCATTCCCCTGGCGGTGGGGGCAATTCCGGACCAGGATCCGGAGAAGGTGCAGCGGCTCTACAGTAAGCTGGCAACCTATCTGGAAGCAGAGTTGGGCGTTCCGGTGGCCTATGAACCCGTGACGGATTACGCGGCAGCGGTTACGGCGTTTAAGGTAGGAGATTTGGATTTGGTGTGGTTTGGCAGTTTGACGGGGGTTCAGGCTCGGCTGCAGGTGGAAGGGGCTGAGGCGATTGTGCAGCGGGATATTGACGAAGCCTTTCACAGCGTTTTGATTGCCAACACCGGCACTGGCCTGGAACCGTTGTCTGAAATTTCTGACTTAGCCCAGCTGAAAGGTCGCACCTTAACCTTTGGCAGCGAGTCTTCTACGTCGGGGCGGTTGATGCCCCAGCATTATCTGCAAGAAGCAGGACTTAATATTGAGACGGACTTTAGAGGGGAGGTGGGCTTTTCGGGTAACCACGATGCCACCATCAAACTGGTAGAAGCGGGGACTTACGAAGTGGCTGCCCTGAATGAGCAGGTGTGGGAAGCCCGTCTGGCGGAGGGGGCCGTAGATGAGAGTCGGGTGACGTTAATCTGGCGCACCCCGCCTTACCCGAACTATCACTGGGTAATTCACCCAGATGTGGAAGAGCGCTACGGCGAAGGGTTTATCGACAAGGTGCAAACAGCCCTGGTCAGCCTGGACCCCAGTGTGCCGGAGGAAAAGGAAATTCTCGATTTGTTCGGGGCTGGGGCATTTATCCCCACTGAGAATGACAACTACGCCGAAATTGAAGCGGTGGGACGGCAAATTGGCAAAATCCAGTAGCGCAGACCCCATGTTTCAGCTGCGGTCGGTGAGCTGCCAGTTTGGGTCGGTCTTGGCCCTGAAGGACTGCAACCTGACGATTTATCCGGGGGAGCGAGTTGCGTTAATTGGCCCCAGCGGAGCCGGAAAAAGTACCTTACTGAATTTGCTGAATGGCAGTCTGGCAACCAGTACAGGGGAGGTTTGGTTGCTGGGGCAGAGTGCCCAGAGAATCAACCCTTCTGCTCTGCGACGGCTGCAGCGCTGTATTGGGACGGTGTACCAGCAGCACCATCTGGTCGGCAATCTGTCGGTGCTTCACAATGTCAATGCCGGGCATTTAGGCCGCTGGAGCCTGGCCAAGTCTCTGTGGTCATTAATTTGGCCCCAGGAGATTAAGACAGCGGCCCAGGCCCTTAACCAGGTGGGGATTGTGGAAAAACTCTACGCCCGTACCGATCGCCTGTCGGGGGGGCAGCAGCAGCGGGTGGCCCTGGCCAGGGTGCTGCTGCAAGACCCGCTGGCGATTCTGGCAGATGAGCCGATTTCGAGCGTGGACCCGGAGCGATCGCGGGAAATTATGGAACTGTTGGTGTCCCTAAACCAGTCCATGGGAAAGACACTGGTGATCAGTCTGCATGATGTGGAGTTTGCGGTGCGGTACTGCGATCGCATCGTCGGCCTCCGCCAGGGGCAAATTTTGTTTGATGCCCCAACCTCTGCCGTAACCTCTGACATGATGGCTGAGCTATATCGGCTTTAGCATTTTCAAGTCATACCCTCTGTATAGAAGAATATATACAAGCGGACTCGCAACACGTTACAGAGAATAGGCTCATTCGATGAAACAGCCTGAATGAAGATCGCCACATGGAATTTGGAGCGGGTCGAACCTCATACCCCCCAAGCCGAACGTCAACACAGCTGGATACAGAATATTGACGCTGATATCTGGATATTTACCGAGACTGACGAAGCCATTTCTCCAGGGTTGGCCTATAGCAGTATCAGCAGCGGTGAACCAGATCGGCCTGCGCGGAATGGCGAACGGTGGATTCAAATCTGGGTCAGGAATGGAGAAATCAGCCTGGTACCCTCTTCGGATCAGGCTCGTACAGCCTGCGCCCTGGTGACGATGAATACCGGGCATCAATGCATGATCTATGGCACGGTATTGCCCTGGTTAGACAGCACCTGGCAGAACTACTCCAGCCGCGATGCATTTGCCGCGGCATTACAACATCAACAGGCGGATTGGCAACGGCTCATGGAAACCCATCCTGATGTGCCCTTTATTCTGGCGGGAGACTTTAACCAGGATTTGAACGAACTGCCCTACTATGGTTCTCGCCGCAATAAACAGGCCCTGCGGCAGGCGCTGGCTGACAGTCAGCTTGAATGCCTGACCTGCGGCGATAGAGATCCAGTACGACGGGTTACCAGTGGGCAGCACTCCAATATTGACCATATTTGTGTGTCATTAGATCGTGGGATCGAATTTGTGGAATCTTTCGCCTGGCCCGCTAAACTGGATGCCCTGCGAGGGATTTCTGACCACTTTGGAGTTGGCGTTGGGGTGACCTTGAGGCTATAGCTCAAAAACTTGTTCTTCCCCCTGCTGCATCTCGCAGATCTGGTCGCGAAAGCCAATGCGGGCCGCCTGGGACCCGCCCCGGTCGAACTTAACCGTCAGGGTCTCATGGTTTAGATGCACTGACAACCAGTGGCAGTGATAGCGAATGCGCAACCGCACGCTGTTGAGTTCTTTCGGCAACAGGGGGTTGAACCACAGAACGTCTTCCCGCATTTCCAGGCCGGTGTGCATGCGCTGAATCAGATCCACAGTGCCCGCCATGGCCCCCAGGTGAATGCCTTCGGGGGTAGTGCCCCCCTGGATGTCGTCCACATCGCTGTGGAGGGCTTCTTTGAACAGTTTCCAGGCGCTTTCCCGATCTGACCGGCCCAGCACCCAGGAATGCACCACCCGGCTCAGGGTCGAGCCATGGGAGGTACGTTCCAGGTAGTAGTTAATGTTGCGGGGAATGAAGTCTGTATCAAAGGGATAGTCCATATGCCGGAACAGCGTTTTCAGCATTTCTGCCGAGAACAGATAAAACAGCATCAGCACATCGGCCTGTTTGCTGGCCTTAAAGTGATTGACATCCAGATCTTCCGCTTCCAGAATGCGGTCCAGGCGCTGAATGTCGCCATATTTCTCTTTGTAGCCTTCCCAGTCAAACTCTTTCAGGTCGCCATAGCCCTCAAACTGGCTGATAATGCCGTCGTCGTGAAAGGGAATGAACATGCGGCGGCTGATTTGGTCCCACCGCACCAGTTCTTCGTCGTTAATGTCCAACATTTCGGTCAGTTCCCGGCGGCGCTTCTCATCCAGCAGGGTCAACACCTGGGAGGCCCGATGCAGCACCCACACCGCCATGACGTTGGTGTAGGCGTTGTTGTCTAGCCCCGGTTTTTCGCGGTTGGGGTACTGGGTGTGAAACTCGTCTGGCCCCATAACGCCGCGAATTTCGTAGCGATCGCGATCGCCGTTATAGGTAGCAATGCTGGCCCAAAAACGGGCAATTTCCAGCAGCATTTCGGCCCCGTAGTAGGCCATAAATTCCAAATCGTCGGTGGCCTGGTAGTACTGCCAGACGTTGTAGGCAATGGCCGCATTAACATGGCGCTGGTGGTTGGAGATATCGGCAATCCACCGGCCCGAGCGGGGGTTGAGGTGCAGTATCTGGCTTTCTTCGCGACCGTCGCTGCCGCTTTGCCAGGGGAACATGGCCCCCCGGTAGCCCGACTTCAAAGCCAGGTAGCGGGCTTCATCCAGCCGCCGATAGCGATACATCAGCAGCGACCGGGACAACTCCGGCATCCGCAGAATGATCAGGGGAAAAATGAACAGCTCATCCCACAAAATATGGCCCCGGTAGGCTTCCCCGTGCCAGCCCCGCGAGGGCACCCCAATATCGCGGTCGATGGAGTTGGGGGATACCGTTTGCAGCAGATGGAACAGGTGTAGCCGCAGGACCAGCTGCGTTGCGGCTTCGCCGTCCTGCAGCACGATGTCGGTGATGCTCCACAAATGCTGCCAACAACGCTGGTGAGACTGGCACAACTCGTCGAAAGTGCCTGCCCGACGTACCAGCTTGCGGGCCGCCAGATTAGGGTTGCTGATAGCAAAGTCTCGAGAGGTGTAGACCGTTACAATTTTTTCGATACGGAGTTCCTGATGCTGATGGCAGGGCACCACCAGCCGGTGGCCGATTCGTCCTTCGGATTCTTCGCTGTGACGTTGGGTAGGAACCAGCACATCGTTTTCATAAACCCGCGTGCGGGCCGCCTGGGTCATGCGAATGCAGGATTGGTTGGTCTGTACCGAGAGAACAACAGCATCTTCCCCTTCGTAGCCGGTCTCCAGAATATTGAGATGCTTGCCGTTCAGCTGACGGTAGCGTTCTACGTTCTGGTTGGTGACGGTGCCATCCAGGCTTGAGCGGATCTCAAGCTGACCTGACCAGTTGAGGGAGGTAATGCGCCACTCAATCGCCGCCAGATGGGGGTTGGCCATATGCACCAACCGCCGACAGACGAGGGCAAACTCCCGCTCGTCGCTGTCGCGGAAGCGAACTTCTCGCTCCAGCAGTCCGCGATAGAGATTCAGACGAAACTTAAACTCCAGCAGATCCACATCATCCAGGTCGAACCAGTTGCCCCCCTCGGGCCGAAAACTGAGAGGCAGCCAGTTGGGCCAGTTCACCAGGGACTCGTTTTCCAGCACATGGCCGGCGATGTCGGTTTCCAGGCGGTTGTACCCCCCGGCCAGGTAAGTGCCGGGATAGTGGGGGCCACCAGCATGGACTTCCTCAAAAGCCCCTCGGGTAACCAGGTAGCCGTTGCCCAGGGCACAGAGGGCTTCCCGCAGGGACTGCTGCTGCGGGTCCCAGTCGGTGTAGGTCAGTTCCCAGTCTTGGATGTGTCGTTTAGCCATGGTTTGAGGTGGGTGCGGTCAGGTGCTGCAGAAGCGCTTGAAAAAACTCCGCTACAGCGTCGGTATCGGGCAACAGATATTGGGCCTGGGTATGAGTGGCTTCGTCGCTGACGCGGAGGGTGATACCAATGTCGGCCAGGGCGCAAAAGGCATCTTCGTCAGTGGTGTCGTCCCCCAGGTACAGGGGCACGACCTGGGGCGGGGTGAGATCCAGCTTGTCCATCAGCCATTTGATGGCTCGCCCTTTATCCCAGTTCACATCAGGCTGCAGCTCGAAGATTTTTTTGCCGCTCTTTTTTCGCAGAGAAGGAAGATTTTTCTGGACTTGGTCTACTACCGCGTCGATTTTGTCCGCAGGAACCTGGGCATTGCGGTAGTGGATGGCGATCGCAAACCGCTTGCGCTCTACCTTAACCCCCGGCATTTCCGCCAGCTTTTGCCGCAGCTGTGTTTCCGCCTGATCCAGCGCCGGCAGGCTTTCCTGAACATCTGGCTGCTGCAGGTGCAAATCGCCGGGACCGGCAATGTCGAAACCATGGCTACCGGCGTAGTAGAGATCATCGAGACCTACCATGTGCTGCACATCGGTCCGGTCGCGACCGCTGACAATGGCTACTTTGCAATGGCGGGAGAGGGATGTGAGCTGCGATCGCATCCCCTCACTCAACCGGGCATCTTCCGGCTGGGCCACAATCGGCGTCAGGGTGCCGTCGTAGTCAACAAAGAGAGCCAGCTCATGGCCCTTTAGCCGCTGCCAAATCTCGTCCATGTGCTCCAAACCATTGGCGGGCGTGGTCTCCATGGCAAAATTCAGTTCGTCCAGGTTGGCCACCACCCGATCGGCCCCGTGGGTCAGCAGATCGTCTCGCTGGTTGCCCTGGCGATCAACCCCGACCACCAGGCCAAAATTTCCGGCCCGTCCGGCTTTAACCCCAGAAATGGCATCTTCAATGGCAACGGCCTGCTGGGGCTTAACTCCCAGTTCTTTGGCAGCTTCCAGAAAAATGTCTGGAGCGGGTTTGCCCTCCAGTTGCAGCCTGGCGGAATCGACGCCATCAACTTTGGTATCAAACAGGGACAGCAGACCGGCATTCTCCAGAATTGGCTTGCAGTTGCGGCTGGAAGACACCACCGCTGTTTTCAACCCCTGGGAGCGCCACTGGTGAATCTTCTCCACCGTGTCTTCGTAGACATCTACCCCTTCGGTTTCAATCAGCTCCAGAAAGATCTCGTTTTTGCGGTTGCCCAGGCCGCAGACGGTCTCCTTATCAGAAGGGTCGTCTGGAGTGCCCTGGGGCAGGTGAATATTGCGGGACTCTAAAAAACTGCGCACCCCATCGTAGCGGGGCTTGCCATCCACATAGGTGCGGTAGTCGGTGTCGATGTCGAATGGTTCAGGAGATTTCTGCCCTTCGGTAGAGTGCTGCTGCAGGTACTGGTCGAAGATGCGCTGCCAGGAGCGAGCGTGGAGATGGGCGGTTCTGGTAATCACGCCATCAAGGTCCAGGATGACGGCCTGGTAGGGAAGAGAGGGCATAGCATTTGGCAAAAATGGGGCTTAAAGGCTTACTTTGAAGACCGATAGGCAAGCTATCCAGTCATTACAAGCACCATTAAAATAGCGAGCAGAGCAGCCCAAAGCATCCCACTGTTGAGTGGTTTTGAGGACGCCTCTTGAGTTAGATCATCTCTGTAGTGACAATAAACGCATTCAAAGATGTCGCTCTCGCTATGAAGCCTGACCAGACCATTTTTTCTGCACTTCGGGCATTCTAGAACCGGATTATCAGACATTATGACCCTCCTTTATTGGACAGAGAATGGGTCTGCGCTGGAGCTGATAATGACCAGTAGAGCCCCTGAGGCGACTTTTTCTTCTCAGGGTCATCATGCAGAATCTTAACACTAGGGCTGTTGAGCAATAATGAAAGACTCGGGTAACTTCATTATCAAAGGATGACCGGATGTAACCTCAGAGAATTGGTAAAACTATAGATTGGTTAAAAGGCTGCAACAACTTCCCGTAAGGATCTAAACCAGGGTCTTTCCTGGGCTTTAACCGCCCACTAAACTTGAGTCCGTTGTTTTATCCTGAGCCAGCAGTTCCCTTAACCGGCGCAGGCCCTGGTTAAACCCCAGCTCAGCGATGGGGGATAACGTTTCACTAAAGCCCATTTCCCAACTTGGCAGCAGTAGGGTGTATGCCACAGGCCGTTTGCTGTAAAGGTTCTGGGTCATAGACAATAGCTCCTGGGGACTGCTGTGGTGCCCTGAAAAGGCGGAGGTGTTTTCACCGGCAGCAATGCGCTCGACAACGATGGGGCTGTGGGGATTTTGTGGCGTCGTTGCATCCACAAAAATGACCCGATCGGCCTCGGCGACATCGGCGGCAAGCTCCGGCGTCAACTGATGGCAGGGACAGGATTCCACCTCCGGCAAATGCCAGGACTCGACTGCTTCGGCCACATAGTAGCCGACCCCATCATCCCCTCGCAGGGTGTTGCCATAGCCAATGACCAGGGTTTTCAAGAGCAGTCTCCATGCGAGGAGTCAATGAAGTATGGGAACCGATGAAACCCAACCAATCCTGAGGAATGAGAATTCAATCACGTAGGATGGCCGTCCCGGCTGTCCAAAGGCAGGCAGGATGCCTGACCTACAAGAGTTTGATCTTATACAATACCGATTGCTAAGGGATCAGAATCGATTAAGTTTTGAGTTTTGAGTTAAGCGGCCAATTCAAAATTCAAAACTAAGAACTTAAAACTTTCTCATTCTACGGGACTATCCTCAAGCACTAACTCGCTTTTGAAAGCGCGACGTTATAGACCTTCTCGTTGGCCTCAACGGACTTCTGCAGGTCCACCACAGGGTTGGGATAATCGACTCCTAATCTAACATTGAACCGCTTTTGCTCCACGGGCTGTAGCTTCCAGGGGCTGTGGACTTTCGCGGCGGGAACAGCTTTCAATTCCGGTAGCCAGTGTTTCACATAGGTGCCTTCGGGATCATAGTCCTTAGACTGCTTGGGAATGTTGAAATACCGGAAGCCTCGGGCATCGTTACCTACCCCGGCGGTGTAGTTCCAGTTGCCGTAGTTGCTGCAGGGGTCATAGTCCACCAGCAGGGACTCAAACCACTCGGCCCCCATGCGCCAGTCAATGCCCAGATTTTTGGTGAGAAAGCTGGCCACATTCTGCCGTCCCCGGTTTGACATATACCCGGAAGCGGCAATCTCCCGCATGTTGGCATCTACCAGGGGATAGCCCGTCATGCCCTCGCGCCAGGCGTCGAATCGCTCCCAGTCTTGCTTCCAATCAATCCTCAGGCCCCGCAGCCCGGAGGGGTAAAACACATTGTCGCCGTGTTTGGCGCAGATAAAGCGAAAATAATCTCGCCACAGCAGCTCGAACACCAGCCAGTAGGTGGAATCGTTTTTCACCCGCTCTGCTTCGTACTGCTGCACCGTTTCAAACACTTGCCGGGGAGACAGGCACCCCATCGCCAACCAGGCCGACAGCTTGGAAGAATAGTCTGCCCCCACCATACCGTTGCGGGTCTGCTTGTAGGATTTCAGGCAGTCGGCATCCCAAACATAGTGCTGCAGGCGCTTTAGGCCTGCGGTTTCGCCCCCCTCGAATTTCAACACCGCCCGGTTATCGTAGTCTGGTGCAGATAGCCCCAAATCTTCCAGGGTTGGCAGTGCTCCGACCGCCCCAACAGGTAGAGAGGGAAGTTGTTCTGGCGTCGAAAAGGTGACATCAACCGTGCATTCCCGCTCCACCTTTTTGCGAAACTGGGTAAACACTTCCGGCACCCGGTTGAGGTCGAAGGGCAGGTTGTCGGGATGGTAGAGGGTGGCTCCCCAGTATTTTTGCCGCTGAATGTTGAGTTGTTTTAATCGGTCCGCCAACAATTCCTCCACCGCCACCTCTTCAGCAGTAACTTCTTCGTGCCAGTAGACGACGGAGACCTCTAACTCCTGGGTTAATGCGGGTATCACCTCTTCAGGATGGCCTTTACGGATTACCAGGTCGCTGCCCAGTTGCCTGAGCGACTGTCGCAAGTCGGCCAGACTTTCTAGAAGGAATTGGGCGCGGTAAGCTCCGGTTTTAGGAAAGCCAAAGCTGGTTTTGCCAAATTGCCGGGGGTCAACGCAATATAAGGGAACAATAGGTTGCTTCTGTTTCAGCGCTTCGTAAAGCGGCTGGTGGTCATGCAGGCGGAGATCATTACGAAACCAGAGGAGAACAGTCATGGGGCAAGAAATTTGACCAACGAAAAACTACCCAGACGGGGCAAAACCCGATTATTTGCTGGACGCAATTTATTTTTATTAAGTATTCTAAAGAAATGTAACAGCATTTTCTATTCAGGAGCGTCATGACACTGCAAGTTGGAGACCAGGCCCCCGATTTCTCCCTCCCTAATCAAAACGGTGAAACCATTGCCTTAAGCAGCTTTCGTGGAAATAGAGCTGTGGTGCTGTATTTCTATCCCAAGGATGATACTCCCGGCTGCACTGTAGAGTCCTGTACTTTTCGGGATAGCTATGAAGACTTTAAAGATAATGGCGCTGAGGTGATTGGCATCAGCAGTGATTCTCCGGATTCTCACCAGAAATTTGCTCAGAAGCACAATCTGCCCTTTACCCTGGTGAGCGATACCAACTCCAGCGTCCGTAAAGCCTATGGGGTGCCATCTACCCTGGGGCTGCTGCCTGGAAGAGTCACCTATGTCATCGACAAAGAAGGTGTGATCCGCCACATTTTTAACTCCCAGTTCAACCCCAAAGCCCATGTCGAAGAGTCCATTAAAATTTTGAGGTCTCTTTAGACCGGCTTGATTAGAATCTGGAGTCGGGCCGGGGCTAACATTGCCGTACTCTGACATCAGGCAGGCGCTGGCCCTGACCCAGCTCAGCCTGATTAGGGCCATCAGGGATGAGGCCGGTGGTCAGCGTACACAGATAGCGGTAGCCTATCGGTAGCAACTGAGGCAGATTTCATGGCTATCCAGACTCCCGATTGGGTAAAGAACGCTGTCTTTTACCAGATTTTCCCCGACCGATTTGCTCGCACTCACCGTCATGTCGATGACCCGGCCATGGCGGTGCCCCTGGAACCCTGGGAAACTCCTCCATCTCTGGAAGGTTATAAGGGGGGAGACCTGTGGGGGGTGATGGAGAAGCTGGATTACCTGGTGGACCTGGGAGTCACCGCTGTTTACTTTACGCCAATTTTTCAGTCGGCCAGCAATCATCGATATCACACCCACGATTATTACCGGATTGATCCGCTATTAGGGGGCGATCAGGCCTTTGCCGATCTCCTGGAGGCAGCCCACCAGAAAGGGCTAAAGGTAGTTTTAGACGGCGTCTTCAATCACTGTAGTCGGGGTTTCTTTTTCTTTAACGACATTTTAGAAAACGGTCCCAATTCCCCCTGGCTCAACTGGTTTAAGGTCGAGAACTGGCCCCTTTCGGCCTACGATGGTGCTCTGCCGGCAAATTATTTGGGCTGGGTCGGTAACCGGGCATTACCCGAATTTAACCATGACAACCCGGCGGTGCGGGAATACATCATGCGGGTTGGGGAGTACTGGATTCGTCAGGGCATTGATGGTTGGCGGTTAGATGTGCCCTATGAGGTTGAAACCGAGGGATTCTGGCAGGAGTTCCGCGATCGCGTCAAAGCCGTCAACCCCGACGCCTACATCGTCGGCGAAATCTGGACTGAGGCCGTACAGTGGCTCGACGGCACCCAGTTTGACGGTGTGATGAATTACCCCTTCACCAGCGCCACCCTGGCCTTTGCCGCTGGCGACCGGGTGCGCATGGACCTGGTTGAGATTCCCCATTATTTCCCCTATCCGGCCCTGGATGCCGAAGGGTACGCCAGCAAAATCGACCATTTGCTGAAGCTATACCCCTGGGATATTCAGCTCACCCAACTGAACCTGCTCTCCAGTCACGATGTGGCCAGGGCGTTGTCTGTGGTGAGTGAAGACGAGTCCAGCATGGTGTTGGCGACCCTGTTGCTATTCACCTACCCCGGTGCCCCCAGCATTTACTACGGCGATGAAGTGGGTTTGCCGGGAGAACTTGACCCCGACAGCCGCCGCACCTTTCCCCACGAAAAAGATTGGGACCAGACTCTGCTGAAGCTACATAAAGAACTGATTACCCTGCGGCATAACCACCCTGCATTAAGGACTGGTGGTTATGAGGTACTTCATGCCGCCGATCAGACCTATGTCTTTGCCCGTACTCTGGATGCGGAAAAGGTCATTGTGGCCCTCAATACGGCAGAAATGACGCCAGTTTCCCTGGCGACCCAGGAACTGATCGATGAAAAGGCATCGTTAAAGTCGGTGTTTACTTACGGAGAAGCAAAATGTGAAGATGGCAAAATGAGTTTACCGCCGAGGTCTGGGATTGTTTGTACTGTAAAGTAGTCATCCTCGCCGTTGCCGAATCTGGTGCATGAAAAACTCCTCCAGGGAAGGCCGAGCCTGCTGTAGGGTAATCAGTTTTCCTCCCTGGGTCTTGACATATTTCACAAAGTCGTAGGGATCGGCCTTGATATGGCCACTCCAGGTGTCGCCCTGGATGGTGAGTTCATCCAGCCAACCATCGAGTTCGCTCAGGTCACCGCCCTGGCCTTTGACCAGGTATTGGTCTCCGGCTCCCAGCAGTTCGTTTAAGCTGCCGATGCTGATCAGTTCACCCTGGTCGAGGATGGCGATGCGATCGCAGATCACCTCCACATCCGACAGAATGTGGCTGTTGAAGAAGATTGTCTTACCTTCCCGCTTCAGGGAAAGGATGATTTCCCGCACCTGAAAACGACCTGTAGGGTCCAGGCCGGACATGGGTTCATCCAGAAACACCAGTTCCGGGTCGTTAATCAGGGCCTGGGCCATGCCGATGCGCTGCAGCATCCCTTTGGAATACTGTCTGAGCTGCTTTTTCTTCACTGTATCCTGGGAAAGCCCGACCAGATCCAGCAGTTCCACAATGCGCCGCTGACGGGCTGCTGGCGACAGGCCAAACAGTCCGGCGGTGTACTGCAAAAACTCCCAGCCAGTCAGGAAGTCGTAGAAGTAGGGATTCTCCGGCAGGTAGCCGATGCGCTGCTTTACAGACTGAACGCCCAGGGGGTGCCCCAGCAGTTGGGCCTTGCCTGCCGTGGGCCGAATGATGCCCAGCAGGGTTTTCAGCAGAGTCGTTTTGCCAGCTCCGTTGGGTCCCAGCAGGCCAAAGGTTTCCCCCTCGTAAATCGTGAGAGAACAATCCTTCAGAGATGTCACCTTCTGGTTGAGCCAGAACCCGGTGCGGTAAGACTTGGTCAATCCCCGAGTTTGAATAACCACGGGAAGATTTTCCCGTTCGCTGCTGAGTCCGGTCGGTAAGGATGCGGTGCTCATAGGGCACAATAAACTAATACTGCCAGTTCTGTTTCAGGATACCCGTCCATCCAAAATTTTCAGCAGATGTTGCATAACTGTACGGAACTGGAGAATTTGAGTCACAGACTCAGCACATCGAAGATGAGATGAATCCGCCAGTCATCCGCTTCGTTAATGGCCTCGTGGGGGGCCTTGTTATTGAACCACCAGCACTCGCCGGGCTGCATGCGCACCCACTCCTCCCCGGCCCCCAGCAGGCTACCGGCGGGACTGTGGAGTACCAGATGGTAGCGATCGCGCACCCGGTAATATTCCCCCTTGTCGGTGTGGCGGTACACCCGACCCCGAGGCGCTAACCGAACGATGGTTGCCCGTCCCAATTCGCCACCGATGCTGTGGGCAAAGCCCTCCAGCCAGCCCATGGTGATGGGAAACTTTTGAGCCATTTTGGTGCGTTTGCTGGGATGTACATCATTGGCAGTGGTAACGCTCGGCGGGAGAGGTTTAACCGCACTGCGGAGATGAATGGTGTTGGTCTCTCGCTGAACTTTGACCCTGTCCTGGCGACTGGTGTCGTGCAGCCAGAGATGGGCATGGGTATTGATTTCTTCGAGCAGAGGCTGAATGTTGACCTGGGGGTCCATCAGCCGAAATTCCTTTAGGGAAGCCGTATCCTTTGCCGTTGCGGCCTGAATGGTCGCTGTTGTAACCATCTGGCCAGGGGATGCAACCGGGGTCACAACCTTAACCGGCTGGAGGCAATGGTTCTGACTGGTATTTGTGCCGTAGGAAAGTTGGGAATTTTGGGCGGCTAAATGGGCCGAACGCTGCTTCACCGGAGGAACAGTCTGACAGAACTGGGGATGCTGAAGCAGCGTTATCAGGGCCATCATGCCGTGCTGTACGTTGTCAACCCGAATCACGTTGTCATAAACCGTGGTGCGCAATCCACCGTGGACGGCTTCTGGACGGGAAATGTAAAACAGGTCGGCGGCATTGCGGAACTGCAGCTGGCGCAAGCTACGGATGCCCCACCAGATGGCGGTTTCGTACCGTTGGGTCCGTTCCTCATCTTCCACCTGCAGGGCAAGGTCATAGGCTGCCGCTAACCCTTCCAAATACACCCCGGTGGAGGAAGCGTGGGGAGGGCCATATTCGGGATGGTGGGGATTGTAGAATCGCCCCTGCAGGTCTGAGAAGTGGGCAGTATCAATTTGCTGCATGGGCAACAGCCAGTCGTTCATCTCAAAGATGAAGTCGAGGAATTGGGGATCTCCTGTAACGCTATAGAGTCTGGCGTAAGCCTGAGTATGCCAGGGGATGAAGGCAGGATTGCGCTGTTGACGGTGCCAGGCACAGTAGTGGGCAAAGCTTTGGTAACAGCGTTCTAAAAGCTCAGGCTCCCGACTGTGAGCGTAGAGGCTGGCCCAGAACAACAGGGCTTCGCCGGGGTAGAAGTTCTGATTGTCGTTGCGATCGCAGGGCTTCAAAAATGTGCGAAATGACCCATCCGGTTGCCAGAGGTGGCTTACTGTGCGGCAGAGAGTCTGAAAGATTTCACCAAAGGAAGATGCCTTCAGGACTGCTAGAGTATTTCGATCCTCCCTATTGCCTGACTCCAACTCGGCCTGCTCCAGCAGGCAGAGGGCAGCCAGGGCAACGGCACCGAGTTTGACTTTGCCATCGTATTCCACAAAGCCAAGGTCTCCTTCCTGTCGGTAAAACTGTTTGATGTTGTAGGTCAGGTTATGGGTTGCCAGCAAACGATGGTTCGGCTGTTGGGTCTGAGCGGCGAAGCGAATCAGGCACAGGGTCGCCATAAACTGGCGAATCAGATTGTTGCCGGTGGATTCTTCTCCCCGGCTGGGAAAGTACTTGTAGACCATGCGGCCATCGGCCTGCACCTGACGCAGCAGCCACTGCCCCATGGTGGTCGTCATTTTTTGCACTTCCTGCATAGAAAGGGAGTCAAGGGGAATGATGCGATTACCCCGATGCATGGGGATTACTGCAACCTCAGGTTGCAACTGGACTAAAATTTGCCGGGCTTCAAAAGCTTGAATGACGCCTCCCTTCTCGGCAAAATTTTGGGGAGTTAATCGGTGCTGCCTGAGAAATTGGTCAAAAATTTTCTGAAAGCTTAGATTGGACGCCACCATCTGAGTGGGACTGTAGCGCACGAGGTCGTCTTTGTACTGCAGCTCTATGCCGCGAATGCCGCGATGCACATTGCCGAAGATTTTCTTGAACTGGTTGGGGGAGATGGGGCGATAGCGGTGGGTGAAACACAGTTCCATGGTGTCGCTGGTGGAACCTGGAGAAACTGCTTCTAGCCAGGACTTAACCGTTTGCAGGGTTTCATCCAGGGTCTGAGCGTAGCACCAGGAAGCCTGCTGCCGTCGGCCTTTGCAACGGAAAGCCAGATAGGTTGGCCCAGGGCAGGAAATCGAAGCGGATGTTTCTTGCCCTTCGAAAAAATCTTGCAAAATTTCGGCGAGAGTAGCGTCGTCGAGGGTGAGTAGCGTCATAGTTGTGCAGCGGGTTGGTCTTTTTCGGCGTGGGTGGAGAGGTGGGCAGAGCCCACCCTGCTCATGTTTACGGGGGAACTAGATCAGACAGATGCCAGGTTTAGCCTGGAGAAATTAACCGTCCCCATCGCCATCGCCGTCCCCGTCCCCATCACCATCGCCATCGCCGTCCCCATCGCCATCGCCATCGCCATCGCCATCGCCATCGCCATCGCCATCCCCATCACCATCACCGTCGCCGTCCCCGTCGCCGTCACCATCGCCGTCCCCGTCGCCATCACCGTCGCCGTCACCATCGCCATCGCCATCGCCATCGCCATCGCCATCGCCATCGCCGTCACCATCGCCATCACCGTCGCCATCACCGTCGCCATCACCATCGCCATCGCCGTCCCCATCGCCGTCCCCATCGCCGTCACCGTCCCCATCACCGTCGCCACCCCAGCGAAAAGCCAGATCATCCGTAAAGTCAATGCCGTCGAGATCGTTGGCTTCAAGGGAATCCTGAACAGCTCCAGGCAAGGCCGCCAGGGAGGTATCTGTGTCTAGGGTGGCGGCATTGGCCATGGCCCGCGCTGCGCCGATGCTGAATAGGGATGCGATCGCGCTTAACAGTAAGAGCTTTTGCATAGGGTTCTCCTAATGAGTTCGTCTCTACCAGATTAGAAAGAGGACGGTAAGAGAACGGTAGGAAAAAGGTAAGAGTTCTCTTACCCATCAACCGACTTTCAGCAGGTGATCAGACAGAAGGGGATTAGATGGTATCGGTCTCGTGGATATTTCTGCGGACAGCATAGCAGGTATCGACGGGATACAATCAACTCACCATTTAAGGTTAAACAGGTCACCAATCATGCTGGATGGTGTTGTTTTAGCTGTAGTCTTATTAATCTGCTTTCTGCTGGGAATTTTGTGGCTAGTCGTTCGCCCGTTTACCAGAGTTGTGGATTATGAAGAGTCTTACCTGAAACTTGAATTTCGAGGGCTTTGCGCGCCTTTATTTACGATTATTTTTACTGTTTCAGGCCTATTTGTGATGGGCCTTTCATTTACAACCCCACCCCTTTCGACCTTAACCTGTCAACGAGTCATAGATTCGGGGGGCGTAGATGCAGTCCATTGTGAGATGAAAAACTTTGACGCATTCGGCCATGAGGTAAGCGTCATGCCTGTCAGACACCTCAAAAAGGCAAATCTTGAGGAGTATCTTTCTAATAAAGAAGGGGGAAACATTAAGCAAGAATATTTCATTGCTTTGGTTTATGATGGCGGCACGTTAGATTTTGGTGCAATGCACGAGACCTATGCCGAAGAAATTGACCGAATATCAGGCATTGTCGATCGCATTAACCGCTTCATTGAGGATTCCGCCGCTGAAACTCTATCAGTAGCAAATGATTTGCAGGGCGATTTTTATGGGGTGGCTATAATCGGCGTTTCTATGGTTTTAGTTGCATTCCTTATATATATCTTTCGGGAAAGGGTTTTTCTAGAAATTGATATACAGGCCCAGATGGTAGTTATCCAGGGCTATCGTTTGCTTAAGAACTGGCAAACCAGAGAGGCAAAGTTTAATTTAGAAAATATCAAGGGATTTAGCACTGAAATTGTGACGGATACAGGGCCAGAACTCAGAGGAAAATCCGTTGGGTTGGTAATTCATCTTAAGTCTGGTGAAGTAATCAATCTCAAAAATACCTTCGATTCCCGAGGCGGAAAAGATGATTACGTCATCTTCTTAAATCGCTTTCTAAAGCAAGATGGCGGTTCCATTTGACATCAGGTTCTATCCCGAACTGATGTCATGAACAAGAGGTAACGTGACAACAAATTTGGTGCCTAAATTCTGAATGCTTTCTACAGAAATAGAGCCGCCGTAGAGCTGAGCCAGTTCACAGGCAATCGCCAGGCCCAGCCCGGCACCACCTGTACGTCTTGAGCGGTCTGATTCGACCCGATAGAACCGCTCAAACACATGCGGCAGGTGTTCAGGAGGAATGCCACAGCCGGTATCGCTGATGGTGACCTGCACCCGGTCGTTAACCTGTGGGGTCGCCAGGGTAACTTTGCCCCCTTCGGGGGTGTGTTTGATGGCGTTGTCCAGTAAGTTCAGAAACAGGCGAATAAGGTGGTCGGGTTGGGCCTGTACCATCAGGCCGGGGGCAGTCGTCAGGTGAAAATGGATGGTTTTGAGGTCTGCCAGGGGTTGTACCTGGTCTGCGATCGCCCCCAGCAGTTCCCCCAAATCGAGCCGTTCGCTTTCTCCCTTGAGGCTACCCTGCTCCAGCCTGGAGAGCAGCAGCAGGTCGCTACTCAGGCGAATCAGACGGTCCACTTCCTGGTCAAATGCCCTTAAAGTCGCTTCGTAGTCTTCGGCAGAGCGAGACTGGCTGAGGGCAACGCTGAGCCGCCCCTTCATAGCTGTCAGGGGAGTCCGCAGTTCGTGAGAGACATCGGCATTGAACCGCTGCTCTCGCTCGAAGGTGCGCTGCAGGGAATAGAGCATTTCGTCGAACATCATCGCCAGGCGACCCAGCTCATCTTCAGACCCCTGGTAGTTTATGCGCTGGCTGAGGTCACCGCTCAGGTGCACCCGCTGGGCCGTTTGGGTGATTTGGGCCAGGGGGCGTAAGGCCCGATTGGCCAGAATAAAACCGCCAATGCCCAACAATGCCAGGACAATGGGGACCCCCAGCAGCATCTGGCGGCGCAGGTTGGTAGTCGCTTCGTCCACTGAGGTCAGGGAATGGGCGACTTTAATCCACCCTCGTGGACTGCCGCCACTGAGGGGAAAGTCGCGGGTGTAGATGCGCCATCGCTCTCCCGCTTCTCGCCGGGTAGAGAACCCCGTTGTTAAGCTGTCTTGCCCCTGGACAGTTAGCTGCCGACCAAAATGGTCTCTGATGTTGCCTTCAAGATCCAGTAAGTAAACAGAGATGCCCGCTTCGTTTAGCTGTTGGGCCAGCGCCGGGGCATCGCGCCGAGGGTCAAAGGTAAGGTAGTCGTTGCTGTAGCTGAGGGAATGACCAACCTGAACATCTTCGCCGTCATCCCAGGTGGAGTCATCGTAATCGTCGTAATCGTAGTCGTCGTACTCGTCGTAGTCGTCGTAGTCGTCGTAGTCGTCGTACTCATCCCAATCATCACCGCCCGAGCTGTAGTCATAGTCCTGCCATAAGTCCAAATCAGAGGCAGGGACTCCCGAATTGGGTGGGGGATCTGAGCTGTTGCGCTGGTTTTCCTCGATTCGGCGGGGCTGCTGATTGAGGGCATCTTCTTGGGAATAATCCGCCCCGTCAGCCCCGTGGCCATGTTCGTCATCGATATTGTTGATAGCCTGTAGAGCGGCGACTTCCAGGGTCTGGTCGATTTGCTTTTGCAGCCCCTCTCGAAACTGAAAGTAGAGAAACGCATCAAACACCAGCAGGGTCAGCCCCGACAGCAGGGTATACCAGGCCACCAGCCGCAGTCGAAAATCCCATCCCTGCCGTTTGCCCATGGTGATGTCCTCAATATGGCTCGGTATCAGCCCCGATGCAGTACCCTACCCCGCGTATGGTGTGGATCAGGGGAGATTTGCCTTTAGCTTCTATTTTGCGCCGCAGGTAGCCAATGTAAACGTCGATCACTTTGAAATCGCTGGAAAAGTCAAAATCCCACACATGCTGGGCAATCTGGGTGCGGCTGAGGACTTGCTTTGGGTGGCGCATCAGGTATTCCAACAGCGCAAATTCTCTGGGGCTGAGGTCAATGGCGCGATCGCGCCGCCGCACCCACCGCTGGGCCGTATCCATCTCCAAATCCCCCACCCGCAGCACGGTCTCAGTCTGGAGGGGAGGTCGTCGCAGCAGCGCCCGCAGTCGGGCCAGCAGTTCGCTGAAGTCGAAGGGTTTGACCAGGTAGTCGTCTGCCCCGGCATCCAGCCCCTGCACCCGGTCCTGCACCGTGTCTCGGGCAGTGAGCAAAAGGACGGGGGATTGGATTTGATGCGATCTCAACTTTTTCAACAGCTCTAAACCGCTGAGGCGGGGCAGTTGAATATCAACGACCAGAACGTCATAATCTGCCGCCAGGGCATAATCCAATCCCTTCAAGCCATCCACTGCCAGATCCACGGCATAGCCCGCTTCGCTCAGCCCCTGGGTCAAGAACTGATGGATACCGCTGTCATCTTCAACGACCAGAACCCTCATAGACCGTCTATCTACCGATTGATTGTATGAGCAGGTGAGGGAAGGGCGATATCAGTTCTCTGCATCGCAAGTTCAATCCCCAATCGAAAATCCGAACTCGAGAATTGGTATTATCCCCACCCCAAACTAGCTGAGTACCAGCGGTGTTGCTCTGATGGAATTGTCGAATTTCGGATGACAAACGTTCCCCAAAGGATGGCTTTATACCAAGTTCAGCTCGAAATCTGGAGTTTCCTTTAAGACCAAACTCCACTTCTGGGCTGGGACAAGGTTTAGTTGATTATTTAGCAGGATTCGGGTTGGGCTCTTCTGGAGGCGCAGGCTCGGCGGGTGGAGAGTCTGAAGCGACCTCCGGCTTTGCTTCAGAAGCTTTAGGGGATGCTTGGGTAAGTTTGTTTGCGGTAGGAGAGTCAGCCTTAGACTTCTCGCCCGTGCCGTTAGTTTCAGATTTATACGGTGTCTTGCTGGCCGGGTGGGGCGGGGGCAATGGGGAGGACGCCGGTTCAGGGATGGGCACCTCTTCGACGGTGGGCAGGGTTTCAATCACCAGCTTTTGGGGCTGGCTACCGCCCGAAAGCCGCTTCAACAGCTTGGGTTTGGCATCATGCAGCAGGTAAATGATGCGATCGCCCACCTTCCAGGATTCTTCTCCAATCGCTACCTGCAGTGCCCCATCCCGCTCTACCAGAATCGGTATCATCTCGCCGCTGCGGATCAGGGCTTTCAGGTGGGCTTCCTGAAATAGGGTGTCAGAATCCCGCAGCCAGGTTTCCCCCAGCCGCACTTCTCCATCCTGAATGTAGGTATTCCACTTTTTCAGCAGCAGTTTTGGGGTTTTGGCTTCTTTCAGCTGGCCCTGGTTGGGCAGGTCGCTGAAGTCTTTATCTTTAGGTAGCACCGCAACGACTTTTGGCGGTTCAAATTCTTCCAGGGCCCGCTGGGCGACAACGGCATTCACCTCGCCATTTTTAGTCATGGCCAGAAAGGTGCCCGCCCGGATCAATCCGGCTTTTTCCAGGGCATCGCGATCTAGCGCGCTACTGACAATGACCTCAATCCCCTCCTTCTGAGCGGCTTCGCAGGCGGTTTCGTCGGTGTCTATCAGCACCACCGGGTCGCCATTTTCTTTAATCAAACGGGCTATCAGCAGGCTGAGGGGGCTACAGCCCACAATGACAGCTCCCACTGCTTTAATGTCGGTCAGCCCCAGCCAGCGAGCAATTACCCCGGCGGTTAATCCCTGCACCAGCACCGTCATGATGATGGTGAGAAACACCAGGGCTTTGATGGCGTCCCCCCCGCTGATGCCCCGTTCCGTCAGCAAAATGGCAAATAACGAAGCTACTGAGGCAGACACAATCCCCCGGGGAGCCACCCAGCCCAGGAACAGCTTTTGTCGCCAGTTCAGGTCACTGGCGCGGGTACAGGCCCACACGTTCAGCGGTCGCACCACCACCATCAGCACCAGCACCGTCAGCACGGCTCCACGCCCCAGGGCAAACACACTGGCAATGGATAGATCTGCCGCCAGCAAAATAAACAGTACCGATACCGCCAGCACCGTCAGTTGGCCCTTAAACCGCCGCAGCAGACGTTCGTCGGGCACCGAGAGCGATCGCACCACAATCCCCGCCACTACCGTGGCCATCAGGCCCGACTCACTGCGAATGGTCTGGGCCAGGCCAAACAGCCCCCACAGCCCTCCCAATACCACCAGATTACGCAGATCTTCGCTGAGGAAGCTAGCCCGCTTTAAGAACAGACCAATGATGCCGCCCCCCAGCCCGCCAATGGCCGTACCTATGCCCAGGCGCACAATTAGACCTCCCACGACAAAAGTGGGGGCGGTATCGCCATTAAGGATGATGTCTAGCACCACCACCGCCAGAATTGCCCCCACCGGGTCGATCAGCACCCCTTCCCCTTCTAGCAGGGTGGCAACCTTGCGGTCGACTTTCACCTGCCGCAGCAGGGGGTTAATCACCGTAGGGCCGGTCACCACCACCAGAGAGGCGTAGAGGAAGGCCAGGGACCAGGGAAATTCTCCCAGCCAGTGGGCCGCCATGCCGCCGCCAATCAGGGTGATAAAAATACCGAAGGTGACCAGGTTACGCAGACTGGTAGAGACCTGGCCGAGTTCGCTCAGCTCCAAACTCAGGCCCCCTTCAAACAAAATCAGGGCTACGCTGAGGGCTACGATCACTTCCAGCCCCACCCCCAATTCCTGGGGATGCAGCAAGCCCAGCCCGTCTGAGCCGAGGGCGACCCCAAATATCAATAGAAAAATAATGCTGGGAACCTTGGCATACTCCCCCAGGACTTGAGCAGTGACCCCTGCCAATACCGTGAGCACAATTTGCAGTGTCAGCTCAAAGGAAGTATCCATAGGCGCAATTGACAGCGGGATCTGTAACGAGCTGAAGCTGGTGTGTGACAGAGAAGAGCGGTTATTTCCTACTCCTGAAACCAGGTTGTCCCTGGCTTGTCTCCAATATCACCCATCGTAACGACTTCAGCGCCATACCACTTGCCCTGGCGGGGCAAATGTTCCCAAACCTCCAGAAACCTGCTGATCATCCTGTACAGAATAACACCCTGACTCCCAAGGAACACAGCCAGGGGCCAAATCCACAGGAAACTCACCAACAGCTTTAAACCTTATTGAAGCAGCAGGTAGTAAAGCTGCCCGGTGGTATTAATGCGTCCGGCCAGTTCCCCGGCTTCTGGGCCAGAGCCGACAAACAGGTCTACCCGGCCTGGGCCGATAATAGCTCCTCCGGTGTCCTGATCCAGTACCAGGCGGGAGGTGGGCTGGCTACTCCAGGCTCCACTCGCTTGACGCTGAGGCAGAGGCACCTGAATCAGCGCCATCGCCCCTGGCGGCATGAGTTCCTTGTCGGTGGCAATCGACACCCCCGGCGTTACCGGCTGACTGAGGTTGCCGGTGGGAGGCCCCCCGGCGGTTTCTCGAAAGAAAATGAAGCGCTGGTTTTTGGGAATGTAGTCATCCAGAGAGGCAGGATTCGCCTCAAAATAGGCCAGCAGGTTAGGGAGAGAAAGCTCCTCAGGGGCAATTTTGCCGTCGGCCACCAGCGCCTGGCCAATGCTGGTGTAGGGGTAGTCGGTGCGTCCGGCGTAGCCTACGGACATCACCCCCCCGTCGGTGAGCTGCAGCTTGGCCGACCCCTGGACCTGCACCAGAAATGCCTCTAGCCGACTGGGCAGCCAGACCAGCTCTAGTCCCGCCAGAAGCCCCTGATCGCTCTGCAGACCGTCTATTCCTTCCAGTTCTGCTCGGGTGGGGTGGGGCAGGGGCCAGGCATCCAGATCGGCGGGGCGCTGGTACAGAGGGTACCGAAACTCTGGGGTAGGAACGGCACTGGCCCGGTAGTAGGGCTCAAAGTAGCCAGTGAAGGCCACTGTACCCTCACCGTCGTTGCCGATAGATTGATACAGCGCAAATTCTTCGACTAAGGCTTGCCTAAAGGCGTCATTGTCGGGGCTGGTTTGAATCAGCTGTCGTAACCGCTGCAGACTCTGCCAGACGCGATCGCGGGTAACCCCTGCCACCGGATAGTTCCGGTAATCTTCCCCGGCTTTGGGGGTGGCCAGGTAATCCAGGCTGTAGCCAATGGCCTGTAGCAGGGGTTCGCGGTCTTCCGGCAGCGTTAGGGTTTGCAACACCTGTGCATAGGCGGTGGCTTCTACCAACCGCAGCGGTGGCAGGGCAACCTCCTCCATCAACCCTTCTGGGGCATCGGGAGTAGTCTCTTCTGGATTAATGGAATCAACAGAGCCTGCCGGAGCCTGCCGCGAATTCGCCACGGCAGCTATCCCTAGCCCCATGGCCAAGCAAAACCCCAAACCCAACTTCAGGACTGGGCTGCCAATGGTTTTTCCTATCATCCTCTGCAACTATCGCTCAATGCTGGAACTAAAGATTGGCTCTACCCGAATGGCTAACAACCGCGAGGGACGAATCACCATATATTCGCCCGGATTAATTTTGGGGAGAGGCACCGTAATGAAGTCGTCAGAAGTGGCTTTGGGCATTAGCTCGCCGCTGTACCACTTCTGAAAATCCTGAATGGAAGAAAAGCGCACCTCTTCGTGATGGCCCCCATCAAACAGCATATGGATGACATATTCGCTCGGTGTACGTGGCATATGGCCCTGCGCTCCTTCACTTCATCGACCATATTATGGGCTGTTTGGCCCAAAAAGTTTCAGTTGGTTAGGGAAATTAAGGTAACGGGGGATAGAAGTGGTGGTGGTAATTGACCAGCCCAGCCCGGTAAACCGGGAAGGGTGCGCTCAATGCTCCAACCGCTTCCATCACCGAACTGATGACATGTTCCAGAGTTTCGAGCCTACAGCTGATATTGCTCTCGACCCACTCCAGCAGCGCCGTACTGCGATCTGAAACAGAGGCATATTGGCCAGGGATATTTTTCCTGGGGGGATTCAGACCCAGGCTAACCTCAGTTCAGGACAACTTCCGATAGGGACATGCTGAGCAACTTCCCCTCCTGGGAGGGGTGCCCGGAGGGCGGGGTGGGTCAAATCTACGACCACAGATACCCCATTGACTACGGATAAAGCGGCTCAATGCCGGGATTAACCCACCCCTGCCCCTCCCAGGAGGGGATAGCTGCAGTGAAATCTCAACAGTCGTGCCTGATCTCGAACTCAGGTCAGGCTAGTATTCCGCGCAGAACGTATTGCAATGCAGGTTGGGTGAAGTTCCAGGAGAACCCAACCCTCCGAGCATCTTTTGATGTCGCGAAACGAACCGCGTGATGTACTAGCGGGTCATGGAAAAGCTTGCTTACCCCTATGCCGGCCTGGCCTTACAGCTCACCACAGTCAGCAATGACCACCGGCTGGGTGGTTTGCCCGCTGCGAGTGCCCACCTGCTCCATGGCGCTGACCACATCCATCCCTTCCACCACGCTCCCGAAAACAACGTGCTTGCCGTCCAGCCAGGGGGTGGCCACGGTGGTTAAAAAGAACTGAGAACCGTTGGTGCCAGGTCCGGCATTGGCCATGCTCAACAGCCCAGGTTCCGTGTGCTTGAGCTGGAAGTTTTCATCCTCAAACTTCATCCCGTAGATGGACTCGCCGCCGGTCCCGTTGCCACGGGTAAAATCTCCCCCCTGGCACATGAACTCGGGAATAATGCGGTGGAAGGTTGACCCTTTGTAGTGCAGAGGCTTACCAGCCTGACCTGCCCCCTTCTCGCCGGTGCAGAGGGCGCGAAAATTCTCGGCAGTTTTGGGGGTCACATCGGCCCGTAGCTCCATCACAATGCGACCGGCAGGCTCACCCCCGATGGTGATATCGAAGAATACTTTGGGATTGGTTTGTTCAGTCATGGCCAACTCTTTGAGAAAAACGTGGACTGGTGGTAGTCACTTCGTTATTAACCCACAGGATGGGGGGTTTGGGTAGGTGGGCGATTGAGCTGAGCTTCTCCCTAAAGGGTACTGGTCCGTTGCCAGGGCACTGGCCACCAGGCTTCATTCCCCAAACCCCAAAGTTGAACGACCCGCTACAGTAAACCGCGATAGCGAATAAATAAGAGGATGGCCGCCCAGGACCCCAGAGCCACCTTCAGGGCCACCAGAATATTCAAGATAGGCAGCAGGCCACCGCTGAGGAGAGTGCCCAGTTCACCCTTGGGAAGCTCAAAACCAATTAATATAAACACCGCCAGTACGATAAAAATCAGCACCGAAATCTTTTCCCAGGTGGCGGCACCCCAGCGATGGTACAGCTCTTCCATGTGTTCTGAAGACGAGGTAATGGCCACCAGACCAATGGCGGTGCCACCGGCAACTCCAGCGGCAAAACCACCCCCAGGGCTGAGGTGGCCCCGAATGGCCAACTCAATACATACCATCGCGGCGATGATAGCTCCCAGCCGGGCCAACACAATCGATGGGTGATCGGTGAACTGATGCACATGGCCCACCGGAGTCTCGTTAGCCATGAGGAATTTGGCCCCCATGATGGCAATGGTGAACACAATTACCTCGAATATGGTGTCGTAGAGGCGATTACGAAAAATAATGCCCGCTACCGCATTGGGTACACCGCTATCCTGCACAATTGTTTCAACAATGGCGAATTCGGTTCCCTCCGCCACAAGGTTGGGCATGACCAGTATTTTGATATAGAGAGCAATCCCGGCGGCAATATAAATCCAGGTCATGAATGCACCTCCTCGGCAGCAGAAATCGCAGGCTTAAAAACTTCCATGGCAGCAGCGCCATCCTGCTCGGGATTGACATAGGCCAGGCTAGTAGCAAGGATGGGCAATTCGGCCTGCATCAAATCGTACAGGCGACGAATACGAGTTTTAATGCTGCAGGCGGGCACCGTGCCGTAGTCGGCTGGGGGCTCTATGGCTGGAGCCAGCTGGCAGATGGCATGGATATCGCGCTCGTACAGCCCCGCTTCCATCGCTTCGAGGGTGGGGTAGGGTACCAGTTCCAAACGCATATGGCGCTTTTTCAGCATTTGGCGAAGCTGCCCCATCAACTCTGCCAGGGCCGGGGTCGAAGCAGTCTTGATGTCAGCCAGTGCGGCGATGGGTTCGGGGGTTAAAGATTCTTTGTTTAGAGCCGGGTGGGCTTCCAGGGCGTCTAAATCCTCCTGTAGTAGGCCCAACCGCATATTCAGGGAAGAACGCACGGCGACGGCATAGAGCGTAATGGCCAGCATGGTTCCCACCAGAGCCTCGGTCAGGGCCACATCGGCAGCCCCCAACACGGCATACACCAGAGCCGCCACGGCTCCTAAAATGCCGCGAATAACCAGGGCATGGTAGGGATTTTTCTGCACCACCACCATCAGGGCCGAAAGGGGCAGCAGGGCAGTAATGATATAGAGGTATGCGTCGTCCATCATCCTTTACGCTCTATCACTAGAACAATAAGCCAGCACGTAACCCAACACCGTATTCCAGATGGCCAGAGTAATCAGGGCCAGCAACAGTAGGGGCCACTGACTGGGAATTTTCAGCAGCAGGCCAAACACAATGGCCATGGAACCGAGGGTGTCAGCCACCGAGAGGCTGTGTAACTTAAACAGCACCGACCGATGGCCCACCAGGGGGAGGGTGCCCCAGAACCAAAACCCAATGCCTGCGGCAATGCAGGTGTAGCTCAAGATGTCGATCATAGTTCGTTCATCCGCTTGAGTAGGTGAGCCAACAGCATGAGAGCGGCGTTACCGACGCTGAGAATAAGTACCCCCACCACCCCAATCATCCAGTCTCCCCGCAATACAGAAACCACCAGGATCATGATGGAAGACTTGGTGGCGATACTGGCAAAGGCCAGCATTTTCTGCCAGATGTCTTCATCCTGAAAGGCTTCGTAAATGGGAATGAGCAGCGCCAAAATCATGGCAATCATAATCAGGTTCATGCTTCCCTCTCGGGGCGTACCCGATGAACTTCATACCAACCGTCTTCGCGGTATTTCAGCACGATGGTTTTGGGGGTAAAGGTAATCAGAAAAATATCGAGAAAAATAAGCCCTGGGGTGCGCTGGGGTTTGACTCGCTCCAGGGTGACCTCCTCGCGGGTATGGGGACGAATCATAATTTCCAGAGCCTCTGTGTAAGCCTGGGGAATGGCCACTAAAGTCTCCCATAAGGCCCGTGCCCAGTCCCGCAGGGCACCACGACGGGTATAGCACCGGGGCAGTAACAGGGTGACGCAAACGCCAATAACAATATTGGCCGGGCTCAGGTCAGCGGTGAGCAAAAACCAGATGGTCAGCCGCAGCAGTATGTTGAGAAATCCAATCATGCCAGCACCATCCAGAACAACGCCATTAGCATCAGGGTCATGCCGCCAATTAAATGCTCAAACTGCTCGGCGACTCGGGGTAATTTAAGCACAGTCCGCTGAAAAATCAGCAGGTAAGCCAGCCAGCCTAGGGCAATGGTGGCCAGGGGTTTGATGGTATTAGACAGGGTATAGGCTTCGTAGTACGCCACGTTGGCAACGAACAGCCCCCCCAGCAGTAGCCCCACCGCTGGCCAAAATCCAGGTTTTACGGGCTTAGATTCGGAACTGCCAAAAGGAACGAAGATAAACTTGGCAAAAGAAATGGCCGTGCCCAGGGCCGCCAGGTTCATACCAATCACCTGCCAGGGCAGCAGGTTTTTCATGGTTAGCACTTTGGCCCCAAAGCCGGAAAGCAGTGGAAAACCTGAGATTGAGAAGCTGGCTATGACCAGGGCAATCCACACCGGAGTTTGAATTGGTGTGTGCTTAAGTTCTTTCAAATTGCGGGTCGGTAAGGAGCCAGAAATCAAGAATAGGGAAGATTTTACCAGGCCATGGGTGAGGGCATAAAAGCCGCCAACTTCAGGAGCAGCAAGGATAAAGCCTAACTGGGAAATCGTGTGAAAGGCCAGCATGCGCTTGGCATCTTTCTCGAAGACGGCGTAACCAACCCCTAATAGAGCCGTGCCGACTCCAAAGATGCGAACGATAGGATCGATGGAGTCCAGCATCAGAGCCAGCCTGGCCATGGGAAACACCCCCGCCTTCACCACTACCCCAGACAGCATGGCTGATACGGGAGTTTCAGACTCGGAGTGAGTCAGGGGCAACCATAGGCCTGAAGCAAAGATTCCTCCCTTGGTCAGCAAACCTACAAAAATCAGCGCTATTGCTTCGGGGGGAGCGGCCTCTAAGCCAGCAAAAGCAAAAGAATTATTGGCCTGGTAGACCATAGCAGTGCCTACCAGGTAGAACAGCATGGCGGTATTGCTAATAAATAAGTACCGCAATGCCACCCAAATAGAACGATCGGTGCGGGGGTAGGCAATTAGCAGAAAAGCGGCGATGCTAATGACTTCTAAGGCTACATAAAGGCTAAGGAAGTCGGCACAAATGAAGGTGGCGTTAACACTGCCGTGGAGCATCAGCACCTGGGTGTAGAAAAAGGCGGATTTTTGGCTGTACCAGCAATAGAGAATAACCGCCGCCGTTACAATGCCATTGGTCAGAATGAAGAACCCGCTGAGGGGATCGAGCCCCAGGGTGACCCCGAAGCTATCAAGCAGAGCCAGGGTCATGGGAGACTCAGCGAGGATGAGCTGGAGGCCGTAGGCAAAGGATGCGATCGCCACCCCCATAGACAGGACTCGATCCAGCCGGGGCAGTAAATAGATAATCAGCCCCAAGAAAAACGGCAGGGCCATCCAAATCATGGTCAGGGTAATCATGGTTTGTGGCTCTGTCATGGGGTGTAGTTCTTCTCGATCTCGCTGTATTCCAGGGTTGGGTTATCTCTTGCTAGCTTCATCACTCCTACCAGCATCAGGGCCTGAATCGAGAAGCCAATCACGATGGCGGTCAAAATTACCGCCTGCGGCACCGGATCGGCGTAGCTTCCAGAGATCCCTTCAGTCAAGATGGGGGTAAAAATGCCTTTACGAGACGCCACCAGTACGTAGTAAGCCACGACCCCTGTGCTCATGACATCCATTGCGATAATTTTCATCATCAAGTTGACCTTGAGGATGATGCCAAAAAAGCCCAGCAGAATAGCGGCAAAAACAAACGCTTCTAACACGGGAGAGTTACCTCAGGGTTGGCGTTGACGAAAAACGACGACAGCAGAATAAAGTTTTGCCCAAGACCAGAAGTGAAGTTTAACTTCAGGGAGAACCCCAAATTTTGAGCTGGACTTGGTACAGCAGTTCATTACCCTCATCAAGAATGATGATTTAAAGCGTATTGTACATAGATTAATGACAATGCTTTATGCAGACAGGATAGTGTTTTCATAATACTTCATCTGACTGCACTTTAGAAACCCGTAGGTTGCAAAACTCTTCCCAGGCAATCGTTGTCAATGGACGTGGTTCAGTGTGGCAGACCCCGCCATGGTCCTCAGACAAGATATACGGCCACAAAAAAGCCGGGAGCATACCCCGGCTTTTTCGGGTTGCATTGTCTCGATTCAACAACCGTCGGGGCCACAGAACTTGTGGGCGTACAACACTTCAGCGTCACAAATATAAGTAATCCCCGAATAATCGTCGAAATACTCAAGGGCGAGCCTGTCTGAAATTTTCAGGGCCACATCCCGATTTTCGGTAAGTACCTCGATTTTGATGTTCGCCTGGGTGTCAGAAACGTTGGGTTGTCCCGATGAGCGAACGTTGCGACTGCCTTTACCGCCAGCCTCCATCACCGTGTAACCGGTTGCACCGGCTTCATCAATGATTTTGACGACTTTTTTGAGCAGCACTTTCTCTGTGATGATAACGAGCATGCTGGCTGGCTTGCCCATTTTGGTTACCTCCTTCTTAAACATGTATGTATTGAACTAATGGGTACCGGGCCGGGGGGCACCGGCAGATAGCGAATCATTTGGGATTAGCCCCCACCCATTGTTGCCTGGGCCAGCCCGATGAAGAAGGGAATACATATGGCGATCGCAATTGGTGTGCCGACGGCTGTTGAAGCGCCGATATAAGCGGAGGGGTTGGCCTTAGGAATACCAGCTCGCAGCGTGGGAGGTCCAGAGATGTCTGAACTAGAGGCCGCGATAACGGATAAGAGCACGACACCACCAGGGCTAAATCCAGTCAAGATGTGGGCAACGTAGCCGAGGCCAAAGCCAATGAACCCATGCAGTATCGGCGCAATTATGGCGTACAAGGCATACCATTGCCCCACTTTGCGCAATTCCCCAAGCCTTGACCAGGCTTCCATACCCATGACCAACATCAGGATGGAAAGCAGACCTCGGAAAGGAGGATCGAAGAAGCCTTCGTAAACGCTATCAGGCCTGGTAAAAATACCCAGCGCGAGACCGAGCAACAGAGCCGAAAGGGCAGATCCTTGCAGACTTTCTTTGATAATGGGCCAGATCTTAACCCGACCGCTTGGAGAACCGCCCGACGCACTGGAAGCCCCGCCCCCAGAACCGCCTACCTCGCCAGAATAACCACCGGCAGAGGTACGTTGATCGCTCGTGGGGTAGCCGCCTGCGGTACCACCTGTTTCGCCGGGGTAAACACCGGCAGCACCTGCGGGAACGGGCTGCATACCGCTGTATTCTTGCTTAGTGAGATATTCCTCGTTTTTGAGATACTTTTCTCGCTTCTGCTTGCTGGCATAAATGCTTGCTAAAACGATCGCTGTTACCAGCGCCGGGATATCCATGAAAGGATACAGAGCGGCAGACCAGGCCTCATACTCAATACCCTGTCCTTCCAACAGCGTGATACCGGCAGCAAGGGTCGAGCCACTAACAGCACCAAATAAGCCACCCGTCGCAATGGCATCCAAAGGTTTTACGCCTGGCATTCTGGCTAAGGTAGTGCGGGCGATAAAGACGATTAGGATGCCGGTAACCACAGCGAAAATTGCGGGCAACAACATCTCTGCTAGATTGGCCTCGCGGATGGCAATACCGCCGCTCAAACCAACCTTAATGAGCAGCATGAAGACAATGAACTTATAAATCGAATCTGGAATTTGCAGTCGACTATTGAGGGCGGCAAGAACCATACCCCCGATCAAAAAGCCGAGTGTCGGGGACTGCAGCTTCGACAAGAAGAGCGTCAAAAACTCGGATAGAAAATCCACAAAAACCTCCTTCCGCCTCCCATGAGGAGCGATTACTGTGATCAGTGAGCTTTTAAGAGTAGGGGTGAGATGCCTCACTCCCAGGGCACAGGCCTTGTGTAAGAACTTGTTGATAGAGGGTCAGAGATGGCGGCTCTCTAAAAGCAGCTGAAAGTATTCTTTCGCCAAATCACCTTCCATAGACCCTGGTCTATCAAGACCTGAATCTCTATGTGCTTAAGTCTATCCTGAAAAGTACGGTTTTCTACGCCTCCGAACCGAGATTGGTAGAGTAATGTCAAATTCAAGTTATAAGTTTTCCTTTTGGTTAGTGATTTTCCACATATCTCTGGTCAATGTAAATCGCTATCAGCGTGGTTCTGAGCCAAGACCAACTCAGGTGGTCCGCAATCAATAAGGATGGGAAAATCACCCCTGGGGGATAGCCGTCCAGGCTTTGCAGGGTAGTTAGCCTGTCTCCCTACAAAACCTGGCTGCCATACAACCTGGTTCCTGAACAACTCACCTCGTCCCGGTAACGACAGGGCTAATCAACCCACATTTCGGGAGGGGTGCATATTTTCGTAACTTCGGCACCGAGTTGCATCAACTTCGGCACCCCTGAAAAACCTGAGGGAGTTTTGCCATCATGGGCAGGTCATCTTCATTATGTCGTCAGTGGGTAAATCGGTGACGACAA